>Ga0214176_1000118_pt1 | contig 21594 bp, 30 predicted proteins | sample TroBogEpilimnion_18_FD_153014 | JGI IMG/M metagenome (GOLD analysis project Ga0214176, IMG submission 153014) | Freshwater microbial communities from Trout Bog Lake, WI - 20AUG2007 epilimnion | ecosystem: Environmental > Aquatic > Freshwater > Lake > Epilimnion/Euphotic zone | place: Trout Bog... | reverse complement strand
CCATCGAGGTCACGATCGAAATAGGGGCTATCCGGACACGCTCCAAGTTCTGAGCGTGGAGCATCAGGTGGCGCTCGCGGTACCCGGTGGAGCACTTGCCCGCCCGGAAGCTCGTCAGTGGGATAATGTCCCAGACGACCGCCCGTATTTGGTGGGCCAGACCCCGGGTCCCCGTGCCTTTCTGGAACTTGGTCAAAAGCCCGTTGCCCGTTTTGCGGTCCAGAGTCTCACCGTTGGGCCCCGTCATCAGGAGCTCACCATCAAGCACAAAGTCCTGACCGGCCACGAGAGTGAGTACGTCTGCGTCAAGCGCCTCGAACAGCTCGAGCTCCTTACCGACTCGAGTCCGGTACGTGACTTTGCCGTTTTCCACGACGGCGTTGAACCGCATACCGTCACACTTGGTTTGGGCCAAGCACGGGAAAGCGATTGTGCCCGTGCTTACGAGCATACACGGCCACGAGAGCTGCAGGTCAGGCCAGATCTTCTGGACCGTCGACTCACTGACGCCGCACCGCAGGTTCCGGCCGAGTACACGGCGCACGACCTCACGGTCACTGGTTTCGAGGGCGCCAAGAGCCAAGGCAACACGGTCGCGAGCCGCCGTTCCGCGGATAACCCGACCGGCCAAACCAACCTCGAGCATTTCAAAGGTCGACTCGAGGTCAGTCATAGGACCGCCAGACTTGGGGTCCGGAACCGCCTTGATGTAAAAGTTGATACTTGGATCGAGTGCCAGACGGAAGGCATCCTTCAGCGTCTGGTCCCCCTTATTTTCGTTCAAAATTGCCTCCTTCTCGAGACGGCTGCTGGTCGCCTCGAGACGGTCAAGGATGGAGAGGATGCAGCTCATGTTTTTGAGTGATTGCTGATGGCGTCTCTAGACCCTCTTGTTCACACAACTTAAAACCTTGACCCGCCTCATGACTACGATGGAGGACCTACTCGAAAACATTTCAAAAAAGATTTTTTCGATTCTTGGACCTGGATACAGTGAACGGGTCTATCATAACGCGTTCGAAGTTGAACTCCGCCTACAGGGTCTAAGTTACGAGACGGAAAAGATACTTCCCGTGACTTACCAAGGACACACCATCGGAAATCTACGGGCCGACCTCGTGGTCGCCGGACAGGTCATCGTCGAACTCAAGTCTATAGGCCGTCTCAAAGATGAGTTCCGGACGCAGGCCCGCAACTACATGCGACTCACGGGGCTCAGGAGTGCTCTGCTCGTAAACTTTCCCTTGGCGGGAAATGTGATAGAGGTCGAGCGCCTCGAGGCCTGACGGGCGCGTTTTTTCTCGGTAAGTTCTATGAAGGAGCAGTCGTGGTTCGACGCCGAAGAGACTTTTCTGGCCAAGATTGAAAAGCAGTGTAATTCATACAACAAACACTACTCTCAGGAGTATACATTTTATAACAAATTGTCTTCACGTTTTAACATTCCCATCCTTGTCGTTTCGGCCGTGAACGCCCTCACGGCCGTGGCCCTCAACTCCTTTATCCGTCAGGAATATGTGAGTGTTATGAACGCCATCTTGTCCGCGGGGACCGGAGTCCTCGGCTCGATCCAGCTGTACCTTAAGCTAAACGAAAAGATGACAAAGGCGCTGAGTGCGTCTATTCTCATGAAGCGCCTGGCCCTCAAGATCTCCAAGGAACTGAGTATAGACAGGGAACAGCGCGTCACGGACGGTCAGGCCTTTCTTCAGGAGTGCTTTGCCGAGTTCAATACGGCGATAGAGCAAGGTAATCCCATAGAAAAGACCCTTCCGAACCACGTGACGGTCAACCCTGAAGAACCCAAAAGCAAAGGAGGGCTCTCAGGTTTCGTGGCGCGCATGGGGACCCCGCGGGCCAAAAGCGAAGAGAGTCTGCGCACGTTGGGCACACGTGCGAAGATGCTCTGGGGTACTATTCAGACTCGGACGCCTTCGGAAGCCTCAGACGATCTTAACGAAATTTATGTTTCTTCAAATGTTCACGCTTCTTGAAAGTTCGCCAAGTAGGCATCTTTCTCAATTTTAGAGAATTTATCCTTTTTTATGATGTTGTCTCTAGCCCATAAGGCCTGTAAGTTTGTGTAGTGCCAACAGGCCTTGAGTTCTATTGGTTTCGTCATGTCGAAAGCGGCACATGGTATCTTGTGATCTATGTGCCATTCGGAACCGTAGTTATCCCAAGTCATACCTTCGACAAACGTGCTTTCAATATGTGAACGAAGATCGTCTAGAGAACAATATACATAATCCATACACCGTTCAGACTTATCTTGACCTAGTATTTCTCGTATACGTCGTCCTATATTCGACTTGAGTTTGTATCTAATAAACTCCGGTCCGTTCTCTTCCTTCATTTTTTGATAATGTTCAAGACGCCATTTCCTATGGTTCTCTTTGTATTCTTCTTTGTGAGCTTCTCTGTATTCTTTGTCCTTCTGTTTCTTGTAATCGGCGTTCTCCTCAAGCCAACGTTTCATACTTTCTTTGACTTTTTCAGGATTTTCTTCGCGCCATTTCTTGCTCTTCTCTTTCTGTTTTTCCATAGTGTCTTGCCAGTACTGCTTGTTGTACTCTGTACGTGCTTCAGCAACCTCTTCATTGTACTTGTGAAGACACTCCTTGCACGTAGGTCTGAGGTTGTCCCATGTTGATTTAGAATATCCAAAAATATCTAAAGGCTTGAAAGTCTTGCACTTTCCACACCACCTTTTTTCAACTCCATCCTCTATCACGTGCTCTATCCTCTTGACCATCCTTAATATGGCCTGAGAAAATAGTTCATTTAGTCTTTAGACTCACGACGCCCCCCTCTTACGGTGGTTCCTTACCCTCGGGCTCTATGTTCCCGAAGCTACATTTCTGTAGGGCCGGACTATATCTTAAGCTTTCGCCCACCAACACTTAGTCTCTGAACCTTCTCCATGGGGCTGTTGCCCTGTAGGAGCTTGGCTGCGGATTGTCCAATCCCAAACGTTATTACCGTACCTCAATTCGTTTCCAAAAATGAGTTGGTAGTCTGGGCTCTCAGGAGTTTCCCGCAATTCGAAGGTGTTGCCACGTACGCGTTTTTAGATGAGTACGAGACTAGCCGTGGAAAAATCCACGACTGAAGCTAATTCAAAGAAGAACCTCAAAACGAGATGGATCGTCGAATCTTTCTGCACGTTGAAATCAGCAAGTGTCCTATCATCCTCAAGTTGCTTGCCCGCGAAAATCAAACGCTGTTGGTCCGGAGGGATGCCTTCCTTGTCTTGGACTTTCGCTTTCACGTTCGCGATGGTGTCGCTTGACTCCACCTCGAGCGTGATCGTCTTGCCCGTGAGCGTCTTGACGAAGATCTGCATCCTTTCTTATTATAAAGTGCCACTATTTTTTAAGCGCTTGTGTATGAAACGAGGCCGGAGAGTCGCGGGAGTCACGGCCCACGCTGCACGCGAGACGGGCCTGAGCCCGGCGATGAACTTGGCCGTTTCGCGTTTTCGAGAATAGATCCTTTGGGTCTCTGTGATTCGCCGAACGTTTGCGTTGGCCGGGAGTTTATTTATGAGGTTCCATTTACTCGTCTTGGGGTTCTCGGCGATGGCACGCAAGACTCGAGGCACAGTCACGCGCGGCCTCGGAACCTTGAATCGGAACCTGCGCGCCTCAGGCAAGAATGTTTTTTTGATGGTTCCGGGCCTTGGATGACGCGCACTCGCTCGGGCCGTTGGAAAGGCAGACCTGAGTCTCCTGAGACCTGTCGTCACGGGTCCGGTCACGCCGCCTCCCGGAGAGTTCACGGGCGTTCTATTCTTTACGTAATCTGGGGGAGGCAGGCACGACGACACGATGTAGACTCCACGTCCCAGAGTCTCCATGATGTTCTCCATGGTCCGTCGTTCTCCTTTACGGATCGTGGTGTAAATTTCACCAAGTTCCGGAAGTCCCTCCCATCTCAAGTTCGGTTCATTCTCCACTATGGCCCGACGCAGGGGGAGGCGTCGGACGTATCCAAAACTAGGCAAACTCTTATTTTCAAAAACAACAGACATGTTCGGGTACCGGTCCCCTTCGAAATACGTACGGGCCAAGATGTCCCCGTGATGGACACCCGCCTTGCCCGCCTCGCCCCGAAAGAAATTTTCGAGACTCTTGTTACTTCCGAAATAATGCGCGGCTATTCTTCGCCCGGCTGTGATGTACATGCACTTTCCGGGCTCGGCCAAAAATATCAAGACGCGACCCTTGGGAACCGTTTTGTAGACGGCGTTGGAGAGATTGGCCAGAATACCGTGGCCCTCGACCCACCGAGCTCCATAGGCTCTCCATGTCTGTACGATCTTGTCTTCAAGTTCTTGGGCCGTTTTCGAGCCTCTCGTCCAAGGAGGACTCATTACTACTAATACATAGTAAAATTATCTTGAATGTAAGGCACGACACACTTTGTGAAACGTGCCGATATGGCCCGTAATTCATCGTTTACATGGGTCCGAAGATTGCGAAACTGTGCAAGAGTCCCCTCCGTGTCCTGGCTCTGCATGAGACCCTGAAACAGGTCTGTCGCGACGGCTTGCCACATTTCAAGCACCTGACGGATTTCCGTTTTCTTCTGTGCTGCCTTTTCGCGTTGCTGAAGTTTCGCTTTGAAAATGTCCTCACCTATGTCCTTGATCATGTACTTGACACGAAGGTCTCTGTTATCGTTAATGCGATCTGTTCTGTACCTATTTAGGACCACGTAGTTCACATGGGTCCACATACGGTGGATGGTCATGATGTCACGGTCGCGCGTCACACGATTCACTTCGCGCCAGTCTGGGATACCACCGCAGGGCATGTCTCCGGGCTCTCGCGCGAGACCCCCGTTGTTCCTCATCCACTCGTAATAGTGCGGGTTGTGGACCCGGCCCGTCTCTATGGTTCCACGGCGCCAGCTGAACGCCGTGTGACACTGGGTACAGAACATCTGATCGCACCCATCAATCTTGAAAATGACCGAGGCGCACTTGGGACACGGTCGCGAATCCTTGGCCAGGAGCTGGGCCGTCGCCACAGAGTTGGGATCGCATGTATGTTCCACGTTCTTTTCCGGGCCCTTGACCTCGTGACACTCGGGGCAGGTCCAGTTTTCGCAGAGCCCGCACTTCCACGCGGAACTCAAAAAGCCTTTGCACCCGCCAAAAGGACACGCGCGAACGAATTGGCGACGGTCAGCCGTGCCTGCGGCCGATCCATCACGGTTATATATTGAAATGCAGTACTCATAGTAAGAGATTTCGCATTTCACAATACTGATCTTCTTCTCAATCTCGAACCATAGACGGTGTTTCTCGAGACGGCCCTCGAGTTCCGATGAAAGGCTTGCCCGTACGGCCATCTCGGCCGGAGTGACTGAAGAGAGTTCTACTTGTTCCTTTTGAAACGCGGCCACTTGGGCCTGGCAATTGGCAATAAGAGTACGGTAATGACGGATCTTCTTCTCGACTTCTACGAAAGGCTGGGTCGCGGGTAAGAGGCTACGCTCGCGCTCGAAGAGGAGGTCCTCGCGGCGCCTCTTGAGTTTTGAATTTACAAATTTCGCGGTGAATGCAGCGACGATGGTCGCACGGCCCCACCCTTTGCGGCACGACATACAGTGAGGGTCCTCGGCCGTTTCGAGAATGTATTTTTCGGTACATGTGGAGCACGCGCTAAAGGGACAATAGGGACACTTTATGCTTCGACGGGACGAATTGTTAAACGGTTCACAACACACATCACACATATCTTACTTGGGGTCCTTTTCTTTTTCCCGAGGTCGTCTGGGGATAGGCCTCTTCTGCGGCGGCACGTACGTCGGCGGGGACCCGTAATCCGGCGGGTCGGGCAAGGGAGCATCATCGGGTTCATCGGCCCAGCGGGGCGTTTTCTTGACCTGTGGGGGCTCCATATGAATTCTAAGTCATTTTCTTTTTAACAGCTTTGATCACAGTTTTCTTTGGCGCCTTGATGGTTCCGGGCCAGCGTCTATCAATCTCGGCCTGGAGTTCCGCCGAGTGTTCCACTTCCCAATTTCTCTTGGCCTGAATACGCGCGAGGGCCTCTTCCGAGTACCCGAGTTTCCTGTACTCTTCGATGGGGATCCGAGACCCGTACGCGGCGACGAGTTTCACGAGGGCCTCGGGGTCAGGCCGAAAGGGGACCGGGGCGGTCTGACGCACGGGACGGGGATGCGCATCGAACCATGCACGGGAACGCTCGAGGTACGCTTCACGGGCCTCGGGGGCCATGTGCCGCGCCACGAGTTCATAGTCGACGGTCGGGACCCACTCGCGTTTGGGGCGGGGCCGCGACGGGGCCAAGCGAAGGATCTGTTCCATCTTTGGGGAGACAAGAAACGGGAAATCTCTAGTTGGGCACAGTACTCATATTTCACTCTTCATCAAACTCACTCTCAAGTCCCTCTTCGTACTCCTCGGCCTCGAACTCCAGGGGGTTGCCGTGCGTCTGGCACAGGTCGCAGTCCTCGTGCATCTCCTCGTCGGGCTCGTGCTTGTGGACGGGCTCCGTCTTGGGCTCCTCCAGAGAGGGCGGCGGGGGCGCCACGGTGGCCGGCTGCTTGGCCGGAGCGGACGCCTCCTGCTGCTGCTTCAAGTGGCGCTTGCAGAAGCACTCACCCTTGAGTGCCGCGAAACTGCACGGCCCCTTCTTGGCCGTGGTCGCCTGGCACTTGGAAGGCACGTTCTGGCCCTCCAGGGCCACCTTGGCCTTGCGCGGCTTCTTGGTAGGCACCTTGATGGCGTCCTGAGCCGCCTCAAAATACTTGGCCTTGAGCTCCTCAACGGGCAGATTGTACTCGGCGGCGATGCGCTCGACAAACACGCGGTCGCGCTCGCGGACCAGAGCGTCACAGGCGAGAGCGAACTGGGAGGCCATTTGTGTTTTTTGGTGAAGAGGAGGTTGGGTTGCGGGGGCTCTTGGTCACACAACTCAACTTCCCGTGGGTCTGTTTTTGTGATTTAAGGGTAAGGTCTCTTTGGGCTCTTGGTCACAGAACTTGTTTTTCAGGCGGCCAGCTGCTTCACGAGGGCGTTCACGGACCGCGCGCGGTTCTCCGACCCCTTGAGATGGCCCGTCTGTATCTTGTGTAGAAGTTTGCGCGATTTGAGCGCCACGGGCAAGAGGTTTTTGTAGTTTCGGCCGTGCCGAATGATCACCTTGGAGAATTGGTTCACGCGGGCCACATTCTTCTGGCCTTTTTCAATTTTTTTGCCCGTCAAGGGATTACGAAGCGCCACGGGGCCCTTGTACAGGAAAGAACCTGAAAGGATGGCCAGGGCGTCGATAAACTGGTACTTTATCTTTTGGATCGGAATGCCTAGATTCTTTGAGAATCTCTTACTGAGCCAGGCGCGGGACGCGTTAGGGTACTCGGCCAAGGCACAGTCCGCCACATCGACGACGTTTCGGCCGAACAGGACCTGCCAGGTATGCACGAGGTACGTGCGTCTGCGCGTGGCCGGAACCTGAAGGACGGGGTTCAGACGGCCCTTTCCGAGCGGGATCATCCTATACGTTGCATTCGCTCCTTTGTAATTTTTGTTTATAAAATTGACAAATCCTTGCATGTGCCTAAGCATGTACTTGTACATGGCGGTCTCCTTGCGTTTCAGAACCTTGAGAGACGTCACGGGGCGCGGGACGGCGAAACTCAGGTCAAAGTCCGACGTCTTGCGGATGAGCTTGGGGACGCGTCCGAGCTGGCGCAAGTACTGATTGACCGCTTGGCCGCCCGTACAAAAGACGACAAACTCGGGGCTCGAACGCAAGAGCCCGTGATGTTTCTTCGAGTACTCGAGGAAAAGGCGCGACACGTTCTGAGGGAACAGGAGTTGGCGCCGGGCCAGGACCGGAAGACGGTCCCGTGCCCGCTCTATCTTTTGGTACGCGTTTGTGAGCATAATTTCAGACTGAAAATGACCATCATGAAACACGGACTTTTTCCGGGACGCGTAGTACCCATCGTATCCGTGACGCGTGAGAAATTCCCGTGCGAGGTACATGTCCATGATGCGATCCAGGTCGGTCCAAGACGCGCGCTGACCGGGAACCCCCCGCGGAACCCGTTTCGGAAGGTTTGCCGTTCGGGCCCCGGCATGCTTCTTGAGTTTGCTGACCTGGACACTTAGGGTCGTCCGAGTCCCGAATGCAAGTTTTATCCGCGTCTTGGTCCGAGGGTCGAGTTCGGGTCCGTCCAAAAGTTTTTTAATATTTTCATGTGTCATTTCGAACAGTCTGAGTGTCTTTTTGACGCGGTACGGGCAGACCTTTCCGTACTCTTTCGCGAGGCCTGGCTGATCAGTCAGATAAAAGGCCCGAAGATTCTTGAGGAGTACGTCACAGTTCACAGGGAGTCCCTTATACAGGACCGTCCCTGAGGGCACGAAAACTTCGGAGTAGAGCCCCATCTAGTCTAATCGTTGAAAATAATCTGAAATGGTTTGGAACCGTAAATGGCCGCTGCGTATCCGTAGGTCGAAAATCCAACGAGGTCGGACCGACCGCCCGTCACGTATATGACTGGGCACATGGACAAGAGGAACCAGACTAGATACACATCCTGAAGATTTTTGACTGTTTGATTCTCTGCCCAGAGCGTTTGAGGGGCCGTATGTGCGTACTGTGTCTCGTGCATGACCACCTTGGGACCGAAAAGTTTCTTGAGCTCTTTCTTCGTACTCGGAGAGTCTGACGTCACATAGACCTTCCCTGGTGCGCGCCGAATCACCTCTTTGAACTTTTCAAGACCGGCATCTGAACAAAAGTAATGATTAGAAGTTTTTGCCCGATCGTCACAGTACATGGTCGAGTCGGGTGAGTAGGACCCGCGCCGAATATTCACGGCGCACGAAACGCCATCGAGCACGTGTTTCTCGGCTTCTATGAGTCCCTGAAGGTACGGCGTGGGCCTAATAATGTCACGAATTCGAGGGTGGATGTTCTCTACGGTAAACTGATTGATATAGAGACCGCCCGGAGGGTGTTGGGCCCCCTCCGTGTCCACGATCGTGAATCCATGGAGCTCTACGCAATTTGAAAACTCATAGTCGAGAATAGACTTGTGTACGTATTTGACCTGGCCAAGAATAGCGGCCAGGTCAAGAACGAGGTTTCCGAGACCTGGGTGATGTTTATTTCTGTAGTAGACCAAGTCCATTACAATTTCATTTCTGTTAAAAAAGCGAGCATTTGACGCGAGCACAGTTCCTTTTCTTCGCGGATTCTCTGTACGTATGCATTCTGGGCATCGAGGAGCTCGTCGTATCTCTCGAATCCGTTTCTGATGTGTCCTATGAGTTCCTCGACCGTGCACGCCTTGGTCGTCAAGGGCACGTCCTCGAAACACTCGGCCGTACCGGCCGTATTCGTCACGACGATACACCCTAGGAGCGCCGCCTCACGTGGTATGCGGTCCCGGCCCGGGTGAGACCCACAATCGACATAGACTTTCGTCTCCTTGAGTGTTTCTATGACCTTTTCACGAGTCAGACCGAACAAAGGAACGCCCGGGACCCCGAGCTGACCAGCGATTCGGTCTTTCACGGGATTCCATGCAATCTGATTCTTTTTGTTCGAGCGGTCCCAGGTCTGAGTGAGGTACTCGTCATTTATGTAGTCACACACGTCGAAGCACCGCGGCTCGACCCCAAGTTCCTTGGCCCGGGCCAAGACGTCGCGCCGGGCCCGAAACGATTGAAACAGGTGCGTCACGTCAGGGAAAGAAAGGTAATGATCGAGTCTGGGAAGACCTGAGGTGATGGAGAGCCACGCCACGACTACACGGATACTCTTGTATTTTTCTCGAATTTCAGAAACGGTCACGACTTCGGGTATGACCAAAAGGTTTTCGGGCCGGTCTTCAATTTCGAACGCTCTTTGGACGAGCGAGTATTCAGGGAACAAGACGGGACTCGAGTCCGTGAGTTTCGTGGCCAAAGGGTGCGGGACGTCTGACGCGTCCGTGTAGTACATGAAGGCCTGAGACCCATGGGTCCGGGCCCCGTGACACATCTGATGGAGGAACTCTGGTCCGCCTGTCCGAAAATACGGGCACCAAAAATAGACCTTCATAAAGTTTCGGCAAAGTACTCTTTTAAGTTTATGAATTCGTCCCGAGGGTCGGAGCGAACCTCGAGAACCTGGCGCCTGATCTCGTCAAAGAGGTTCCAGGCCAGGGGCAGAAACGTGAGCGATTGGTCCGGGGCCGTCTCGAGCCACGACTTGGGGACCACAGGGGACCTCTGCCCGGGGCTCCACCGCCCCTGCTTCAAGGGATTATCATCGATGATGACCTGGGGACGGACTCCTACAAAGTTCAAGAGCGTGTTGCCTTTGGCGGCCGCCCCGTACGCCACGACGTAGGCCCCAGCGAGCCGTCTCTTGAGACGCGTCTTGAACTCGAGGCACTTGACGGCCCATGCATCGTAGAGCGGACCGTCGTACAGGCCCTGGGCACGCTCCCGTTCCATGAGTTGCGCCACGTTGGCTGAAGGCGGTCCTTGGCCAAGGATGAACATGTAGCTCGTCCCATGGATCGGAGTCTTGAGAACGTCCATGAGCACGAGCCCTGCACGATCAGCAAGTTTCTGGAACGAAAGAATATTGAAAAAATTAATGTGCTCGTGATAAATCGTGTCAAACTCCCCGTTCAGGACCATATCCGCCTGACTCGTCTGTATATAGATTCGAGACTGTGCGTGCGTCACGCGTTTCATGTTTTTCAGAGTCCCCAAGGGGTCTCTTTGGTGCGCAAATACATTTTGGGCATTTACGATGTCGAAGAGGACGCCCGGCTCGTACGAGTCGCCAAAGTACCCGAGTGTCACGTTGTGCTTCTTTGAACTCAGGGGCCAGAGGTTTTCGGCCGGGTCCACACCCCACGTCTCAGCCCCGCGGAGCTTGAACATGTCGAGCTGAGTCCCATCGTTGCACCCCACGTCCAAGACTTTTTGACCTGGTTGAACGCCCGTAAACTCGGCGAACCAATCGAGGTACTTTCTGTACGTGCCACTCGTTCCACTCACATACAGATAGTGCTTGAACATGAGGTCCGGGTCGATAAAATAGTCAAGCTGGAGATGGCAACACTCGCGGCACCGCACGACGGCCAAGGGCCACGTCTCCTCTCGCTCATCCGGAGACGACCTGAAATCGTTTGCTAGTGGCTGGTTCCCAAGGTCCAGACACGGAACGAGACTCGGGGATCCGCATGCCAGGCACGTCACCATCTATTAAAAAGAAAGCGTGAATTTTTAAGTAGTCACGATGTTCGGAAGAGTTCTTGTGACGGGTTCTTCAGGTTTCGTGGCCCATCACATAGTTTCTAAGCTCCTTCGCGAGACGGATGTGACTGTGACTGGTCTCGACCGATTGAACTATTCTGGAAATTTAAACAGAATTTCTGAAATTTTGGAGCCCGAGATGCAGGGACGGTTCCGGGTCCTACACCATGATCTCCGGTCCGAAGTGAATGAGCCTCTTATGAAACAGCTCGGGGAGTTTGACTACATCATCCATGTTGCCGCGAGCAGTCACGTGGACCGAAGCATAGATCAGCCCGTGAATTTCGTCCTCGATAATGTCCTTGGGACCTGTCACATCCTTGACTTTGCTCGGAAGCAGAAAAATTTAAAAAAGTTTATTTATTTTTCAACGGATGAGATCTTTGGACCCGCACCACCCGGTGTATCTTACGATGAGTATGACCGGTACAACTCGACCAACCCGTACTCGGCGGCCAAGGCGGGCGGTGAGGAGCTCTGCGTCGCGTTTCGCAACACGTACAAGGTCCCCGTGATCATCACGCACACCATGAATATATTCGGTCCGAGACAACACCCTGAAAAGTTCATACCTTTGTGCATCAGCAAAGTTCGGGACGGTGACAAGATTATGATTCATTCTGACTCGACTCGGACGATTCCGGGCAGTCGCCACTATATTCATGTGGAGGATGTGGCCGACGCGATCCTATTTATTCTACGCGAGGATCCAGACCCTGAAATGCCCGGGTACTGTCCCAAGTTTAACGTGGTCGGAAAGGAAGAGGTCGACAATCTGACCCTTGCGCAGTACATCGCCGAGGCGGTCGGTAAGCCCCTGAGGTACGAGCTTGTCGATTTTCATTCGTCGCGCCCAGGACATGACCTGAGGTACGCCCTGTCTGGTGAGCGCCTTCGCAAAGCGGGCTGGGAGCCGAAGATCAGTCTCCGAGAGCGCATCAAGGATGTCGTCCAGTGGTCACTTGCGAACGATCACTGGCTCTATTAAAGTTGAAAATAATTAAACTGTTATTATGTTTCGACCCTGGGACGTAAAAGGGCCTCCCAAAAAGAGATACGGCCCGATATCGGGGGATGGTGGGTACGTTGTCCTCGACTCGGCGTTTGGCGCCCGTCACTTGTTAGGTTACGGAGTGGACAAGGATGTGACATTTGAAAATCAGGTGACAGAAGCGTGGGGAATTGACGCACATGTGTTTGATCACACAATCGATAAAGTTCCTCCACTTGGTTCGAGGGTCACGTATATAAAAGAGGGTGTTGGCACGCCACCTCTCGTGCCGCTCGCTACACACGTCTCTCGATATGTACCAGACGGGGACTATATACTCAAGATGGACATAGAAGGATGTGAATGGGACATCCTTGACACTGCAGATCTGTCACGAGTCACGCAGCTGATCCTCGAGATACATGATCTCCAAGAGGACCGGACTGAAATTATCAAAAAAATTAATAAAAATTTCGTTCTAGTCCATGTTCACGGGAACAACTGTCACAATCAACCATGGATATTTATTGATAGGATTCACAAGTTGCCTCGATATTTGGAGTGCACATGGGTCCGTCGGGATCTCGTGACGGTGCTGGAACCGATCATCACGTCATTTCCTACACCACTCGATGTGAAATGTCGAGGAGACGCGAATGATCTCGTACTCGATTTTTGGAAACAAAAGTGTCCGCCTGTGTCCTTCGTCTCGGAAGACTCGAGCCACCGCGATTTCCTCGCAGCAATCGTCACACCCGAAGATGAAATTGTTTCGGAAGAATCACGAGCGACGCATGACCTCTTGTTTTTTCTCAAAAAAGGGGATATCTTTCCGTACCAGATCATACTTTCTCTCCATGAGTTTCCGACGACTACTATATTTCCAGTCGTGTACAACGGTTCTTTCGTTCTATTCGAGACTCGTTTCGTCAAAAGAAGTTCGACTCAAGTTGTACAAGCTCAAGCGCATATTTGTAACCTAAAGGCTTTGAGATATTCCAATCCATGAAGGTCGTTGTGAGTCTGACGAGCACCCCGCCCCGGTTTCAGTACCTCGGACCCGTGCTCGAAGCCCTGGCCCGCCAGGCGTGTCACGAGGTCTGGCTGAACGTGCCCCGGAAGTACGGGCGCTGGCCCGAGTGGGACGGCGCGACGGGAGTGCCCGAGCCGACGGACCCGAAGATCCACGTAAATCGGGACTGCGAAGACTTTGGACCCGCGACCAAGTTTATCGGTCCGGCGCTCCACCTCGGGCCCGAAGACCTCATAGTCTATGTGGATGACGATACGGTCTATGACGAGCGGCTCGTCACGAATCTCCTGAAGTGGCACAGGCTCGATCCCAAGAGTGCATGGGGTCTTTCGGGATTCAACTTTGAACAGTACTTCAAGGGTCAGTACCCTCGGCAACACGGTCAGCCCGTGGACGTCCTTGAAGGGTACGGATCCGTACTCGTCAAGGCGGGCTGGATCCAACAGGTCCTCCCCGAGTTCAAGGAGTTGCTCGAGGTGACTTGGCACGATGATATGATTCTGTGCAACTTGCTCGAAAAGGCGGGCCTGAAGCGCAAGACGGTCTATGTGCCCGATGCGAACGTCGGACAGGTCCGCCAGCTCCAGTACGGGTTCCAGGAGGATGCGCTCCACCACGTGGCGGGAGGTTCACACCAAACAAACAATTTAAAAATTTTGAGAGATTTCGAAGCTAAAGGAAAGTTGTACTATAAGTACAAATGCTCGTAGACACGTTCATGTTCTACAACGAGCTGAGTGTCCTCGAACTTCGCCTAGAGGTTCTCGACAGGTACGTGGATCGTTTCGTACTTGTCGAGTCCGAGGTGAATCATGTAGGTGGGCCCAAGGAGCTCTTTTTTCAGAACAACAAGGACCGGTACTCCAAGTGGCTCCACAAGATTACGCACGTTGTGGTCACGGCCGAAGAGTCTCCCAAGGATGAGAACCCGTGGTCGCGCGAAAAGTACCAGCGTGAGTGTATCCTCCGGGGCGTTCAGGACGTCCCGGATGGGTCCATCGTCATGGTCAGTGACGTGGATGAAATTCCGGACCTGAGAGTCGTGCCCTTCGAGAGACTGCCTCACGTCCTGAACTCGGTCCATATGTGGATGTTCGAGTACTCGCTCGATTACCTGTTTACGGGCGAGCCCTGGTTCGGCACTGTGATCACGACCGCCGAGCTCTTCAAAAGGGTCGGGCCCAACGCCCTCCGAGACGGCCGGTGGAAGTTCCCCTGTATTCAGTGGGCCGGGTGGCACTTGAGCAGTTTCGGCAATCCCGAGCACGTGTGCAACAAGATGCAGACGTATGCGCACGGGAAAGATCCGCATCATGCGCTCATGACACCTCAAAAGTTCAAGTTCCTCATAGAAGAGGGTATTCACACGGACGGTCACACGCCTCTCAAGAAGAGACCAGAGGAGGTTCCTCTACCAGCACCTGTCGAAGTTCTACAACGACTTGGTCTCTTGAAAGACCCATGAATTGAGCCTTGAGACGCAACAGTTCCCCGATGATGTCCCTACTGAGCCAACGTAAAAGTTTTCGTTTTTGTTTTATATTATTGAGTGGATTCGTCTTGTCGAGGAGTCCCTGACACACGGGCCACGTCACTTCTCGAAGTTCACCAAGCTCGCCCTCGAGATTATCGAGTCTCTCGAGGATGTGCTTATGAAATGGATCCATGGTAGTACTACATGAAGTGCCCCACGTCTTTAGTGTCGCATTCGTAATTGACGCACACGGCCGCTCCAAGTGCAAGGAGAATACCGAGCCACTGGATCCAGTGATCGAACTTTTCGCCAAACACGAAATAGGCCGTGAGGGCCCCGCCTATCACGATCATCGCCTCCCACATGATGCACGTCCACATCATGCTCTTGGATCCCAGGCTCTTCACGAGAAAGAATATGACACCCAGGTACGCCAAGAGTCCGAACACGAGGTTCCTTTGGCGCCCGTGATCCGCGAACCATTTCAGGTGCGTGTTTCCTATGAGTTCAGAAATAGTCATCATCAGGACATTCAGGACCGTCATCTACTTTCGTTCCTGATAAAAAATTAAAACTCTTTTTGAAAAATGATTGCGGCCCTGATTACTGGCGTGACGGGCCAAGACGGGAGTTACCTGGCCGAGTTTCTACTCGAGAAGGGCTACGCAGTCTATGGGCTCAGTCGATACTGTTCCGAAAAGAAACACGAGAGGCTCGTGGAGGTCTCCAGGCACCCCGAGTTTCACCTGGTCCAAGGGGACCTCACGGATACGGCGCGGGTCACGGCCCTCATCAACTCGTTCGAGCAGTACGACCGACTCGAGGTTTATAACCTAGGGGCCCAGTCGCACGTCAAGGTGTCTTTCGACCAGCCCGAGTACACGGCCAACGTGGATGCTCTCGGAACGCTCCGACTCGTCGAGGCGATCCATCAGTGTACATTCAGGGACCGTATTCGCTTTTATCAGGCGGGTACTTCTGAAATGTTCGGAAAGACCCCTGCGCCCCAAAACGAAACGACGCCCTTCTGGCCCCGGAGCCCGTATGGTGTCTCGAAACTCTTCGGGTACTGGATCACAAGGAATTACCGCGAGTCGTACGGTCTGTACGCGTGTACAGGAATTTTGTTCAATCACGAGTCGGAGCGCCGCGGTGAAGACTTTGTGACTCGCAAGGTGACTCTGGGCCTGGCTCGGTACCTCAAGGACCAGAGCGTGCTTGAGCTCGGGAACCTCGAGGCCCGGCGCGACTGGGGCCATGCTCGTGATTACGTAGAGGCCATGTGGCTCATGCTTCAGCACGAGCCCGAGGACCTCGTCATAGGAACGGGCCAGACGCACACGATCAGGGACTTTGTAGAGGAAGCGGCGAAGGCTGCTGGTCTCCGACTCGTCTGGAGAGGCCAGGGCCCCGAAACGGAGGCCATCGATGAAACAAACGGAAACGTGGTCATAAGAATCAATCCAGAGTTTTACAGACCGGCCGAGGTCGACCTTTTACTTGCGGATCCTCGTAGGGCCTATGAAAAACTCAATTGGGTCCCTAAAATTTCATTTGAAGAACTTGCAAAACGGATGATGCTCAGCGACCTAAAGGTTCTGGACTCTTAGGACGTACGTGATGACGAAACGGCTCTTCATAGGCCCGAGGCTCTTGGCCGGAATAGGCCAGGTGACGAAACGTTACGCAGAGCTCACGGGCGGAGAGTTTGTGGAGATGGGCCACGAGCCTCTCGAACGCTTGTACGACGTGGGGTTCGCCTTTGTTCTGCCCTTTGAGAACCAGCTCGACCTCGTGGACCAGTACGCGAAACTGTGCAAACGCATGATACACATGACCATTTGTGAGACCGAGACAGTCCATCCGTCCTACGGTCTCTTGGTCGATCGATACCGTACTCTCTACGTCGCTTCAGAATTTTGTAAAAAAGTTTTTCAAAAACAATTTCCTCATGGAGACTGGCGAATCATCCATCTGTGGGCACCCCCGCGCCCCACGAGTCCCCGGGACCTTGGAGGGCCCTATACCTTCTACACGATCGGAAACGTGAACGACCCGAGGAAAAACTTCGGAGCGCTTCTGCGAGCCCTGGATCACGTGCCTGGCGCGCGGCTCCTCGTCAAGGCGACGTGTCTTCAGCCGGTCCGGATCCAGGACCCGCGCGTGACCGTCATCAACGGACTCATAAGTGATGAGCAGATGGAGAATATTCACAAGAACGGACACTGTTACGTCAACTGCTCCCATTCCGAGGGGGTCGGTATGGGGGCCGTAGAGGCTGCTCTTCGAGGCCGGCCCGTGATCATCACGGACTACGGAGGTCTCAAGGAGTACGTCCAGACGCCTTTCGTTGTCGGGTGTACTCTCGGACCGATCGGGTTCGACGACTTTTTGTTCACCAGGGACCTCGTCTGGGGTCATCCGAGTTTCGAGGATCTCGTCAGGCACATGCAAACCTGTGCCGAAGGTCGGATAACGACCTGGGACCATTCACGGACCGTGGACCTCATGGGCCGCGTCTCCTCCGAACTGGAGGGCCAACCAGATGGTCAAGGCCAGGACCAGTGAAGAGTTCAAAAGGAACCCATTTTGAGTATTTAGATACATGAGTGTATCGTCTATGAGGCGGACCCCCGTTGGCTTGGTGACCACCTTGGTCACGACGCGAACGAATAGAAAATTGATAAAGACCGCTCGGAGAATGAGGTCATGCATTCGTTGATAATTTCCAAGTTTTTTAATCGCCAGACTCAGTAATAGATGGTCGACCTCAAGCGGATGGCCCAGCGTATGAAATTACACAGGGTCGAGGGAACCGTGGTCCATCACTGTGCTCTCCTGGTGAAGTTCCTGGCCGAGGAAGGCGTCACGTCTCGAGTCATTCACGGGTACTGCGTGTCTCCGAACGAGATCTGTGAGCACTATTGGGTCCGGGTCGAGCCGGAGGGTCTGGACATGGACATAGGCTACGAATTGGCCTGTATGTACTCTCCTGAGTTGATGGCCCTGAAGACGGTTCTGGTCGAGGAGTTTCCCGAAGGACTCAAGGACCGGAACGGACGAGAACCGGAAGTGCTGCGCCAAGAAGACAATCAGAGACTTTTTGAGTTGTATGAGACACAGCCCCGGGCGTTCTGGAACGAGTCGCCCAAGAGCGTACGGACGTTCAGACCCTAGACAAACTGAATGAGGCTCACGAGCCCCTGAGGAAGGTTCTTTTTGACTTGCTTGAAAAACATCTCAAAGAGGGGATTCGAATTGTGAATCTCGACCCGGTCCAGAAGGACCTCGTCGTCGGACCGAATCGTGTACAGAAGGTTCACGAGCTGGGCCGTCGTCTGAGCATTCAGAGAAGTGATCCCGACCCCCTTGAGGTTCAGAATCATCACTTCCCTGAGTTTGTTTTTGCGAATATAGTCCTCGACCTGGGCCACGATGGGCTTCAGGCCCCGAGCAAAAGTCTCGGCCTCCTCAGGCGTGTCTGGCTGATTCTTAAGATATTCATTTCCTAGAATCTCGACAAACAAGGTGTCGCCCTCGGGGTAGAATCTGAATATCTCAGTCATGTACTCTACACGACCTTTTTCTTTATTATTAGTATGCTTCACTACGTTCGACTCGGTGCTGTGGCCTACGTATCGGCCCTGTGTTTCGTGATGGCCTGTCTGAGTTCGATCCTCCTGGACCGTTTCACGAGTCCACTTGATACGTCCAAGTCCAAGGTGCGTATTTTCGGGGAGGTGACGTTTCAGTTTGCCCTCATAGGCATCGTGGCGTTCATGAGCAGGGGCCTGATAAAGAAGGTGCCTTTCCCGCTCGAGGGCGCGGCGGGCTACATGCATTCCCAATTGAGTGAATTACGTACGTTGCCTCTATTCGTATTTATATTCATGTTTTTTCAAAAGAAGACCCAGGACAAGATGCGTTTCCTTTTCTAGATGAGTCCGAGCGTCTTGAGCTTTTCCTGAAACTCTTGATTCTCGCCCCGCCCGGCAAGTGCGCGCCAAGACGCACTCATAGGGTCCTTGATCATGTCCTTGAGCAGGGCCACCTCGAGCCGGGAGAGCGTCATGGCCCCGAGCCGAAAGTCCTCGAAGGCTTCACACGTCACGGGGACGATAGGCTTGATACGCTCGTAGATCTGGGTCGCCAAGTCCCGAATCTCCTTTTGGGCGTGATCCTCCATACGTAGGCTCAAAAAGTGCAAGAGGTTGTGAAGATCAATTTTCCAATAAAATTCAGTAAAAGTACACTGAGGCAGATGGGCTCGTGCGAGCTCACGTGAGACTCCTTTCTCAAGGAGCTCGTCATACACGTGAAAGGCCAAATCACAAGCTGACTTTTGTTTCGAGAGGAGGTTTGGAGCCTCCATAGGCTCTTCACCGCCCTGGGGCTTTGCACCCTGCTTACGGAGCTGGTCAGGCAAGTAGAACTCGTCGGGGATGACGGAGTACCGAGCGCTCATCTCGTTGACTGACGCCGTACGGTGTCGAAGCCACTGACGCGCCACGTAGATGGGTGCCCGTATGTGAAACTTGAACTCGACCATCTCAAAAGGGGTCGTGTGCTTGTGACGCATGAGGTACCGGATCAGGGCGCGGTCATCACTGACGGACTTGGTTCCCGCCCCATACGAAACACGGGCGGCTTGGACGATGGACTCGTCCGTCCCCATAGAATCAACGAGGCGAACGAAACTCATTTTTTGATTAGAACACGATCAGCGTTTTTAAGTGGGGATTCCACCTAAAAACGCTCCCGAACAGGATTGAACTGTTGACATTCAGATGACGGCGAGGTGAACGAAAGATTCACCTCTAACAGTCTGACGCTCTACCGACTGAGCTACAGGAGCCTCAAGAAAGTCCAAGGACTTTCTTTCCGACCTACGTGATTCGAACACGTGACCGTAGGAACTACAGTCCCACGCTCTACCAACTGAGCTAAGGTCGGGCGGGCAGTTTAACGACTTACCCAGGTCCAGATGTCTCGTTCTAGGGGACTCGAACCCCTGACCACGAGATTAAAAGCCTCGCGCTCTACCAACTGAGCTAAGAACGAAAAAGGTGTCCCTGGCGGGGTTCGAACCCGCGACTTCGGGCTCTCTTAGTCAGTTTCGAAGGAACTGTCACAGTCGCTTCGCGACTGGTCCATAAGACCCGCGCTCTGACCAACTGAGCTACAGGGACTTTTAAAGCGGAAAGATTTTTTTGATCCCATGAATGGTTCCGCGACATCCAGGGCACTCCCGCCTGTTCCGGGTACTCGCCCAACACGTATCACATATGACGTGTCCACACGGATCGATAAACAGGTCAACAAGTCTGTCCATACATACAAAACACGTGAATTTTGCGTACCTCTCAAGGTGCGTGTCCTTCAGGACCCGCGCCATTTCATTCGCCTTACCCAGCAACTCCCTACATTGTTGAGTCAGGGCCGCAGTACCCTTTTCGGACTCGTAATTGTCTAGTACACTCTCGAGGAGATCCTTTAAGTCGGGGTCACGCACATTCTCGACGACCGGTTTTACAATTCCGACGTCTCTCTTTCTTTCGTTGAGTTCGCCCGTGGTCGACACGAGGTCCCTGCGTACCACGGCGTACTCTTGCTTGAAAGTTCCGAGAACTTTTTCAAAATCTTGCCACCTCTCATCCAACTCGAACTCCACGGGCTCTATAGGTTCAGGATGGGGCTCCTGAAGGACGCTCTCTATAAGGGCCCTTGCATCCAGGTAGGCAAAGTTCATACATGGGAAAATAAAAATATCCTTAAGTAATAATGGCTTCTGCGTACCTTGACCCCAAGTCATATCATACATATCACCTCGGTGAGGCCCTGATCGTCTCAGCCGCGCTCCTTCTGATGATTACGGCCATACAGGACTTTCTCGACACGACGCGTCGGTCCAATCCGACCGTGATCATGAATGCCCTGACCCGTATGATCCTCGGGCTCTTCCTGATTTACTTTTTCTTCACGGTCCTGAACCAGCGCTAATTTTATTTTGTATGGGGATAATATGGCGTTCTCGGCCGATGCCCTCTTCGGTATCTTCATCGGTCTGATGTTCTTCGCGTTGGGTGTGTCGACTCTCGTCCAGGCGAACCGGGGCCGGAAGGTGCCCGGGTTCGGTTTCAACTCGAACGGCGACCCCGTCTCGACCATGACCGTCGTCAAGGACTATCCGAACATCGTCTTTGGCTCTTTGTTCCTGGTCCTGTCCATGACCATCCTGACGTTCACAGGCAAGGCCATCATGAACTAAAGGTTAAAAACTTTTTTTAGAAAAAAATGATTCACCTTATCGGTCACCTGAGTGGGACGGTGATCGAGACGGTCCAGGATCTCGAAGATAAGATGGATGCGGTCGTCAGGGACTGTGACTTGACCGTGGTCGCTCGGGCCTTTTACCAGTTCAGGCCTGTGGGAGCGACAGGCGTCCTCGTCTTATCCGAGTCGCATTTTTCAGCACACACGTACCCGGAACACGGGCTCGTGTATGTTGACGTGTTTTGTTGTAGTCCGAGCTTCGACCCCGAGGTATGCGCCGCAAGCCTTGAGCGCAGGTTCGGAGGCGCTCTAAAATATCAAAAAATTAATAGGGCCCTAGAGTAATGGAAGGGGCTGGTTTCGCCCTCGAAGCGGGTCCTACACTTGTGACGTTCCTTAAAATCGTATTCATAGTGGTCTTTGGTGTTTTGGCCGCTACGACGCGCGACGTGACCCAGATCAAAAAGAAAGGCCTGGGTCTGCTTGTGGCCGAGGCTGTCGTCGTGGGTGTCGGTGCCGCG
>Ga0214176_1000106_pt1 | contig 23122 bp, 19 predicted proteins | sample TroBogEpilimnion_18_FD_153014 | JGI IMG/M metagenome (GOLD analysis project Ga0214176, IMG submission 153014) | Freshwater microbial communities from Trout Bog Lake, WI - 20AUG2007 epilimnion | ecosystem: Environmental > Aquatic > Freshwater > Lake > Epilimnion/Euphotic zone | place: Trout Bog... | reverse complement strand
CAGTTGGTTCTACTCTAGTATTGACTCTCCCCTTAGCTTGGGTGTTTATAAAATTAGGGTACGAGCCAAGTTATGTTGGGTATGCATTTATAATTACAATAATTATTTGTTCATTTGGGCGTGTTATATGGGGTCGATATTTGCTTGAAATGAAAGTTCAGGATTGGATGAAAATGGTTGTGTTGCCTTGTTTTATAGTTGGAGCAATTTCATCATTTATGTCTTTTGTAACTATGTATTCTATTTTGCCTTCATTTTTCCGATTTATGATTGTTTGTTTAACAAGCACATGTACAACAATATTAGCGAGTTGGTATTTTGCGTTTAATACTAGTGAACGATCATTCTTGTTAAAGAATATTGAGGTCTTATTTGCAAGAATAAGATAAATCAAGTAATAAATCAATAAATAAAATGAAATTAAAATTAATTGGTTTAACAGCTAAAATATTAGCATTTTTGCTACCAACTAAAGTTATGAGGTCAAAACAATATTTTAATCTTTGGGAGACAAAAGGTTATCATATAACACCAGTACAATTCTATGAGTCTGTTCCTGATACACGAGATTTCAAAAGAAATATTTTTGAAAATGATTCTAACCTTTTAGGGATAGAAATAAATGAACAGGGGCAAATAAATTTATTGGAAGATTTTCAGCAGAAGTATAAAAATGAATATAGTGAATTTCGATATGGGAAATCTGAAAATAAAAATGATTTTTACTTTTATAATAACTCATTTGAGACTGTTGATGCTGAAATATTATATTGTATGATTCGTAAATATAAGCCTCAACGTATTATAGAAATAGGGTCTGGATTTTCAACCTTACTAACTGCAAGAGCAATAAGACAAAATCGAATTGAAGATTCTAAATATATTTGTGAGTTAATTTGTATTGAACCATATCCAAGTGAATGGATTGAAAAAATACCCGAAGTTAAAAAAATCATTAAATCAAAAGTTGAGAATATACAGTTATCCGAATTCGAAAATCTTAAAGAGAACGACATACTATTTATAGATTCCTCACATGTTATTAATATATATAATGATGTTTGTTTTGAGTATTTAGATGTTTTGCCTTCATTAAATATAGGTGTAATAGTTCATATTCATGATATACTTATGCCGCAAAAGTATAGTGAATCATGGTATGAACAAAAATATTTTTGGAATGAACAATATCTTCTCCAAGCTTTTTTGGCATTTAATACATCTTTTAGTGTGATGTGGTCCGGAAATTATATGCATTTAAAATATCCGACTAAATTAGATAATGCTTTTATCTCCTATTCAAAATTTAAAAGTAATAAGGATAGAACAAAGAATAAGCAAGGGCATAAAAGCTTTTGGATCCAAAGAATTAAATAATCAGTTTTAATAGATCAGAAAATATATAGAAAATGAGTGTTGGTAAATTAATAAAACTGCTATTGCCTAATAATATTATACGCATTCTAAAAATGTATAAATTAAAAATTGCTTCTTTTAACTGCTATAAATATGATATAAATACATTTATTAAATATTCAAATATATTATATCCCTTCGATAATATTGATAAATTGTTGGGTCAAATAATAGCAGAGTATCATGTCATTGAAAAAGGACTTACAATGCCTGATATGCGTTATGGTTTTGGTAAACAAACATTGGTAGATTTGATATATCATTGCGAATTGTATTCAAGTAAATATGAAACTAAAAATGAGCAGTTTTTATATGCTCTCAGTGTAATAGGGGAATATGAATATGTCCATAAAAAAAATAATTACAATTTAGAGAAGGGTATTGTCTCAAAAATTAATAAAATTTTATGCCAATATGATAGGTATACTAAGTCTAGCCAAAAAAGACAGTCAAAAGATGATTATTTTAAACATTCAGAGAGTTCATTTTATGATTTTTCAAATAGCCGACATAGTGTAAGAAATTATTCTGGTGTAGTTGATATAGAAAGAGTAAAGTTAGCTGTAAAATTAGCTCAAAATTCACCATCTGCATGTAATAGGCAGCCTATAAGAGTTTATGTTTTAGAAAATAAACTAATACTTAATTTAGTATTAGATATACAAAATGGCAACAGAGGATTTGGTCATCTTGCAGATAAATTAATTATACTAACAGCTGAGTTAGGTGTTTTTTTGAGTTTAAGCGAAAGAAATGATGCATATGTAAATGGAGGTATTTATGCAATGAATTTATTATATGCACTACACTTCTATAAAATAGGCGCTTGTACATTGAATTGGTGTTCTATGCCTGAACAAGATAAAAAGTTAAGAAAAATTATACAAATCCCCGATTCCGAAATAGTTATTTTATTAATAGCCTGTGGGGAAGTTCCAGATGAATTTAAAGTCGCGTCATCGCATAGAAATGACTATTCCAAAATATTAAAAGTAATATAATTTGAATATAGGGATATTAACATATCATCGTTCTCATAATTACGGCGCTTTATTACAGGCATATGCTTTGCAAACGTATTTAAAAAAAATAGGGCATAACGCTGAAATGATAGATTATTGGCCAGAGTATCATGCGCAGGATTATCAAGTCATTCCATATTTTAATGCAATAAAAGTATTAAGTAAAATTAAATTAATATTGTTACTGATTATTGGTTTTAAAAGGATATTTAAACGTAGTGAAGGGTACAAAAGATTTATAAGAGAATACTTTAATTTGACGGATATTCCGCTATATAAGGATGAGAATTCAATGGAAAATATTGTATATGATGTCGTCGTTTATGGGAGTGATCAGATTTGGCGCAAATCAAATTATGCTACATTCAAAGGATATAGTGATATATATTTTGGATTGTATCCAGAAAAAGTAAAGAAGAAGATAACGTATGCTGCTAGTATGGGAGTGATTGATCTTGCAGATAAAGATAAGATATATATCAGGAAAATGTTGAAAAATTATTTTGCAATATCTGTACGTGAGGAAAATTTAAAGAAAATTGTTGAAGAGATTATTGAAAAGCCAGTTTCACTTGTTTTGGATCCTGTGTTTCTTTTAGATAAAGCTGAGTGGCTTACATTAAGTTCAACATTAGGCTCTAAGATTCAAGAAAAGTATATATTTTTTTATCAATTAACTCCATCTCAAGAGGCAATTGATTTTATTAATAAAATTAAAGCTTATTATGGATATAAAGTTATAGAAATACGTGGACGTGTTGAGCCACTATTGTTTGGTAAAAGATATTATCAAACAGCAACTCCCAATGATTTTATTTCATTAATACAGAACGCTGAAATTGTTGTATCAACATCTTTTCATGGGATTGCCTTTTCAATTATATTTAATAAGCAATTTTATGCGCTTGGAATGGGCAATAATTCACTAAGGGTAAAATCATTGCTAAACTTATTAGGAATTAAGGAAAGATATTTAGATGAAATAAATAAAAATATGTTTACAGAGCAACTAAATTACGAGAACATCAAAAATAAGCTTGATTATGAAATTAAAAAGTCAAAAAAATATTTATGTTTATCAATAAATTAGGTTTAAGCGCTTACTATAAAGTCATTCCGTAATCATTTTCCCACCAATATAGGATTATACTGAAATCAAATTATTGGATTATGCATTTATTGTCTTAAATCTGATTAATTCTTATTCAATCAGATCTTAAATCTTTTTAATGAGATTAAGTTCTTGACCATATAGCGGATAATATTGACAATTCTTTATTAACCAGCACCTGCGCCGCAACTCTAACCAAACAGCCTTTGCATTGTGGTTAATAATCCATTATCTGGAAAAAAGATTAAAAGCGAGTAGAAGGAGTTTATCAGTAAGCAAAAATAACTGGTAAATAGCATTATTACCTTGTTTTCCACTTCTTTGCATAAAACAAATTGTCTGATTAGAACATGACACCTATGACACATCAGGCGTATGTGTACAATTGTCCATGCGCTACAGATTAATAAAAAGTCATCTCTTTCTTATTAAAAAAAGCGGATTGAAAAAATGCTAAATATTTGATTATTCAGTTTTTATGCATAAAGCTAATCCTCATGTCTACATTGCATTATTTTATAACTTAGTCAATGATCGATGGAGCTGTTAGCGCTTCTTCCTCTCGCCAAGTCTTGATTTGATCAAGGAGAATTGAATTTATTTTTAAGGCCACCGGTAGGATTTTTGTCATACAATGAGAATAAAATGTCTAATAACCAGTGAATACTTTGGTCATGAGAAGTATGGCGTTTATGGTCTTGTTTAGTCGTGTGCCGCAGACAAGCGGCGAAGGAGATGATGGTCCCCCTTCGCAATCTGCTTACATGAGCAGCTAGCAAACCACTGTATGCGCCTGAGGTCAAAAGCCATGGTCGTGAGCGTTACGGTAAAGGCATTAAGAAGATGCCATGTGTGAACCAAGGACGATGAATACACGTGAACCACAGTACAAGCGTCGAAAAATGATTAGGCGACATCAAAATGGAGCTGGACGTAACTCCAAGATAAGTTTGGATGCAACCTGTTTAATGATCAGATGGTGACTGGCGTAGAGATGTCGTGATCTTGATTCGAGCTCTATCGTTGAACTGCTGGCGCCTTCGATGGTGATGCAAAGGGAATGACACAAGTGTAAAAAGCGAGGCCGACAATACCGAAGCGCCATCAAGGTGCGGAGCAACCCGTAGTAGTGATGAAGGCCTTGTAATGAGACTGGAGCGAAGGGATTGCATTATCCTGTCAAAAAGGAAAGTCAACTGTGAAAACAGAAGGAACTGTTCTGAATGACAAAGTCATTTCACATACCCAAAACCATTGTATTGGGACGCGTATCAGAAGGTGAAAGCAAATGAAGGTGCTGCAGGTGTAGATCATGAATCGATTCAGGGATTTAATCAAAACCTAAGAAGCAACCTGTACAAGCTATGGAATCGTCTCAGTTCCGGCAGATATTTCCCGCCACCGGTAAATGGGGTATTGATTTCTAAGAAGTCGGGAGGGGTAAGAATACTGGGAATACCATCAGTAGCAGAATTGATTGCTCAAACAGTTGTAAAATAATGCTTGGGCCTTTTGTGGAACCGGTGTTTTATCTTGATTCTTTCAGTTCTCGACAGGGACGTTCTGCCCATGATGCCATTGCCGTGGTGAGTAGAAGTATGATCGGGTTGCAGAGTTTGATATCGGCAAGTTTTATGATTCACTGGATCATGAGATGTTAATGCGTGCACTTCGGAAACATTGCCAGACTTCGTAGTGTACTGCTTTATGTTTTACGGTGGCTGAAAGCACCAATGGAAACCCCAGATGGAGGTTTAACAGCTCGGAATGCAGGCACCCCTTAAGGGATACGTGATCAGTCCACTGTTAGCCAATCTGTTTATGTATTATGCTCTTTGATCGGTGGGTGAGCGAAAATCTTTCCGGGGGTACCGTTTTGCAGGTAGGCGGATGATGGTTTTCTCCACTAAAAAAGCAAAGGATAGGCAGAACTATTCATGGTAAAGATTGGTGCACGATTTCAGATGTGTGGTTTAGCGCTGCACCCTGATAAGACGAGAATCATTTATTGCTGGGATGTGAACAAAAAGATGAATACCCGATAACGAACTTCACATTTCTTGGTTATACGTTTGGTCCACGAAAAATAATAGACATTTAGGCTGGCTATTTGTAGGATTTACGCCAGGAGCCAGTCGGGAAGTTCTTAAAGCTATACGGCAGACGATCAGAGGGTGGCACCTACAACTGAGAAACAGCACTAACCTTGCTGGTTTATTAAAAGGCTTAAATCCTAATTTAAGAGGGAGGAAAAACTATTATTGATGATTCAATGTATCAGCAATGGCTTTGGTGTGGAACCATATGAATCTTTATCTGATGCGATGGTTAATGCGCAAACATAAAAGTCTTTTGTGAAGTATAATAAGTCGGGCAATAAGCACTCTTGAAAAGATGGCCGAATGTATGCCGTAAATGTTTATGCACTAGGAAAAAGGGTATATCCCAAAAGGCTGGATAATGTTACCTGGATGAGCTGAGAAATTCATGTCTGATTCTACAATAGGGTGGATGTGAAATCCCTCCGACTTACCTACTCCTATAGCCGTTGCACCCATCCCATTATTGAAATTCAATAAGACTTGCGCCCGATGACATACTACCCAACCATTCCTATTTAACACAATCTTCTGTAACTTGCTCAAAGGTCAGCAGATAATTCCAAATAAATTAGCATAATAATTTTTAGGTAAATCTGTTTCATGTTGAGTTTTAATTTACTGCATAACTTTCTGCGGAGCACTTATGAAAGAAATATATTATAAGTCTCGACAAAGAATATTTACCTTGTTCAAATATTCGTTGTTGTTAGTATTTTTCACATCATTGAGAGCATGGTTTACATGGGGATTTATGCCTGCAATCATTACATCAATCTCTTTGTTTATATTTATAATATTTATTTTAGAAAATAAAGAGATTGATTTGCATTTTAAAAAATATATAAAATCTGTATTTGTTTTATTTTGTTTGGAAATATATTGTGCTGGCGATTTAAACATTAATGCATTTATATTTGCAATTTTAACAGCAACATTGATATCAGTCGTATTGCTATTAAGTGATGAGTTAAAAAAAGAAATATTTTCATTTCTGTCATCAATTGTAGCGATAATTGTATTTATTTCGCTAATTGAGTGGTTAGTGTTTTTGATTGGGATCGAGTTGCCTCATTCAACTGTTGATTTTAATGATCGACAGTATGTATTTAATAATTACTATTTATTTTTGAAAAACTTATCTCAATTTGAAATAATTCCACGTTTTAGCTGTGTTTTTTTAGAACCAAACTATCTTGGGATGATATTGTCATTTATTTTATTTATAAATAAATACGATATCAAAAAAAAATCTGTTGTAGTTATGATAATAGCAAATCTTTTTACTTTATCTTTAGCAGCTTATATTTTAATGATAACATCATTATTGTTGATATTTGGGACAAAATCTAAAAAAGCAGTAACATCAATTCTGTTATTAATAATATCCCTATGTATAATATATTTATTTGCTTTGAGTTATAATGACGGAAATAATATTATTAATGAATATATTTTTGAAAGATTAAGATTTGAAAATGGAGATATTATTGGTAATGATAGGTTTAGCGAATCATTAGACTTATATTATTCTAAATTTATTACTCAAAATGATCTGTATTCTGGGATTGGTACAATTAATTATATGCAAGAAAATCTTGGTGCCAATGCTGGATATAAAGTATTTATAATTCAACATGGTTTGATTGGTGCTATTTTAATTTTTATTTTATATTATTCAATTATTGTAAAAGATTTATCAAAGGCGACAATATCTTTCTTTGTAATATATGCCCTAAGTTTCCTTCAAGGAGCATATGCATTATGGGAATTTGAACTTATTCTGTTTATTACAGCAATTCCGTGTCTTAATTCAACAGAATAAAATAGAAAATTAAATAGCCTTTGCTATAAATAAATGTTATACAGGTGTTTTAACTGTAATTATTAAAAGATTATCTGATTATATTTTTTAAATTATTAACATCTATAGTCAGTGATGACGAGGTTATTGATTGATTACGATATGATTAGAAATAAGACGTTGGTATTAATGTAAATAAATAAAAAAATTATTAAAATGATAAAATTTAGATCTTTATTAACAAAAAATAAAATTATATATAAAAATCTATCACCGCTATATGATAGACTTTTATACTATAAAATGCTTAACAAGGGGACATTTAGCCAGCATAAAGAAGATGTAGAAATATTGCGATTACTAAAAAAATATAATATTAAAGGAATATATATAGACGTTGGATCAAATCACCCTTTTAAGATTTCTAATACCTATCTTCTTTATTTAAATGGTTTCAATGGGATATGCATTGATCCGCTCCCAAAATTTAAAAAATTATATGAAAAATATCGTCCAAATGATATTTTTGAGTGTGCTTGTGTAGATGAAAGAAATTTAGATTTACCATTTTATGAATTTGAATCCAGTGTGCTGTCTACGTTAGATAAAGAGTTAGCAGATCAATATGTAATTCAGGGATACAGATATTTAAAAGAAATAAAAATAGTAACAAAAACTTTAGATTCAATTTTAGAGTCTTACAAAGTAAAAATGCCTATATCAATTATTTCAATTGATGTTGAAGGTCACGAGTTATCTGTTCTCAAATCTATAAATCTAGATAATTATTGTCCATCTTATATTTGTTTAGAAGCGATAACAGCTGATGGTAATAAGAATCATGAAGCAATTAGCTATTTAGAGAGAAATGGATATGATATTGAGGTTGATCTAGGACTTAATTTACTATTTCGTAGAAAAGCTATAAGGGGTAATACATGAATTGGTTATAAATGTAATAATTAATTTAAAAATTACGATAAAATAATTTGAATATTCTAAGTAAATTTTTGAGTAGTATGCAGGGGTAATTGTAGAATAAAATGAAATAGATTTAAAGAATGTTTAAATTAAAAATAACTATTAAGGTATGTTAAAAAAAATTATCATACCAATCGGATATGGCCAGACATGTAATCAACTATTGCAAATAGCTCATTGGATACCTGCAGCTATAGAATATGACATACCCCTTTATTTCCCATGTTTTAAAAAATATAGTAATATGTTTTATGGGACAATGAACCAGAGGCACCCCCGTTTTCCACGTTACTCTCCAAAACTTGATATAGTAAACCAAGGCTTGTCATTTATATGCAAATCTACTGCACAAATTCAACTTATCAATAGTGCTTTATATAAGTTAATGGATAAAGTACCAGGAATCGTTTCATATCATCTTAACAATAATGGAAGTGATGGTAATAAGACTCCAACAAACGTTCTAGAGAATCCTCGTATTGCTGCCGGAAAGTCATTGTTCGTAAAAGGATGGCTCTACCGAGATAAAGTCGGAGTAGAAAAGCATAGCGAAGCAATTAAAAATTATTTTAAGCCTGTTATTGAGATCCAAGATCGTATTGATTCATGTATTCAGAAAAATGATACTAGGAAATCTGTATTAGTTGGGGTTCATATTCGTAGGGGTGATTATAGTAAATGGTCTGATGGTAGGTACTATTATGACGATAATACTATATGTTCAATGATGAATCAAATCTTAAAGCTTTTACCAGAAAACCATGTGCGTTTTCTTTTAGTATCAAATGAAATAATAGATCTCGAAAATTATAATGCATTTGATGTCTTTACTGGACCTGGTGATCCAGCTGGAGATTTGTATTCTCTTGCAGCTTGTAATTATATAATAGGACCGCCATCAACATATACAATTTGGGCATCTTTTTACGGAGATGTTCCATTATACGTTATTAATAATAAATTAGATTATATTAATATAGAGGTATTTTCTGTCTTTAAAGGATTATAAAAAAATATTAAGCATTTTTTGAAACTAAAAAAAACACGTCTTAGATACTAAGATCACAGTCTAATACGTTTACATATTAATTAATTCAGAAATAAACAATTATTTGATCAACATCTTTTTTTTACAGTATTTGTGATTCTGTTTATTTTAAATAAGATTAATCACTACTCCATCTTATTCAAAAGGTTTTCAAAGCGAATAGGTTATGGACTTTATGAAGTAATGGAATTTTGTTTAAGCCGCTTTTGCTCTGAAACGATTAACATCTGACATTAAACTTTCGCATAATTGAATCATGAATGATTTGTTGCCTTTATTTGAGTCATATGCATACTAATCTAGTTTGTCAACGAGTCAAGAAAGGACAAATACAAACATGCCCTTGTTGTTTCACACATCGTAATAGATAACATCATGGCTACTTTTCCATTTTAGGCGTTAACATAGGTTGGCTGCAATTATATGAAAATTACCATTATGCGCGAACGCGCTGCTTGGTGTCATAGTAAGTGCATAAATATCTTCAATAATATCTCAGTCTTTATTTCAAATAATCGATCAACTCAGTGATTACATGGGTATTTATGCAGATCGTAAAAAGAGCAATAATCATGTTATATACACACGGTATTATCCTTTTTTTAAATGAAATAATGGTATAATAGTTGTAATAATGAGATCTTTACAGAAAGCTACTTTTTGTTTTAAAGGAATTAGAGAGTACACTATTAACAATGTTGAGCTGATAAGACAGTATAGATAACAATCAAGGGTTATGCAAAAATACCAAGAAATACCAAAACAGATTAAATGTCCTGTTTGTTTGACTAATGATGCACATGTCTTGTGGAGCGCAAGTAGTAAGCAGGTGGCTCAGCACTTTATTTTGCCAGAAAAATACCCCGAGAGATTCTTGGAACTGGTGTCACATATCGAGGCACTTTGGGGGCATAACACTTGTGAGGTTGTTCAATGTGACAAATGCAAATATTGTTATAGCAATCCATATATTGCTGGTGATATGCGTTTTTACACTCTTGCCTATGAGCGTTCAGGATATCCTATTTGGAAATGGGAATACCAACTAACATATGATTTATTGAAGTCATCTTCTAAGCCAGAGCATAAACTACTGGAGATAGGTGCGGGCAATGGTGCATTTGTTAAGAGGATAGAACAAAATATTTTACCCAAAGAAAACATCTTCTGTACAGAATTTTCAGAATATGGAAGGCATCAGATAGAGAAGCTTGGATTGAGGTGCTTTCCTGAAGATGTTCGTGACTTGCATAAAGCAGAATATGAAGGGAGCTTCGATATCGTCTGTATGTTTCAAGTGCTTGAACACATGGATAGATTAGATGTTCTATTTCAGAGAATACATTGGCTTATGAAGAAAGGTGGCCGTCTCTTTATTGCTGTTCCCAACCAAAAAAGAATTGAGTTTGACGAACTCAACGGTGCACTATTAGACATGCCACCGAACCACATAGGTCGTTGGAATAAAGAATGTTTTCAGGAAATCGCAAAACGCCATGGATTTCATTTTGAGGATTATAAAGTTGAGTCGTTCAACTTCTCAGATATGGCAAAACAATTCATAACATATTGTTTTTTAAGGAAGTCTCAAAAAAGTGGCAGCATTGAAAATTATATACAGAGGATAAAGAACAGGAATATACTTAGAATATTTCAGGGCATAGGTGTGGCAGTTAACTTAATAATAGCAATACCCGTACTGACAATGAAAGGATTTAGAGAAGGGAATTCTCAGTGGGTACATTTGACCAAAGTGAAATAATGAGCATCGCACAGCAAGCGGTTTTTCAGGATGGCAATAACGCAGCGCATCATTGTTGCTAGTTAGCCTGAACTTTAGGAGGTCTACTTTTTATTCTATGAATAATGTTTTACAAATCAAACAGCCATGCTGTTAGCGTTTTTGCAGAAAATCAAGAAAATATATTTACACAAGGAGGATGTATTTTTTGTCTAAACGTAGGAATTCGTGGAAGCGAACTGTCTCACAGCTCTGATGCAAACTATACAAATAAACCATAGCAACTTGTGCAAAGCAAGCAGTAGTAAAAAGACCACTCTACTCTTCCTTAAACTGATCATGTTAAAAAGCATATTCATGAAATGTTATGTATTAAAACAATTCTAACTATAAATATTTATAGAATTATATGATATAAGCAAAAAAATAAATTTAACAAATATTTTAAAATGCAGTCTACTGATAAGATAAAAGTTTTATATGTAATAAATCATTCGACACCTTATGGTTCCAATAAAGCGTTACTAAATTTACTAAAAGATATAAAACTGAAAGGAATAGTACCTTTAGTCGTAACGGCATATGATGGAGGAATATGCAATGATTTGAAAGTCAATAAAATTGAATATCACATACTTAGACATTATTTTTCAATCTATCCTGAATTGAAAAACTTCAGGGATTATATTTTATACATCCCTCAACTTCTAAGGATGTGTATATATAACAAGAAAGCTCAAAGACAATTAATAGAGATCACAGAAAAATTTAAACCTGATATAATACATACAAATATTGGTCCTGACCATATAGGTGTGAATGTTGCTAAATATATGAATATACCTCATGTGTGGCACATTAGAGAATATCAGGATTTATATTTTGGATGGCATGCATTCCCCTCAAAAAAAAGTTTTAATAATAAACTGAATTCTAAAAATAATCATACAATTGCAATTACAAATGCACTAAAACAACATTATCATTTAAATATAAACTCTAAAGTTATTTGTGATGGCGTAATGTTTAAATCTGATAAGCAATTTGTTGCTAATAAAGAAAAATATTTTTTATTCGTTGGCAGAATTGAAGAAAGTAAAGGTATAAGACAGTTAATATCTGCATATATTGAATTTTGTTCTTTAAATAGTGAATATTCATTATTAATAGCAGGGGATGGTAATGTTTTATATGTGAAAAAATTACAGATACTTGTTGATCAGGCTAATCTTTCGAAAAGAATACTGTTTCTAGGTTTTCGTGCTGATATATATAATCTTATGGCTAAAGCAACTGCATTAATAGTTAATTCATATTTTGAGGGCTTTGGTCTTATAACTGCTGAGGCAATGTTTAATGGATGCTTAGTAATAGGGAGAAATATAGCAGGTACAAAAGAAATATTAGAGACGGAGGATTTAGGTGTATTGTTTTCAGGTCAGAAAGAATTAGTGTTAGTAATGGAGAATATAATATCTAATGGGATTGAAACTTATTTTAAAACTATATTAAAAGCACAAGAAAAAGCTATAGATTATTATTCAATTGAGCAAAACTCATTGGCTATATATAATTATTATAAGGAAATATTAAGACGAAAATTATAAAGAATATAAAGATACAAATATAGAAATAATATTTTTATTGTTGGTGTGCATATTTATTAGTAATCATTTTTCAATGAATGCAGTTATTTACCAAAATCAATTTGAAAATTTCAAATCTGATATAACATCAAAAATTTCTTATAATGTATCGCCTATTAAAATTATATTTGATCTCTGTATTTATATCACATCTTTTTTAACGATAAGATTAAAATATTTCAAATATCAGCTAACAATAATATATCAAAAAAATATTAAAAGGTAGTTGTTGCACGCAAATGTATTTAAAAAATTTATTTAAGTCGTAAATTCTGAAAAATTCAATTAGAAATAATAAGATGAGTAATAATAAAGCAAGAGTAATCGCTTTTTATTTACCACAATATCACCCAATACCTGAAAATGATTTATGGTGGGGAAAAGGGTTTACAGAATGGACTAATGTTGGTAAAGCTAAGCCTTTGTTTCCGGGTCATTATCAACCACGAGTACCAGCTGATTTAGGTTATTATGATTTAAGAATTCCGGAAATTCGTCAAGCTCAAGCTGATTTAGCTCGAGAAGCAGGAATTGAAGGTTTTTGTTATTGGCATTATTGGTTTGGCAATGGTAAACGATTATTAGAAAAACCATTTGAAGAAGTATTATCTACAGGAAAACCAGATTTTCCATTTTGCTTGGCATGGGCAAATCATTCTTGGGAAGACAAAACGTGGTCAAAGGAAGGTGGAAATAAAATGCTTATTGAACAAAAGTACCCTGGTATAGAAGATTATATAAATCATTTTTATTCAATACTTCCAGCATTTAAAGATAGTAGGTATATTAAAATAGATAATAAACCTATTTTTGTAATATATGCGCCTAATGATTTTCCAGATGTTGAAAAATTTATAATACTTTGGAATGAATTGGCAATTAAAGAAGGTATAGAAAGTATTTATTTTATTACAATTGCATATAACTCCAATGTAATTAGTAACTTGTTAAAACAAGGATATAGTGCTGTTATTCTAGATTATATGTTTAAGAGAAACGGTTTGAATAGATATATTTATTTACTTGCACATAAAATATTCTTCATACCCTCCATAATTGATTATAAGCAATATACTAAAACGATTATATCTTACTTGCCAAATAAAGACTATATTTTCCCTTGTGTTATACCAAATTTTGATCACACTCCAAGAAGTGGTAAAAATGCAAGTTTATTCTATAACTGCACCCCATCAAATTGGGAGTATTTAATGAAGTCGTTATTAGTCAAGTTAAAAAATAAAGAATATAACAATAATATTATTTTTCTAAAATCATGGAATGAATGGGCGGAGGGTAATTATATGGAGCCTGATTTAAAATACGGTAATGGGTATATTGATGCATTAAAAAAAGTACTCAAAAACAATAAAATACTTGGGTAACAAACATACATTTTGGTTTTATAAGGATAAATATTAAAATTAAAGAATATTTTAATCTTAATAAGCTATTAGTTTGAAACAATAAAAAAATTAATGAATAAGGATTTATCAACAAAAAAAATAATATATTATACTATAGTAGTATTTTTAAAAAAATTTTATGTTATCATAAAAGTAAATAATAATATGTATTAAAATACATCTAGACAATTGCATATATGGATAATGTAACTTTACATAATACTGATAACAATGGAATAGGCGCAAGTAAATATTATGACGCTGACTATTTTAATTGGCAAAAAAATATGGGTGCATTCGGTGGATGGGCAAACTCTTTCATATTTCAAAAATATATATCTAAAAATGATATTGTAATCGATTTTGGTTGTGGTGGTGGTTATCTTTTACAAAACCTAAAATGCAGAAAAAGAATTGGTATTGAGCCGAATTTAACTGCAGCTAATTCTGTTTTACAACTAGGCATACAACACTTTCAATCACCAACTGACGCATTGAATGCTTTAGGTATATCATTTGCAGATGTAATAATATCTACTAATGTTCTTGAACACACATTAAACCCTTTAGAGGAACTAAAAAATCTTTGTCTTTTATTAAAAAAAGGTGGAGCAATCCATTTCGTTGTACCATGTGATTCAATAAGTTATCTTTACAATCCAAAAGATATCAACTATCATTTATATAGCTGGAGCCCTCAGAATATTGGCAATTTATTTACAGAGGCAGGTTATAGTGTTGAATTTTCAAGACCATATATGCATAAGTGGCCTCCTTTATATAATAAAATAGCAAAACTTGGATGGCCAATTTTTAATATCATTTGCAAAATTTATGGGAATATAGAAAAGTCTTGGTCGCAAGTTGAAGTTAGAGCAATAAAAAATAAATAGATTTCTAATCTTATAATGCTATTTATTAAGTTTCTTGGATTGTTATTTAAGACCTAAAATTTCATCTATTATAGAGAATATTTTTTAGTATGTGCCACACAAAAAAATAACATTTAAACAGCATTTCGATATAGTTTTAATAAAGAGTACATAAAAATAGGATTTATATATGTATGAGTTTAAAAAAAATACTATCGCTTAAGTGCTAGATAATAATCATTTATACGAAAGTCATTTAGTGATTGATTCATAAAACGTTAAGCATTATGCTGGCATCTCCATTAAAGAATATTATAACCTATGTCGAGTGATAAGTAATAATCCAGACTGCTTATAGCACCACAAAATGCAATAATCTGATAGTGATAGCTGCAACGATCAGAAATCAATATCTGGAGATTGAGAAATACCGGTTTTCACCGTGAATCGACTGGCAAACATACGTTCATCACCACATTAACACGGTTTTTGCTCTAACCGATCGTACCTTTCCCATGATACATGAGGTTCTCTCTCCTGTCAAAACTGGGTTTTTAATCGGTCATTACTGGTGCACTCTGACAGGCTGCAAACAAACCATCGAGCTGCAATCGCACAAAAGTAGCTCTTGGTACTTTCATCATCATTTTCCCCGCATGGCGGACAATCTTGCCTACCTTATCGATGAGCTGACGACGGAAGGTATCAGTGTAGACGGCTACTGAATGACCGGTGCACTGACATCTTGCTTGAACGCTTCAAACAGGTTATGGCTCAGGCACATCATATAATACCAGGCAGTGCTAGCGGCGAAACGCATGAAGGGTAACTGCTCATGCCCAAAGTTTTTCAGGGCTCTGTTGGCCAGTTCATCACCCCCTCGTTGATGATACTCGGCAAGAATAGTATGAGCTGTCAAGAGATGGCCTTGGCCAGCCAGACGGATCTGTTCGACAATTTGCCCAGCAATGCCAAGGTTCGTGATGAGGACGCTGTCCTTGACCAGACCCGGCAAAGCTAGTTGCCTGCCTTTCTGGATCAAGCGACTATAGATTGTTCGGCGGGCTTTACGCCATCCACCCTGGCTGGTTTTGAATTCAGTATACTTGAAGTGGACCCCACTTGGTAGACAAAAAGTGGCTGAGTTTAAGTTGGTAACCTGACCTGTTCATGCAGCGGAAAGGCGCTGCCCCTTTTTTACCGTTAGCTCTTCTGTTTGCTTGTTCTTCTTGCTGTACTTGTCAACTATTCTTGCACCACCACCGCTGGCTGTCCGGTAAACTTTAACTGGTGTACTGTAATCCAACGACTGATGCGATCTTTCGTTATTGTAATCTCGAAAATATTTCTTTAATCCCTCATGCAATTCTGTCGGGGTAGCGTAACCGTTCATATACATGTCTTCATGCTTTACGTTGCGCCAGAGCCGTTCGACAAAAATGTTGTCCAGTGCTCTGCCTCGCCCGTCCATACTAATATTGATGGAAGGATGTTCCGTAAGCGCCCCGATAAAAGCGGTACACGTAAACTGGGCACCCTGATCAGTGTTGAAGATGTCGGGTGTCCCATATTTCCGTACCGCTTCCTGCAGACAGTTAACGCAAAAGGTGCTTTCCAATGAGTTCGATAACCTCCAGGAGAGTACCTTCCGAGAATACCAGTCAACGATTGCCACCAGATACATAAAACCCTTTGGAAGGCGAATATAGGTGATGTCAGTCGACCAGACCTGGTTAGGTTTTGTGACATCAACCCCCCGCAAAAGATAGGGGTAGATCTTGTGCTCCGGATGCGCTTTGCTTGTGTTAGGGCCCGGCGCCATACCAGTAAGCCCCAACATTCTCATAAGCCGCTGAACCCGTTTCCTGTTGATCTTGTGCCCTTCTCTCCGCAAATAGTGCATGATTTTACGACTGCCATAAAATGGATGTTGGGTGTACTCTTTATCAATAAGCTCAAGCAACTGCAGCTCTTCTGCAGTAGGAAACAAAACGATAGACGGCAAATATACCGTCGAACGATTAACGGACGCAAGTGCGCATTGTTTTGCCACCGGTAATGGATCTTTGTCACTAATCCACCTTCTGCGAGTGCTCATAGGAAGAGTCCGGACTTTTTTTTAAGCCAGTCCAACTCGACCTTTAATCGACCAATTTCGGTATAAAGCTTATCTGGGTCAGCCGTCGGTTCAACTGGTTTTGGGCCTCGTTTGGCATCAAACAAGCTCGATGCCTGTTCCTGCAACTCTTTTTTCAATTTCCCGACCTGAACGGGGTGTACTCCAAATTCCTGACCGATTTCATTCAGCGTTTTGAGCACTTGAATAGCTTCAAGCGCGACTTTCGCCTTAAAATCACTGCTGAATTTTTTACATGTGTTTTTTGTCATTACCTGCTCCTTTTTGGCGCAACTTAAAAACTTAAACTGCTGCCTAAAAATCGGGGTCCACTATAGTTTTATAGTCCCCCGGCTGGCCGGTAATGATTAGATTATCAATACATTGAGAGCCAGATCCATCACTATACATTTTGCCAGTCCACGTTGTGGAGTCGTATACAGCACTTCGATGTAAGCACTGGGATAGTGTAGCATTATTATTTATTAGCTTCTTTCATAACTCAAATACCGTAGTAAATATTGACATTCATTGTTGGAATTGATCAGAATGATCGTTGAAGTGGTCATGAAACAGCGACTGTTGATCTAGATTTTATCAAACAAAGAAAAATCTAAAAAAAATATGAGGTAACCTGTATTTTAATTGGCTTTAATATAACCGGACACAGTTCTTTACATATAAAGTTATGATTTCAAATAATCAGGAAAAAATATTAGTATTTCACCAAGCATTGGCTCCATATAGAGTTGATTTATTTAACGCCATTAGCATAACATATAATACTGTATTTTATTTTAATTACGCAAATGTTTTGGACCAATCATTTGATCAAGTCTTCCTAAAAAGACAGTGTAACTTTAAAATAAATATTTTGAACGAAGGGTTTGAGTTATTTGGTAGAGCATTCAGATTTGGTATAGTGAAAATTTTAAAAAATAATAATCCTGATATAGTATTGTGTAGTGAGTATGGTTCATTAACTATTTTTGTTCTATTATATAAAAAAATATTTAAAAAAAAATATAGATTATATACCATATGTGATGATAGTGTGGATATGATAAAAAAAAGAAAAAGATTTGGTTTAATTTTAAGAAAGATAGTAGCGAAAAATATAAATGGCATTATATTTAATAGTAAAGCGGTTTGTGATTGGCATAAACAAAATATTGATAACAAATCAAAAATAATAGAAATACCAATAATACATAATTGTGAAAGATTTCGAAATGATTTAAAAAATAGCATTCAAAAAGCAAACACTAGTATTAATCAATATAAATTGCACGGCAAAAAAATCCTTTTATATGTTGGTCGATTTGCAAAAGTTAAAAATTTATTACTATTAATTGATGCAGTATCTAAATTAGAATCATCTGATTGGATATTAATAATGGTCGGGGACGGAGAAGAGATGAATCATCTGAAAATAGAAGCAAATAAAAAAAAAATTACCGATAAAGTAATATTTACTGGCAGAAAAGAAGGTATAGAGCTCCTGTCATGGTATACAATCGCACATTTATTTATTTTACCCAGCATTCACGAACCATTCGGAGCAGTCGTGAATGAGGCTTTATTGGGAGGATGTAAAGTTTTGTGCTCTGAGATCGCAGGATCTGCAAGTTTAATAAATAACGAAAATGGATTATTATTTAATCCTTATAATGAAACTGATTTATATAAATGCTTGGAAAAATCCTTAAAATTAATTGTGCCAATTATATCAAATATTACAGAGCTTAGAAGCAGTAATATGCCTTTTTCATTTTTTAGTAAAATTAATTGCTTGAAAGATAATTTATGAAAAAAAAAATATTATTTATTCTACATACACCTCCGCCAATTCATGGTTCATCTGTTATGGGAGGAATTATAAAAAATAGTAAGATAATTAATGAGCTTTATGATTGTGTGTTTATTAATTTAAGTACATCGATTACGATTAGCGAAACTGGAAAAAAAGGAATAGTTAAATATTTAAGATATATATCTATTCTAGTAAAAGTAATTATCCAAGTAGTATTTAATAGGCCAAATATTTGTTATTTGTCATTAACGTCTAAAGGTCTTGCTTTTTACAAGGATTTTATTATTATATTGATTATAAAATTATTTTCAATAAATATTGTTTATCACTTTCATAATAAGGGAGTAAAAACAAGGCAGGATTATTGTTTTGATGACATGCTTTATCGTTTTGCATTTAATAATGCAGATGTTATTTTACTCTCTCGATATCTTTATCCAGATATACAAAAATACAAATCAATCAATTCTATTTATTATTGTCCAAATGGGGTAAGAAGTGGGGGTAATTGTATAAATATCCATGAAAATACAAAAATTGTAAATATTCTTTTTTTATCAAATTTAATTAAATCAAAAGGAGTATTTGTATTAATTGATGCATGTAAGATACTTAGAGATAATAATATTCAATTTAATTGTAGTTTTATTGGGGGAATAGGGGATGTAAGTGTTCAAACTATTAATAATTATATAAATAAATTTGAGCTATCAACCTTTGTTCATTATGATGGACAAAGATTTGATGCGCAAAAAGAGGCGGTGTTTTCTAATGCAGACATATTTGTGCTCCCAACATTTTATCACAATGAATGTTTTCCATTAGTTTTATTAGAAGCTATGCAACACAGTATACCCGTCGTTTCTACATATGAGGGAGGTATACCAGATATAGTTGAAGATGGAGTTACAGGGTATTTAATACAACAAAACAATTCTATAGCTCTTGCAGATAAACTTGAGAAATTGATAAATAATCCTAAATTACGAAAAGATATGGGGATATTAGCAAGAGAGAAATATGAAAAAACATTTACATTAAATCATTTCGAAGATAATATCTCAAATATATTGAATATGCTTTTAAAAAAATAATATAATATTTGCTCCTCTAGATATTCTTAGTGAATTATCAAAAAAAATTGAAATACATTTTTTAAATAAAAAAAATTAACAGGCAATCTGTATTCTATATAGATACTATTGAGTATTTGTATGACGTATTCTGAAATAGTTTGTGCATTTTATTTCTTAAGTCCCATAAAATCGCACTTCATTTTATATCAAAACTTTTAAAATCAGTTAAGTTCTGTAATTAAAGATTTAAGGAAATAGAACATCAGCTGACACGCAAACATTCACAAACAACTAAGGAATGCTGGATGTTGATGCTACTTGTCTCCGATTCATATAGCTTACCCGACAGATCTCGGGCTACCCAATGATGCAAGAGGGAAGAGTGAGACTATTATTTAAAAGCTCTAATATCAACTACTGGAAGGTGTCCAGCAACCTCTTACTTATCTGAAAAAGACGAGCAAAGAATTTATGAGAATTAGCATGAAACGCGAGCTTGACAATCGACTGCTTTAAAGTTGGATTGGCAAACACCTTTGTTATCTGAGACGAATCCTGATTGGTATTGTAAAGCACTCATAACAAGTATACTTGAGTGTTTTTGAAAAAAAGTGCTAGCAGTCTGTCGGACTTAAAATGGCAGGGAATAAAGGTTAAAGAAGCGATCAAGTCTATTTATAATAACAAGATATAGCGTATATTGACAGCATATTCCTCAGGCAATTACTTCGCAGAAGAACAATGCATTCAGACTTTCTCACTGCTGATCGAGATTCACTCTACCTTTTGCCACCCTCAGTTCAGGATTGGTTGCTGGTCAATCATCTGGCACGCTTTATTATTGACATTGTTGCACAGCTTGATCTGACTCCATTGAGAGATGCCTATGACGGTAGAGGCTGTAAAGCCTATGATCCGGAAATGTTGTTGGGCCTTTTGTTTTATGGTTACGCAACAGGGACTTTTTCAAACAGAAAGCTTGAGCTTGCCACTTATGAATCCATAGCATTCCGATACATTGCCGGAAACACTCATCCTGACCATGACACCATCGCAAATTTCCGGAAACGCTTTCTCATTGAACTGAAACCACTCTTTATGCAGATTTTGAGTCTTGCTCATGAAATGAACATCCTCAAAATCGGAAAGATCAGTATTGATGGCACCAAAATCAAAGCCAATGCCTCCAAGCATCAGGCACTGAGTTGGGGACATGCATGCAAACTCGAAAAACAGTTGAAAGCTGAAGTTGACTCCCTGCTTCGTCAGGCCGAACTGGCAGACCAGTCAACAATCCCAGACGGGATGAGTATTCCTGAAGAACTTGAGCGCCGTGAAACAAGGCTTGAAGCTATTACCAAGGCAAAGCGAGAAATTCAGCATCGGGCAGAGGAACGATATGCAAAAGAAAAAACTGAGTATGAGAAAAAGCTGGCAGATCGTGAACGCAAAAGTCAAGAGACAGGGAAACAACGAGAGGGAAAACTCCTCAAGCTCCAAAACCAAGGGTAAAGGATAAAGATCAGGTCAATCTGACGGATGAGGAATCACGGATCATGCCGGTATCGGGCGGTGGATTCATGCAGGCATATAACGCACAAGGGAGTGTCGATATCGATACCATGCTGCTGGTTGGAGTCCATGTCAGCCAACATGCGAACGATAAAGAAGAAATCAAGCCCGCTCTTGCTGAGTTGAGCCGATTACCAGCAAAGCTTGGCAAAGTACTTAAGGCAACTGCAGACGCAGGATATTTCAGCAAGACAAATGTTGATCTTTGTGAAGCTGACGATATAACTCCCTATATCGCAGCAGGACGAGAATCTCATAGCCAGACGCTTGCAGACCGATTCACCGAACCGGAACCTATAGCCGAAGATGCTGACGCAGTGACACAAATGAAACACCGCTTGAAGACAACGGATGGCAAAGCGCTCTATGCACAACGCAAATGTACTGTTGAGCCTGTGTTTGGTGTCATTAAATCAGTGCTTGGCTTCCGGCAGTTCATGCTCAGAGGGATAGAAAATGTCAAAGGTGAATGGGATCTTGTCAGTATTGCGTGGAACCTGAAGCGATTACAGGTGTTAAGCCGAACAATAGCCTGAACAGGGGGGGGTGAAAACACCCGAACGACTCAATAAGATCACCATTAATCAGCGTTGAGAGGAGTGAAAGCAATTTTGTCGATTAGGTCAATTCCGACAGACTGCTAGCCAAAAAATAAATGGGAGTATCAGCCAGCACCTTGTTTGTCCGTTGGTTCGAGGGTAGTCTGCAGCGAAAACCGAATTTGGTATTAAGCGTTCGATCAGTGTTTTCAATGGGTGGAGTATTGTTGAAAGGATGTCTTGGAAGAACTACAATGAAGGGTGCGATCTGATCATGGATATTGAGCATTATCGTGCAAGGTACGGATACTATCCAGAGACAGCGCATGCCGACAAATTCTATCGTACCAAAACAAATCGGTTAAGGTGTCAGGCAAAGAATATCAGATTGAGCGCAGTCCCTTTAGGACGACCACCAAAGGATCTGGAGAAAAACAGAGCAAGAAGAAAACTAAGTCATGAAGATTATGGAATCCGTAATGCTGTTGAAGGGACGTTTGGTCAACCCAAACGTCGATTTAGCCTGAATAGGGTGATTGCAAGACTTGCAGAGAGCAGCAAGACGGTTGTTGCGATCATCTTTTTGGTGATGAATCTTGAGCACTTCTCGTCGGTTCATTTTTTGTGCTTTTTTCTACGGCACATGCAGTCATGGATAGTCAATAACGGACAAAATAGTCGCTTCAGGATGACTTTATGGGCTCTAAAGAATAGTGGTAACACAAATGTGCCGATCGCAATCCCTATGTGTTAATATAGATGTCGCCTCAACCAAGGAGACAAGATGGGCTATTCGAGATCAATCAAGGTAAGCATTTTAAGACGGGTTTTACCCCCTAATAATGAAAGCATTACCAAGG
>Ga0214176_1000098_pt1 | contig 24675 bp, 26 predicted proteins | sample TroBogEpilimnion_18_FD_153014 | JGI IMG/M metagenome (GOLD analysis project Ga0214176, IMG submission 153014) | Freshwater microbial communities from Trout Bog Lake, WI - 20AUG2007 epilimnion | ecosystem: Environmental > Aquatic > Freshwater > Lake > Epilimnion/Euphotic zone | place: Trout Bog... | reverse complement strand
TGAGGCCACCAACAGTTAGTCCCTGGTCATTAATTTCGTGAACTTCAGCCCCGTTAGAAGTGAGCAGTGATGTGAGCTTATGGATGTCGGATGCGCGTACGAAAACTGTTCCATGAGCTGTTGCAGTTAAATCATCAACTGAGCCCTGAGTAATAAATTTTCCTCGACCAATAACAATGATCTGGTCCGCGCTGACTGCCATTTCGCTCATCAAGTGCGAACTAACAAATACAGTGCGACCTTCGTTAGCGAGGGTGCGGAAAAATTCTCTAATCCAGCGAATTCCTTCAGGGTCCAGACCGTTCACTGGCTCGTCGAACAACAGAACCTCAGGGTCACCAAGTAGTGCACCAGCAATGCCGAGGCGCTGACTCATACCCAGAGAGAAACCACCGACTTTTTTATTTGCAACAGATTCAATGCCAGCGAATTCAAGCACTTCATCAACGCGCGACTTTTTAATTTGGTTCGATGCAGCCAGGGCGAGAAGATGATTACGAGCTGTGCGTCCTGGGTGGATTGCTTTGGCGTCAAGTAGCGCTCCTACCTCTCGAAGCGGAGCCTTAAGTTCGTGATAGGTCTTTCCATTGATTGTGGCGGACCCCTTAGTGGGGCGGTCAAGCCCCAGAATTAGTCGCATAGTTGTTGATTTACCCGAGCCATTTGGTCCAAGGAAACCGGTTACAACGCCAGGCTTCACTTCGAAGTCGAGATCATCGAGGGCCAGAGTTCCGTCGTAACGTTTCGTTAAATGATCTATTTTCAGCATGTCCACGTAGGTTAGCCCTGATAAATGCTTTAGGTCACAATTTTTTTTGTGTCTTAAGGAACTACTTGGTGATAGTTCCCATAATCTGTTGATATGCATTCACCAACTGAGATGATCTCCGAAGAAAAAGCCCTCAAGGGACGTTTCAACCCGATTGAAGTCTCGATGCCACATCTTGTTTTTAATGTCTCGCTCCTTGATGAAATTCCAGGAACTGAAGTTGCTTTTGTCGCAATGGGCTGCTTCTGGGGGGCCGAGCGTAAGTTCTGGGAACTTCCTGGAGTTGTGAACACCGTTGTTGGCTACCAAGGGGGATTTACCCCTAACGCGACATATGAAGAAGTCTGCACCGGCAAAACAGGCCACGCTGAAGTTGTAAAAGTTGTTTTTGATCCGAGCAAAGTCTCTTACGCACAAATCCTTAAGTGCTTCTATGAGAATCACAATCCAACTCAAGGTTTTCGCCAAGGTGGAGACATTGGAACGCAGTATCGAAGTGCAATTTATTTTGTGAATGAGCAACAAGAGAAAATTGCTCGAGAGATCACGAGTGCATTCCAAGTCACGTTGAATGAAAATCACTATGGTTCAATTACCACTGAGATTGCACCAGCTAAAGAGTTCTTTATTGCTGAGCAGTACCACCAGCAATACCTGATTGCTAATCCAAATGGGTACTGCGGTCTAGGTGGAACTGGTGTGAGCTGTCCCGTAGGAATCAGCGCAAATTAATCGCGCGGCAGTTTCGAAATAACTGCTTGCGCTTCTTTCACCATCGAGCGGACAATGTCCCCAGCTGGGATGAGTGAAGTAATTGCGCCAACCGCTTGACCAGCGGGGTAGCCCTCGAGGTCTGGGTCGACACCAACTGCGTCGTTACCTGCTCCAAGGTGGAATGTTCCGTTTCCGAGTGACTGCATGAGCTGCTCAGGGAACTTCTTGAGAAGCGATGGATCGGCTTCGTACATGTCAGACGTCTTGTTCTTCATCACACGCATTGGCTTTCCACTAAATCCCTTAGAGATAGTGGTTCCGTCTTCCTTGCTGGCGATCATTTTGTCCTGGTAGCCAGGAAGTGCTCGAGCTTCTGGTGTCGCAATGAAACGAGTTCCGACCCAGATGCCATCAGCACCAAGACTTAGTGCAGCAGCCAGTCCTCGTCCATCAAAGATTCCACCAGCAGCTACCACCGGGATTGCGCCGTTCATTGCATCAACAATCATTGGCACTAGTGGCATTGTTGCAACAAGACCGGTGTGGCCACCTGCTTCGGTTCCTTGCGCTACGACTACGTCACAACCAGCATCCAGTGCGCGCTTGGCGTGTTCAACTTTTCCGCACATTGAAACGACCAGAACATTACTTTTGTGACACATCTCAACAACGTGACTAGGCACTCCGAGTCCCGCAACGAATGTCGTGGCTCCACCTTCAATAAGGATTTCCACGTTGCGAACGAGGCTGTCGGGAAATGCGGTGAGAAGGTCAACACCGAAAGGCTTTGATGTGAGTGCTCTGGTGGCGGCGACTTCTTCGGCGAGGAGTTCGCTTGACATTGTTGAAGCACCAAGGCATCCGTAGCCACCAGCTTCTGAAACAGCACCAGCGAGTGCCGAGTAGGAGACCCCACCCATCCCCGCGAGCATGATGGGGTACTCAATGCCTAGTAGTTCGGTGAGCTTGGTTTTCATATGTCCTCAATCTTGTCTTCTAAAGAGATTACATAGGTTGTAACAAATTTCACAAGGGTGTTCTAGACTGTCTCTAATCTCAAAGGATTAACCAATGACTGATCAGACGCTCGTCCCAATACTTCACAAACGTGACCTGAACTTTGTTCTTGGCGCACTGATGATGGGGATGTTTCTTTCAGCACTCGATTCAACAATTGTCTCGACAGCCCTTCCAACCATTGTTGGCGACCTTCACGGTGCTAGCCACCTCAGTTGGGTAGTTGTGGCGTACTTGCTCGCAACAACTGTCACAACGCCCCTGTGGGGCAAGCTTGGCGACCTGCACGGTCGTAAAGGTTATTTTCAGGCTGCGATTGTTATCTTCTTAGTCGGTTCGATGCTTTGTGGCATTGCCCACAGCATGTTGCAGTTAGTTTTTTTCCGTGCATTTCAAGGTCTGGGCAGTGGTGGGCTCATGGTCGGGGCTCAGGCAGTGATGGCCGACGTAATTCCGCCTCGCGATCGCGGAAGATACGCCGGTTGGTTTGGTGCAGTGTTTGGAACTTCAACAATTGTCGGGCCACTGCTTGGAGGAGTGCTTGTTGACTACTCCTCATGGCGCTGGATTTTCTTTGTAAACATTCCGCTTGGAATCGCCGCACTTGCCGCATGCGCAGCCTTTTTGCCAAGTTCAAAAGCGCGAGTTCAGCACACCATTGACTACGCCGGAATTTTTACACTGAGCATCTCCGCAACCGCGTTGATCCTCTTTACTTCTCTCGGTGGCATTTCATTCCCGTGGAGTTCTTGGCGTTCGATTGCTCTCGTGGCCCTTGGCTTGCTTTCAGCAGGCGCTTGTGTCTTTATTGAACGTAGATCAGTCGAGCCAATTTTCTCTCCACGACTCTTCAAGAACAAAGTGTTTCTCTCAGCTTCAGCGATTGGTTTTGTCGTTGGCTTTGCCATGTACGGTGCCATGGTTTTCTTGCCGCTCTACTACCAAGACGTGCGATTGATTTCTCCAACTATGTCGGGACTTCGACTGGTGCCAATGATGGCCGGACTGTTTACCACCTCAATTTTTGCTGGGCAGATGGTTTCGAAGGGAAAGAGATATCGTCCATTCCCAATTACCGGAACAGCACTCATGACATTGGGGCTATGGCTCTTCTCATTTATTGGTGTCAGCACTTCGTCGTGGATGATTGCATTCTTCATGGTCGTCTTTGGCATGGGCCTCGGTTTAGTTATGCAGATTCTCACAACTGCTGTTCAGAACGCTGTGCTTCCAGAAGACATTGGAGCCGGAACCGCCGGTTCAAACTTCTTTAGGTCAATCGGCGGGTCATTTGGAACTGCAGTATTTGGCGCCCTGTTCGCTAACCAACTTCCTAAAGCACTCGCAGCAGACGTCCATGGACTTCCGCCAGGAGCGGCCGCAAGTTCAGCCGCGAGCTGGACTCCACACTTTCTTCAGCACCTTCCAAAGCAAGTGTTTAATGAAATTGCCCACGCACTTTCTACAACGATCGCCGGAATGTATATCTGGTCTATACCTTTTGGCTTATTAGCGCTAGCTCTTTCATTTACTTTGCCAGAGTTGCAGCTTCGAAAGAGCCTTACGCCACGCGCTGACGAAGTACCAATGTCAACTGACGGACACATTCTGTAAGTTGCGCTAAGCAGTCGTCAAAATCTTTGTCGGTCCCGTAATACGGGTCAGCCACGTCAAGGTCACGAGGGCCATCGAGAAGGTTTCGAGCAAGGACAACTTGCGTACTTGGATTAGTCAAGCGATGTTCAACATCGCGCACGTGCTCTCGGGTCATAACAAGAACAATGTCGTGTTCATTTAGATAGTCACCACTCGCGAATTGCCCGAGTGTTCCTTCCTGGGTGAGTCCTGCACGGTCAAGCGCCGCACGAGCACGTTCGTCCATTTCGCTGCCAACGTGCCAGTTCGCGGTCCCAGCACTTGTTACGTTCACGCGGCTAGAGAGAAGGGCGTCTTTGGCGATGAGGTCTCTGAGCGCTACTTCGGCCATGGGGGAGCGACAGATGTTTCCGGTGCAGATCACTGCAACATTAAGAGTCTGTGAAGTCACAATTTTCCTTAAAAATAAAAGTGGATGAAGGCTAGCCCCATGACTCGAAATGTGCGAAATGCTTGATTACACGGTACGATACGTAGGAACTAGTCAGAAGGAGTCGCGATGCCATTATCAGAGCACGAACAGCGGATCCTGGCCGAACTAGAAGACTCCCTTTCAAAGCAAGATCCACGCTTCAAAGAAAAGGTTGAGCAAACCAACATTTATTCGCACGGTGGACGCCGAGTTCGCTGGGGGATTGCTGGCTTCATTGCCGGTCTCGCCCTTTTGCTGGTCTTTCTTTCTACTTCGATGTTGCTCAGCCTCGCTGGCGTCGCGCTGATGTTCTTCTCAGCCGTTGTCGTTGAGCGCAGTGCGCGTCTTATGGGTCGTGCCTCTTGGCGCGACATCACTCGTCCTGGACGTGGTGATGATGCTCATGCGAGTGTGGGTCCTCGAATTGACTCTCTTCGTGACTGGTTGTCACGCCAACGCCGCAGAAGCGAATGAGCCCTACCGGAGCCGGCGACAACGCCGCTCCGTGCCTAGCGCTTGACATTGGTGCGTCCAAAATAGACGGAGCCTTAGTTGGCGCTGATGGAACAATTCTTATTCGAGAGCGACTATTCGTCAATGACCTTGGAAACGATCTAGTTACACCAATTGTTGCAATGTTGCAGCAACTTCAAAAATCTAAAGATGTTGCTTATCTCGGAGTTGGCTGCGCTGGACCAATGACCAGAGGCGGCGAAACTGTTTCACCACTAAACATCACTCAGTGGCGTAATTTCCCTCTTCGCTCTGAACTTGAATCTAAGACTGGAGTCAAAACTTTTGTTGATGGCGATGCACGCGCCCTCGCACTCGCAGAGGGCGAATACGGTGCAGCGAAAAATGACGCTTCATACATTTCAATGGTTGTTTCAACCGGCATTGGTGGTGGCATTGTTATTGACGGAAAACTGCTCGACGGTGAAACAGGAAACTCTGGACATGTTGGCCACATAAACGTCGTTCCAGATGGAAATCTGTGTTCCTGTGGTGCAAGGGGATGTCTAGAAGCAGAAGCTTCAGGATGGGCCATTGAAGCCATGACGGGCAAATCTCCCAAGGATGCCAGCAGCGAAACTCGTGCTCGGACCGCAGAACTGGTGGGTCGAGGAATTGGCTCACTGTGCTCGGTGCTCGATGTCTCGAGTTGCTACGTCGCAGGATCTGTGGCGCTCGGATTTGGAGATGAATTCTTTGACGCGGCGACCAAGGCTGCACGCTCAGTAGCCAGACTTCAGTACAGCGATCGGTTAAAAATTGAACGCTCAGGACTAGGTGATGAGGGCCCACTGCTTGGCGCCGCACTCGTTGGAAGAAGGGCAAGCATATGACTTCGTACTGGCCACGGGGCCTCGGTCGCTATCTGCTTCGCCACCCCCTAGACACTGTGGTCATTGCGCGCGCAGGACTTCGACTTCGAAGGAAGAGCTGGTGGCGCCGTGCGCCTTTTCTTCCACTGCCAGACGCGAAGTACTGGGAATTTCGAATGTCGACTGTTAATGGAATTGATGGGACGCTAACCCCTAAAGATGTTGTTGTAGCGGCGAAATGGTCACTTCAACAGCCGGCGGGGAAGTAGGTTTTTTGTATGGGGCGAGTGCTTCTTCTTAACGCCACATATGAGCCGCTGCAGCTAGTGAGCGAGCGCCGCGCCGTTGTGTTGATGCTCGCTGGTCGCGCTGAGCCAATTGCTATCCCCGAAGAACCTGCGGTATGTCGTTCCGCGACAATGGTTGTTGAAATTCCCTCAATTGTTCGACTCCACGAGATGGTGAAAATCCCAACCAAGGTGAGAACACCGCCATTGACCAGACGCTCACTGCTACTTCGAGATAACAACAAGTGTGCGTACTGTCTAGAGCACGCTGACACGATTGATCACGTCATTCCACGCAGTCGTGGAGGAAAACACGAATGGACAAACGTTGTCGCTTCGTGTCGACGTCACAACATGCAAAAGGGTGACCGTCTCATTGAAGAGATTGGTTGGTTCATGCACTTTCAACCTCGTATTCCTGACGGCCCGTGGTGGCGCTGGCGTCACGTTCCAAACCCTGATCCGCTCTGGGCGCCGTTTCTTCCTCGCGCCTCGTGAGCGAACTAGAAGAGCTGTACGACTACGACGTTCTTCGTCGAGTTAAAGAGCCAACGATGTTTGTTGTTCGACTCGAAAAGCCAACGTTGGTACTCGGCTCAAGCCAGTCCGTCGATCTTTTGGACCTTGAAAAAACGTCAGACCTTGAGATTCGTCGCAGACGCGGTGGTGGGGGAATGGTCCTACTTCAACCTGACGACATCTGGATTGACTGGTGGATCCCAGCTGGCGATCCACGCTGGAGCCCTGATGTTCATGTGTCCTCGGTAACTGCAGGTGCATGGTGGAAAGAGGCGCTCGAAGCGCACGTCACCAAGTCTGTTTCAATTCATCAAGGTCCGCTAGAAGGTGACGCTTCGCACCGCGTTGTGTGCTTTGCCGGCAAGGGCCCAGGAGAGCTCTTTATTGAAGGCAAGAAAACCGTCGGTGTGACTCAGTGGCGTGTGCGAGAGGGCACATTTCTTTCCTCGGTGATCCACGCCAACGTCTCCTCAGAAGTCATTTCCGTTTTACGAGAAACCCCACCGGGGCTTGTGCAGTCGATTACGCATCAAACCACGGGGTCCATTGGACTCAACGATTCTGAAGCACTGACTAGGGATTTAGCCAGAATCAGCGGCCCTTGGCTGGTTCGCCAGCTTTTCCTGCGCGCCTAGGGTCAATCTCGAACTACCCCAAACCTGATCTGAACCCCTCACGTCCCGACTCGAAAAGCGACCCTGTTTTGGGGGAGATTTATGGTGAAAAATGCCACGATTTGCAACAATGTGGAGCATTGTGGTGTAATGTGGGACGCAGTGGGGGCAAGTGGTGACTCATTAGGTGGAGGACCGAAATGCTTAGTTTTGTTGGCCAGTTTCAGCACACGCTGGATGCAAAAGGTCGACTCATCCTGCCCGCAAAGTTCCGTTCTGAATTTGAACGTGGCGGACACCTAAGCCCAAACGATGAGCAGTGTGTTGCACTGTGGACTCCTGGAGAATTTGATCGCCGTGCCGCAGAAATGCGCTCGAGTGAAAAAAACGGTGGAGCTGAAGAGCGTCGCCTACTTCGCTACTGGGCTGGTCAATCTTCTGATGCTGAATTCGACAAGCAAGGTCGTTTCGCCGTTCCACCAGCTGTTCGTGAATACGCAAATCTCGTCGACGAAGTCCTCATTGTGGGTGTGCTTGATCACATCGAACTTTGGAATCCTGACATCTATAACCAGATGGTCAGCTCAGCGGAAGCGATCTTCAAGCAAGGCAGAAATTAAGTGAGAGGGGATTACAAGCAGTACCGGCCGCGGACCATGCGCAGCCTTTCAATCGTTAGAACAGGAGAGGACACCTCCTCCGCCCTCTCTCCTGTTGTTTCGATTGCAAGGCTGCAGATGGCCCAGGGTAACTACCACCAACCAGTACTCGAACAAGAAATTGTTGAGTTGCTATCCAGTGCGAGCACTGGAGTGGTTATTGACGCCACTCTGGGTGGAGGCGGACATGCTCTTGCTTTATTGACTGCAGCACCGCAGCTTCGACTCATTGGCATTGACCGTGACCCAGAAGCACGTGAGGCATCAGCGAAGCGCCTCGAGCAATTTGCAGACCGCGTCTGCATAGTTGACGCCACCTTCGCTGAGATGAAGGAAGTTGTTAACGCTCAGTCTGACTTTGTAAATGGTGCACCAATTGTTGGTGTGCTCATGGACCTCGGAGTTTCTTCGCACCAACTTGATGAATCAAGTCGAGGATTTTCTTTCCGTGCGGACGCTCCACTCGATATGAGAATGGACCCTACGAAGGGTGAGACAGCAGCTGAATACATCACTCGCATTGACCAGCACGAGTTTGCTCGACTCCTTCGTGACAACGGTGAGAATCGATTTGCTGGTTCAATCGCCAAGTCGGTAATTGAACGTCAGCCAAAAACCACTGACGAACTCACTGAGGCCGTTGAGCGAGCAGTTCCTATGGCTGCCCGTCGCCGTGGACACGTGGCTACTCGGGCATTCCAAGCACTTCGAATTGCTGTGAACGCTGAAGAAGAGCAATTGAGTGAAGGTCTCGATGCCGCACTTGAAATTCTGAGCGCCAATGGCATCCTGGCGGTGATTTCGTATCACTCCGGCGAAGATCGTGTTGTTAAGTCAGTTCTACACGAAGCAGGAACCGGTGGCTGCAAGTGCCCAGTGGCTCTCGGGTGTGTTTGTGGTGCTGTAGCAAGCGTCACAGTCTTTAAGGCCAGCGCACAACTCGCCTCATCTTCAGAAATTGAATCAAACCCTCGTGCCAGGTCCGCTCGACTTCGTGTGGCAAGAAAGTTGCCAGCATGAGCGTCATCACCCTTCCACGTCGCGTTGAAACTCGCGAGCGCGTTCGCCCTAACACCAAGCCCGCCACACGTCGACCGGCACACCGCGCTAAGGGGACACGTCGTCGAGTCGTAGTCACAGTTTGGAAGGGCACTTCAACATCGCGTCGTTCTGCGCTAGTTGTGATGGTCGCCATTCTTCTTTCACTATCTGGCAGCATGCTGGTTTCAAGTCGTCAGATTGAAATTCACCAACTGAAGAGTCAGTTATTGCAAGAACAGTCAAACTACGCAGTGCAAGTTGGCACCATGACAAATACGGCTGCGCCTAGCCAGATTGCTGCACAGGCAGGCGAGCTCCACCTTGTTGCGCCTGTTGTCGTGGTTCAGGTTCCTTCAACGTCGCTTGATGCGCCTTTGCCGCTGCCGAAGTTCTCTGGTAGTGCACCGGCTACATCAAGGACGATCCGGTGAGCACCCACCAAACTTCAACACACTCACGCACTCGAACTCAAAGAGGTAGTTCTGCCCGTAGTCCACAAGGACCGGGACGGCGCCCTTCACCAAATCGCCTGATTATTCTTGTCGCACTCTTTGTTGGAATCTTTGGTCTCCTTTCGTTTCGTGTGATTCAGCTTCAAGTTTTCCAACACGCGATGTATTCAAAGATTTCTTCATCACAGGTGAGCCAAAAAGTCACCACGACAGCACTGCGTGCGGGAATCTATGACCGCAACGGACAGATTCTCGCTGTTTCTAGACCAACATCTCTTGTGATTGCTGATGACTTTCAAATTAAAGACCCTGTCAACCAAGCCGCTGTAATGACATCGATTGTTAAGGTCCCAGTCGAAAAACTAATACCTTTGCTTTCCAAAAAGAGTGGTTACGTCGTACTTAATAATTCGCTCGATTTAGCTTCTGGTAGAAAACTTCGATCCATGTATCTGCCGGGAATTGTCGTACAGGATTCCTCGGTTCGCAGTTACCCGAATGATCAACTGGCTCTGGCAACACTCGGTGGAACGAATGCTTCTGGGGCTGGATCTGTAGGCCTCGAATACGCGTATCAAAAACTCCTAGCGGGACAAAATGGGCTAACGCGTGAACTCACATCAACGTCAGGAGTTAATCTCCCAAGTTCTCGCACCACAGTTATCCGTGCTGCAAAGCCCGGTATAGGACTGGAGCTCACTCTCGACACTGCACTTCAATTTGTGACCGAACGCGCTGTAGCGAAGCAATTGCAAGCAACCGGTGGGATTACTGGAACTGCAATTGTGATGGATGTAAAAACTGGCGAAATTCTCGCCAATGTTTCTCTCGTTAATACGAAGACAAACCCTGGAGTGCTTGGACCAATCCCAGCCTGGGGCAAGGACGTTGGTGTTCCAGGCATCCAGCAGACCATCAACAACCTTCCCTTCGCCCAGGCCTACGAACCAGGTTCTGTTTTCAAGCTTGTGACATTCTCCGCGGCGCTGCAACAAGGTCTCGTTACTCCCACAACCGTTTTCACAGTTCCAAATAGCGTCGTAGTTGGAACACGCTTCTTTCACGATGCTGAAAACCACGCAACACTCCACCTAACTGCAACACAGATTCTCGCGCAATCGTCAAACATTGGAACATACAAAATTGGAACACTGGTGGGAGTCAATGGACTCCTCGCACAGGTTGAGCGAATGGGCTTCGGCCAAAAAACTGCCATCGACTTTCCTGGTGAAACTTCAGGGCTACTGGTGAACGCTTCGACTTGGTATGCGAGTGACCAAGTTTCACTTCCGATTGGCCAAGTTGACGCCGTGCCCCCAATTCAAGTGCTCGACGCGTACAACGTCATTGCGAACAATGGTGTCTTCATTCAACCAAAACTCGTTCGCGGATTTGTCAACCCAGATGGATCAGTGAAAGCCACAGCGCCAAGCGCAACCCGCGTTGTCATGTCCCCATCGGTTGCTCAGACGCTTAATTCAATGCTCCAACAAGTGGTTCTTGCGGGTACGGGTACCAATGCAATTATTCCTGGCTACAGCGTTGCGGGCAAAACAGGAACCGCAACAATTCCATACCCTGGCAAAGCCAAACTTCTTATTGGTCAGTACAACGCAAGCTTTGTCGGATTTGCTCCCGCAAACAATCCGGTGCTTTCAATGATCGTCATTATTCAGCGACCACAATCAGCGATCTTTGGTGGAGTAGTAGCGGCGCCAATTTTCCAGCAAGTCATGTCGTACGCCCTTCGCCACTACGGCATTCCATCCAATGGTGCTGTTCAGAAGCCACTCACTGGCAAGGGCGCAAAGATTTCATCGGACGTGACGTGATGCAACTCGGTGACGTCTTTGATGACTTCTCATTCGATGCCCGCACTGCGAGCATCGAAGTAACCAGTGTGGAGATAGATTCACGTAGCTGCACGCCGGGTTCAGTGTTCTTTGCCATGAACGGAACCTCTGAAAATGGGTCGAAGTACGCGAAAGATGCGGTGGCTAACGGGGCAGTGTGCGTGGTGAGTACCGAAGAACTCAAGCTTGAAGTTCCGGTCATCTGCGTTGCTCAGTCCCTACTTCGTGGACTACTGGCGCATGCTTCATCTGTAGTTACAGGAAATCCGCAGCTGCGTTGTGAATTGGTTGGCGTTACTGGAACCAACGGCAAAACCAGTGTTACGACAATTGTTGGTGACTTGGCACGTGCGATCTCATGGAACGGTGGAAACATCGGCACGCTCACCAATGAGCGAACAACGCCTGATGCGCCAGAACTCATGCGTTCTCTGAAGGCAATCGTTGATGGCTTCGACCCATCGAAGCCGAGGTCAGTTGTCTCGCTTGAAGTCTCGAGTCACGCTATCGATCAAGCTCGGGTTGAAGGGCTGGCATTCGCTGTTGTTGCATTCACGAACCTGAGTCACGACCACTTGGATTACCACGGTTCAATGGATGAATACTTCGCGGTGAAGGCAAGGTTGTTCACACGTGAATTCGCACAGCGATGTGTGATTTGGTGTGACGACTCCTATGGCCAGCGACTCGCGAAAGAAACGCAACTTGCCGTGAGCGAAGTACGTCGAAGTGATGCTTCTGAGATTGTTCAGACGCTGACCGGTACTACCTTCTTCTGGCGAGGTCATTTGGTGAACACACCTCTCATTGGTGATTACAACATAGACAACGCACTCATGGCGATGACCATTCTTTCAAGCCTTGGCGCGAGTGATGAAGCAATCGCTGGTGCCATGGAATTCGTAACAAACGTTCCTGGAAGATTCGAAGTCATAAAGGGTGCGAGCACAACCGCAATCGTTGACTACGCCCACACACCGGAGGGACTTCGTCGCTTGTTGCATGATGTACGTGCACTCAGTCCCACCAGCCGGATTATCACGGTGTTTGGTTGTGGTGGTGAACGAGATACTTCGAAACGCCCAGAAATGGGCCGCGTGGCATCACAATTGTCTGACGTGACAATTATTACGTCAGATAACCCCCGCTCAGAGTCTCCTGATGCCATCATTGATGCAGTGATGTCGGGATGTGAACTGAATTCTGTCACGTATGTGCAGAGTGATCGAAGAGCCGCAATCAGTCAAGCAATGCAGTTAGCTAACGCTGGAGATGTTGTTGTTATTGCTGGCAAGGGCCATGAAACAACACAGACGATTGGTGACGTGGAACTGATGTTTGACGACCGGGTGGTTGCCCGAGAATTGGTGAAGTGAGGACAAGATGCTTAGTTTGATGGAAGCCGGGGGATTCGGGTTTTTGATTGCCCTATTTGTTACTCCGTTGTGGATCAAGGTTCTCCAAGCACGTGGCATTGGCCAACTCATTAGAGAAGATGGTCCCTCGTCGCATCATGCCAAGGCGGGAACTCCGACCATGGGTGGAGTGATCATTGTTGCTGCGGGAGCAATTGGTTACGCAATGGGACACGTTGGAACCTCAATCACTTTTACTCGAGCTGGCGTGCTGGCGGTTTTGGCAACTATCGCGTCAGGAATTCTCGGCTTTCTTGACGACTGGCTATCCATTCGTAATTCCAGAAACCTTGGACTTCACAAGCGAGGAAAATTCATTGGACAGCTCGCAATCGCGGCGACCTTCGCGGTACTTGCTGTTACGTGGGTGCACACGTCAGAAAATCTTTCATTTACTCGCTTCTCACTTCCAGGTTGGAACCTCACCGCTGTTGGATGGGTGCTGCTAGCAATCTTCGTAATCGTTGCAACATCAAATGCAGTAAACCTCACCGACGGGCTGGATGGGCTCGCTGCGGGGTCAGCGACATTTTGCTTCGGTGTTATTTCAATAATTGGCTATTGGCAATTTCGCCACTATTCGATCTATCACTTACATGCCGCCCTTGACCTCGGACTGGTTGCAGTCGCTCTAGTGGGTGGAACACTTGGCTTCTTGTGGTGGAACGCAGCACCCGCTCGCATCATGATGGGCGATACCGGATCACTGGCGATTGGAACTGCACTTGGAGGACTGTGTCTGCTTATGAATCTCGATCTTCTCCTCATCATCATCGGTGGACTATTTGTCGCAGAAACACTCTCAGTAATTCTCCAAGTCATTAGCTACCGAACACTGGGAAAACGAATTTTTAAGATGGCCCCGTTTCACCACCACTTCGAATTGATGGGTTGGCCAGAAACAACGGTCATCATTCGCTTCTGGATTCTGGCTGGACTTCTTGCAGTATTGGGTCTTGGCATTTTTTATGGTGACTTTTTGAAGATTGCGAAAGTCGCATAATGACTACTGTTCAGAGCCGACAAACTCGTTCGAGGTTTGGAGCTTTCTTTCACGCATTTCCGCGCGGAAATGCCAACGCACGTGCACTGGCGTTTATAACAGTCTTGTTGCTGACCTTTGGAACAATCATGGTGGCCTCAGCGAGTGAAGGACAAGCTGCGGCTAATGGCGGCTCTCCGTGGTCACTTATGTTGCACGACAGTGCATATTTAATTATTGGATTCTTTGCGTTCTACGCAACCGCACGGGTACGAATAGAACAATTGATTCGCAGGGCCCCTTTGCTCATTGCTCTAGGACTTGGAATGTTGATGGCGGTGTACGTGGTTGGTGTCAGCGCCAATGGAGGAAAGCGCTGGTTAAACCTAAAATTAATCAACCTTCAGCCATCAGAAATTTTTAAGTTCATGACGGTCTTTTTTATTGCGTGGTTGATTGAGCACAATCACAACGAACTAAATAACTGGAAACAGCTCGCAGTCTGGACTTCTCCGATTACTGGTGGCGCTGCGATGATTCTCTTAGAGCCAGACATTGGAACCTCTTCAGTGGTCCTTGTCATCGCCTTTTCGATGCTTGCTATTGGCGGACTTTCTAAATGGATTCAAACCCGTGTTGCAGTGCTTTCAGTTGTTGGCTTTGGTGGATACATGTTGATGAAGCCCTATTCTGCGCAGCGCTTCCTGGCATTCTTACATCCAAGTCAAAATCTCGCTTCCAGTGGCTATCAGTTGTATCAGTCGAAAATTGGATTTGGTGCTGGCGGCGTGGCTGGCCTTGGACTTGGCCACAGTCGTGAGAAGTGGGGATTTCTTCCCAACCCGCACACTGACTTCATTTACACAATTGTTGGTGAAGAATTAGGAGTCATTGGTTCACTTGTCGTCATTGCACTTTTCGTAGCGTTCTTGTTCGCTTCAGTGCGCATTGCCCAGCGCTGCACTAATCAGAGCTACCGATTCATTGTTATTGGAATCACAACATGGATCATCTTCGAAGCAATTGTGAACATTGCTTCAGTGGTTGGATGGTGGGCGGTCACTGGAATCCCACTTCCTTTCTTCTCCTATGGAGGAACGGCGCTCATTACTGAACTCGCGGCAGTGGGAATTCTCTACAACATTGCTCACGACACCAGTCGCTCTGGTGACCTCACATTCCGTGAATACGTTGACACTGACTTCCGTGCAAAATTTGAATCACGAACGCAATCACGCCAAGCACGTCCTCGTTCATACCGAGACCACCAGGAGTACTAATGTCGCGCCCCATCGTTATTACTGGCGGTGGAACCGGTGGGCACATTTTCCCAATGCTCGCTATTGCTGAGCAACTGCAGGAGCTCGGAGTCAAAAAAAGTGACATTCGTTACGTAGGGAGTCGCCGAGGACAGGAAAAAGATTTACTTCGCGGTGACATTCGCCTCACGCTATTGCCCGGGAGGGGACTGCGAAGGTCATTTAGTCCATCAGCAATCCTCTCAAATCTCGGAGCTGTCTTCTCGCTGGGCGCTGCAGTTGTGAGTGCAATTGCCAGCGTGGGAATTTGGAGACCACGGGTGATTGTTTCGGTAGGTGGGTATGCATCATTTGCCACTTCACTCGCTGGCGCACTGTGGCGTATCCCGCTCGTGTCTGTAGAACTTGATGCAGTTCCAAGTGCGTCGCAGCGTTACCTCGTACAGCACGCAGCGTTGCGTTGCACTGCCTTTGAAAGCACGATGAAAAACTGCGTCACCACTGGCGTTCCAATTCGCACCTCTCTCGAAGAACTTGATCGCAGCGAAGAAGCCAGAAGTCAGCTCCGTCACTCTGCGCAACCAGCAATTAAGAGCACCAACAGTGTCGTTGTTGTGATGACCGGCTCACTTGGTGCAAAGAGTGTGAATACGGCTGTTTTGGAATTAGCACAGCTATGGTCGACAAAGGACTCTTTGACGCTGATTCATGTCACGGGGCGACGCGACTTTGAATATGTGAGAGACAACGCTCCAGTTTGCAATGGACTCGACTATCGAATTGTTCCATTTGGTGAGATGACTGAGCTATGGGGACTTTGCGATGTGGCGATTACTCGTGCTGGGGCGATGACGGTTGGTGAATTGTGCCAGCTAGGAATTCCAAGCGTATTGATTCCGCTACCTGGTTCACCTGGCGACCACCAAGTAAAGAACGCCGAACAAGTTGTTGCATCTGGTGGTGCGCTAATGATTCGTGACAATCAACTGAGCGCGACAGTGCTGGCAAGTGCTCTTGAGTCAGTATTAGAGAAGAAAATTACAATGGGTGCATCCATTGCTTCACTTGCGAGAGCCAATGCCGCCAAGAACATTGCCACGCACGTACTAGAAATTGCACGATAATGAGCATCTTTTCTTCTCATCCCAATGTTCACATCATCGGAATAGGTGGCGCCGGGATGAGTGGGGTAGCGCTTCTTCTAAAGGAAATGGGTTGCAAAATTTCTGGAAGTGATGCCACCGATTCGCCAGTCCTTGGTGAACTGAAGAGTGCTGGAATTGATGTTCACGTTGGACACGACGCGTCGATACTGGAAAAGTCAGCTGTTGTTATCTGGTCTCCTGCGGTGAAGCAAGACAATGTTGAGTTCGCTGCTGCAAAGCAACAGGGCAACATCATGTTGAGCCGCATTGAACTTCTTCGTGAACTTGGAGCGATGACTCCAGTAGTGGGCCTGACTGGAACGCACGGAAAGACCACAGCAACTTCAATGATGGCCTGCGTCCTAAAGGCAGCAGGCAGGGACGATGGACGACTCCTTGGAGCACCCGTACTCGGCGTTGGCGCTAATGGTCACTGGGGGAGCCCCGCGCTGCTTATGGAAGTTGACGAAAGCTATGGCACCTTCAGTGAACTCAGTCCCTATGCCTTGGGTCTATTAAATGTTGAGCCAGATCACCTTGACCACTACGGTTCACTCGAAAAACTAGAAGACGCCTTTACGCAGTTACTCCAGAGGACTTCAGGTCCTGTTGTTGTCTGGAATGGTGATCCTGGAAGCAAACGAGTGGGGCAACGCTGTAACAAAGAAATAGTGACTGTTGGGACTGACTCTGCATCAACCTACCAAGTGAGTGACGTCGAGCTTGAACGCAGAAATTCACATTTCAGACTGAAGGGGGCTGGATTGGATGTAACCATTGCACTCAATGTCACCGGAGCCCACAACGTCGCCAACGCCAGTGTGGTTTGTGTGTTGGCGCTGGAGCTCGGTATCTCGCTCACAGAGATCTCAAATGGACTCAGTAACTTCCAAGGCGCCCCACGCCGATTTGAGTTCATGGGATCTTGGCGCGGCGTTGACGTCTACGAAGACTACGCCCACTTACCTGGTGAAATTAAAGCAACTATCAGTGCCGCTCGTGCCGCTGGTTACAAAAAAATTACTTGCGTCTTTCAGCCACACCGCGTCACTCGCACGCAACATCTCGCAGAGCAGTTTCACACTTCGTTTTCTGATGCAACGAATGTAATCGTCACTGACATCTACACCGCCGGAGAAGCGAACCCTGATGGAGTAACTGGTCAGCTGATTTCTGAAGGAACAATGAAGCACACGCCAACTTCGTACTGTGCAACGTTCATTGAAGTTGCTCACCAGCTAGAGGCTCTGCACGCTCAGAGTGACGTTGTCCTCTTTCTCGGCGCCGGAGACATTGCCGCTGTGGCCAAGCAGCTTGAAGGTGGTCTTAGAAAATGAGTCTTCAGTCTTTGGCCACTGCCGCGGGCACACGTTTGCAAGAGCATGCAGAGTTCGGCAAAAAAACCACGTACCGAGTTGGCGGAACGGTTCGCGCCCTCCTAACGCTCAGCTCGCTCGAAGAGTTGAGTGAACTTGGCAATGAAATCAACAACGTAGGAATGCCAATCTTCGTTCTTGGAAATGGATCTAACCTTCTCGTCGCTGATGGCGAGCACCAAGTACTTGGAATTGTGCTCCAGGGTGACTTCGAGTCGTACAGCGTTGTTGACGACGTCGATGGCGTTGTTGTCACGAGCGGAGCGGCGATGGACCTTCCGGTTCTTGCGAGACGCCTCAGCGCCGAGGGAATTGTCGGTTTTGAATGGGCCGTTGGAGTTCCCGGAACCATTGGCGGTGCATGCGTGATGAATGCCGGCGGCCATGGATCCGACATGGCGGCGAACGTGATTGGCCTAACAACCTGGAGCGCCGGTGCACTTAAGCAGTGGTCACCAGAAGAGCTGGTCTTTGGATACCGTTCCAGCGCACTCGGTTCAAGTGACATTGTTCTCAGCGCGTCGCTTCGCCTATCTAGGGGTGACACTGAAGAATCGAAAAAGAAACTGAGCGAGATCGTGTCTTGGCGACGAGAGAATCAACCTGGTGGACAGAATGCCGGCAGCGTATTCGCGAATCCAGAGAATGATCATGCGGGGCGTCTCATTGAGGCAGCTGGTCTCAAAGGAACTCGAAAGGGAAGTGCCGTAGTTTCAGAGAAGCACGCGAACTTCATAATTGTTGACAGTGACGGAAGCGCTAATGATGTTTATGAGTTAATGAAGTTCATCCAAGATCTAGTCTTTGAAGCTTCAGGAGTGCTGCTTCACAGCGAGCACCATTTTCTGGGCTTGGGAGATTTGACGTGAGTCGCAGAAAGCCAGTCACAACTGCCGGCACAAGACCGAGAGCAAAAAAGCAAACTGCGCAGTCACGATCAGCTCGCCCAGCAAATGCTCAACCAAGACAGCAGAGACCGCAGAAGCAAAAACGTGAACGCAAGCCAATTGCAACTTCGACCAAGGTCTTAGTGCTCATTGGTCTTACGGTCACGACTCTGTTGCTTGGTGGCAACTGGATTCTGCACCGATCAATTTTCAATGTGAAAACAGTTCACCTCTACGGTGTTGTCCATGAAGATCCAAAGAAAGTATTAAAGGCGAGTGGACTTCAGTCGCACCCCTCATTAATAAGTGTCTCGGGGCATTCAATCGAACACAACCTTTCATCATTTCGCTGGATCTCCGGTGTCTCTGTTACTAAGCAGTGGCCGAGCACCGTGAACGTGACCATTCATGAAACACGACCAGTTGCGGTGGCCTTCAATGGGGCACATGTACTTGAGTATGTTGCTGCCAATGGAGCTGACCTGGGCCCTGCTCCTATGAATGCAAACTACCCAACACTTGTGTACTTAAATCCTTTAACTACTACTTGGCCATTTAGGAAAGCTGGTTATTCAGCGGTGTACGTTGCTGACCGTCTACCTAAATCATTCGCATGGCAAATCTCCAAAATCAATGTGGGGGCCAATGGCAGCGTCACCCTGGAGATGGAGAGTCCAGTGAGTTTTGTCCTGGGCCCTGCGACCAAGCTCAAGGAAAAGTTCGTGGCGATTGCCTCAGTAATTGCCCACACCACCCTGAAAGCCGGTGATGTAGTGAATGTTGAGGCCCCAACTGTGCTGTCAGTTACTGGCCCCCCTCCCTCGTAAAAAGGCCTATTTGACCGTAGAAGTGAGGCAAACTAGCCTTCGGGGACAATAAATCGCATAGAACTGTGTTGTACGTAGTTCGCAAAAAGGTACCCAAGGGGATTTCATGAGTCTTAAGCAGAGCAACTACCACGCAGTAATCAAAGTAATTGGTGTCGGTGGTGGTGGAGTTAACGCAGTTAACCGCATGATTTCTTCTGGACTTCGCAACATTGAGTTCATCGCAGCCAACACTGATGCGCAGGCCCTCCTCATGAGCGAAGCCGACATCAAGCTCGACATTGGCCGTGAACTTACTCGTGGACTCGGTGCTGGAAGTGACCCTGAAGTAGGTCGCCAAGCTGCTGAGGATCACCGCGCTGAAATTGAAGCAGCTCTAAAAGACACCGACATGGTGTTCATCACCGCAGGTGAAGGTGGAGGAACCGGAACCGGTGCTGCACCAATCGTTGCGGAAGTTGCTCGCGCAATGGGAATCTTGACAATTGCTGTGGTGACTCGTCCATTCGCATTCGAAGGCAAGCGTCGCGCTAACCAGGCCGAAAAGGGAATTCAAGCCCTTCGCGACAAGGTTGACACGCTGATTGTTATTCCTAACGACCGCCTTCGTGCAGTAACAACGCAGGAAACAACCATGCTTGACGCATTCCAGGTTGCTGACGATGTTCTCCTTGCTGCAGTTCGTGGAGTTACTGACCTCATCACTGTCCCAGGACTAATCAACACTGACTTCGCTGACGTTTCAACAATCATGCGTAACGCGGGAACAGCAATCATGGGTGTTGGAACATCAACTGGTGACGGACGAGCAGTTAACGCTGCGCGCGCTGCCATCACATCACCACTTCTTGAAACCGCAATTGACGGTGCTCGTGGAATCTTGATCAACATTGTTGGAAGCTCAAAGATGACGATGCAAGAAGTTACTGATGCCGCAAGCATCATTAACGACGTTGCACACCCGGACGCCAACATCATCTTCGGTTCAGTAATTGATGACTCGATTGGTGAAGCGGTTCGTGTGACCGTTATTGCTGCTGGGTTTGACACCACTGCGCCTAAGAAGAGAGAACAAGAACCTCAGACCACGCAGATGCCATCAATCACTGAAGCGCCAAAGAGCGACATCTTCTCTTCAAGCTCCAGCGACGACTTCTTTGACGTCGGTGGCGATGACGACCTCCCAAGCTTCCTCCGCTAGTCCACTCTTTTCTCGAGTAGCCGAGAACTACCTGGACCTGCAACGTCGTATAGAGCTGACCGGGCGCAGCCTTAGCGACGTTCGAATTGTTGGTGTCACTAAAACCTTTGGCCAAGACGTTGTTCGCGTCGCACGTCAAGTGGGAATTACGTGCGTGGGGGAGAACTACGTCGAAGAGTTAGAGCAAAAGCGTCTCGAGTGCGCAGACGTTGACATCTCTTGGAATTATTTAGGGGCACTTCAAACGAATAAAATTGCTCGGATTGCAGCTAATGCGGATGTAATTTGCGGGGTCAGTCGAATTAAGGAAATTGAAAAGATTGCTGGCGTGAAAGAGGCAGCTTCGATCTATGTTCAAGTTGATTTCACTGGCGCTGAAGGCAGAAATGGAGCCAGTGAGTCCGAGGTTGAAGAACTGGTCACTCGGGCTAGAGCCCTCGACCTTGATGTAAGAGGTCTTATGTGTGTTGCGGCGCCTGGAAATGATGCGGCCAGGCTGTCATTTTCAAAATTGGTCCTGCTGGCTGATTCACTTGGCCTCAAAGAGCGTTCAATGGGCATGACTGATGATTTGGAGATCGCGTGCGAACTGGGCAGTACCGAAGTTCGCATAGGGCGTGCCCTCTTTGGCCCTAGGTAGTGGCTGAGGCTCGTCTGGCCTAACATGGTTAGAAGCGGTTTAGCCGCAAGGAGAGATGTAGATGAAAGACAGAATGCGCGCGATTCTCAGTTTCCTGGGACTCGTTGAAGATGAATATGGTGAGTACACCCCGAGTGTTCCATCGCGTCCATTTTCAGGTGGCGATGGCCAAGATGATCAGGGTTACTCAGTCCAGCCAGCACCAAGCATGCAACGCACTTTTCCCACGACGCCAAGTGGAGTTCGCGTTGCGCGACCAGCTGGCGCTCCAGTTCGTGCTCCTCAAGTTTCAATGATTGATTCGCCTCAGCAGGGTCTTCGCGTTCAACCTGTTCCTTCGAGCCAGATGCGCGGTGTGCAGCCACTTAGCCAAGACCGCGAAGTGACGATTTTTAAGACAAATGATTACAACGAGTTTGGAAAAATTACTGACATTCTTCGCGGCAACCGTGCGGTAGTCATTGACCTTCGAGAAAATGACTCAGTCATGCAGCGTCGAATTTTGGACTTCACCACCGGAACTGCATACGCTCTTCAGGCGTCTATTGACCGCCTCGAAGGTGGAACCGTCTACCTGGTTTCTCCACGCGGCGTTCACGTCGGACTCGATGTCAAAGACCGACTCCGTGAATCTAACTACCGGGCCTTCTCACTGTGATAACTCTCATCCGAGAGATTATTTACCTCTATACCTGGGTAATCATCATTGCTTCACTGATGAGCTGGTTCCCAGCCAACAGTTCGTCTCAGGGCCTGGCGACTCTGAAGAGGGTGCTGTATTCACTTACCGATCCAGTTCTTCGTCCGATTCGTCAAATCCTGCCTAAGACTCGTTTTGGAAACGTTGGAGTTGACTTCTCGGCCTTGGTCGCAATTGTTGTCCTAAACATCATCAGTCGGCTCATTTAGGCCATTTCCCTGCAAACACCGCTTTGGGGCGGTAGGGTGTCCAGCATGGATAACACAGAAAACACTTCTTCAGCCATTGAGGTTATCGACACCATTTCGTTCGGCACCAGCATCACAAAGGGCTATCGAATTCAGGAAGTTGATGACTACTTAGAGCGACTTTCAGTTGAAATTCGCCAATTAAAAGATCAACTCCAACAGGCGCGCCAAGTTTCACGTCAAGCCGCAGAGCGTATTAACCAGTTAGAGAGCGGACGAGCAGCTTCAAGCTCTACGGGGCCAACACCAATTGTTCAGGCTGCACCTGCCCCTCGTGCGGTTTCACACGATGGCGCGAGCCAGGTCACTTCGATGATTGCCATGGCTCAAGAGTTCATTGAGCAAAAGCAAGCTGATGCAGAATCAAAGGCATCACAACTAATTGGTGAAGCACAGAACCGTGCACGTGAAATTATTTCTGAAGCGAGAAGTCGTGCTGAAGATGAAGTCAATCGTCTCAATGGAATGAAGCAACGTCTTAGTGAAGACGTCGATACGCTTGCTCGTCAACTCGAGTCAGAGCGCGCACGTCTCGGATCATTCCTAAACGAATTCGCCAGATGGATTGAAGGATCGCTCAGTGTTGGCGGCGCGTCTCGCCCTGCTTCACCTGCTCGCCAGCCTGCTCCTCAGCCGGCCCCCCAGGCCCAGGTCCCGCCTCGCCCAAGCACTCCACCACCTCCAGCACCAGCGCCTGCACCACAGCAATCCAGCCATCAAACGCTGGGCTTTGATCAGCAATCTCAGCAAGATCGCTCATAACGACACTGCTGGCTGATAGGGTCAGCGCGCGCTGTTTTCATCGTCTCCTAAGGAGTTGACCATGCCCACCAGCACCAAGCAATCGAAGAAAGCCACCGTCAAGACGACGAAGGCCGTAAAGAAGAACGTCAAGAAGGCAGTGGCTAAAAAAGCCCCCGCCAAAAAGGCCTCTGCGAAAAAGAAGCCAACCATTAAGAAAGCAACAGTGAAGAAGACTACGAAGAAGACTCCCGCCAAGAAGGCACCGGCTAAAAAGTCGCCAGCTAAAAAAGCTCCGGCTAAGAAGCCTGCTGGAAAAAAAGTCTTAACACCTGCTCAGAAGGCTGCTGAAGCCAAGAAGATCGCCGCAGCCAAAGCAAAGGCAGTCGCCGCCGCTAAAGCTGCGAAGGAAAAAGAAGCAAAGGCCAAAGCCGCGGAAAAAGCTAAGGCCGCTGCAGCAAAACTTAAAGCCGCCGCCGCAGTAAAAGCCGCGCGCGAGCGTGAGCAAAAAGCTAAGGCCGCTGCGAAACAGCGTGAAGTAGAACGCAAAGCTCGTGAAAAGGCTGCTGCTGAAGCGAAGAAGCAAAAAGAGATTGACGCTAAGCGCAAAGCCATTGAAGCCGAGAAGCTTCGTAAGCAACGTGAAATTGAACGTCGTAATGAAGAAGAGCGCAAGCGTCAAGAACGTCGCGAAGCCGAAGAACGACGTCGCCAAGAAGCACTTGAGCGAAAGATGCACTCAAAGCCTTATGGCGAAGATGCTGCATTCCTAGAAGAACTTCGCGGACTACTTCTTGAAGCCCGCGGGGAAGCGACTCGCCAGACTGAGATTGCTGACGCCGAAGCTGAAGAGATGCTCGTTGACCGTGAACGCTTGGAATACGACGATGAAGACGGCAGCAGTGTTGCATCTGACATCCAGCGTGACCAGTTGAAGGATTTCTCGAGCGCACTTCGTTTGAAGGTCGATGAAATTGATGTTGCCCTTGGTCGTGTTGCCGATGGAAGTTACGGTCGATGTGACGAATGCTACGAAGCAATCTCCAAGCCTCGTCTGCAATTCCAGCTTCCAGTCTTTACTTGTGTGACGTGCCGCGCAAGCGTCTAGCACTGGGCATTAATCCCACTGTCATTGTGGTGGCATTAGTGGTCACCGCAATCGATGCAGTTTCAAAAGCGTGGGCTCGCCAGGCTTTAACTGGCCACGACGTTCACGTTGCTGGAAGCGTGTGGTTTCACTTGCAGTTCAATTCGGGCATTTCATTTTCAATCAATCAGTCGGGACCATTAGTGACCACTCTTATTACCGTGCTTATCGCACTAGGAGTACTTGTAGTGGGTCTACGAGCCTCTTTTGGGCTTCCAACCTATGGCTTCGGACTCTTAATTGGTGGTGGGATTGCCAACGTGATTGACCGCCTAGCTTCGAGCCCACATGAAGTGACAGACTTCATCGCGCTCGGGGGACTGCCCGTGTTCAATCTGGCTGATGCCGCAATCACTTCAGGGTTCATAGTTTTGTTTGTTTGCGCAGTTCGAGGAGAACGGTTGTTAACCAAGTGAGCAACGAAGAAGTTTTAGAACCCTTTGACGGCGAACAATTAGACCTCGAAATACCGGGATCGCTCGACGGCGTTCGTATTGACCGTGTGCTTTCGATGTTGACTGGACTTTCACGCTCCGAGGCGTCAGATCTCCTGACGAGTGGTGCAGTGAAACTCAATGAGAAAGTCGTTCTCAAAGGATCAAGATCGGTTGAAGAAGGCGAACACTTAGTTGCCATTCTCCCGACCCCAGACGATGGCTTCGTAACCGCAGATCCAACCGTCGAAGTCGATGTTGTTTTTGATGACGAAGATTTTGCCGTTATCAACAAAGGATCAGGACAAGTAGTTCACCCGGGTGCTGGACAGCGTGAGCGGACCCTAGTGGCGGG
>Ga0214176_1000058_pt1 | contig 33622 bp, 59 predicted proteins | sample TroBogEpilimnion_18_FD_153014 | JGI IMG/M metagenome (GOLD analysis project Ga0214176, IMG submission 153014) | Freshwater microbial communities from Trout Bog Lake, WI - 20AUG2007 epilimnion | ecosystem: Environmental > Aquatic > Freshwater > Lake > Epilimnion/Euphotic zone | place: Trout Bog... | reverse complement strand
CTAATAAAACTGGTGGCATTGGTTTAAATGATAAACAACAAGAAATTATTAAATATCTTGAACAACGCATACGCTATGAATCTGCAAGATCAAATCAAGATCAATCTTCACAAAGATCTGCTTTTGGTTCTTTTGGAACAAATCGAGGCGCATTAAGAGAAATTATTTACAAAGATAATGGCAATTTGATGGGTCAAGAGTTGTATCAAAGAGGTTTATTAAATCATGGTGGCGATATTAATAAACCAAATTTGCAATCAGTAAATCAATTTAACAATGATTATTCAAAAGTTGCAGAACCTAAAGTTGTTCATTTAATTAGCGTTATTGGAGATAAATCCGCAAAAGATTTGACTAAAGCTGATAGACAGCATTTAGCTAAAGAATTTTCAGGTATGTCTGATGACCAAATAAACAAACTAATGGAAAAGCGACAAAAATTACTTGATTTGGTAGGTAAATAATGGGAATCACAGCTCAAGATTTGTCTGGAATTATTAAAGGTGGCAATGTTGAAGAATCTGCCCCTAAAATTTCTACTCAAGATATTTCAAGTATTTTAAAAAATACTCAACAAGAAGGTATGGATTGGTCTGATGTGCCAATTCAAGCAATTACTAATGTGCCTAAAAGTGCTTATGAATTTGGTAAAAATATTTATGAAGCTGTAAGACATCCTATCAGAACTGCTGGTGGTGTTTTAGATTTAGGTGCTGGAGCTTTATATAACATTACCCCTAAACATATTGCTGAGTGGATTGATAAAGCAGATTGGCATCCTGAAGCTAAAGAAAGGGCTGTTCAAACTGCTAATGCTGTTGGACATCTTTATAAAAATAGATACACAACAAGTGAAGGTTTTAAAGAAGCTTTAGCTACTGATCCTGTTGGTGTGGCTAGTGATATTGCTACACTTTTATCTGGTGGTTCAACTTTGGCAGCTAAAACAGGTGCTATTGAAAAAGCAGTTAATTTGGCTGAAAAAGCTGGTGTTCCAGAAAAAATTATGCAAACAGCAGGTACAGTTTCTGAAAATATAAACCCAGTTACTGCAACAGGTAATGTAGTTTCAGCAGTTGGAAAGCCTTTGCTTGGTTCTTTAACTGGTGTAGGGCCTGAAAATATTGCTAATGCAGCAAAAGCTGGCTACACAGGCGATGTTTCATTTGTAAATCAAATGAGAGGCAATGCTCCAATGAATGCTCCATTAGATGCTGCAAGATCTAATTTGCTAACCATGAGAGAAAACAAAAATAATGTTTATCGGTCTGGAATGACAGATATTACTGGTGATAAATCTGTATTAAGCTTTAATGATATTGATTCAGCTTTGCAAAAAGCAAAAGATTCTATTTCATTTAAAGGTAAAGCAAAAGATGATATTGCTTTGCAAAATCTTGATGATTTATCTAAAGAAATCAATGCATGGAGAAATTTAAACCCTGCTGAATATCATACTCCAGAAGGTTTGGATGCTTTAAAACAAAGAATTGGTGCAATTACTAATCGAATTCCTTATGAAGAAGCTAATTCAAATAGAATTGGTGGCGATGTTTACAATGCAGTTAAAGACACCATTTCTGCTCAAGCACCTAAATATGCTGAAGTTATGAAAGATTATCATGAGGCTTCAGACACAATTAAAGAAATTGAAAAAGCACTTTCTTTAGGCAATAAAGCCTCTGCTGATACTGCAATGCGTAAATTGCAAAGTATTACTAGAAACAATGTATCAACAAATTATGGTCAAAGATTGACTCTTGCACAGCAATTAGAACAAGAAGGTGGAAAGCCATTTATTAATGCTTTATCTGGTCAAGCCATGAGTTCTCCTACTGCAAGAGGATTGGCTGGAACTGTTGAAAATGCTTCTACTTTAGCTGGATTAGTAAACCCTGCATTTTGGGCAGCAATACCATTTCAAACTCCAAGACTTGTTGGGGAGGGTTTATATGCTGGCGGTAAAGGTGCAAGAGCTATTTCTAAACTATCTCAAAAAACAGGCATAGGTCAGAAAAAAGCTAATGCAATTGCTGATCTGTTGCAAAATATAAATAAATCCCAAGAGGAACAATAATGGCTACAGTAAATTTATCCCCTTTATTTAATGGTCAAACATTGTTTGGCCCTACTGGTTTGCCATTAGCTAGCGGTCAAATTTTTACTTATCAAGCCGGTAGCTCAACACCTCTTTCTACATATACAACTGTAAATGGAAACATTGTTCAAACTAATCCTATTATTTTAGGAACAGATGGAAAGCTTGCACAAGAATTATGGCTTCAATCAGGCTATTCTTATAAATTTGTTTTAGAAGATGCAAACAACAATCTTATAAATACTTACGACAATATTGCAGGTATTTTGACTCAAATTCCTTCTACATCGCCTACTTTGCCATCAGGAGTTATCTTAATTTGGTCAGGATCAACTGGTTCAATACCTAGTGGATATGTCATATGCGATGGTACAAATGGAACTCCAGACCTTAGAAATTCTTTTGTTTTAGGGGCAGGTAATTCTTATTCAGTAGGTCAAACAGGTGGTAGTGCAGATGCAATTGTTGTAAGCCATAATCATATTGCTACTGTAACTGTTACTGACAATGGACATTTTCATACATTACCTGCTGGTGGAACAAGTACTTCAGGTGGTTCACAACCAACTGGAAGCGGAACAATTCAAACAAATGCTCCAACATCAACTGTTGGAACTGGAATTACAGTAGGAACAACTATTGCTAATGCTGGTGTAAGCGGTTCAGGAGCTAATATGCCTCCGTACTATGCCCTTGCATACATTATGAAAACCTAATGGAATTAACAATGGATAACATAGAGAATCAGGTGCATGACACCGAAAAAAGGTTGTCTGTGCATGAGGCTATATGTGCTGAACGATACGAAGGTATTCAAGATTCTTTTGCCAAAGGCATACAAAGAATGCAAAAAATTGAATATATGCTTTACATAGTTATATTTTCAGTTTTATTTGGAAAAGAATTTGTAATTGATTTAATTAAACATTATTTAACTAAATAATTATGGAAAATAACAACTTTGATTCAGCAAAAGAAGTAGCTGGTCGTTCTATTGGTCAGCATGGATTAGCTTACATCACAGCAATTATTGTAATTTCTGTAGCAGCTAGTATTTTTCTAGATACGGCTAAAATTGCTGCGGTTATTGGTATGGCTGGCGGTGCAATCATGGCTATTATCAATATGATGAACGCAGTATCCGGAACAACTGAAAAAGAAGAAAAACCTGAATTTACTGTTATTCAGCAACTTATTGAGAGGCTTGACCATCTAGCCGATAAAGAACCTCCTATGTCTGTAACTGTAGATGGCGATAAAGTAACAGTTACCAAAGGCTCAGATACTATTACTACAAAAAAATGAAACTATTTAAAGACATTTTGACAGAGGACAATAATGAAACTTATTGTGCTGCTCGTGTTTGTGCTGTTGCTTCTCTTTTTGGTTTCTTGGGGATTGCTATCCTTCATGTTTTACATGGTGGCTCTATGGATTTCTCACAACTTGGTGTGGGATTTGGCACAGTTTTGGGTGGGTCTGGTGTCATGATTGGAGCTAAAGCTGCAACTCAAAAGGAAAACGATGTTCCCCCTACCAATTAGTTCTTATTTAATGATTGGTTTGTCAGTAGTAGCTATGGCTGGAATAGCCTATGGCAGATATGAACATAATGCTTTTGAAGAATATAAGGCAGAAGAAATAGCTAATGCTCGTGAAAAAGAACATCAAATACAAGATGCAACTGACCAAATAAGGAAAGACAAAGATGCTCAAATCAATTCTATTAACAATCAGCTTGCTAATGCTCTTGTCGAGTTGCGCAGCAGGCCCAGTAGGACAAGTCAAATATCCAGCAATGGACAAGCTACCTCAGCAAGTAATGGAAGCCAACTTTTCTACGAGGATAGCACTTTTCTTGCAAGGGAAGCTGCCAGAGCCGATACAATCAGAGAAGCCTTAAAAGCTTGTTATGCACAATATGATGAGATTGCAAAATGAGTAAAGAATCATCTCTATCTTGGTATTATGCAAATAAAGAAAAAATTCTTGCTTATAAAAAAGAATATTATCAAAAAACCAAAGAAAAACGACTTGCTACAAATGCAGAATATAGAAAAAACAATCGTGAAAAGGTTTTTGAAATAAACAAAGAGTGGAGATTAAAAAATACACCTTTAGTTAATGCAAAAAATCGCACTAGAAAAGCATTAAAAAAATTTAGAACACCATCATGGCTTACGGAAATAGACCATGAAAGAATTAAAAATGAATACAAACTTGCTAATATTTTAAGCAAATTAACTGGTCAAAAATGGGAAGTAGACCATGTAATTCCTTTACAAGGTGAGTTAGTTTCAGGACTTCATGTTCCAAGCAATTTAAAAGCTATTCCAGCATTTAAAAATAGGTCAAAACATAATAGATATGTCATTAAATAATGAACAATTACAAGCACTTGGTATTGATGCTAAGTGGCTCGAACCTTTAAATGATACTTTTGTTAAATATGGCATTGATACCCCAAAGCGACAGGCTGCATTTATAGGACAAGCACAACATGAGTCCAACAACTTTAAAACCCTTGAAGAAGGGCTATCCTACTCAGCTAATCGACTTATGGCTGTTTGGCCCAGTAGATTTCCTAGTATGGATGTGGCTAATCAATATGCGAATAATCCTGAAAAACTAGCCAATAAGGTTTATGGCGGTAGAGCCGACCTAGGCAATACTGAAGATGGTGATGGATTTAAATTTCATGGCAGAGGGGTTATACAGCTTACAGGGCGGTCTAATTACCAAGTGTGTGGGGATGCCCTAGGACAATCCTTAACAGAGCAACCAAGCCTTCTTTTAGAGCCTCAATGGGCTTGTATGTCGGCTGGCTGGTTTTGGAACAAAAAAAGCTTAAATTCTTTGGCTGACAATGAAGATTGGACAACCATGACTAAGCGGATTAATGGCGGTACTGTAGGTTTAGATGACCGAATCAATAAAATCCATAAGGCTATGGATATTTTAGGGGCTTAATATGAATACAAAAAACATGGAGATTGAATCAAAATCTCAACAAAAAAAAGAAGATAAAGAGTTTATGCAGCTTAGACATGGCATTGTGGAAGTCAAGCGAGAGCTTAAAAAGCATGAATCTTTGCCTATGAGTAAAGCGCATCCACAAAAAAAATAGGGCATCAATTTGGTCATTTTCTATACATATTGATGTATATGTGTATAAGAAAGCCGAAAAACTATACACTTTGACATCCTTGAAGGTCGGCTTAACTGCCCTCAAGAGGGTTAATCTTTATATTCCATATGCTTCATCATGATTTCATGGGCCTCTCGAATTAACTTTTGAAGCTTAATAATTCTGACAGTTTGTTTACCCATTTTATCTAATACACCTTGATACTCTTTAAGCAATTCTTTGTACCTAGTTTCATAGGTAACTCGAATTTTTTTCTTTCTCATATAAGCTGGATTACTGGATTTTTATTCTCTACATGGTCAAGGGCTGCTTGCCAGGCTTGAGTCCATAAATTAAGAGCTGTAGAGCCTTCATAAAAAAAGTCAGGATAAACTGCAAAGAAAGCTTCTTCACAATCATCACTTGGTACTTTTACATTACCGCCAAAAGGTACTGGTTCACTTGTCATTGTCTTTTCCGATTAAATAAAAAATGATAAAAGCCGAGCCTAGCATTACAAATGCACCAAAAAGCATAGCTTCATCATTACTCATATTTTTTTCTTTTTAATGCCTTCTGCTTTACGCAAATCATGGCTGTGTAGCTTTTTTCCAACAGATTTAGGTACTTCACCAGCTTTTTCAGCAACTTTAGCAGCTACTTTGCGAGTGACAATTCGACCATTAGAAAGCTCAAACTCATGCTTTGCACCTTTAGCTTCTTTGCCAACCATCTTTTTTAAGTCTTGATGGCTATAAGCTTTTGACTTAGCCACAATTACTTTGCCAGACTTTTCTTTGATGGCTGGTTCTTTAACTGTCAGTTTTTTCATTATTTTATCCTTAAAACTTTGGCCTTACGCAAGACCTGTTCATACTGCTCTTTCGCTGCATCGTCTAATTGGCGCAAAGGTAAGTTTTGGTAGTACCGCCACTTATCTCTGTATCCTTGTACCTCCGAAGGTGGAATCCAGCCTAATTGCTTCCAACGAATTGTAATATCTGTTCCACTTGCAGTCCAAATGTAATTTGAGTCCATGTTAGCTCCTTAAAAAGGAATATCAGATTCAATATCAGCTAAAGGCTTAGGCTGGTCTGATTTATCTTCCGGAACATTCAAGTAACACCAAAATGCACCTTCTTTCATGCCAAGCAAAGGTATCATTTCTATCTTAGCCATTAAGTCACCTTTTTTGGTTTTGGTTACTATGCCAATGGTTTGATACCGCTTTTTTAGTTGCCCATCTTTATCTGTATATTCAGACACCGGAGCTTTTAAATAATATTCAATTCCCATCTTTAATTCCCTTCATCAAATTAACTTCAACTTCTACTTCACTCAAGAACTGCTTAATTTCAGCTTCCATTTCAGCAATAAAAGCCTCATCTCTATCTACTCGCACAACTAGCAACTGGCTGCGGTCAGGCATACGAGGGTCAAAACTCACAAAATCGCACCAATCCCTACCAGTAACTGCCAATTGTGCTTGCATCTGAATTACATATTTTGTTGGCGGTCTGTTGTATTTGAAATATTCCCAATGAGTTGTGCTATTAGGACACTTAATTTCCACAAGCCCCCTATCAGACACAAGACCATCAGGGCTACAACCAAACCAATCAATACTAGGATGCTCAATGAAAGCGACTTGGTCGACAAAATTATTGGTTCTAACCTCATAAGCTACCCTTGCTTGTGGTTCAGTTTGAGTACCCCATTCCATTGCAGAGTTGGAGTAAGATTCTTGGATGATGCCTGTAGTGCGCTGTAAAGCTAATTCAATAAGGTAATTCTGCCTTGAAGCGGATGGCCCTGTTTTAGTCTTAGCCAATATATCGGCTACTCTAGAAGCCGTAACTTTGCCTAATCTAAGCTGATGCCACTCCTTTGTGCCTTGAGCAATTTGTGCAGCTTCTCTGTCTTGACTTGTAAAAGTTGTCATTTTTCTTGTGCCTTTCCAATCATCCAGTTAGCCATATTCAAATCGCTTTGTAGGGCTACATTTTCGTTTTTTAAATCACGAACTTGACAAGCCAATTCGTTTGCCCTAGTGCATTGTTTTCCGTATGCTTCTCCTAACTTTTCAATGCGCTCTTGTTGTTCTTGTATCAATTTGGTGCAACTGTGATATTCACCGCAATTAGGACATGGTTCATTTGCGTTCATTTCTCTTGTGCCTTTCTTAACAATGTTTACTTGCAATAATCATCATAAAAGATTGAAAAATTACAATAATACTTAGAATGGTTATAGTTACTCTGCTCCAAAATGTAGTCATTTTTTTTGTGCCTTTATTAGTATTGCCATTGAATACAATAATCCAGCCAAAAATCCTGCCACAACAAAAAATATAATATGCAATCCAATTAACAGATATATCATTTCAATATCCATTTCTTAATCATCTTGCTGTATCTGCACATAAACTGAAAATTTCTTAATCTAAAAATAAAGCCAAAACTACCTTTATCAGACAATGCGTAGAAGTTAAAACCGTTTTTTACAGACTCACATTCTTTACGGATGTATATCATTTGTTTTCTCCAACTTGCACAAGCCATTGTGATAGTCTTTTACATTCAGCCTTTAATGCTTCTATTTCAGCTTTCAGCACTTCCCTGCCAATTGATAAACAATATGGGCAACTAGCATGACCCATTGAATTTTTTGGGTGGTCTGTAAGTTTATAAAATGAATGCCCTGATTCGCATTGCTCTAAGATTGGTTCATTGTTCATTTCTCTTGTGCCTTTCTTAACAATATTTACCCATTAAAAACCCAGTAGCCCAAACCAAAATAAACCATCCGCCTGTGCCATCAAAATACCAATCTAAAAACTTATCCCACCGAGTCATGTTCTTCTCCTAAGTTCATTGTTAACCTTACTTCTCCAACTGTGAAGTTGTTTGTTTTTTGGAATTGCTCAAGAGCTTCTGTTAGCTCTCTTAAAACTTTTCCATCATCCCAAATTTTGTCTCTGTTATATGTTGCTACTTTTGCGGTGAATCTTATTGTTACTTCTTCCAGTTTTGGTAAGCTATAAGATATTGTCATTTCTCTTGTGCCTTTCTTAAATTAGGGGTTGACTGTGTAGACGGTAGCCAACCAATACCGTTAGCAATCGGATGAGAAGTCCCATCCCCTAGCACTACACTTGCCTTACTAATCATTTCTCTTGTGCCTTTCTTAGTATTGCTCTAGCAATTTGAATTGCAAACCTATGAGGAACATCCCAACAAGTCCCAATATCTTCATTTACTTTGATTATTTCCTCATCTGTTAGTGTCAATTCAGGCTTTTCTTGCCATATAGGTTTGAAATTAACCAATGGGTCATCTGTTAGTGTCTTTAACTGTGGTGAACAAGTATGAATAGAATCGCCTGTAACTTTTTGTCCACAACCTAAACACACAGTCCACGCTACTGGTTCATTGTTCATGATTGCAATGCCATCAAAGTGCCTTTTTGCAAGTCTTTAGCACTAGCCAACTTGTCTACGGCTGATTTATCTTTACTAAGGGCTTTATAGGCTGCTCCATAGATTTCTTTTAGCTCATCCATAGACTTAGTACCACTTATGGCTAAAACCCATTTATCGGCTTCTGCGGTCAAATCAGGCACTTCTTCATCCGGCAAATCCTCACCAGCGTAAATGTAAAGACCTATACCAAATAAGCTAATGCATTTAACCAGGCATCGCATCATGGCGGTATTGACATCCATTGCATTAGGGTTAGAAATTGCCTTATTCATATTATTAATGACAGGCATCTGACAAGTCATAGACTTGCCCATAGCGGTTACTGTGCAAAAAACCATGACTGATTCATTGAAGTAAACAGGGTCACCAAAAGTCCAGGTGGCTGCTGGGTCGTTTTGTAGAAGCTGGTCTACTGCCCAAGTCCAAGAAAGGTAGGTAAATTTACCTTTACGTTCTGTATGCTCATTTACGTTAATTAAGCGTAATTCATTAAAAGTTTTCATAGTCATCCCTTAATCAATAATTTCTGATTCTGCTGTGTCTTTAGCAAAATGCTCCATATAATCCATAGATATGCTCATTATTTTGCGACCTAGCATTGCAAAATCACCAATATCTATAATGTCTTGTAGAGCTTTAGCGGTATCTCTATCTAATTCAGATAAAGCCTCGGCAATTGCACCTGAAGTTCTGTAATCATATTGACCGCCAACTTTCATTAATTCCCAGGTGCGTTCTTCAATTTCATCTGTGCGGTCATCGTAATCATCTGGCTCGTAGTAAGCATCGTGTCTAGACATACCCATGATTAGATACCTCCTACAAAAATAGCTGCCAATACAACTCCAAGGATTACAACTCCTACCCAATCTAATAATGTTGTTTTCATGATGCATATCCTTGTGTTTTACGAATAAGTTTTGCATCAGGAGCAGAAATTACTTTTGCTTTAAATTCAGCACCACTAGCAAAAGGCAAAACACTTTCAATCATATTGAATGCTCTGCGCTGGTCAATATTAAAACCATCTTCAACCCAATTTTCTGTTACTTCAAACTCTACAACCCATTTAAAAGTTTTCATTTCACTTCCCTTCATCACTTGTTAAAGTAAGACCAGTATATATCAAATTCCCACTTTGCAACAGGTTTTTCTCACTTTTCTTATAGGTAGATTCCCTAATTACAACACTTTTTAAAAGAATTGCTATACTATTGCTGAAAAGGAGGAATTTGTATGAATCCGATGGATTTATTAAAGATTGAATTTGGCAGTTTGACAAATTTGGCCGAAAAGCTGGGAATTAAGCCCAACACTATTTATTTATGGGGTCAAACCAACATACCTTTTAAATATTTAAAGGCTATTGAGGAGCTTTCTAATCATAAATTGACTAGAGAACAACTAAGACCTGACTTATTTAAAAAGGATTAAAGGTGAATTTTTACCCCTTTCATATAGGCGATTATCTTAGCCACACTAGCCATTTAACTGATGAAGAAGATTTGGCTTATAGGCGGATGATTGACCTTTATTATCAAACAGAAGCCCCATTTTCCGATACTTCTAAACTAGCTCGTAAAGTTCGTGCAAGTTTTGAAATAGTGGGAAGTCTTCTACATGAGTTCTTTGTTTACGAAGATGGTGCTTGGCACAATAAAAGGGCTGATGCTGAAATAGCTAAATATCAAGCCATGAAAGATGGGGGTCGCAAAGGGGCTTCAATAAGGTGGCATAAGGGTAGCGATAGCCCCCCTATTAGGGAGGTCAATACCCCCCCTAAACACCCCCCAATGCCAACCAAGAACCATGAACCATTAACCAAGAACCATATTAAAAACACTATCGCCAAACCTGATGGTTTGTCGGATTTATTGTGGAATGATTTTTTAATACTAAGAAAAAGCAAAAAACTGCCTGTAACGCAGACAGCATTCAATGGAATATCAAAAGAGGCTTTAAAAGCCCATAAAACCCTATCAGAAGCGATTCAAATTTGTTGTGAGAGGGGTTGGGGCGGATTTAAGGCTGAATGGCTACAAAGCGATTCTGTGCGGACTGTTGATAAACCAGCGCAAAGATGGGATGCAACCCTTGAGGGGGTTATGGCTAAAGGCAAGGAATTGGGAATATTACCAAAACCAGGCGAAACTGAAGGGCAATATAGAGAAAGGGTTAGACAGGGATGAACTTAGAACAATTAAACGAAAATAGGGTTGAACAAGCTTTAACTAAGCTTGCTAATACCGATGAAGACCATGCTTCCTGGGCAGGACAGGTTAAATACCTTGAGGAAGCCATTAAACAGGCCAAGGCTCATTCTTTTCTATTGGCTGAAGGCACAGTAGCGGAAAGGGATGCAAAAGCCATATCAAGCCTTAAATACAACGATGCAGTTTTAGCTTGGACTGAAGCTTTAAAAACATTTAAAAAAATTGATAATTACAGAAATCATGAAATTAGAATTATTGATATTTGGCGCACTTTATCTTCAAACCGCAGACAAGGAAATATGTAAATGAAAGACTTTAGCCTTCCGTATTTAGTATCCAAAAAGCTTTTAGAGGGTTATTACGATGCCATGCTTAAACAAAATGGGCAAAGATCCTATGAAATTGCAACTGATTTAGTCGAAATGGCCCTTAAATTACAGGATATAGCTGGTGAAGATAAAGAAGTTTGACCAAGATTTGTATGACAAATATGACCCACCAGCTAGAGCTGCGGTGTCTGCCTGGTTAAAAATGAAATGGGGCTTTGACAGTAAAGATAATCCTGATAAATACGGCACAGACCTTATTATGGGTAAAAATGGTTTTAGGGTAGGTTTTGCTGAAGTTGAGGTTAGGCAATGGAATCCAACTTGTCCTTTTGATACTATCCATGTTCCAATGCGTAAAAAGCATATGCTAGAAGTGCCTAAAACATTGTTTTTTGCATTAACTCAAGATATGACTCATGCTTATTGGATTGCTGGAGATGAGGTTTTTAAGCATCCTTTGTGGGAAATGAAAGATGATACAAAACATGAGGCTTATTATGACGTTCCCAAGCATTTATTTAACTTTGTGGATTTAACCGAGCCTTTCTAATGGCAACAAAAAAAGAACAATATGCAAAATTGGCACGATTGGGCTGCATATTGTGCAGGCAAAATGGCATTGAAACAACCGATACACCAACAGAAATTCACCACGTGCGTAGATATGGCGGAAAACGTGACCTTGCACCAGCAATTGGACTTTGCGCCTATCACCATCGACTTGGAGATACCAGTATTCACAGCCTTGGAGCTAAAGGATTCACTAAATATTGGGGGTATTCACCGGAGCAGCTCGTTGAGAAAACTGAGGCATTACTAAATGACTAATTATCGTAAACGAGTCGATGAAAACCAAAGCCAAATAATCCATACATTTATTGCTTTGGGGGCATCTGTTTTAAACCTTTCTAGAGTCGGCCAAGGTTGTCCAGATATTTTGCTCGGATACAAAAAACACAGCGTTCTCTGTGAAATTAAGAGAAATGACAAAGCACCTTATACCGAAAGCCAAATCAAATTTATGCAAAATTGGCGAGGTGGCCCAGTTAGCAGAATAGACTCTGTCGATGCTGCTATACGCTTAATTAAAATGCTTGACATGGGTAATGGATAAGGCAAAATAACTAAACTGCGCTTTTGCAGTCTTTTTAGCTAAAAAAGGAATTAAAAATGATGAAAATGGGAAAAACAACTGACCCAAACAGCATGAAGGGTGTGCCTGCAAAGGGTGTAGTAGTTCCAAAGGGTGCAGATGCTGCTGATACCAAAGGTGAACGTCATGAAAAGATGCGTGGCGGTGTAGCTATGGGTAAAGAAGATGCGATTGGCTCTGACCACCAGTTCAATACTGGTCGTACCGAAGGTGTTTGCTATGAGCATAAGCGCACAGCATACGCACCTGAAGATAAGTACGAAAAAGACCCTATGTAAAACGAAAACCCCTAGCACGTGAAGGTAAACTAGGGGTTCTCTAACCACAATTAATCGGAGAAACTGTGGCTATAAAAGAGCATAAAGATACTTGTAATTTATGTCGATTTTTTTCTTTTGGGGAAAGAATGGGCATCTGCAAGCGTTATCCTGCTGTTCACAACAAATCCAATGACGATTGGTGTGGGGAATGGCAACCCTTGAAAAACCATGTAATTGAAGCCATAACTACTGGGTTGACTGTTACTTTTACTGAAGAACAGCCAAAAAAGAAACCAGGAAGGCCTAAAAAATCATGAAATTAAAGCCATTAGCAGACAAAATCGTAGTCAAACCTGACGTGCGTGAGCTATCTTCTATCATTATTGTTGATAATAAAGAAGTAGAAAACATGGGTACAGTCGTAGCTGTTGGCCCTGGTAAAAAATTATCCGGTGGTCGTAGAGAAGATATGCCCATTGAAATAGGTGCAAGAATCCGTTTTGGCACTATGAACGATGACCGAGGCGAAGAATATCTTAAATACTTTCCATACTTTGAAGATGGGGTTAAATACCTTGTCCTTTCATGGCAGGATGTTTGTTGGGTAAATGAATGAATTACAAACAAATTTACCAATCTTTGATTCAAAATGCTAAAAATCGTAAGATTGATGGGCATTACGAAATTCATCATATTTTGCCAAAATGTATGGGCGGAACAGATGAAAAAGAAAATTTGGTTAAATTGACTTGTAGAGAACATTTCATTGCTCATATGCTGCTTGCTCATATTTACAACAACTCAAAATTATGGGGTGCTGTAATCATTATGAAAGGAAGCAATAACACTTACATGAATGGCAGACTTTATGAAATTGTTAGAAGAAAGCGGTCTGAATTTATGCAAGGCAATCAATATGCTAAAAATTGCATAATTCCTGATAAAACTAGAAAAGCTGTTGCTGAAGCCAATAAAAAAAGAGGATTTACCGAAAATATGCGTGAAAAATGCACTTTTTCTGGTAAAAGTCATTCTGATGAGCATAAAGAATATATGCGAAAAAAAATGACTGGTCGTGTATTTTCGCCTGAAACTTTATTAAAAATGAGTATTGCTCAAAAGAAAAGGTTTGGTAAAAATGCTTAAAAAACTATTAAATTGGCTAAAAACAAGACCATTTACGTCTTTTCCTAAAAAACAACAATCCATGACTGCGGATGAAATATTAAAGTCATGGGCAGAATTTCAGAAAGAACCAGCAGTAAAAGTTAAACCAGCCCTTAAAAAGGCAACTACTAGGAGCAAAAAAGTGGCAACTAAACCTGGCCTTTATGCCAATATCCATAAAAAGCAGGAGAGGATCGCAAAAGAAAAGGCAGAAGGCAAGCCTGTAGAAAAGATGCGTAAGCCTGGAAGTAAAGGCGCACCAACTGCTGCAGCCTTTAAACAATCGGCTAAAACTGCTAAGAAAAAGTAATCATGGCTACAAAAAAACATGACAAGCCAATAGCCCATAAAACTACTGGCAAGGGCAAAACCTACAATCCTACCGATAAAGGCGCAGGAATGATTGCTAAAGGTAGGGCTGAATACAATGCTAAAAATGGCAGCAACTTAAAAGCACCTGCCCCAAATCCTAAGACTGAAAAGGATAAAGGCAGAAAAGCGTCATTTTGTGCTCGTATGGAAGGTGTAGTAAAGAAAGCTAAAGGCCCAGCAGAACGAGCCAAAGCATCCCTCAAAAACTGGAATTGTTAAGGAAAAATCATGCCTCTGATTAAATCAGCTAAACCAGCAGCATTTAAAAAAAATATTTCTACTTCTGTGAAAGAAGGAAAGCCAATTAAGCAGGCAGTTGCTATTGCTTATGCAGAAAAGAACGCAGTTAAAAAATCAACCAAAAAAGGAAAATAACCATGATTCAATTTACTATCCAACAAATTAATGAACTATTAGCCGAACTAGGTAAAATCCCTTATGCCTATTCAGCACCATTAATTGATGGCATCAAAAAGATTGCCGAAGGTCAATTAGCAGAATTGGCTAAAAAAGCAGAAGAACCAGTAGCAGTAGGTGTAACACCGGTAGAAGTAGAATGACCGCACCAAACGTCTATATTCCTTACCCTTATCCGCAATCTATTGAAGAAGTAGAAGCGGATATGAACGCTATCATCTACCAGCCTGAAGTACCCCAAGAGCTGCAAGACCAATATACAAACCTTAAAAACAGTCCTGAAGTCCAAGCTGATGTAGACCAAGCAGAGGCTAATAGTGACAGTATGGACAATGAATGATAGGATGTGCTTAAATAATAGGCAGTTGCTTAAAAAATAGGCAGAATAATCATGACATTAGAAGTTGATTCAACTGTAGACAAAGGTGGCGCACCTGAAGGCAATCAGAATGCCAAGAAGGGCAAGCTTTTCTATGACCAGTTAAGGATGGTCTTGGTGCAGAACGACAAGTTTAAGCTGCGTAAGATTGCAGACAAGCTTGTTGAATCTGCTGAAAAGGGTGAAGCGTGGGCTATTAAAGAGATTATGGACAGAATGGATGGCAAGCCTGTTCAAGCACAAGAAATTACAGGAGCTGATGGATCTGAGTTTGTAAAGGGCATTGGATTTATGTTTGTAGATGGCAATGCAAAGCCAGAATGACACAACAGGCTTTATATGGCCTCAGTTTCCATCAAAGCTTAAATGCTTAGTAGAACCAAAGCATAGTCGATATAGAGTGCTGTATGGCGGTAGGGGTGCAGGAAAGTCGCATTCGGTAGCTAGAATGCTGTTATGCAAAGGGGTTATCGACACTATTCGAGTCTTATGTGCTCGTGAGTTTCAAACTTCTATTAAGGATTCTGTACATAAGCTGCTTGTAGACCAAATCTACGATATGAAGCTAGAAGCTCATTATGAGGTCACTCAAACCTCTATTAGGGGTAAAAATGGCACAGAGTTCATCTTTGCAGGCATAAAAAACAACATTAATGGATTAAAGTCTATTGAGGGCATAGATTACTGCTGGGTTGAGGAAGCCAATAACGTAACGGCTATATCGTGGGATATTTTGATTCCTACCATCCGTAAAGAAAACTCAGAAATTTGGATTACTTTTAATCCTGAGCTACCTACAGACGAAACCTATAAGCGGTTTGTGATTAGCCCACCTGAAAATGCTGTGGTGCAAAAAGTCAATTGGAACGACAACCCTTGGTTTCCTGCAGTCCTTGACTTAGAAAGAAATACCCTTAGAACTAGAGATTTTGAAGCTTATCAGAACGTCTGGGAAGGCTTTACTCGGTCTACAATTGATGGAGCAGTATTTGCCAAGGAAATGGCTAGGGCAGAGCAAGACAATCGTATTACCAATGTGCCTTACGATGCAACTAAGCCTGTAATGGCGGTTTTCGATATTGGTTGGGCTGATGCTACGGCAGTATGGTTTGTCCAGTTCGTAGGCATGGAAACTAGGCTAATTCGTTATTTTGAAACTACTCAAACCACTATGAGTGAGATTCTAGGCAGGATGCAGACTTATGGTTACGTCTATGACACCTTGTATTTGCCCCATGATGCTAGGAATAAGACTATTGCATCTAATGGCAGAAGCATTGAGGAAATCGTTAGAGCTGCTGGATTTAAGGTAAGCATTGTTGACCGAGTGCCTATTGCTGATTCTATTAATGCTGCTAGAACCATATTTAGTTCATGCTACTTTGATAAAAACAATACGGCTGCAGGGCTAGATTGTTTGCGACATTATCGGTACGATGTAGACCCAGATACCAAAGGATTTAGTTTAAAGCCAGTTCATGACAATTATTCGCATGGGGCTGATGCTTTTAGATACATTGGGCTTATGATTCAAGAAAAGAAAGTAGTCAAAAGAAAGCCTATGAATTATGATGTTACAAGCTGGATGAGCTAATAGGAAAACATTATGGTAATGAATGTCGAAAGCAATGGTGGAGTCTATTCCACCGAATATGGCGATGACTATGAATCCGGAGTAATCGAGGAAGCTAAACAGTTTCTGCGCTTTTGCTCTGAAAATGACTCAAATAATAGAGTTGAGGCACTAGATGACCTGAAATTTGCAGGTGGAGATCAATGGCCTGTAGAGATTCAAAATAGCCGATTGCTTGAGTCTAGACCCTATTTGACTATCAACAAGATTGATGCCTATTGCCGTCAAATATCAAATCAACAAAGACAGCAAAGACCTCGGATGGTGGCTCATGGTATGAATACCGAGTCCGATGAAAAAGTTGCTGAAATTGTCACAGGCATCCTAAGACATATTGAAAACCAATCAGATGCAGATGCAGCCTATGACAATGCTTTTGAGTTTGCAGTTCGCATGGGATGGGGCTATTGGCGCATTCTTTATGATTATCCAAGACCAGATTCAATGGAACAGGAAATCTATGTAAAGCGCATTGAAAACCCTTTTATGGTCTATTTTGATCCTAATTCCAATGAACCTGATGGCTCAGATGCAGAAAAATGCCTAATTACTGAGGTTATTTCTAAAGAATCATTCCGCAAAATGTATCCTGGCGCAGATGATGGAGGCGGTTTTAATCCTCGTGGTACAGGCGATTCACAGTCAGAATGGATTACTAAAGAAGATATTCGTATTGCTGAATACTTTTATACTGAGCACAAGCGCACAAAGCTTTATCTATTGTCCGATGGCACTACTTGTTATGAAGATGAAAAGCCTTCTGAAAGCATGATGCTTGATGCTGGTGTTTATGTAGTTTCCAAGCGTGAAACCATCAAAAAGCAGATTAAATGGTGCAAGTTGACAGGGATGCAAGTTCTTGAAGAAAGAGATTGGCCTGGTCGATATATTCCAGTTGTACCTGTTTATGGTCAGCAACTCATTGTCGATAGTAAGAAAAAGAAATTTGGTCTTACTCGTATGGCTAAAGACCCACAACGTATGTATAACTTCTGGTCTACAGCTCTCACAGAATCTGTAGCCCTTGCTCCAAAGGCTAAATTCCTCCTTGCAGAAGGTCAGGATGAAGGTCATGAAATGGAATGGAATACAGCTAACATCAAGTCGATGCCTGTATTGCGCTATAAACAGACTGATAGTGATGGAAAGCCAGCACCAGTTCCTACAAGAATTCAGCCAGAACCTCCTCCTACCGGAATGGTTACAGCCCTTCAAGGTTTAAATAGCGATTTAATGGCTGTAGTCGGTATTTATGATCCTGCTCAGTTGCCTACAGGTATGCAGTCTGGAAAAGCATTGAATGGTCAGCAACAGCAGACCGACATGACTAACTTCCACTATTATGACAACCTTACAAGGTCGATTAGGCAATCTGGTCGTATTTGTTTAGACCTTATTCCTCATATTTATTCTAATGAAAGAGTAATGCGTATTATTGGTGCAGATGGAAAAGGTGAGTTAGTGACCATTAACCAAAAAGCCCAAGATGAACAAGGTGTGGATCAAGTTCTCAATGATGTAACTACTGGCGAATATGACATTGTGATGGAAACAGGCCCTGGTTATGCTTCCAAGCGACAAGAAGCCGTAGATTCCATGATGACCTTATTGACTGCTGATCCTAATTTGATGCAACAAGCAGGGGATTTAGTCTTTAGAAATATGGACTTCCCAGGTGCGGACATCATTGCAGATCGATTGGCTGCTGCTAATCCATTGGCTCAAGTCGATGAAAAAGCTGATATTCCACCTCAAGTTCAGATGCAGCTTAAGCAATCACAGATGGTGATTCAGCAGCTTCAACAACAGATTCAACAAATGACTTTGGATATGAAGTATGGGGCTTCTGTTGCACAGCAAAAAGACCAAGCTATGTTGCAAAAAGCTCAAATGGAAATGGAAGTTCGCAGAGAAGATACTCGGATGCGAACCGATACTCAAGCTCATGACACAGTTATTAAAACTCAAACTCAGCTAGAAATTGAGCAAATGAAGGCACAACTAGCTTTGGTGATGGCTCAATTAGATGTAAGAAGTGAAAGAGCAGCATTAGATGAAGCAATTGAACGTGGTATTTAATCGGAGAAAATAATATGCCAACAATTACAGGTGATAACGCATTAGAATGGAAAATGAAGGAAATGGCTCGTAGGGCTGGTAAAAAATATGAGCCAGCCCAGCCATCCAATCCATTCCAAGGTTTGAGCAAAGATGAATTAAAAGCTCAAAATAAATTAATTAAAGAAGCCAAAAAAGAAACTAAAAAAGCTTCTAAAACGGAATAAATAGACAAAAATTATTTTTAGTAGTATTTTTAACTTAAATTGGAGCTTGAGAAATCATGGCCGAATCAGAAGTTGTAAGAGAAGCATCAAATGTAATAACAAGTGACAATGCAACAACCTTTTATGCAGAAAGATTAGGTTTAGCTGACCAAGCAAAGCCAACTGAGGCTGAATCTGTAGATTCAGAGCCAGAGCAAAGCGAAGAACAGAGTGAACCAGAAGCAAAGGAAGAAGCTAAGAAACAAGACCCTGAAAAGTCAAAAGATAAGCTAAATAAGCGATTCGATAAGGTAACTCAAAGAGCTAAACAAGCGGAAGCTGAAGCTCAAGAACTTAGAGAAAAGCTAAAGAGTTATGAAGCTAGGGTAAACCCTGAACAACAAGCTCAAAAGCCTGTTGTTGAAGGTAAACCTCAAGCAAGCCAGTTCAATGATGCTTTTGAATATGCAGAAGCTTTAGCGGAGTGGAGTGCGGAAAATGCTTTAAAGCAAAGGGATGCAGAGGAAGCTAGTCGCAAAGCTCAAGAAGCTGAAGCCAAGAAGATGGAATCTTGGAATAAGAAGATTGAAAAAGCGAAAGAAGAAATGCCAGATTTTGATCGAATTGTTCAATCTAGCGATGTAATCGTTAGCGATGAGATTAAAAAGGCAATTCTTGAAAGTGATGTAGGGCCACAGGTTCTATATGCACTAGCTTCTGATGAAGATTTTGCTCGTAAATTAACAGAAATGGACTCTGTTAAAGCTCTGAAAGAAATTGGCAAACTTGAGGCTAAATTTGAAGCTAAAGAGGAAAAAGCCCCTAAAGCTGAAAAACAAAAGGCAATTGTTTCAGGAAGTAAAGCACCTGATCCTATCAGGCCGTTAAGTGGTGGAAAAGTTGGCGCAGATGTAATGATTGACACCAATGGTGAATTTCATGGTACTTATGCCCAATGGAAAGCTGCAAGACAGGCTGGAAAAGTCAGATAAACCTAATTTTTTTGGAGAATTAAAATGGCAAATACGCTATTAACTATCTCTAAAATCACCAACGAAGCGTTGATGGTTTTAGAAAACGAATTAACATTTACATCAGAAGTTGACCGCAACTATGATGACCAATTTGCTGTGGTAAATTAATCCTGCCTCAGTTTAACTGTAGTATTGAGGAGCCAAGATTGGCGCTACAGTTAACGTCCGTAAATAGAACAGGTGTGCGGACGTAAAAGTTTCTCTGATTGACTTGGAAGCCCAGAGGTGGGCGACAGGGGGCAAGCGAAAGCAGCCTGAACGACTAAGTGAGAAGCCTCCGAAAGGAGATGCGATAGTCTGAACAGCGATATAACTAAAGAAGTCGCTGAGTTTGAGTCGAAGAACTCGAACCGCCATTGAAAGATGGTCAGTAGCCGAAAGGTGAAAGTAACAGAATGAGGCCTGGACGCTTTATTGGAACTACAGGGCCAGCCCTGAACGTAGAAGACTTGAACGAAACCAGCGTTCCAGTTACTTTGTCGACCCAATTCCACGTGGACACTCAGTTCACTACTCAGGATTTGGCTCTGTCATTGGATATGTTCTCTGACCGCATTTTGAAGCCAGCAGTTGCAGCTATTGCCAACAAAATCGACTTTGATGGTACAACTACAGCAGCTTTGAACACAGCTAACATCGTTGGTACTGCAGGTACTCCTCCAACAGGTCTATACACTTACTTGTCAGCACAAGCGTATCTTGACTCTGAAGGCGCACCACGTGATGGCCGTAGAAGCTGTATTGTTGAGCCATTTACATCTGCAACTATTGTTGACAGCTTAAAGGGCTTATTTGTACCAACAGAAGCGATTTCTAGCCAATATACAAAAGGCTTAATGGGTCGTGACTCTGGCGGTATGAACTGGAAACTTGACCAAAACATCGTGTCACAAACTTTTGGTAACTTCTCTAGCTCTACTGTTACTGCTTCTGTAGCTACTACAACTGCAACTGGTTTCTTGACCTCTGGTTGGGCTTCACAATCCACAATCACTTTGACTGCTGCTAATACAGGCACAATCAACTTGAATGCTGGTGATACATTCCAAATTGCTGGTGTGTATGCAGTTAACCCACAAAATCGTCAAGCTTACGGCACAAACAAACTACGTTCATTCGTAGTTAAACAGGCTGTTTCTGTGGCTTCCGGTTCTTCTGTTTCTGTAACAGTATCTCCAGCAGTTATCTCTAGCGGTCAGTTCCAAAACGTAAGCATCCCTAGCCCATCAGCAACTGCTGCTGTGACATTCTTTGCATCACAATACAATGCAAGTGGTAACGGAATCGTTTCTCCACAAAACATCGTAATGCACCGCAATGCGTTCACAATGGCTATGGCTGACCTTGAGTTGCCTGAAGGTGTTCATTTCGCTGGTCGTGCTTCCGACAAGGAAATTGGTCTGTCAATGCGTGTAGTTCGTCAATACACCATCAACAATGACTCAATTCCAACTCGTGTAGACGTACTCTATGGCTGGGCCCCACTCTACCCAGAGTTGGCTTGCCGAGTAGCAGCGTAATAATCGCAGGGGGTAAAACCCCTGCTTTTTAACTAAATTTAAGGAATAAAATCATGGCAAATCCAGGCCCAGCAGTAACAAGTACCACCCACCCATCGAACCTCAATAGCCAACAGGCTTTGCGTGTTTTAGGTGTGTTGAAAGGTGTATCTACCGCAGCAGCAGCAGACTTTGCTGTTCAAATTAACAACAGCACACTTTATGTTCCTGTTTCTGTTGTTGTTGCTAACGCAAACAACAACGGAGCAACACAATCTGTAGCTTCTGTTAACTTAGGTGTTTACACAGCAGTTAATAAAGGTGGCACAACAAGTATTTTGACAGCAGCAGCTTTGACTAGTCAAACTACTCCATCTTATGTAACTATTTCAGCAGCTTCAAATCCTAATACAGCTCAGACAGCACAAACTGTATATGTAAATATTTCTACAGCTTTCGCTACTGCGACTGTTGACGTATATATTTACGGCTACGATTTAAGCTCTGGCCCTTACTAAGGCGAACTGAAGTAAAGGAAGAAGGCCATGCCCAAAAAGCGTGGCTTTTTTTCTTATTTAACCTATAATTGAAATACCTTACTTAAAGGAAAAATTATGTCTAAGACTACTGTTTGTCGTGGCAATATTATTGCCCAATCTATCGTTCAAGTAACGCTTCCATCAACAACCATTTCAGGTACAACAGCCGATGTAACTATCTCTGTTCCTGGTGTTCAGCCTAATGATTTTGTGCAAGCACAATTTGATGCTGCTCTAGTTACTGGTATTTCTATTGGAAATGCTTTTACTAACACAGCAAATCAAGTAACTGTTCGCTTAGTAAACTCTACTGGTTCTTCAGCTACTCAAACTGCTGGTACTTTGTTGCTTAAAGTTTCAACTTGCGAAGATAGTCCGATTCCTACTAACGTAGTTTAAGGAGTTAAATAATGTCTTATAACAGTACATTTACTCCGCAAGGAGCTACAGTTGTTGTAAGTAACTCAGCAGTTCAGGTGAATACTTCTAATAACGTATATCCTAGTTCATACAGAATTAGAAATCTGTTGTCAACTGCAGCTTATATTAGCTGGGCTCCACAAGAGCCTAACAATGCTGCAGTAACTCCAGTTTCAATTACTCCAGTAGCAGGTACTCCTGCACAATATACTGTTGGAATGTTGCCTAATTCTATTGAAACCTTTTGTTTGCCACCGAATTGCTGGTTTATTGCAAGCGCACCTAATGCGTTTGAGGTAACTCCAGGTGAAGGAATGTAATTATGTTAAGAGCCACAACAAGTATCAATACTTTTTCAGCTTTATCTTACCAAGGGACTTGGAATGCTTCTACAAACACTCCTACATTAACCTCTAGTGTTGGTACTGCTGGCTATTACTATATTGTTAGTGTTGCTGGCTCTACTTCATTAAATGGCATTTCTACATGGAACGTAGGCGATTGGGTTATCTTTAGTAATACCGGTGTATGGCAACGTATTGCTGGTGGGCTTACAGGTAGCATTAATATTGCTAACGATACCTCTGGAAATGTCAACTACAACTTAGTATTGTCAAATGTTAATACTGGAAGTGCATCAACATTAAATGTTGATTCTCCTAATTTGTCTTTTAATCCAAGTACGGCAATTCTATCTACTCCAAATCTAACTGTTAGTAATGCAAATGGTTTTGCAACAACTCCACCATTTATTGTTAATAGCCCAAGTGTAAGCACTCCTCCTATTGGTATTTATTCTCATTGGTTATATATCACTTGTTATGACATAGACCCTGATTTAGGAATTTATAATTATTCATTGTTAGCAGATTCAGGAAATATTGGTTTTTATATGTCAAAAACCAATACTCCTTATGACTTAGGAAATCCTGTATTTCAAGTAAATCAATATGGTGCTGCACAATTTGGCTCTGCAACAGGCTCAATTTCAGGTTTTGGAACAGCAGGTCAAGTATTAATTTCTCAAGGTTCTAGTTCTTATCCAATTTGGGGTGGAATTAAAACTCCAGCAACTACTTATAGTGGATTGGGTTCTGCTGCAACTGCAGGAGCTGGTGCAAGAGGATTTATTACAGATTCCACAACGGCTACTTTTTTAGCAACTGCTGCTGGTGGTGGTTCTAATGCAGTTCCTGTTGTTTCTAATGGTACAAACTGGCTAGTTGGTTAATTAAAGGATAGCTATGGCTAATCCAGCCAAAACAGTAGACCAAAATCTACTACCTGTTCAGGCTTACTTTGATGTCTATGGAAATTTTCAAACTTTCATAGGTCAAGGTCAGCCTTTTTTGGCAACAATTAGCCCTATTCAATCAGGGTTAATTATTACCAATTCTACTTTGGATAGTAGTCCTATTGGTAGTACAAGCCCTTCAACAGGTATTTTTACTAATGTTTCTGCAACAACAGGACAGATTTCTACAACTCCTACTAGCGGTACAGATATTGCCAATAAGTTTTATGTTGATACTGTAGCTCAAGGACTTGGCCCTAAAGCTGCTTGTGCAGTTGCAACAACAACCAATATAACGCTTTCAGGGCTTCAAACTATTGATGGGTACACTACCCTAGCTGGCGATAGAGTTCTCGTCAAGAATCAAGGTTCTAGCCAGTTTAATGGCATCTATATTGCATCAGCTTCAGGATGGATTCGTGCCGTTGATATGGATGTATGGTCAGAAGTGCCAGGTGCTTACACAGTCATTTTAAATGGTGGGCAATCTGATACTGGATGGGTTTGCACCGCAACACAAACAGGCACAATTAATATAACCCCTATGCCTTGGGTTCAATTTTCAGGCACAAATACTTATTACGCTGGCACAGGGTTAACCCTTTCTTCTAATACTTTTAGTATTACACCAGTTGGAACGGCTGGAACATACGGCTCTGCAAGTAGCGTTCCGGTATTAACAACCAACGCAAGCGGACAAGTTACTAGCGTTACCAATACCTCGATTGCAATTAGCAATACGCAAGTTAGTGGTCTTGGCACAATGTCTACGCAAAATGCAAGTAATGTAGCCATTACAGGCGGTAGCATTACAGGAACACCTATTAGCGGTTCTACAGTTGGCGGTACTACTATTACGGCTTCTAGCCAATTTAGTGGCCCTGGCACAGGATTAACAGGCACAGCAAGCGGATTATCTATTGGTGGTAGCGCAGGCTCTGCTACGACTGCTACAACGGCTACAAATATTGCTGGCGGTGCAACAAATAGCATTCCTTACCAATCTGCTGCAAGCACAACGACATTTTTAGCAGCAGGAACAGGGGTATTGCAAAGCAGTAGCGGTTTGTCTTATACAACCACTCCTACGCTAACAGGCACAAACTTTAGCTCTATTCCCAATACTGCTTTGATTAATTCAAGCTTGACGATTGGAACAACCAATATTGCTTTAGGAGCAACAGCTTCTACGCTAACTAGCGTAACAATGGCTACTCCTACAATTTCTAGTTATGAAACTTACACAGCTTCTTCTGCACCAAGTTATAACGCAGGTCGCTTATGGTATGACAGCACAGTAAATTCATTAGCGTATTACAACGATGTTACAAACAATACCCTGCATATTGGTGAAGAAATCCAATTAAAGGTTTATAACAACACAGGCTCTACAATCAATATTGGTCAGCCTGTTTATGTAACCTCTACCAGTAGTGGATTTACTTATCCAAACGTAGCTTTAGCAATTGCCAATAGTTTAACAACAGCTAACGTCATAGGACTAGCCAATCAAGCTATTCCTACAGGAACTGCTGGTTATGTAACGACTATTGGTTTAATTCAAGGTTTAAATACAGGAAGTTATACAGTAGGCGATACGCTTTATTTATCCCCTTATTCTGCTGGTTTTTACCAAAATACCATTCCACCTACAGGGTATGCAGTTAAGCTAGGAACTGTGGCTTATGTCAATTCTAGCAATGGCGCAATTTACATTAATAAAAGCATTTTATCGGTTCAAGCTGGCAATATCGTAGGTCAAGTAGCTCTTGCTAATGGCGGTACAAATGCTAATTTAACAGCCGTAGCTGGTGGAGTTGTTTATTCAGGGGCATCTGCTTTAGCAATTAGCGCAGCAGGCACAACAGGTCAAGTTTTAACATCAGCAGGTACAGGAACTCCTACTTGGACAACTCCTGTTTCTAATGCAACAGTAACTGATGACACTACTACCAATGGCACTCGTTATCCTTTGTTTGCTAATCAGACAAGCGGAAGTCTGACAACTGAATACACAAGCTCTACAAAACTTCAATACAACCCTTCTACAGGGGCTTTTACATCAACAAGCTTTGTTGGTTCAGGTGCAAGTTTAACTAGCCTAACTGCAGGAAATTTGACCGGAACAATTCCTAGTGGAGTTTTGGGTAATTCTTCCCTTTATATTGGCACTACCGCAGTTCCATTAAACGCTGCAAGTGGTTCAATTACTTCTTTGGCAGTTAATATTAGCGGTTCGGCAAGCTCTGCTACAACTGCAACTACGGCAACTAATGCTACAAATATTGCTATTACAGACAATACTAGCTCTGCGTCAACTTATTACCCTGTTTTATCGTTAAATTCTAGCGGCAACAACGCAGCGACAACTAGCTCTACTAAGCTCAGTTTTGTGCCAAATACAGGTGTTTTAAGTGCCACATCGTTTAGTGGCGCAGGCACAGGATTAACAGGAACGGCTTCAAGTCTTTCGATTGGCGGTAACGCTGCAACGGCTACGACAGCGACAACAGCAACAACAGCGACTAATGCCAATAACGTGGCTACAGCCGATACCAGCACTAATGCTAACTTTTACCCCACTTTTGTAAGTGCTACAGGTGGTAATGAGGCTTTAAATACTGCCTCAACTAAGTTAAAATTCAATCCATCAACAGGAGCTTTAAGCACAGGCTCTGTAATTTACATAGCACCATAAGGAAAAATCATGGGTCAATTAGTCTTTCAAGCAACAGCAGGCGGTCAGGTAGCCCTAGTTGGCCCTAATCCTAGCTCTAGTTTTTCTTTAAACGTACCAGCCGTAAACGGCAATCTTGTAACGACAGGCGATACAGGCACAGTAACCAACACAATGTTGGCTTCTTCTGCTTATACAATACCTGGCACAATCGGTTCAGGAACTCCTAATTCTGGGGCTTTTACTACTTTATCTGCAAGTTCAACAGTATCAGGTGCAGGATTTACCACTTATTTAGCTTCTCCTCCTGCTATTGGTGGCACAACCCCAAATTCTGGAAAATTCACTGGATTGACTGTTGGTACAAGTGGAATTACTTTTTCTTATGGATCTAATTCCCAGCTCGCTTCTGCTAAAGTGATGCAAGTGGTTAATGCAACCGCAACAACACAAGCATTATCAAATAGTACATCTTATTCAAATACTTCTTTATCAGCTAGTATTACACCTTTATTTAGCACAAGCAAAATTCTTGTATTTGCAAGCTTTGTTTTATATCCAGCCAATGCAATTAGTGGAGCTGCTGTAGTTGGATTAAACAGGGGCGCAACTTTAGTGGCAGATGGAATTGCATTTAATAGTGTTGGAAGCTCACAAATTACATCAGCTTTTGAATATTTAGATTCACCTGCTACTACATCAGCAACAACATATACTGTTCAATTAAAAAGTAGTGTTGCTACTGCTTTAGTAGCTTTTGGAGTAAATTCTTATCCACAAGTAATTACTCTTATGGAGATTGCACAATGATTTTAACAATCGAACAAATACAAACAATTTATGAAATATATCCATCTGTTGTCACAATGACAGGAGATATTGCTTATGATATTAATAAAAATCAAGTTTCTTATGATATTGATGTTGTAAATGCCAAAGTTCTTGAAAATGAACAGGCGCAAGCCTCAGCAAAGGCTTCTGCATTAGCTAAACTAACAGCATTAGGATTAACTCAAGATGAATTAACTGCTTTATTAAGATAATCATGGAATATATTTGGACAATCCTAGAAGTTTCTGCTAAAAATGGTGTGATAACTCATGCTCGTTACCATGTTACAGCTACGCAAGAAGATAAATCAGTAGAAACTGAAGGCAATTGGTATTTTGACTGTCCAACTGCAAAAGTTCCTTTTGAGCAAATTACAGAAGAAATGGTAGCTAATTGGATTGAAAACGAAGCGGTAAGAGATGGTCAATGCCATATTACTGCTAGACTACAAGAACAATTTGAAGCATTAGAAAATACAGTAATTCCTCCTTGGCAACCTCAAGTATTTACACCAGGACAATAAAATGACTCAGCCAATCGACATAATTTCTCGTGCTTTAAAAGACATTGGCGCATTAGAAGCTGGTGAAACTCCAACACCAGAAGCTGCTCAAGATGCCTTTGATATGCTTAATGACCTCATAGATCAATGGTCTAATGAGGATATGATGGTGTATAACACTACCGAAATCATTTTTCCTTTGATTCCAGGACAAGTTCAATACACTATTGGCCCTACTGCATCTACTTCAAATTTTATTGGAGCTTCTTTTACAGGGTCTATTTCAGGCAATATTCTTACTGTTACTAGTTTAACTACAGGTGCTGTAGCTCAAGGTCAAACATTAAGTGGAACAGGAATTATTGCCGGAACAAAAATAGTTCAATTTATAACTGGTGCTGGTGGTCAAGTTAATGAAGTTGGCACTTATCAACTTAATATTTCTTATCCTACTGCTGTCAGTTCTACGCTAATTACTGCTTATTATCAAAAACCTTTGTTTATTGACCAAGCGTATGTAAGGGTAAACACTCAGTCTAATGGACAAGCTGTGCCTAATGGCGGTTTAGATTACCCAGTAGCAATTTTGGCTTTAGAGAATTACAACCAAATTGGTTTAAAAACTCTTAATGGGCCTTGGCCTAAAGCTTTGTATTACAACCCTAATGCAGATCATGGAAATGTGTTTGTATGGCCTAATCCTAGCCAAGGTGAAATGCATATGTTTTCATCTACTATTTTTAGCAATTATTTAACTTTGTATGACAACATAGTACTTCCACAAGGTTATTCAATGGCTCTTAGATGGAATTTGGCTGAAAGATTAATGCCAATGTATGGCAAAGTAAATGCGACTCAAATAGCCATGATTAATGCTTATGCTGCTCAATCTAAATCCACAATTAAACGCAATAATATGATGCCTATTGCTGCTGCTGGATACCCAGATTCAATGTTAGTAGGTAGAGCAAAAGATGCAGGATGGATTCTTTCTGGTGGCTTCTTTAGATAAGGTTAAAAAATGGCAGATTTTGGATTTGTTGGTGCATCTTATGAAGCCCCTTCAATATATCAAGATGCTCAGGAATGCATTAATTGGTATCCTGAAATCGACCCAACTAAAGCTCAAGGCTCTAGAGGGGTAGTTGCGCTTTATCCCACCCCAGGATTAACTTCAATTTGTGCTTTATTTCCACAAGCTGAAATTCGTGGAATGAGAACTGTATCAGGCGGACAATATATGGTCGCTGTATGTGGCTATTATGTATATGTATTAAATTCTAGCTTTACCCCTACTATTATTGGCCAACTAAATACTAATACAGGTAGAGTTGGAATTTCAGACAATGGCATAAATGTTTACATCGTAGATGGCACAAATCGTTATACATGGAGAATTTCAAATCCTAGTTCTGCTGTATTTCAAGGAACAATATCAGGAACAACCCTTACTGTAACTCGTGTAATTTCAGGTACTATTGCTCCAAATCAAGCTTTATTTGGTTTTGGAATAACAAATGAAACTGTTATTGTTAGCGGTTCAGGAACTACTTGGACTTTAAATCAAAATAATACTGTTGGAACAGTTGAACAAATGAACTCTGCTGCTGTAGCAGGAGTTATTACTGCCTCTATATCAGGAACAACTTTAACAGTTTCTGCGGTTACTAGCGGAACACTATACCCTGGACAAACAATCCAAGGCTCTACAGTAACACCAAATACTATTATTACTGCTTTAGGTTCTGGTTCAGTATTAAGCGCAGCCATTGCTACTGCTGGTACAGGATATGCTGTAAATGACGTAATAACAGTTTTAGGCGGTGTTTATGGTGCTAGTCCGGCTACCTTTACTGTTACAGCAATTGGAGGATCAGGGGCTGTTTCTACTCTTACTGAAACATTCCCAGGTTCATATACTTCTTTGCCTATAAATCCTGCTTCTACTTCTACATCAGGATCAGGAACAGGATTAACACTTAATTTAACTTTTGGCACAGGTACAGGCAATACTGGTAACTATGTAATTAATAACAGCCAAACTGTTAGTTCTGAAACTATGTATGCACTTAATTTTAGTGTTATGCCTAGTACAGATGGTGCTTTCACTGGCGGTACTGTTGTGGATATTGTGGATAATTATTTTGTCTACAATGATCCAAATACGCAACAATGGGCAGCTTCCAATGTTTTAAGTCCAATTACTTATGGTCTTAGTTATGCTAGTAAATTTACAGGGCCTGATAATCTTGTTTCTTTAGTTTGCGATCATGGTCAAGTTTATTTATTAGGTGAAAAAACTTCTGAAGTATGGGCAGATGTAGGTACATTTCCATTTCCTTTTCAACGAATTCCAGGAAGTTCTAGTGAGCATGGTATTTCTGCACCATTTTCTGTAGCTAGACTTGGTAATTCTTTTGCTTATTTAGCCAAAAATAATCGTGGACAAGCTGAAATTGTTATGATGAATGGCTATTTCCCACAAAGAATTAGTACTCATGCTGTAGAAAATACTCTTGTAGACCAATATGTAGGCGATGCTGTTGCCTATACCTATCAATTAGAAGGCCATGAAACTTATGTTATTTCATTCCCAAGTCTTGATTTAACTTGGGCTTACGATATAGCTACTCAACTTTGGCATAAATGGCTTTGGGTAGATAACAATAACGTATACCATCGTCATCGTTCTAATTGTTCTGCTTTTTTTCAAGGTATAGTTTTAGTTGGAGATTGGCAAAATGGTCAAATTTATCAGCTAGATCCTACTAATTACACCGATAATGGCGATACTATTCGTAGAGTTCGTAGAGCACCTCACTTGGTAACCGATCTTCAACGGCAATATTTTGATGAATTTCAAATACAATTTCAGCCAGGAGTAGGAACAACAGGTCTTTCAAAATCTGAAGGAGCATTTTATGGCAATGATTTAATTATTGCCCCAAGTCAAATTTATTCCATTGGCCCTAACCAAGAAGTCATTATTGGTTTATATAATGCAGTTAGTGCTTCAACAACTACTACTAATCCCCAAGCCATGCTTAGATGGTCTAATGATGGAGGTTCTACATGGTCAAAAGAATATTGGACATCAATAGGACAATCCGGAAAATACCAAAACAGGATTATTTGGCGTAGATTAGGTTGGTCTAGAGATAGAATTTTTGAAGTAGTTGTAACTGACCCTATTAAGGCGGTTATTGTTTCTGCTAATTTAAAAGCTAGTGAAGGAGATAACTAATGGCTACCAATAGTATTTGGGGATCAACACAGCAAAATCCTTATCCTCAGACACCTTTTTTAGATGAAGCTACCAAAATGCCAACTAGGTCTTGGCAACAATATTTGCTTAATTTAATTAATTTTAGCTCTGCGCCTACAGCTTCTAAAGGTGCAGGAACTTTGCCTGCAAATCCAGTAGGATTCATTAATATTACTGTTAATGGTAAACCCTATAAAGTGCCTTATTACAATATATGAATCAACAAATTACAGTTACTTACGGCAAAGGTTTTGTACCTGTTATTCCTTTAAAAGATAAGGTAGAAAAGCTTCAAGAAGCTCTTTTGCAGATGCCCCAAGCCGATGTAAAGTTTTTGCATGATTTTGAGCCTAGTAAATATATTAGAACAATGATTGCCCCTCCTTGGTCAGTTATTGTTGGAGCAGAACATAAAACTCCTTATAAGGTCATACTTAAAAAGGGAACAATTGCTGTCAATATTGATGACGAAATTAAAGTTTTAAAAGCTCCAATAGAGTTTGATGCTCCGGCAGGAATTAAGCGAGTAGGCCGAGTTTTTGAAGAAGAATTAATTTGGATTGATGTATATGAAAATCCTGATGATTGCAGGGATATTTTAGCTATTGAGGATAGACTTTATGTCATTCCTGAATGTGGGTTAATGTCAAATAGAGTTTTAGAGCATAAAACAGAGCAAAAAGATACCGAAAAGCTTAGTGATGGCATTAAAATGCTATTAATAGATAATCTCGGTTTTAAGGATTAGGAGAAGAATTATGGCAGGTGGAATAACAGCAGCAGTCATCGGAGGGGCAGCAGTCCTTGGCGGTGCTATGATGAGTTCGCAAGGTCAGCAAAATGCTGCCAATACTCAAGCACAAGCTGCTGCACAGCAACAAGGAAATTTACTTGCTGCCGGTCAGCAAGCATCTCAACAATTTACTCCTTATGCTAATGCAGGAACTACAGCTTTATCTAACTTAGCATCTAATAATGCTTATTTTAATAAACAGTTTAGCAATGCCGACCTAAATGCACAATTAGCGCCTAATTATGCTTTTCAATTAGGTCAAGGTCAGCAAGCTAATTTAATGGCTTCAAATGCAACTGGCGGTGCTGTTAGTGGCAATACTTTAAAATCATTACAGGACTATACCCAAGGATATGCTGGAAATGCTTATCAACAAGCATTTAATAATTACCAAACTCAAAGAGGTAATATTTATGCAACCAATATGGGGCAAGCCAATTTAGGTCTTGCTGGTGCTACTGGCTCTGCAAATGCTCAACTTGGTACTGCAACTAATGTGGCATCTTTAGGAATTGGTGCTGCCAATGCACAAGCTGCTAGTCAAATTGCTCAAGGAAATATTGCTGGGTCTGCATTAAATTCTTTAGGAAGTATGGGTTATGGTTATGCTACCCAAGCAGGTAATCAACTTACAAATGCCAACAATAATCCTTATGCAAGCATGGGAATTGTAGGTAATACTAATACTGGCTATACTTATTCTCCTACTGCTGAAGTAGGGCCTCCAGTATCTTTAGCTTAGGAAATAAATTATGGCAATTGGCACAAGCGGAGTTTCTGTACCTCAATTAGGGGTTGGTATTGATTCAAGCATTTATGGTAATCAAAATGCTGCAAAACCTATGACTATTGCAGATATGCTTGATATATCAGGAAAAAGTCTTGAGGTTCAAAAGAAAAAAGCATTGTTGCCTTCAGAAATTGAAGTCGGTCAAGCTGCTGCTAAAAAAGCACAAGCAGATGCAAATACAGCTCAACTTCAAAATTATCAAAGTCATTTAGTAAATGTAGTACAAGATCAACAAAGACTTTTAAATAAACCTGATTTAACTTCTCAAGACATTGTTGATTCAGTAAAAGTTCATGCTAAAAATGCTGGAACTCCGGACAATGTAGTTCAACAAACATTGGCAGGGTTACCAGTAGGTGGAAATGAAAAACAATTAAAAGCATGGTTGGCTAGTAATTTGGCTAGATCTTTGACTGCTCAAGGTCAATTAGAAGCACTTTATCCTAAAGTTGGGCAAATTGATGTTGGTGGAAATATTGTTTCTACTTCACAAGGAAATCCATTATTGGCATCAGAAACACCTGGAGTTCCTACAGGGCCATATTTACAAAAATCACTTGCTCCACAAGTTGCCACTTCTCCTACAGGAGGCCCAATGGCTTTTGGTGGAGGCGGTATTCCACAGGCAGGAAATCTTGAAAATAGACCAGTTCAAGTTCAGTCAAATGCTGTTACAGGTGGTGGCGCAAATGTTTCAAATATGCCATCAGGAATACCTACAAATGCTCCAAAAATAGGTGGAGTTACTCCTCAATCTATGAATCAGCCAAAAGGTGGTTCTTCTGCTGTTCCTTATATTCCAGGAGAGCCATATGATGCATTTAGAACTAGGGCAGGTGAAGTTGCAAAAATGCTTCCAGCAGCTCAAAAAGCATTAAATATTAACGAACAAGATGCTATCCCAAATCAAAGATTTACTAATGAAAAGATTCAAAAATTGTTAGATGATCCAAATCTTGATATTGGCGCAATTTCTAATGCTGTTGCTAATAAAACTGGTGGCATTGGTTTAAATGATAAACAACAAGAAATTATTAAATATCTTGAACAACGCATACGCTATGAATCTGCAAGATCAAATCAAG
>Ga0214176_1000054_pt1 | contig 34390 bp, 53 predicted proteins | sample TroBogEpilimnion_18_FD_153014 | JGI IMG/M metagenome (GOLD analysis project Ga0214176, IMG submission 153014) | Freshwater microbial communities from Trout Bog Lake, WI - 20AUG2007 epilimnion | ecosystem: Environmental > Aquatic > Freshwater > Lake > Epilimnion/Euphotic zone | place: Trout Bog... | reverse complement strand
CAGTCAAATCTCCAACTGAAACACCTGCTTCAATTAAATCGCCAATTGGTGCTCCAGCTTGAATTAGTTGACCAACAGATGCACCTTGAGATAACGCATCACCAACACTAAGTGCGCCAGACGCTATGTCTGCTGCTGAAAAAGCACCTTCTGCGGCTGCTGCAGCTTCTGCTCCACCAAATATATCTGCTGCTCCACCCGCTAATAATCCCGTTGATTCTGCCATGATTCTATCCTATTAATTTACCAAACACACGTTCAGTCTGTTTGTATCCTAAACGCTCAAATATTGCACCAACATCTTGGTGTACTTTAGTATTCATTATTAAACGCTGAACACCATAGCTCTTTAGGATTTCCTCGTTCTTAATGAACAATTTTACTCCTGTTGAGCCTTTTCGATAATCTTTAGATATAAAAAATATATCATTTGTAGCTGTCAAACTATCTTTATAATGCAAGTTATAGGCAATAATGCAAATACAATAACCTATTAATTTACCGTCATCTCTAGCTGTAACAATCCTCATTACCCCAGCATTGCACAGTTTTTCATACATTTCATAGTTTGGATTGAGTTTAATAACCTCTTTATTTAAGGCTATTTCTTCCCAATGGTCTTCTAATAAAGGTTTAATTTCGTCAATTACTTGGTCAAACGTTTCTTCTTTATAATCAATCATGTATCCCCCTTTTCGACATCGACTTCAAAATATTCGAGTCTCAAGGGTACATTATCTTGGTGAAGTAAGTCAAACGCTCTTCTACGGCCCTGCCCTAGTCTATGGACTTCGGATTTAGCGGTATTGAGGTTAACGTTCTGCCACGCAGAAAAGGTTTGGTAGTCATCACTGGTATAACGTAAAAGGGCATAAGAATCAATTTTATCTCCTACAACTTGAACGCTTCTCCAAAACTTACGCAGATTATCGCCACCATCTACTAATGGAGTACGAGCTAATACCGCAATTGGATTACCGTCATCTTGATAGGTATTTGGGTCAAACTCATAGACTTTACCGTTAGTCTCATGTTGGAGTAAATCCATGTTTTGGTACTTAGTGTAATACTGACCTTTAAAGTAACCTTCTACGTTGTTTTCAGTAGAAGTCCAATATGTCCAACCATTTTGAGCAAAGTCATATACTAGGGTATACCCTAAGTCTCTAAGGGTTAATACGTATAGTGAATGTCCTGAAGTCTTAATGCTAAAGGCATAAGCAGATGCAGGGTTACAGTTATTGATAATTCTTTCAATATATTGGTTAGAAATGACTTGTGCTGATTGACCAGCCATTGTCATTATTTGGAAGCCCTTTTGGTAGCTTGTAGACATCCAAACAAGGGTATTGTCCATTTGCACTACTGAAGACTTTGCTGCCACACCAAATTTGATTACAGAGTTTTGGTATGGTAAAAATGGACTACCAGGAGAGCTTCCTGCATCATAAAAGAATTCAATATGGAATGAACCAAAAGTAACAATGTAGTTAATTGTCCTACCAATAGCCAATAATGGGTCGGCAGAGGACACTACGCCAATGTAGTTAATTGCTTGCCAAGTTGTAGGGTCTTCTACGTTAGAGTTATAAAGTAACCCTTCAGGAGTCCCAACAACATAATACCCATCCACAAACACCGCACCTGGTACAGTAGTAGCAGGATAAGAGGTAGTAAAGGTAAGACCAACGGTTCCAGAAGCTGTAGCATTTTGACTTAAAGTTAAGGCAGTACCAAATATAATTAAAACATAAGTGCCAAGGGGAACTCCTGTCCCTGTCACAATCTGTCCAACCTGAATTGCAGGATTAGATGCAGATAATGTTACTACGGGGGTACCTGATACAGTAGTACCGTTTTGCGTCGTAATGGTGCCTTGTAAATCTAAAATGGTGCTTGTTGCAATGGTATAGACATACCCATGATTGGCATTTTTAAAAAAGACTTGAGTTTGGTCTACCGAGTAGATGAAGTCGTATGACCCTGTGCCATCAACAGGGGTAGCATTAGCCACTCCATTGTCATAGAAGGTAGTTCCAATAATAGTAAGTAAGTGAGTACCAGCGGCAAAGATACCAAGTCCTTCTCCTGCGGTTAGAGTCTGATAGGTTTTGAGTCCTGGGCGTTTAACGGCTGCAATAGACTCTTTTTTCTCTACTTCAATAATCGCATTGCCTAGCTTTGAATCCTTGTTTAAAGTTCCATCACGACTACCAATGTTATGAGCGAGAGGTATACGGCTAATTGCCATTAAATGTCCTTAGTTACGGAATCTGAAATCTGGCGAAAAGGAAGTAGAAGCCTCTTCTTGGCTCCAATCAGTCATTACTTCTTCATACTTAGCGGCACGTTGAGCTAGTTCAGCACGTACTTGTGCAGGAACACCATACTCAAGGGCTAACTGGTCAGCCAGGCCAAACTTCAATGTATTGAACCATTCAGATGGAAACTGGGGAACTGCATTAGGAGTAAGGATGTCTGAGATAGGTTGTTGTACTTGTAGGTGGATAGTCCATCCTGCAGCATTTGGGTTGTTAAATACATACAATACGCCATTACCCAACTGTGGGTCGTAATAGACCTGATTAGGAGTGCCAGAAGAGGGTTTATAGCCCTGTTGCATATACTCTTGACGTGAGATGACCTGAAGGGTTGTATCGTTCCCCTGAGGGCTTCTAATGAACGCCATAACGACTCTTAATGGGCGGTCACAGACTACATCCCCTGTTGGGCCTAATGTGTAGGTATATTGACCTGCAACCATAGGTACTGGGAGGTCTTCTACTAACCATAAGGGCATACCCTTAGTCTGTAGTTGTTTGATATACAGATTTAGGGCTTCTGAGCAGTTCTGATAGTCCTGTGGGGTTGGACTATCTCCAGCACCAATTACTCCCAATACACGGAGTGCTCCATTAATAACTGCGTCACGGCTCTGACTATATGTTGTTGTCATTTATAACCTCATATCCCCATTTTGATGGGTTAGTTTGAATTCTTGTTGATACTGTTGGATATGGCAAATTTTCATATTTGGCAAGCTCTCCAATAGTTTTAAACATAATATTATTAAATATTACTTTTTTAGCTTTTGGATGTCCTGTATTAACCCATCTATTACGTAATTTTAATCGTGTTTCTTCAGAAATTTTCCTATTTTTGTTAACTTCTGAAAGTTTTTTTCTTATTTCTAAGGAATGAGTTTTTCCAAACATATAGTTCTTTTCCCCAGTCATTCCAAACATTGGGTTGTTTTTACCAGACATTCTTTGCGACATACCACGCTTTTCTTCATCGCTAACAAATCGTCCAGATGCTCCATCGCCACCATTTGTCAAATTTGTCAGCTTAACGCCAATTCTTTTTAATTGGTCAATACGCTCAATTTCACATAAAAGAGCCAATTCTTCATCTATGTCTTTTGCAACAAATTTAACATCAAATCCGCCACATTTTTCAACAACTCTTTTCCAATATTTGTTATTTCTATTTTTTGCATCAAATGCTCTTTTACCTTTACCCTTTCCAACATAAAACACGGCACCATTGTCCCGTCTAATATGCTCGTAAACGTAATAGGTGGTTGTCATATTATTCCGCTTTTGGTTCTTCAGTAATTAAAGCAAACTGCTGTTGTAGCTTTTGAAACAATGGAAAAGCACCTGACTGTGTAGGTAATTGTCCCATAACTTGAACAATAAACTCTGCTTCTTTATCTTCTAATGTAAATGTTTTCATACGCTTTTCCCTTATAGTGCTGAAATAACAAATGCTAAAAGCTCTTCGTATCTTACACCAAGCTGGGTATGCTCTACACCATTTTCATCTTTCCAAGTGTCAGAGCAAAATAAAGAATATTTATCAGCATCTAAACCATTTGCAGTAAATGCTGCTTTAACGTCTTGAGCCATTACACCAATATGAGTTCTAGCTTTATCACCTTTTTTAGCTACTGATTCATTAAACTTAAATGATTTAATAAGTCCTTTAATCGCTTTAGCAGTTGCTTGTTCAGCAGATGTTAAACTAGCAACCTGTTGTTTTTGTGTTGCATCTGAAGTATTAATAGTTCCTGTACCAGCATAAACAACTGACCATCTATATGAAGCATTACCAAGGCTAGTTGTGTTGTCTGCTCCAGGACCTACTGCTGTTCCCACTGTTGGAGTAAGCTGTAATACAGAACCATTATGACCTATCCATGCTACGTTTGTATTATCTTTAGATAATCCAATAATATTACCAAAAGACCCAAGTCTATTAAATTGTTGCACTGCAGTGTTTGTAGCAAGTGTGCTATTTGCACAGTTATAGTTAGAAACATAGCTCATAGGAGCAGTGCCTAATAACAAATAGTCGCTAGTTGCATTACCATCGCATAAGTTGCTTGCAACACTTCCTTGTGTGCTGTTTACATCGACAGAAATACCATATTGAGTATTGCCTAAACAGGTATTACCAACAATATTAAAATTGTTTACATAAGTTGCATAAATGCCATTTAATCCGTTAGTAGAACAGTTGTTTCCGCTAATTACTGAAACAGAGCTTGTTACGCTTCCATCAAACCATAAACCGTTTCCACCATTGCCGTGAGCATTATTACCGACAATTGAAACACTAAAGTCTCCATTACCAGTGTAAGCACCCGTTAATACGTTATTTAAAAGAGAGCATCCTGTAATTGATAAATATTGTGTTTTTCCACCAGTATCAATACCGCTTTCTTTATTGTCGTGTGACGATACTCCAGTTATTTGAACTCCATAACCTTGACCAATAGAGATGCCAACACCATTAAATGTAGATGGAAACAAAACCCTTCCTCTGCCATTTAAGTAATATTGACCACCAACAATAGAAACATTATCAACAAACTGAGCAAATAAACCATTGCTATAAGAACTATAAACAATAGTATTGATTAAAGTTAACCCGTGAACACGACCTGCGCTAGGATAGTCTGCGGTAGAGCCTAATACAGTAATTCCTGAAGAATTAGAAACATCAGCAGAGCCGTCACCATTGCTTGCTATGTAGCAATTTTCAAGATTAATTAAGCTACTTGTATTGCCAACATATAAACCGCTATATGAGCAGTTTTGAATAGTTACATTGTAAAGATTTAAACCATTGATGTTTTTAACTAAAATTCCGTTAGAAGCTGAAACGGTTGCTTTTTGTCCATCAATAATTACGTTTTTAATTGTAATGTTTGAATTAGAGCCTGAAGAATAAGCAGAGTTTGTAAATACAGGAACGCTATTAGTGCTTGCATTTACTTGTGCTCCTCTAAAATCAAGATAAGCATTTGAAGGTAAAGTTAAAGAGCTTACTTTATAAGTTTGTCCTGTAATACCTAGTACTTGTTTTCCTGTATTAATAGCAGCTTGAATCGCAGCAGTATCATCCGTTGTTCCGTTTCCTACAGCACCAAAGTCTGCAACAGAAACTGTTTCAGCAAGTTTATCGCTAATTGGTCTATTAACACCACTTGTATATGCTTGTTCAAATTTTGGAATTAATGTTGTCATTTATAAAATCCTATGGATGAGATGCTACATAAGCATCAAATTTAGCGTTTAATTCTTGAATGGATGCTGCTAAGGTAGCTACTAAAAAAGAAGTATCAATACCTTGATAAATAGGATTACCTTCTTCATCAATAGCATCTTTTTCTCCAGTTACACAATCAGGCACTACTTCTTGTAATTCATGAGCAATAAAACCTTGCCCATAAATGCTTGTACCAGCAAATTCTGGCTTCCATTTATAAGTTACTGGGTTTAACTTAGAAACAGTTTGTAAAGCATTTACCATTGGCTGTACATCTTCTTTCATACGGTAATCTGAAGAAGCATTGTATGAAGTGGTTGAACCATTGGTTGATATGTTTCCACCTAAAACTGCAGCAGAACCATTATCACTATAAAAGTACATATGAGTTGCATTAGTAGTAGTAAGGCTCCATTTAGCACCTAATGAAGCTCTAATAACCATTTCTTGGCCACCAGCTAAACTAGGCCCGACAGCAAAACCAGTTGTTCTGTTTCCTAATATATCATTAGCAGCAACACCAACTAGCAAGTTACCGCTAGAGTCAATACGCACTAATTCAGCAAATGTAGAGCTTCCTGCAGGTGCTCTACGAACACGCCAGGCATCAGTGCCTCCACCCCATCCTTGTTGGGTTTCCCAAGATGCCATTGAAGAATTGTCTTGGGTTCCGCTTGTATTTATATTAGTAGTCCAAGCGCACCAATCTGTATTGTCTCTTTCACGTATTCTCCAAAAGGTATTTTGCATACCACCAGCTACTTGTGAAACAGAACCAACAGCACCAACTTGTAAATCTTGACCAGAAAATGTTAAATTGCTACTAGAATTAAATGCACTTGTACCATTACCATAAGGAACGTATCCAGCAGTAAGGGTGGTTAATCCAGTGCCGCCATAAGGAACAGTAACAGTAGCACCATTCCAAGTAGCTGTTGTAATAGCACCACTTGAAGAAAGTTGCATCAATTTAGTATTGGCTATACCAGCGTTATACCATTGGAAACCATCTCCAGCAAACGCACTAAAACGACCAAAACCAGTTGCATAGTCCATTACTAGACCATCGCTAGGAGCAGTGGCTGTAAATGTTCCTGTGGTTGCTAAACCAGCAGAAGAAGTTAATTGACCACTAATAGCTTGGTCAGCATTAAATGTATTTGTTTCATCTAGTTTTGGAAAGTCATTAAGGCTTGCACGAACAAGACGTAAAGATACTACTGCACCTGCAGCAAAAGCTGTGGCAGATGTTCCATCTTGCGCTCTAGTAATAGCAAAAGTAGTTCCTGTTACAGAAGTTACTTTAACAATCTCAATAGTTGTTTGAGTAGCAGCATCAGCTAGTGTGCAATAAAAGTACTGAACTCCAGTAGGCGATGGAAAACCTGTCGCAGATGTGACCGACATTGAGGTCGCACCACTGGTAAGACTACTGGCTAAAGTAGTATTACAGTTGTTTGCAAACAGCATATTAGCCATTAATTATCCTTAACACTTATAAAGATTGCTTAAATTACCATCGCCAGTAGCCATCATAGCTTGGTCGGCAAGATAAACTTCATACAAAGTAAATGTATTGCCTGTAGCCGGCGCATCATTAAATATTTCTAATGTTGTATAAGCATTAGTATCAAATGTTTGGTCTAATTTAATATAAGTACTGATAGTTCCGCTAGTACTTGGTAAAGCTCCTAAACTTCTTGTAGGAGTGGTTCCAAAAGCTCCGTTTGATAACTGTGCACTAAATGCAGCATTAGATGAATAAACAACTACAAAATATAATGGGCCATTAGGTTGCCATTCTGTAGTATTTATTAAAGGAATGCTAAATTCTACTACACGAGGAGTGCTTGAATTTGCTGCAGATACAGTAAGTGTTTTGCCTATTGGATTTGAAGGTGTTGATGATGTAACTGTTGCATTAGCGTTAAAACTTGCTACAGTATAATTTTTGCCATATCGACTAGCAAATACTGTAGCTGCAGGGCCATAATCCAAAAAGTCACCAGTAATTGCAATAGTTCCGCCAAAACCTTGTGCTTCAGCATTATCAAAGAATTTAATCTTTCCAGTACCAGTTCCTCTAACCATCCCACCAACACCCAATGCACCTTGATTAGAAATCAGTCCTGATTGATATTGTATTTTTCCTGCATTTACATCAAAGCCACGAGATGAAGTCGTGTAACCGTACAAAAAGAAACCACCTTGAATTAAGATGTTTCCGTTGTTCAATGTAAATATGGTTTTACCTACATTCTCACCTAAGTAACAAGTGTCGAAAGTTGCACTAGTTCCATTAAATTGAATGCCGTAACCATCACCATATTCAACATCACAAGCAGAAAAAAGCAATGCTAAGTTACCATCAAGAGCAGTTCCTTGGCTATCAACAAATATGCCAGTGTTGCTGAATCCAGTAGTTGTACAACGATTCCAATGGCTATTATGATTTGAACCAACCAAATAAAAACCAACAGAACAAGAATCACATCTTACATTTTCACGATAGTTAATCCATGTATCTTTTTCTTGCATACCATAGGTGCAATTAATGATATATACATTTCTAACAACAGATTGATGGCGATAACGAACATTAATGCCGTTTGTCGTTGTATTGTTACCATTAATTTGTAAATCTTGAATTACAAAAGGAGCAACTGTATTATCTGTAGTTTCACCTATTTCAAATACTGAAGTTAAAGTTGCATTAGCTTTAATAATTGTATGAGTTTGCCCTGCTCCAATAATGGTTACATATTTTCCAATTAAACTAATTGCTGTATTTATAAGAAATGTTCCAGCAGGTAAAGTAACTATTCCAGATGTTGTTGAAGCAGCATTAATAGCATTTTGAATAGCAGTAGCAGAATCTGTAGAGCCAGTTGGGTCAGCCCCGAAATCTAATACAGATACAGTTTCTTGAAGTTTTGCTGTTACCGTTATATTTGCTGACCCACTTGCGCCTTGGTTATATCCAACATAGTTAGCACCAACAGTTTTATCTGATAAATTATTTAAAGCTGTTTCTACAGTACCAGATGGTAATAAACTATTTGGTCCTGGTGTATATTTAATATCGGTTGCGTACAATGTACCAGAAGCAATGCTTGCTCCAACTAAAAATTCAACAACATCACCAGCATTCAATCCAAAATTAAATGTAACAGTATTTACGCTAGTTTCAGAATAGTTTATGCCGTAAACTTGTTTAGAACCATTTACAAATACTGCTAAATTGTTTGTTCCAGGAGCATAGTCAAATGAAGTCAAAGTAAATACTGTCTGACCTTGAGTTGCGATAAATGATTGTTCTTCTGTTGTTTGTACTGCAGAACCTGCAATAAAATTCATACCAGCAGCAGTAATACGCAATTGGACGTTATCGCCCATATTCCAATACAAAGGTGAAGTACCTTCTTGTCCACGCTCAATAGTGAAAATATCACCTGAACGAGCAGTACACTTTACAATCTCAATGATTGGGCCGCTTAGACTGATTAAGCTAACGTAGAAATAGTCTCCTCCTACTGGGCTTGGGAATAAATGTCCAGTATTGGCAGACACCTGCATTGTTGTTGCAGTATTAGTTATTCCAAAAGCCAAATAAGTGGCTGCGTTATTAGTATATAAAGGACGGCCCATATATTATCCTAGTGTATATGTATCGTTGACAGAGTAACCGTCAACTAATTGAATTGTTGATTGTACGATAGTGTAATCGTCTGGAGCCTGTGGTCTAGAAATTGGTACAGACATATTATCTCGTACACCCTTTACATAGTCTTGAGGCTGGCGAATCTCCCAGTCGTAGCTACAAACGTACAGCCCATCCCAACGTAACTTTAATTGCGAAAACTTGTATTTGTGACCACAAGCATCACATATACCGTTGTAATCGCCATTACGTAAGAAATCTGCGTGACCCATTTATATCTCCGTTGGGGAATAAACTGGGATGTCACCAATACAGGTGTAAACGTTACCCTGGTTAGTACCACAAGTCATAATCAATCGGTAAGTATTATCAGCGACACCGCCAATAACCCTTTGAGATGCCTTGCCTAATGTAAATACGGGTGTTCCTGAAAGGATGGCAGATGGGTTTGTATCTGTACCTTGTGCTGTAATAGCAGTGCAAGTAGCCGAGGTTAAAGTCTCGGATGGTTGCAAAACAGGGTTAAAATCAAAGCTAAAGACCTCTGATTCTGGTACTAACTTGTAACTAAATTGTGACATTATTTTTTACCTCTTTTAGCCATACCTCTAGTCCATCCATCTGGAATAGTATCATTTGGCAATATAATTTTGTTTTCAAAACCATTGGTAATTCTTATTTTTCCATACATTGGATTATTTTTTCCTGCAGAATGGAATTTAATCTTTTCAATAGATTCTTTAGTATGTGGTATTCCTAACCTATATTTGTTTCCAAAAAGAGATTTTGATATTTTTTCTTTCCATTCTTTTGTTTGTTTTCTGCCTACATTAAATGTATGTCCAACGTTTCGACCAATAGCTTTTTCTGATAATTTCTTTTTAGTTTCTTCAGAATGTTTATGACCAGATATACCTTCGCCACCATCAGTGTAATTGCATAGTTTTACGCCAAGCCTTCTTAATTGGTCAATTCTTTCTTGTTCGCATAAAAATGCCAATTCTTCATCTAAATTTTGAGCAACTATATTTACGGTAAAACCATGTTTTTTGGCAACTCTTTTCCAATGTATGTTTCTGTCGCTTTTTGAGCCACTTCTATAGCCAGTGCCTTTGCCAACGTAAAATACGGCATTAGTATCTTTTGTTATGTGTTCATATACATAAAACTGGCTCATTTTGAGACCTTTTTATTACTTGTGTTTGCAAGGACAGTTCGTTGCTTGTAAAGGTCAACCAATCTGTCTTTAAATTGTACTACGCTTAAACGCTCTTTATAAAGCTCTGTTACCCTGTCTCTAAAGTCTACTGTAAACGTATACCTTACTACAGCACCAAGTCTGTTAAAATAAGCAGCGACTAATGTCACTATTGTAGCCGAAACTAGGGTGAAAGTTCTATACATTTGCTTAGTAAATGTGATAGTTGTTTGGGAAACTACAAAAAATAGCTTAATCGGCAGCTTTGAGAAAAACACCGTATTACCAACCCCTAAAGCCAATAATTTGTGAATAATTAACCCACGTATTAGGGTAATTACTGATGTCGATAAATAAGATATTAGTTTATTTAAAAATCGACCAATACTAATGGTTGTAGTACTTAGGTAAGATAAAGTCCTAAAATACCCAAAATTTATACTAGATACGCTAGTAGACAGGTAGCTTAACCCCTTGGTTATGCTTTTAAATAGCTTGCTATTATTGGTTACGGTATATGACAAACTAACCAAGTGCATTGCCATACTTGTCAAAACGACAATGGTATGTTCAATATAAGTGGTCATAAATTTGTTTATGAACCTTGGAATGGTAATGGTAGTGGTTACCGCATAGGCTAATAGCTTACGGTAATAGTTTCCAATAGTGGCAAAACTGGTAGATAAGACGCTTAATGTTGTTTCTAACATTTTAAATAAAGCGGCAGAAGAGGTTGAGTTATATGACAATGTCCTAAAGAAACTCACTAAACGAGCCATAGAGGTCGAACTAGTAACTAGGTAGCTTATGACCTTATATATAGGCTTTAAAAGCGTTACAGAGCTTGTAGACAGGTATGAAAGGGTTTTTGAAATGCTTTTTACTATTGTTACTGTCTCGGTTACTGCATAAGAGATAGTTTTAGCTATAGCCCTGCCAATAGTTACTGTAGAAGTACTTAAATAGGCAATTAACTTACCAATAGTCCTAGATATAGTTGCTGAACTTGTAGACAGAACACTTAGAATTTTAGCTAGTTGCTTTGTAATGGTTGCTGTAGAGGTAGATAGGTAGGTTATGTTCTTTAAAATAGACTTAACAATGGTTACTGCACTTGTAGATAGGTAACTGATGGTCTTTGTAAGGCTTTTAAATATGCTGACTGTGGAAGTAACGGCATAGGTAATAACCTTAGATAGGCTTAGTAATCGATTCATTGTTGCCGTGCTGACAACGGTGACCGACAACAAAGCAAGGTGAAATGCTGATTCTGTTAATACAATTACCGACATTTCGGTAATACTACTCATTAACTTTTTAATTGCCCTGCCAATGGTAATGGAGGTTGTAGATAGGTAATTTAGAGCTTTACCGTAGGTTTTATTAATTGTTGCTGTAGAAGTTGCAGCATAAATAAGGGTTCTAAATAACTTTAATACTGTGGTAATGGAACTAGTACTCGTAGAAGTAACACTTAACGAGGGAGTTAATGTAATATTATCTCCGTCATTAATTGCTACTCTATCTATACTAGAACCATTAATTGCCATTAACTAAATTGTATTTTGAAGGTAAATTGGATGGAGTCGCCATTGTTCAATGGGATGCCACTAAAGTCACCTTTTACAAACAAGTTACCAGAGGTAGATGCGTCAAATAAACCAGCATTGGTGATTGTCTCACTTGTGCCAGCAGTCTGAGTGCCTACAACTTGGTATGTATCGTTTGTTGTGCTAGTTGTTACTTGAGAAGTTGTGCCACTAACACGAGGCAATACTTCTGTAAATAATGTTGTATCAGTTGCGCTAGTAGTACCTGCACCTGTACCCCAACCAATGTATTTAGGCTGAGTAGCTGCACCACCGTTTAGGTAGTTGGTAATAATAGCTTTTCCTGTGTTTACTAATAAGGTAGCCATTTTTTAATTCTCCAAATAATGCGTTTAATTGGGTTTTTATGCCAGTAATCAATAACGCCCAATTCCTCTACTGTACCGTCTGCACGTGTAATAGTAGCGATAATCTGTGCTTCTTTAGCGTTAGTGTTAACTACTTGCATATTAATCTTTGATAATTTCTAAAACAATTACAAATGATGTATTTAAGGTAGTTGTTGCACCACCCAAAGTTGTCAAAGTAATATTGCCATTAGGTGTTGTTGCGTTATCAGTAATGCCACCAAATGGGCCAGCTTTAATTTCACCACGACCAGTACACTCCCACAATAATTGAGGGGTAGCACCATCCCAGTTTAAAGTAGCTTGAATTCCATCTTGAATGTCAAAATTAATACGTTTGATACGGACTGTTTTTGCTAATGTTCCTTGTGCATCAATAGGACTTAATGTACTTGGGTCAAGAACTGTGTAAGCGGTAACATCTGTACCATTAACATATCCTGCAATCTTTAATGTGGCATTTCTATAGCCATCATTAAGGATTTGAAATGGAAGAATATGAGTACCCATAATTAATAACCGCCTTTAGGCTTCTTTGCTTTGGTTGATTGCATTGGGTTCTTAACTTTGTCTTTAGTCGGCTTTTGAACTGGAGCTTTTACGCCCATTCCAATAGACTGACCTTCACGTAATTTTTTATTAGGCATAATTTTTTCCTTTAAGTTAGAGAAAAAACCCCCTAGAGACCTTTTGGGAAACTAGGGGGAATCGCTCACGTGCGAGTTAATTAAACTCCAGGTGTTCCCCACAATGCACGTGGGTCGCCCCAACCGAAGGCATAACGCTCATACGATTTAGCCTTAGCATTCATCGTATCAAAGTCATTGTCTTGGTCAAACGTGATTGCTTGACGCTCTTGGTGAATCATACCTGTATTCATAGGTACGTTAGCACGAATAAAGAATGCTTTAGTACTTGTGAGGTAATGGTTCATCTTGATACCTTCAGGCAATGCGTTAGTAGCGTGTAATACGTTTACAGCGTTACTTGCAGTACCAGGAGGGTTAGCACCAGTGTTGTATGAATATACAGACTTGAGAATGCGATTAGCTTCAAACCAGTTGCTTGGGTGAACAATGATAGAACGTGGCATCAAGTTGATGCGTAGTCCACGGTCGTTCAACGCTAACATCTGTTGAATAATCAAGTTCTCAATAGCGGCTTCAGACAAGTTAGCTGCAGTAGTTAACAAGTTGCTGAATGTACCACCAGAGGTGTTAGGGTGTGAAGCGTTCAACAATGAAACACCGTCGCCACCAGCATAGCTGTTAGAGAAAGCGTTGTTGTATACGTTAGCAGCAACGTTCTCTTTGGTTTGACGCATAGAGAAAGCGTTAGCAGCAGCACGACGTTTGGAAACAACTTCATAGAGGTTGTCAGCAAGTTCTTCTTGGGTAACGATGTAGCCCAAGCCGTATGCAACGTTAGTTAAACGTGTTACGAAACCTTGAGTCTCAGAGTCGTAAACAACGCCTTGACCTTGTGGTTTCTGTGGAGCAAGACCGAAGCCAGTAGCTTGGACGTACTCTTCGTAGTTTTTGTCAGATGTGGTTGTATCGAACAAGTCTGTGTATTCGATAGGATGTTCATTGTATGAACGACCCCACCAAGCCTTAATACCAGGCCACAGTGCTTTTGGAAACGAACCAGTTGTAATAATACCAGCCATTATTTATTCTCCTAATTAAATGCCAGCAGATGGACGTAACAACTCTGCATTGTTGAACAATACAAAGAAACGTACATAAGGCCCCAAGTTGTTACCTGGGATTGGTTCAATTCCAACAATCTTCAATACTGCAGTAGAAGATGTGGTGGTACCTGTTAATACAGTTGCAGATTGCTGATTAGAAATAGAAGGAGCAGCTACAGTGTAGGATGCGTTCTTATTCATGTCAGTTGTTGCAAATGTAGTGCTGTCACCTTGGATGCAATAGACTTGGTCTGGGTCATCGTTGACTAGCAAGTAGTATGCTTGTGACTTAGAAGCAGGAACGCTAGTAGTCGTCAAGTCAAGGTTTGTACCCTGAATAGAAGGGTTGTTAGGGTTAGAAATCAAAATGCTTGTTACAACACCACGAGGAATGTCGCCAGATGCACATTTTGCAATTGCAGGGGTACCATTAGCATCACCGCCATCAATTGTTTTTACTACGTCACCGATGTAATACGCAGAGGTATCTGTCGATGGAATGTAGTAAACACGTTGTTGCTGGTTGTTAACGCCACTTGTACCATAAATCACGGCTGAAAAGCCGAATGGTGCGTTTAAATTCGCCATTATGATAAAGCTCCAATTAAATTAAGTTTAGTTCCGCTTAATCGAGATGCCAGCGTTATAACGCCCATCTTGACCAACGGCTCCATTAATATTTCCACTAGCAATTGCGTCTTCTACCATCTTGTTTTGAGCTTCAATGCTGGCCATATCTTCCTCATGCCATTCATTTTTAATCTTCATCAAGTATGCGTAAAGTATATCGCCTTGCTGTGTAGTTCCTACCTTTTGTTTGATTTTGTCACTCATGTCGACGTTTGAAGGCGTTACGCCATTCTCTAACTCTGTCTCACCTCTTGTAACAAACTCATATCCGCTATCTAGTGCTGATTCTACGTTCCCATCGTCATTCATCCAACAAAGGTGATGACCAGGAATTTCAAACTTTACAGCCAAAGTCAGTCTTGGAACACCAATTGAGTTACGTCTAGGGCGTTGAGCCTGTGACCGAACTGTCTCGGTTTCTCGTTCAGATACCGAACGAACTAATGTTTCAGGACTGCTTTCTTTTTTGCTTACTCTTGGCATTGTAATACTCCTAACTTATTTTAAGTGATTTTACTATAAATACAATGGTTATTCACCAAAATATTTATTCTGTTTACATCTATTTTCAATTGCAGGGATTACCCTGAGGTTATTTGGGATATGAAGACCGCATACATTTTTACCTTTTAAAGGAATAATGTGGTCAACTTCCCAACGCTGTTCTGTACATCTGTTAAACATTGCAGCCAACTGATACTTAGCCTTTATATGCAATAAATCGCTTTCTGTAAGCCATTTTGGTGATGCTTTGCCTTTATATGCTCTATATTTTGCACTTCTTGAAGCTCTAAGATGTGGGTATTTTTTATGAACTCTATCAACAATAGCTTTGGCTTTTTCAGGATTCTTTGCTTTCCACGCATAAGAATTTTCTTTTGATTTTTGTTTGTCAGCCTCATAAACAGATTTTGAAACTGCTTTTCTGCATAGTTTGCAATAGTAATCGTATCCACGTGATTTGCATGAATTGTTCTTATTGAACTCAGATTGGTCTTTTTTAACCTTGCAGGAGCTACAAACAAACTTCATATTATTCCCCGAAGTATTCTTTCAGGTAAGCCTCACGAGTAATCAGTCCTTGCTTTTCAAACTTCTGACAAGCTGCTTTAGCTTCAGGAGGCAAGTCGTTATAACCCTTACCGCCCTTTTGATTAGACTTAGGAGCAGTTGTTCCCTCTACAGGAGATGGTCTTGCACGGTTAGTATTAGTAAACTTTTCAGGATACATCTTCTTAACACGCTTAGTAACCTCGTCTAGGAACTCAGAACCAATCAATGTTGGGTTTTGACGCTTGATAACTTCACCGATTAGGTTAGCTTCATTAGTCAATTCTGTGTCTTTGCCAAACCAAGCATTTTCTTCATTCCATTGAACAAATGATGGGTCAGGTTGATTAGATGCACGAGCAGCTACAGGGTCAGGTTTACGAGCTTTAAGGTCATCAATAGCGTCATCAATCTGCAAAACCTTGTCTCCGTCACCAGTAGAAATAGCTTCTTTCTTTTGGTCACGTAGGTCTGCCATTGCACGGTCATAAGCCCGTTTTTCAGTCTCAGCATGGAACTTTTTAAATTCGTTCATTGTGGACTTCATTTCAGCTACTTCACGCTTTAGAAAGTCGTTGTCTTTACGCAACAGAGCATTAATCTCTTTACCCTTCTTTACAAAGGTTTCTGCGTCAACCCATTTGTCTTCTGGGCCGTTATAGTCCTCTTGGGGAACCCAACCTTGGCGTTTTGCCTCAGATAACGTTTCTTCATCAATCTCAGGTGTAACGTCAGACTGCACACCTGCTTCTACTTCTGCTTCTTGGGTTGCTGAACCATCTAATGACTCAGGTGCTATTTGGTTTAGTTCTTCACTCATTTACTATCTCCTAGTTTGGTAAGGCATATATCTAAATCGTTTAATACACGGTACTCTATTCCGTCTTCTGATTCGTCTGGCGTGATAAGCTGACCAGCGTAGCGTCCAAACTTAACGTAGTCTCCGACTTTACACCAAGGTGCGTCTTGGTCGGAATAAGCAGTATTCCCAACTTCGACGACGACTCCACCGTCTTGACCAAGCTGTTCTCGCTTAGTAACATCTTTGGGAATAATAATGCCGCCTTGAGAGACTTCTTCAACTTTCGTGACCTTTACCAAGACACGATGTCCTGTTGGCTTCCATCCTGATGTATTCATTAGACCCCCGTAATATCTTCATAAGTCAAATCAAGAATTTGATTGATGGAATATACCCCACCCAATGCAAACTGATTTTCCCCGTCAGTTACAAACTGTCGATTAGCCCACGCCTCTTGGGTTTCAACTTTAGCCTTCTTTAAAAAATTAAAGAATTCCTCAGTTACGTGGTAGCTCTTCCATTCCTTGAATTCCTGCTCCGTCATTGCTTGATTCCTTATCTAAGTTTTGCATCATCTCTATTGACTTAATAATCCCATCTACGTGTGCTCTCTTAGCACCGATTTGGGCTTCTAACATAGCTATAGCATGACCAGATTGAACGCCATCTGCTTGTTCAAGTTCCAATACTGCTTTAGCTTGTAGCTCGGTAATCTTGGCTTGCTGTAGCTCTGCTTCTTGCATGAGCTTGGCAATACCAAGTTTAAATTTGAGTTGGTGATTCATCTGACGCTCATCGTTCTTCATCTTCTCGATTTGCATTTTTTCCGATGGGCCTGGCTTGATAGCGTTAGGGCCTTTAGGGTCAGGGAGAATCTGGTCAATAGCGTTTACTTTGAGTGCGTCTAAGTAACGCTTTTGGACTTCATACATATTGAAGCCACCAGAGGATTGTGCTAACTGTAATACGGCTTGTGCTTGCATCTGACGTTGACTATCTGAAACAACATTAGGGTCGGCAGCAGGTTTAACTAACTTCATATCCATAGAATAGTCGTCAGGCAACACGAATTGTAGTTCATTGTTGTATTCAAACTCTACTGGCTCACTTGGCAGATAGAGTTGGTTTAGACGATATAGCTTTTGGAATTCTTCTTTCATGGCTCTCCAAGTACGCTTGTAGATACCATTAAATACTTTCATGCCCTGCTCGACTACGTTACGACTTGTTTCAGCAGGGGTATTTTGACCAGGGCTTACGCCAGTCATCATATCGGTTGCACCAGCAATCCGCTCACCATAATTGATGAGGAGTTGCAATAATTGGAACGACACACCGTTAGGTTCACGGATAGGCAATGGGAATATGTTGGCACGTAAGTCATCGCCAGTACTATCTACACGCTTCCACTCATGTGGTTTAAATGTGTAATCGCCACCTTTAATCTTAACGCCACGACCTAGGAATCCACCCCCAGTAACGCTCATCGTACCAGCATCAATCAACTGGTTAACAATGGTGTTTACTGAGTCATTAGTAGGCCCAAGCAATACGCCAAAGCCAAGGTCATAGAATCCACCGTCTGGGCTAGGAACAAAGCCATACTTTGTGAAGTACTGTTCAGGCTTAATGCGGATAATTTTACCGTTGTGGTACTCAATTGAGTCTTCAAAGTAACGGGCAACGATACGGTAGATTTTGCCAGTGTCTCTACGGATGTAGGCAATGTACGGCTCTTTGTATCCATCTTCATCAAAGTCATGCCAAAAGTGAGTTTCAAAAAATTCGTAAGGAGTATCAGGGTCACCTGATTGTTGACGAACACCTTGTGCGTCTTCTTTAGCTTGGGTAAGCATAGAGACGTTAGGAAGACTAGGTTGTACTTCGTCTTCTACTTTTAAAAATACGCCACGTACCTGACGCTCGTGCAGGTCGTTGCTTGACAATAGAATTCTATGTGAGACTCTTGGGGATTCTGCAATTGACTTGGTATAGTAATTGACAACGAAATCATTAGGAAGAACAAGCTCAGAGACATTATGACCTTTTACTGGGTCAAAATAAGACTTCTTAATTGCGGTGCCAGCAATAGCTTGAACCAGCAAAGTCTTGTCAGTGTTCTCTTCCCAACCTTCATCTTCTTCCATTACTTGGTATGTCATGTGACGGGAGATGCGGTCTGCACGTTTGTGCATTTCGCCATCGTCATCTTTACCGTACACCTTACATTTGACTACTTCGTTATTAGAAATTAATGCAGGGTAGGCACGACTATGATACTGCATTGCAGCAATAGTAATCAAGGGGAACTTAACATTAGAAGCACCAGGCCAAGGGAACGTTTTACGCTCAACTACTTGCAGGGCTAGTTTACTGGCTTTCTCATTACGCTCTTCCCAATCTAAACGGGAAGTCAAGTCAAGATTGATTTCATCCATCAATCTGAAGCCTAATGAGGATAACTCCTCTGAATCCATATCTTCAGCGATATTGGGGGAACGTAGGAGTTCTTCTATTTTCATTGTTTACCTTAAGGAATCTTTACAGGAAAATACTACATTATTGTAACAGAGTCAATAGCACGTAGTATATACGCTAGTATCCAGTGTAGACAGATTGGCCTTCAAATAATCCTCCGCCATATTCTCTTTCGTATTCCTCGTCTTCTAATTCTTCTTTGCTTGGTGCCATAGTCACCTTATCTAACGCCAGCCCAATATAGGCTAGTGCGTCAACTTGGTCATCGTGCTGCCCTCTAGGAAATACCAGCATCTCATCTATTAGACCAGCATACCACTTCTTCTCGGTGTTAAAGCGTACCCCACCAGCCCTCATTCGAGCCTGTAATGGTTTGGCACGTTGTTCTTTATCCACCTTTGGAGTAACAGCGTGTAGGTTAATGTATTGACCACGCTTGACCATCTCTGCATTTAAGAAGGCATCTAGGGTGTGTTTGATTTGTCCTTTTTCGGCAATGAACAGATTAGGCTCATACTTTTCTTGTATCCAGAACATATTTTCGATGATTTCAAATCCGTCCCAGCGGCCTCTGCGGATGTCGACGATGTGGAGCAATCCTTCGTTGTCCATCCCAGCCACCGCAATAACGGTATAGTCGGACTTGGTCTTCTTTGTAATAGCAAAGTCAATCGCAGCATAATACTCAAGGTAATCAGGAGTATCGCTATGCACAAAATCGTCACGATGAAAATAGGCGTTTTCAGCATCAATAGGCTTATTGAGATATTCCTGGCTATATCCATCAGGGTTTCCTTGGTTAATATAGGACTGTCGTATTTCTTCTAGCTTATCCCTACCTAGCTTTTCTGGCCATAGTATTTCGGTAAAGTCTTCATTGTGCGCTGCAAAACGCTTGCTGTGCCATAGGTTATCTTTTAACAGTCGCTCTAAAGCACTATCCATGTGGAGAACAGTTCCTACCATTCTAATCTTGCAGTATTCTGAGCCGCAAGGGAATAGGTCGTTAAATAGCCAATTACGAAACTTCTCACGACGCTGTGGGTTCATTACCTGCTCGGCACCTTCGGCATCATCAATAATGATTAGATTAGGGCGTTTACCGTTCCATTGAAGACCACGGACTTCTTGTTCGGAACCTTTAGCTATTATACAAAACTGGTGTCCGTCTAATAACTCGACTACAACCTCAGTCTCAGTATCTTTTACAAAGCGTTTAACCCCAAATTGGGACTTTAGTTCATCATTGACCAAAAGCTCTGCCTTAATATTGGCTAGGAAGCGGACTACCTGTCCTTCAGTCTTAGAGACTAAAAGGATGAAATCTCGGTCACGAAAGAGAGCAGACGCTAACGTACAAGAGAAAGTAACGGCTGTAGTCTTAGCTGTGCCACGAGGAGCAGCTTGTGCTACACGTGGATATTCGCTACAAAAGTCTTCCCAAAGTTCACGATGAAACCTAGGGATTGCCTTTACTGCATCCATCCTGGGTACAAGAAATACCCTGACAAAGCCCTCTATCAACTGTGCATCTAGCTGCATTCTCTTCCTTTAACTTGGCACGTATATACCGAATCATCAATTCCATGTCGGTTTTAACACGCCATCCTGCATCTACTCTAGCTTCAATCTCTTTAATTACTTCCTCGTCAACGGGCCGAGATAAATCCGTTTGAGGAATTCGATTACCTTTAAACATATAGAGGAGAGAATACCATAGGTATTTACTGCGTGTATACATTCCTAAATTTCAAAAATTATATATAGCGAGAAACGCAGGTTGGTTTTTGAAAGGAAGTTAGTACATGTTAACAAAGTCTAAATTTGAAATTCGTAATTGTCGTCGGAAGTGTGGTTATAACTATATTAACCACAATCCGTTTCCCCCTCCCCCTACCCTGACACATAGGGTAAACCCTAACTGGCTGATGGGGGGTCTTAATTTTGTATAGAGAGTAGATAGAACAGGTATCAATAGTCTATAGAGAGAGGGATACATTAAAGAGACCCTAAGGGATTGGGGGTAGCCCTGGGGAATTCCCATGATGGGGCGAGTGACTGTGTAGCTGACCCACACACGATAAAACGGGGTGAAAGTATCTTCCCTATATGTCTTTCTCTCTATAGTCTTATTCTCTCTAGTGAATGTACTCTTATAGGGTTTGTACTAGGTCTTATTCGGGCCGAAACGTAACTAATTGATACTGCTTAAAAAATAGGCAGATTCTACAACTGCGATATTATGTAAAACAGGATACCTGAGTAAGTTGTAGGGATATAAAAATATATTTGTGATGATGTTAATTCTTTGATACTATCTGTCTTAACAACTCGGGGGAGTTGTATTTTATAGGGGAATCACAATGACTAAGAAACAAGACCAACTCGAAGCAGCAAAGGAACTAGGCTCTATCCTCAAGGATATTCCTACAGATACTATCTACACAGTTATCCGTCATGTATCTAGTTCTGGAATGCAAAGAGAGATTTCTGTAAAGATGATTGATGCGGGGCGAATCATCGGACTTGATTACCTGGTATCAACTGCGACAGGTTGCAAGATTGGTAAGCATGGCGGATTAGTTGTTAAAGGTTGCGGTATGGATATGGGCTTCCACTTGGTAGACCAAATCAATCATTTGTTTTCACCTTCAAAGAAATTTAGACAGGAATGGATTTAATCATGCGTAAACTACTCGACCAAGTAATTCAGACTATTTTGTTCCTTGCGTTAGGTGTAACGCTTGGGTATCTCGGTGCGGTTTCTTTGTTAGGGGTTTGATATGACATCATCCTGGGTAATTGTGCGGCTATTAGATGATAAGCCAATCTGTGAGACTTTCAGCATTGGCACGGTTTCAGCCATCAATAAGGCCAAATATAAGGCAGTGCCTATCCTTGAATATTTACAGGAATTTAATAGAAAGGTAAAAAATGAATCCATCAGCGCATAAGTTGCTATTTTTCGCCTATGGGCGTGGCGTGATTACCGCTTCACAGCTTAAGCAGTTGTTAAGCATGAATATTGAAATTAACGGATTAAAGGGGATTGATTATGAATAAAACTTTATACCCACAATTGAGACTGACAGACCCATCCTTTACCTATGTATCAGCAGCCAAAACAGACATTAGAGAGACTTTTAGGCGATTTGCTACCCAAAATCAAGATAAGACTAAGCCTTTAGTCCCTACTCTGAATCCTGAGGGGTTTGTTCTATCTGCTGAATGGTTTGAGATGGAGTGATGTCTATGGCTTCTTGGGTAATGGTTCGCAACTTATCCGCCAATGATTCAATGGTCACATGGTTGATACTTGTGGCCTTACCCTGAAGCAGTTGATTAGCCTTGAGAGTTGTATCTGCAATGGTTGCCAGGTGATTGGCTTTGACTTTTACTCTGACGTGGCCTTCATTTGGAACATATTGCTCATCACCGTTTACAAGTCTATCCCCTAATTCCTCGTATGTTTTCTCAAGGATTTGACGTTGCTTGGCTAATAGTTCCTCTTTATGGTTTTGGAGAATATCCTCAGATATGTCATACCACCAATTTTTAGACTTCCATTGCATGGCTGTGGCGTAGGGGACATCATGTTTACGGCAAATCGCTGCAAGATTTGGATTAAGAAGGTAGTCAGAGATAAATTGAACCCTAAATTCTCGGTCATAATTGGAGCCTTCTTCATTCATATATCTGGCCTCCCATTGCTCATAAGTCATTTTCGACATTTTCTCTCTCTTTCTGTCCGTAATAAGCGATTAACAAGGCCTCTGCTATGTTGTGGTCTTTCTTCTTAAACTGCACCGAGGGGAATAAATCTTTTGAAGCCTTTAGTGAATCCTCTTTACTAGAGACTTCTAGAGCCTTTTTCCATTTAGATGGGGACACAGTATAGACTGGAATGTTTAATGCTCCTAAAACTCCTCTAATCGCTCCGTAAGTATCCCCAAATGAGAACACCGATGCAACACCCTGACCAGGTCGTGATGCCACCCCCTCAAGATAACATACTAAGTCAGGGTAAACCCTAAGTATGTTGCTTAATTTTTGAGCATCCACCTGTCTTTTGATAAATCCGCCTTTAGTCTGTGTCGGAATGGTCTCTAGTAGTTCAATGGCCGACCCGTCAATAATGGCAAGTCCTCCGTCAAGTCCTGGGTCTATGCCTAGTATCATTTTTTATCCCTACAAGAGCAAACCTGTCCACTTGCATCATAACCAATGCCAAAACAATGTTTGCATTCTTGATTTTTCTTGAAAAGATTGTCTAATTCTTCTTGGGTCTTTTCTATTTCTACCCCGTATAACTTAATTTTTACTTTGCCAAAGATTGCGTCAAAGTTTTTATCAAACTGTTCTTTGCTGACCGATAAAGGTCTAGGTTTATCGCCCTTGCCTCCGTGACTCATTGGAATTCTCTCCCTTCTGTGTTGCCGATTGGATTGATTATCAAATAATTGTGAGTCATTAGCCAATGGTAAGTCTTTGCCATAGCCTCAAACCATTCTTGCTTCTTTTCTAAGTAAGTTCCTGCTCCTTGGTCAATCCGTGAATGGCACTTTTGACATAAAAATGCGATGTAACAATCATCAGCTTTTCGTCCCATTCCTTTTCCATGCTCTAGTAAGTTAGAATGAGCAGACACGGTAGTTCCGTATGAACAACAAATTGCACAGGGCGCATCTTTTGCTAATTTTAGCAACTGAGGGTTACGATAAGGCTTCGTCTTGAGATATGAGGTCATTTATTCAACTGCCCTTCTCTAATCATCATCAAATCTAGTAGCTTTAGAGTTTTTCTTTGGGCTTTGTAAACTTCTTCTTCCAATTCTTCAAATCTTAAAGATTCTTGACGCAAAAATTCAGCAACTCTTAATTTATTGTAGTTGGCATCGTTAAATTGACCTGACTCTATGTCTTCGGCTATTTTAATTAAACTCATACATTCGCCCCTGCCTTTTCCATAGTCTGCCAAGCACTAATCTTAATCTTGGCTGCTTCAATCAGGAATCGGAGCTTCTCATCTTCATAGATGGCCTCTTTCATAGCTTCTAAATGTGTAATATATTCAACATTTTTATAAGCCTCTCGTTCTTGAGCGTTTACTGCCATATCTATGTTGTCTGACATTAACTGAGCCTTGAGTGACTTACGGAATTCCTCCATATATACCCTATTGGAACGGTTCACGGCTGCAGCTTCGGCAGAATCACGCAAAAAGTCTAATGCTTTCTCAATATCACGCTGACTTATCATTGTTTGCCTCATAATTTGCATTGGCAATTTCTACATACTTCTTAAAATCACCGTACCAAGTCTTTTTGCCTGTGTGTGATACGTTAATTTCGGGATGAACGTACACTTTTTCGCCTAAATCACGCCACTTTTGACAGAATGCTACGTCTTCACCCAATAATTGACCATCTACTACCTTGGTCTCGAATACATGACGATATTCTTTTCCGTGGTCGGTGTATTTTTCTGACGCTTCCCACATCATTTTGATGGCACGTTTAGAGATACGCATAAATCCAGTACCTACGGCACGAGCATCAATCAATCCATAATAAAAGTCATATTTTTTATCAAAAGTCTTGACGTTATAGTGTGATAAATCATTCTTACTGACTACTGCACCCCCAATGACATCAACAGTAGGAGAAATCAGATTACCAAAGTCTTTCTGCTCCCATCCCTGGTCGGCATCAATAAAGATAAGGTCATCTACTTCTGCCTCATAAGCCATGCGGAATAACTCATCTCGTGCCTTTTGTATCAATGAGCATCCGACCACAGTTTTAAGGGTCATTTCAATTTCATTAAGAATACATAGCTCCATAGTCTTGAATATGGAAGTCATAAAGTCGAGTTCTAGCTTTCCGTCATAGCACGGAGTACCAATCATTATTCTACGGGGTTTATTGCTCATACCATTCCTTAAAGTATTCTGGTCTATTCTGTTTAATCCACTCTTTTGGGCCATCCATTAGCTTTTGAAAGTCTCGGCCAATAGACTGTGAGCCTACATGATGCACATAAGACCTTGAAATAAAGTTTAAATAACCTGCTTTAATAAGGTCTTTACACATCACATCGTCAGAAAACCAATTGATAGGTGGAAACTTAGCTTGTGCAAACGTTTCTTTATTGATGTAAGCAAATAGCGGTGAGACTATTGGTGATTGAAGAATATTCTGTTCAGGTTGATGAGCTATGCTTTGGTGTGGCCTAACCCAATCGGAACGTGCAGCAACAAACCCCAAATTACGAGGGTATCGGTTTTTGAGAAAAGCTACATCCTCAAGCAATAAGTTATAAGAGTCAGGATTAAGGACTATATCGTCATTAGCAATAATGATTTCGTCGTATTCTCTAAATGCCAATTCCATGACTGCGTTATAGTCATCTCCAAAGTTCCCCATAAACCCTTCAAATATCATTAAATTGACATCAGGGTTATAGATTCTGACGGAAGTTTGCATCACCGATAAACTACGAGAGCCTACGGTACACACCACAATAGGCATCATAATTATTGGGTGACGATAGGGCTAGGTTTAGGCTCTGCTGGCTTTAACCATTCTTCTCGTTGGCGTAAGAACTCTTTGGCAAAGGCAAATCCAATAGCAGTCATCTGTTCCATTGGTTTTTCTAATTGCTTGCCTAGGTCACTTGATACCATAGCTTCAATAACGGCTAGGGCTACCATGTCTGACATCATAGCTGCTTCCATAGGGAAGTCTTTAATTGAATCACTCATTTTCTCTTACCTTTCTTTGGCTCGTAATAGCCTTTAAATACTACATACTTACTAGGGTTAGGCTTCTTACCAATACGGTATTGGCCTTCTTCTGCATACAATACTTTAATCTTCGGGAAGACCGTCCTGAATGAATCCACTACTTTTGCCGTTTCGGGCATTAACATTCGGTTTTTTGTCTTGCTGTCCAAAGCGAATCCTTAAAATTCTTGCTACCTCTGGGCCACTTAACGTGGATTTGTAATAGGATGTTTCAAAAATAATTGCGACATCTTCCACATCAATGTATGTTGGCATTTTTACTAATCCTTAACTTGTTCATTTCTACTGTTGGTTGATAATTCATCATACTTTTAGCTATCGTAAATACTTCTAAATTACTCATTGGCGGTTCACATCTTGCAAGGTTTTCTTCTACCAAGCAAGCAAGAATGGCTTTAAACGAAACCCCTCTAGTTCTTAATGCCCCACCTATACTACACAGATACGAACTTCGCAATCCTTCCATGATTTTTTCGGAGGCGAATTCAAGCTCTTTATCTTTGTTGAGTAATTGTAATACCCAAGCTGGAGCTTTGACAATCGGACACTCTGAAGGGTCGCTGCTTGCTTCCCATTCATAAGTTCCCATAAGTCCTTTTGAAGGTGCGGCAACGATGTATCCACCATCACCACGAGTATCAATACCCCTACCCAACTTACCAGCAGTAGTCCTAAACCCTTGCTCATACTGAAAAATGATGTGACGACCTGAAGACTGCGTAATTGCTTCAACTGTATCAGGAATCTTGCCGTATTTATGTGTAAGCTCATCTAATGAATCTCCCCCTCCGTGTTTTGGGTCAATGTCAATGACACCGATACCCGAAATTGCCCCTGTTGCTATTCCTATGTTGGCTTTAGGCCAATGCTTAAACCATGTGTTAATCGTATCTAAGTCAGTAGTAGCAGACTTTAATCCATTCATTGTTTGTGGATGTTTACCTGCACTACTACACGCTACCTTACCACAACTACACTTGCCGTCAATGACCGTATGTAAGGGTAAAACAGCCCACCCTTTTTCAGCGTATTGTATTGCGTGGTCTACTGCTTTCATGCTCTTTTGGCTCCATGTCTAAACGCTATCATGCGTGATTTAATATAATTTAAAGTTGATTCGGAAGGTTGGCTAGGAATGTCATTAAGTCCTTTAGGCCATACTCCGCATTTGTTACGGTACATCTGCGCTGCAAATCCCCTCTTGTATCCCTTTTCCACTTCTACATACAGTAGCTCTGAGTATAACTTTTGTTTGTCTTCTAAAGTTACCTTCTTCCTGGTAACCTCCAATAAGTCGCCCGCTTGGACATCAATCCCCGCATCCTTCTTTTTCGGAACAAATCCGCAACATGGACACGAATACTCGTGCTTTTTCCTGACAAAAGCGCATGACGGGCAGATGCGCCCTTTCTCTTCCTGTACCTTCGTAGTTCTCTCCACCTTCCTTTTAATGCCATCATCTAATTCCTGTGGTAATTCATCGGTTAAAAATCCATGTGCCTGGGTGTTTCCTGCATGGTCTAGAATAATTGCGTCTTCTTTGCTAGAGTGTGTACGCAACACACGCCCACCTTGTTGTATATACAACATGAGTGATTTGGTTGGTCGTGCCATAATAAGGCATGAAGCCTCAGGATAATCAAATCCCTTATCTAGAATGCCTACATTGAATAATACCTTTATGTATCCATCTTTAAAGTCTTTAACAATTTGCTCACGTTCTTTCTTAGGCATATATGAATCAATATGCGCTGCACGGATACCACGGTCTTTAAATTGCTCGCACAAGGCTTGACTGTGCAGGACATTAACAGCGAAGCCAATTGTTGGTCGGTTATCTCCTCGCTTTACCCAAGTATCTACGATGTCTGCAACGAGTTTTGGCTTATTGACACGGGCGAAAAGTTCTTTTTCATCATAATCGCCCCCTATAGTCCTGATTTTGGTAAGGTCTGGCTTACTTGGAGCAAAGACTTTGACGGGAACGAGGTAACCTTCATCTGTCAGTTTGGTTGTAGTGGCACCTATCACTAGGTTGCTATACATCTTTCCCAGACCTTTAGTAAAAGGAGTAGCTGACAGGCCAATAAATACGGTATTTGGCATGGCTTCCATCATCTTACGGTGGACGTTATAGGCTACGTGGCACTCGTCAATAATGACTAAATCTGCAGGAGGAGTAGCTCTACGAGCCAATGTTTGAGGACTACATACTTGATTAATAGAATGAGGCTTATAACGAGGGTTATCCGCCATAATAATTCCGTGGTCAATACCTTCATAATCTAGCCTTTTTGATGTTTGTTCTACAAGTTCAATGCGGTCAGCAAGGAATAAACATTTCTTACCTTTTTCATTTGCTTTCCTAATCATTTCAGATGCAATTGTAGTTTTACCACCGCCTGTCGCAAGTTGTAGCACGATGCGCTTGTGGCCTTTGAGAATGGCTTTTCTAAGGTCGTTGATGGAATCGACCTGGTACTGCCTTAAATTGTTCTTCATGTTTCCTATTATCCGCTTACTGCAAAATACTTCTAGTTAGGGCTTTCCCTAGTTGTTAAATGACTCATTAATAAGGCTTTAAGTTATTTAAGGACTCTTTAATAAGTCTTTAACTTTACAATGAATGCCCCATAACTTTACAATCCGTCGGTATAACTTTACAAATACCGACAATATGTATATTTTTTGCTGATTTTTATACATATAGGTATCAATGTATATACAAAACATATACCTTTAGGTATCAAATGATAATGATTCTTATTATTTATTAAAATTTCATGCAAAAAATGGTCTTTTTGATTATTAATCTTTATGGGATGAGTTTCCGTTGACTTTGGAAAGACGCACCTAGCCTCCTAGGTTTGCCTTCAACTGTTGACTTATGGAGCCAGACAGCACCCGTCAGACTTTCGTTGAAGGAGACTCTGACTTCGCCATCTCCTTGTGTGCTGTTACATCAACTATCCCCCAGTAGCACTTGTATCTTAATCGCTGGTGGTTTTAGCCGTCCAATTAAGACCGCCACAGAAAACAGAAAACCCTTAGAGGATGTTCTGAGTTCGCCCCCTTAACAAAATATGCTTGCATGATACTTTGGTAAGGTCTCAAAACACCCACTAAGGGCATCTGACACAGGGGCGACTGCGACAATTGCATATTACCCCTGATTTAAAAATTATTCAAGCTGTTCAAAGAACTTTTTATATGGAACCCCATATTTCTTATGCAGCGTGATTTTCCACTCATCTGGAATGACTTTCATCTTGTTCCAATGGAATATTCTTTGTTGACTAATTCCTAGGGCTTTTGCCGAAGCATTGAGGGAACCGTGCTTTTTTACAACATACAACAATGGCTCATAGAACCTATCTTGACTCATAACTACTCCTAAAAGGGCGCATCTTCAAATTTATAGACTTTTTTTGGTATCTTGACGACCTCAACCCACCAACCAGGCTGTAAGAACTGGTTAGCTTCTTCCTTGTTATCGAATACCCTAAGTGGGCCGAACTCGTCATGTACGATGTATTTAGTCATTGGTAAAAATGATACACTAAAAAAATAATTTGTCAAAAGAAATATTTGTGCTATATTGGAATCTCGCTAACACGAAAGGGGAATTAAAATGGGATATGACAGTTGGTTACAAAGCGGTGCTTATGACTCTGAAGATGAGGATATTTATATCGAGAACAGAGTTCCTGAGTTGATGGAAGAAGAGGATTATGACCCATCAGATGTATCACACATGGCAGAGGCTATCTCTGAGGCTTCAGAAGATGACCAAGCTACCATCCGTGACTACATTGAACAAAAGGATTGGGCTAAGTTGGGATTGAAGTTGTACGTAATGTCGTACGACTACATGGAGAAGTTTGCTGAATCTGCAGCACAACGTGAGGTGGAGCAAGGTCTATGAAAGCATATCCAGCAAAAGAATCGAAATGGAATGAAATTGCTCAAGATTTCATAACTGTAAATCATACAGGAATGGACTTGCGTGATTATTTTGCGGCTAGAGCAATGCAATATTTTGCTTCAGATGCTCTCTTTTATGGAGATGATACAGATGAAGAATATATTTTAACGGCTAAATTATGCTATAGGTATGCAGACGCAATGATTGAGGCAAGAAAATGAGAGTGCCTCCTGTAATGCCAGTAGTGCCTATTCCTAAAAGTCACAACAAACAACCTCCAAAGGATAGAAAATGAAACAACTATTATTATTAAGCATTACTTTAGTCGGATTGACTATGTGCCACTATGCACCTGCTCAAACTACTCAAATCATTACGCCAGACGGTAAAATGGTTACTTGCATTCAAAACGGACAGCTAATTACCTGCTTTTAATATGACAACCTTTACATTTGAAGACTACACACCATTTGAACCACCTAGAAAGGCATTAACAGATGAACAAATCGACGTTATCGGATTTAATCTTAACTATCCGTTCTCTATACGAAAAATTGCTAGGGCCATCGAAGTCGCCCACGGAATTGTCCAGGAGAGCAGTGAACAAACCAAGGAGAAGGCCAGTGGCAACTAAGACCGTAAAAGTACCTGCAGTAAAGAAGAAAGATGGCAAAGTAGTTAAAGCTCCATCTAAACAATATGCACACAAAGATTTAGAAACTAAAGGTGAGCGTGGATTTATTCTGTCAGACGGAAAGTTTGCAGGGCGTGAAGAAGCTGCAACAGTAGCTAAGAAAGCCAAACAAGTTCCTAAGACTGTGAAGAAATTACACTCTGAAGACTTACGGAAAAAGAAAAAATGAAATTTAACAATGTCGAAGGAATGCTTATTGTAATCCTATGCGTTACATCCGTAGTTGATACGGTAGTAAACATATTGACATATATCAGGGGGTGATATGGGTGATGTAATTGAGTTCCCAGAAGGAACTGTAGGCGATGTTCCGATTCAAGGTGTGCTTGATGGTGCCAAGCTATTACAGATGGTCTGCATCATGGGCTATGACAAAGATGGTAATGAATACTTTGCTAGTAGCTGTGGTGACATTAAAGAGATTAATTGGTTATTAGATAGGTATAAAAACTTTTTACAAGGGATTGCAGATGAAGGAATGGAATGAAGTAGAAGCGTTTAAAGATTGGTGGATGGCTGCAGGTTGTCCCATTAGACCTCCGTTTGAACATCCTTTACATATTACAGATATGGCCTATGCCTTGACTATCTATCGAAAAGGACAGTATCAGATTGAACTATATATCTGCAAACCTAATACGCAAACTCATGTACACGCCCATCCAGGCATTGAGTCATTGTCCGTTTACTTAACTGGTAACCTATCTTTTGCTAAAGACGGTGCAGAGTTTCCTGACCTATCTCAATTCCAAAAAGAAGGTGCCAATGGTACACATATGCTATTAGGTAAATCTTTAGAGACAGTCAACGGCACTCCTCACGCTCTGAAAGTAAATGAAGAAGGTGGTTCATTCTTGTTGTTTCAAAGATGGTCTAATAAAAAGCCACGCTCTGTAGCAACAGAATACGATGGTGTAACACTTGGTAAAAAACACGACAAACAGATTGAGAATGCAAATGTGGAATAACGTAGAAGAGTTTAGAGATTGGTACATGGCAAGTGGTATGCCACTAAGACCACCATTTAAAAATCCAGTATTTGTTACTGACAATGCAATGTCATTGTGTTTGTTCCGTGAGGGAAGGTTTCAGGTTGAGTTGTATTTAAATGAACCATTTGCCACGTCTCCACCACATACTCATCCAGGTGTTGAGTCTGCATTTGTCTATCTAGCAGGAAACATTCAATTTAATCTTGAAGGTAGGGATAACCCTGACGCACAACAATGGCAAAAACCATCACCTGAAGGCTATCATATGTTGTTTGGCAAAACTGTTAGTTCTCCAGATGGAATTCCACATTGGTTAAAGATTGGGCCTGAAGGGGGAGCATTCCTATCTTTTGAGTATTGGAAAGACCAAGACCCAGTATCGGTTACGGTAAACTGGAATGGGGATTCAGTAGGTAAAGAGCACGATAAGATTTTAAACAAAGGGGATAAAGTGAGCAAGATACAAGATGCCTATGAAGATTGGGCGGAAGAGTGGAAACCAGTAAACAAAATGCAACACCATCCAAGCAGCTATGAAGGATTTGAAGCTGGATGGATGGCTGCTATTGAGGTGATGTTAGAACGCCTAGAACTGGCTAAAACATGATTGAAACCCTAGTCAAGCCTGTGCCATTAGATAACGATATTGCCGTAATGAAGATATTGCATTTGATGGGCCAGTTAAGCCCTAAGGACATTAAACACGTTTTGACTATTGGTATGAGTGTATACAACGTAGTAAGTAAGGAGGAGCCTGTTGATTCCTGCAATGCGTAACGCACAGGCTACCCATGTAGACTTTGGATTCTTACGAGGGTTTATACCTAGCAATCCTAAGTTCATGCCATCTAACATTGATATGGTTCTAGAGCGTAGAGGCGTGTTTCTATTTGGGGAGTGGAAGCGAGAAGATGAAGAAATTAGCCAAGGACAAAAGATATTACTGACCAATCTAGCTTGGCACCATACGGTTATAATTATTACGGGATACGTAGATGACAAGCCTCACATTGGGTTAATTCAAAAGATGACTCCAACTGGTAAGCTGACTGTAGTGGGACAAGGTGAAGAGGACTTAATTAGCTTTTTACGTGGCTGGTATGTAGAAGTAGAACGAGGTATTTTGTAAATTTAGGAGAAGTGATGATTGATTATTCTGAAATGAAAATGAACATTCAGAAATTAAACGAGCAAATTTATAGTTATATGAATGCTCGTAATGTAGTAGCAGCACAAGAAGTAGCAGAGAAGTTAGAAATGTCAGCAAGTATGTTAAAAAAATACATTGACTGGATTGCAACACACAAGTAAAATTTGTAAGGGAGGTGGGAAAATGTCACAACAAGAACACTATGAAACAGTCATGCGTGAGCAAGAGCATTTAGAGGCTCGCTTACAGGACTATAAGTTTCATAAAGAAAAGTTGGAATGGGAATTATTGTCAGTAACAAATGACATAGAAAAAATTGAAACTTTAATAGCGCAATTAGAAAAGGAGTTAGGTAATGTCTCTCACAGTTAATGCAGGTAACGGTGGTGGTGGTGATTTTGAACAATGTCCAGCAGGAAGTTTTGCTGCACGATGCTACCAAATTATTGATTTAGGTCATCAGACCTTTGAATGGAAAGGTGAGGCCAAGGTAGCACCTAAAGTTCGTATCACTTGGGAACTCAATGAGATGATGCAAGATGGTCGTCCATTCTCAATCTCACGTGAGTACACAGCATCCATTGGTGATAAGGCTAACTTACGTAAGGATTTAGAAGCCTGGCGTGGTCGTCCATTTACAGCAACAGAATTACAGAACTTTAGTCTTGAGAATGTACTAGGTGCTCCATGCCTATTAGGTGTAGTACATAAGCCTTCTAAAGATGGTTCTAAAGTTTATGCCAACGTAGGCTCAATCATGGCTTTACCAAAAGGTATGGCTTGCCCTGAGTTGGTTAACCCTGCAGTCAAGTTTGATATTGGTGAGTTTGACCAAAACATCTTTAACTCATTGTCTAGCTATGTTCAGAAGAAGATTCTAATGAGCAAAGAACTTGAAGAGGGTGGTATTCCACAGGCTAAAGAAGTAGAACCTGAGATTGATGACGAAGCAGTACCGTTCTAGTTTTATGGGGGAAAGCGAATTCGGCACGTGAGTACCCCACCACGAGCGAAATGTACTTTTTTTGATGCTTCACATACATTGGGCGGTACAAAGTAGCTCACCAAATAGGGGATTTAGGGATGAATTATTTATCAGTATGTAGTGGTATAGAGGCTGCAACTTGTGCATGGCATGACCTTGGATGGAATCCTGTTGGGTTTTCCGAGATTGAGCCATTCCCAAGTGCCGTACTTAAACACCATTACCCAACTGTTCCTAATTTAGGGGACATGACAAAATATAAGGAGTGGAATCTTGACTCAGTTGGACTTTTGGTCGGAGGAACTCCCTGCCAATCATTCAGTGTTGCAGGGCTTAGAAAAGGACTTGAAGACCCAAGGGGGAACCTTGCCCTTAGCTATGTCGGAATTCTTGACCACTTTAGACCCAAGTGGTTCGTATGGGAAAACGTGCCAGGTGTCCTCAGTTCAAATGGTGGACGGGACTTTGGTTCCTTTCTCGGGGCGTTGGTCAAAATCGGGTATGGGTGGTCATATCGGGTGCTTGACGCTCAATACTTCGGAGTCCCACAAAGACGCAGAAGAGTGTTTGTTGTCGGATGTCTTGGAGACTGGGAATCTGCGGCCAGAGTACTATTTGAGTCCGAAAGCCTGTGCAGGGATATTAAGAAGAGCAGAAGTCCGAAACAAGAAACTTCCAGAGCTTTTATACCGAGCGTTGCTAACTGTCTCCAAACAACTTGCAACGACTACAGTAGAGCCGACGGATTCAATATGATTGCGTATGAAACTCATCCTGCAGATTCACGAGTTAAAGAGATGGGTGAAGTATGTCAG
>Ga0214176_1000048_pt1 | contig 36709 bp, 29 predicted proteins | sample TroBogEpilimnion_18_FD_153014 | JGI IMG/M metagenome (GOLD analysis project Ga0214176, IMG submission 153014) | Freshwater microbial communities from Trout Bog Lake, WI - 20AUG2007 epilimnion | ecosystem: Environmental > Aquatic > Freshwater > Lake > Epilimnion/Euphotic zone | place: Trout Bog... | reverse complement strand
GCCGGAGTGAATCCCATCGTGTAAACCACTCCAATGTTGAGACCGAAAAGGAACCCAGCCGCACCGCCCATGAACCCTCCGAGGAGGAAGGTCAGCGCAATTGTTCGGTCAATGTTCACACCCATGAGTGAAGCTGTTTCGCTGTCTTGAGCAACAGCACGAATACTTCGACCAAGCTTGGTAGTTGCCACAAGTCGGTCAAGAAATAGCAGCATCAGCACTGCTGCAACGAAAATAATGATGTTGTACAGCGTGACTGGCGCACCAAAAATGGTGAACACAGTGTGATTCTGATACGGAGAGGCCATTGACAGGTCGTAGCGTCCGAACTCTTTGCCAGCCATATTGAAAAGAAAGTACGAAGCACCAATTGCACTAATTAGATAGGCAAGCTTCGGCGCGTTCCGCTGACGGAGTGGACGATACGCAACGCGCTCAACGGTCATTGCAATAACTGCACCAGTGCAGCCTCCAACTAAAACGCCTGCAATGACGAGAAAAACAGAAGAAACACCATTTGGAGAGGAAGTTCCAACCAAATATTTCATTAGAAAGAAGCTGGCAAAGCCTCCGCTCATGAAGATCTCAGAATGAGCAAAATTAATTAACCGAAGGACTCCGTACACCATCGTGTAACCGATTGCGATGAGTGCATACAAAAAACCAGCAGCGACTCCACCTACCAACAAACCCCAGAACTCGTGGCCCAGAGTGGCAAAGTGAGAAGAAAAGTAGTGGAAGAAACCGCTCAAAATAAACCTTTCAAATCTTCATAGAGCATAATCAAATTCAGACGCCGGGGGCAAAAGCCCCCGGCGTCTGAACAGACCAAATTACTTACTAGTTAGAAGCAATTGCTGTTGTTGGTAGTGCAGCGTTTGTTACTTGGTAGATAGCGATACTTCCCTTACCAGTACCGGTCAAGTTACCGTTTGACTGGAAGTGGATTGTACCGGTCACACCCTTGTAAGTGATCGCGTGAAGCTCGTTCTTAAGGTTGTAGCGAATAAGCGGAAGTCCGCCTGCAAGCTTGATCTTAAGCATCGATTGGATAATCATGTTGGCCGCATCAAAAGCCTGTGCGTCGTACAGTGCAGATGCTGGAGCAATTCCAGTTAGTGCCTTGTACTGAGCGGCGAGTGCACCTGTGAGGTTTGCAGCAGATCCAGCGTTAGCTGCGCTCAAGTAAACGCCGTTGGTAGCTGAAACAGGTGTTGTCTCAGTGAACAATGCAGCGTCATACGAACCGTCACCTGACATGATGATTCCGGTGTATCCAGCGCTCTTTAGAGCACCGAGCAACAGACCAAAGTCACATGCGTAACCACCGTAGAACACAGCAGGAGTCTTAGCTGCAACAAGAGCTGTTGCTGCTGGAGCGTACTGAGTTGTTGAGGCGATTCCGCCACAGTTTGATGACTGCGGAAGTGATGATGTCTTCACAGTTGCACCGTTAGCGGTTGCATCCTGAGCAACAATTTGAGCAACACCGGCTCCATAGAAAGAACCATCGTCAATCACTGCCAATGAAGTGATCCCCTTGGTCTTAGTAAGGAAGTCGGCGTCAGCCTTTCCTTGAACGTCGTCACCATAAACAAGACGCATGAAGTTGTTGTTGCTAATACCAGTTGCTAGTGCAGCGGCAGTAGCTGAAGGGCTAACCATTGCAACGTTTGCAGCTGAGTAGAACGGTGCGGCTGCGTGAGTCGCACCAGAAAATGCAGGTCCAACAATAGCTACTAGGTTCTTGGTCGCAATTGCAGCCTGAGCCTGTGCTGGTGAAAGGGTTCCTGATCCTTGGTCATCGAACTTTGCAATCTTCAAAGTAAAAGGAAGCTTGCCCGATGCGTTAGCAACGTTTACTGCAAGCTGTGCTCCACCAAGTTCGTTAAGTCCATACTGACTTGCTGATCCAGAAAGTGGACCTTCATAACCGATTACATACACTGGCTTTGCAGCTGCACCAGCTGAAGCAAGGCCGGTAACCGGCACCGCAACAAGCAAAAGTGCGCCAGTTGCCAATGCTGCAACTGTCTTATTCAAACGAATCTTCAAGATCGTTCTCCTTAACTTTCATTTAGTTCCTGCCTGCATTACCGAACAATCACGTAATCGTGACACTCAGAACACACTGACATGGATTTAATTGACCAATTTGGCCATGTGGAATCGTACATCACAGAGAGTTCACAGGAAAATCGAAAAAGTACTTGAAAACATGGGTATTAAGTCGTACGAACAGGTGTTTGATTTTCATCTGCATCTGCGATAACCTACGAACATCTGTTCGTCCTAGGAGGACCCATGGCTGAAGTTTTAACCCCAGTTCGTAGACAAATACTCGAATACATAGCAACCTGCCAGCGAGAGCGAAACTTCCCGCCGACTATCCGAGAAATTGGCACTCATGTGAGCCTGGCCCCCGCCACCGTTCACACCCACATCAATGTCCTAAAAGAGGGTGGCTTTCTTGTTAGCAACCCACAGCAGCCACGAACGCTGATTGTTCGACTCGATGCCGAAAACCCAATGCCCGACCAGCACATCCGACACATTCCCTTCGTAGGTGACGTAGCGGCCGGTACCGGAGTCCTCGCTGCAGAAAACACGCATGAGCTCATGTCGATTCCAGAACAATTTGCGGGTCGTGGTGACAGCTTCGTGTTGCAAGTTCGCGGAGAATCAATGATCGATGCTGGAATTCTTCCTGGTGACTTCATTGTTGTGCAGCGACAAGTCACGGCTAACAAGGGCGAAATCGTCGTTGCAGGAATCCCTGGAGACGAAGCCACGGTAAAGCGCTACTTCCCACAAGGAGCACGCACTGTACTGAAGCCAGAAAACAGCACAATGGAACCAATGGAATTTGACTCTAAGGATGTTGCGGTTTTTGGTCGTGTTATTTCAGTGCTTCGTAATTACTAATTACTGAGCCACTGATCCAAAACACGGGCGTATTCATCTAACTCTTGTAGCGTGACGAATTCATCGCTTCGATGTGCGAGCAGTGGATCGCCTGCACCGAAATTGGTTGCTGGAATTCCTAGTTCTGCGAACGTGGCAACATCGGTCCATCCAAGCTTTCCTCTAACGGGAACACCGGTTAATGAAACCAATGATTCAAGGCGAGGATTTGTTAACGATGGCACAGCGCTGGGAGCGGCATCAATAATCTGAATCGTGTCTCCATCTTCAATTGAAGATCCAAGAAGTTGCTTGATTGCAGCGAGTGCTTGATCGGTATTTCTGTCTGGAGCAAACCTGTGATTCACGGTGAGAGAAGAGTTGTCAGGAACAACGTTCGGCGAAATGCCACCATTCACCGCCACAACCTGCATCTGTTCTACGTAGGTGGCACCATCAATTGAAACTTCACGAGGGGTGAAAGCCGCAATTTTCGAGATCACTTCTCCTGCGCGGTGTACAGCATTACGACCAGTAAATGGCCTAGCGGTGTGAGCGCGAGCTCCCCTTAATTCAATTTCAACACGAAGGCTCCCCTGGCAACCTGCTTCAATGCCACCGTCAGATGGCTCACCAAGGATGGCCACATCGGCCTTCAACAAATCAGGGTTAGCAGCGAGAACTTCATGAAGCCCTGACTCACTGCGAGCGATTTCTTCTTTGGTGTAGAAAACCCACGTGATCTCAGTTGAGCGTGGCTTGCTTGACATTGCGAGTTCCAACATCACCGCAACCGAACCCTTCATGTCACAAGAACCAACGCCGTGGAGCACATCGCCAACAATTTTTGCTTCGCTGGCTTCACCCGGCACCGTATCAATGTGGCCTGCAATCAGTACGCGCTCAGGAAGCGGTCCTGTAGTTCGAGCGACAACATTGTCTGCAATTCGCGTTACTTCAAGAGCTGGATTTGTTGAAAGCAGCTTCTCAATGTGGGATGCAAGTTCGGCTTCGTTACGACTGACTGACGAAATTGCCACTAGGGCAAGGGTGTCGTCTAATCGACTCACGTTGCTACACCATGGTCGCGAAGAATGTCATTAAGAGCAGCCTTGTTGTGTCGCTCGCCTTCACTCATTCGCTTAATGATGAGTACACAAGGTAAGTAGAACTCTCCACCTGGGTACTCACGCTTGCGGTTTGCGCTCACTGCGACGCAGTAGTCAGGTACATAACCTCTAGAAACTTCTTCACCAGTCTGCGCATCAATTACAGGAATAGATGGATTGAGAATAGTTCCAGCTCCAAGCACTGAACCCTTGCCTACACGTGCACCTTCAACAACCATGCAGCGGCTTCCAATGAACGCGTCATCTTCAATAACGACTGGTACCGCGTTCGCAGGTTCTAGAACTCCACCAATTCCAACGCCACCAGCGAGGTGAACGTTCGAGCCAATTTGCGCACAACTACCAACAGTTGCCCACGTGTCAACCATCGTGCCTGGGCCAACCCATGCTCCAATGTTTACGTAACTTGGCATCAGGATTACCCCTGGGCTCAGGAAGCTCCCGCGGCGTGCTGACGCCCCAGGAACAACGCGAACGCCCCGGCGTTCGTAGTCAGTCTTCAATTCGAGCTTGTCGAGGAATTCAAAGGGCCCTACTTCGGCCTTTTCAAGACCACGAAGACGGAACAGAAGGAGAATGGCCTTCTTGACCCATTCGTTAACCACAACTTCGTTCTTGTCATTGATTTGCGCAACGCGAAGTTGACCGTCATCAAGCTTGGCAATGACTAGTTCAACATCCCTTCGCGCTTCAAGGTTTTGCGGAGTCATATCTCCGATTTGGCTGTACCACTTTTCGATGTTGGATTCGAGCGAACTCATTTCTCCATCGTACTTGCGAAGGTCTTAACCTTTTGACAGCCTTTCTGCAGCAAGGGCCAATCGTTCATCGGGCTGAACAACAGCAACTCGAGCAAATGCCGCTCCACTTTCGCCGTAGAGTTCACCAGGTCCAACAATGAGTCCCGACGTTTCTGCCAGTAGCGCAGCAAGTTCCCATCCATCCATGCCATCTTTAGAACACCAAAGGTAGAACGATCCCTCGGGAACGGGTGCTGTCACGCCAAAGGCTTCAAGAGCCTCAGACATCATTTCGAGTCTTGAGAGGTAGATCTTCTTCTGAACTTCAACGTGAGCATCGTCTCGGTAGGCAGCGGCAACCGCTGACTGAACTGGACCGGCGACCATGAAGCCAGCGTGCTGGCGCACAGAGCGAAGAAATGCAACCACCTCGGCGTCACCGGCATAGAAACCAGCACGGACACCAGCGAGGTTTGAACGCTTTGAAATTGAATGAACGGCAAGTACCCCGGTGTCACCATGCTCGAGGATTGTGCGTGGCTTTCCTAGCCACGTGAACTCTGCGTAACACTCATCGCTCGCTACAAGGACATTGTTTGCTCGTCCCCACTTGGCAACTGCTTCAAGGTCGTCAAGAAAACCAGTCGGATTAGATGGTGAGTTTGACCACAGCACTAGAGCACGAGAAATGTCGGCCGGGCTGATTGATCCGAGGTCAAGTTTTCCATTCACCATTGCAACTGGGACTGAGCGAAGCCCCGCGAGCGTTGCACCCATGGCGTAGGTCGGGTAACTAATTGCTGGAAAGAGCACCGTGTCGCGCTCAGGAGTGCGAAGGTGGAGATAGCCAGCCAGTGTGCCAACGAACTCTTTGGTTCCAATGCATGCAGCCAGGTTGTCAATTGAGATGTCGACATTAAATCGACGCTTCAACCACTCAGCGCCAGCACTTCGAAACTCAGGTGAACCAGCAGATGTTGGATAACCTCGCGCACCGGTTGCCCGTGCCAACTCGTCAATGGCACCCTGGAATGGTGGATCAATAGGAGTACCGATTGAGCAGTCAATTGGACCGCCTTCAAAGCGCTCGGCTGACTTTTTTAGAACATCGAGACGGTCGTATGGATACGGTGGCGGGCTAAAGCTCATGGCGTCACCCTCCATTCTGCGAATCTGGACGCTCCTACTGTGTCCAAAACTACATGGACAACGACTGCTTCATCGGTAATGTTCATATCAATGACTTCACCTTCACGGTGAGCCATAGCAAGAAGGTCACCTCGATCAAGTGGGAGATGCAGTGTCATGACACGGTCTTCTGATCGGAGTCGGTCAGCAATTGTGGCAATGACTTCATCGAGATTTTCACCGGTTTTAGCTGAAACCCAAACGCTCCCCTCGTACAGCGCAGAGAGTCTTTTGGCCTGAGCATCAGAAACATCAGCTTTATTGAAAACAAGAAGTTCTGGAACGTGATCAGCTTCAATTTCCTTTAACACTTCACGAACTGCACCAATCTGAAGTTCAGCGTCATCTGATGCGCCGTCAACCACGTGCACCAAGAGGTCTGCTTGCTGAACGGATTTGAGAGTGCTCATAAAGGCTTGGATGAGACCGTGAGGAAGATTCGAAATGAATCCAACGGTGTCGGTAAAGAGGACTGTTTCACCACCAGGCAATTGGCGTTGGCGGGTTCGTGGGTCCAACGTTGCAAAAAGTCGGTCTTCTGCAACCACGTCTGCGTCGGTAAGGACATTAAGCATTGAAGATTTACCGGCATTGGTGTAGCCAACGAGCGTTACTTCACGGTGGCGACCCCTGTCTCTTCCTTGGCGCTGGATGTCTCTGGTGCGGTCGATTTGCTTGAGCTCGCGACCAATTGCGTGAATGCGTTGGATGAGGCGGCGGCGGTCAACTTCGAGTTGCGTTTCTCCAGGACCCCTCGTTCCAATTCCACCCGCCTGCTGAGAAAGAGATCCGCTGTCTCTGCGTAGTCGTGGTAGTCGGTACTGAAGCAGAGCGAGTTCTACTTGCGCCTTACCTTCAGGAGTACGAGCGTTCTGAGCGAAGATGTCAAGAATCACCGCCGTCCGGTCAATTGCGGTACGACCAAGAATCTTTTCTAGGTTTCGCTGCTGTGCCGGAGAGAGGTTGTGCTCAAAAACAACGGTGTCAGAGTCAACAGCAAGGCATATCTCACGAAGTTCTTGTACTTTTCCAGAACCAAGGAACGTTGCAGGATCTGGAGAATCGCGGCGCTGAACAATACGTGCGACGACATCGGCGCCAGCCGTATCTACCAGCAGTGCAAGTTCATCGAGTTGACGTTCTAACTCTTCAGATGTAACCCCAGGGAAAAGAACTCCTACTAAAACAATGCGCTCTCGAAACGTACGATCGATAAGCGTGGTTGGAATGTACGTCAAGCTTCGAGCCACTCCACATTGCCAATGAACTGCACTGGGCCGCTAAGAACAGCGTTCGACCCATTCAACTGAACTCGAAGGTCTCCGCCTGGGTTTGAAATAACTACGTCTGCATCACACTTACCGAGACTGTGCGCAACGGCCGCCGAGGCACATGTTCCTGTTCCACAGGCCTGTGTCCAGCCAACACCGCGCTCAATGACTCGCAGTGACATGTGCTTTTGGTCAATGAAACGAATGAACTCAACGTTTGCCCCACCAACTTGCGCCGCGAGCTCTCCAGCAAGTGATTCCCTCTCGGAATCAGACCATGCATCATTATCTTCAACAACGATGTGAGGGTTGCCAACGTTTGCAACACCGAGCGTTCTAGGGAGCGCATCTTTCAAAACAACTTGCCCCATGTCAACACTGCCAGTGCCAGCGTCACCATTCATGGCTAGCGTGACAGTTTTAATTCCAGCCTGAGTTGAAACTTTGAGTTCACTCCAGGTCGCATGTGTTGCACGATGCACTGCTGCAACAAGGCAGCGGATTCCATTGCCAGACATCTCAGCGATCGAGCCATCAGCGTTGTAAAGAACCATAGAAACTTCAGAGCCCACTTCAGCGAGAAGCAAACCGTCTGCTCCTATGCCAGTTTTTCGATTGCAGATTTGCTTAGCTCTCTCAGGAGTCCACCACTTTAAGGTTCCCTGTTCAATGACGTCAACAATGAAATCATTGCCTGCGCCATGCCATTTTTGGAGAGAACGTAAAGCCATTGCTTCTAGTCTCGCACGAACCCATCAGGCGTTGTTAACACCTCGCGAAGTCGTTTTGCAGCGTCCTTAGGGTCGCTAAACCACTCAATGCGTGGGTCACGGTAGAACCATGATCGCTGGCGACGCGCGAGTCTGCGCGACTGGGTGATTGCGTCAACAACACAATCCTCAAGTGGCTCGCCCTTTTCTATGTGGCGAAGCAGTTCGCGGTAGCCAACTGCTTGACGTGCAGTTCGAGACATTCCAGCGGGATTACTTGCCAGTTTCTGCACTTCTTCTAAGAGACCTTGTTCCATCCAGATTCGAAAGCGTTCTTCGATTCGAGCACTCAGTAATTCAACGTCAGGACTCAGCCCTACCTGCACAACTCGCACGGGACCGTATTCGCGAAGTCCAGATCCAAAGGATGAGAATGGCTTTCCGCTCCCCAACGTCACCTCGAGTGCCCTAGTAATCCTTCGCTCATTGTTAGGTTCCATTCGACTCGCCGCGAGTGGATCAAGCTCTTGAAGTTGCTTGTAAAGAACATCCAGCTCGGTTTTTGCTCGCTCATCGAGCTCAGCACGCACAGAAGGAAACTGCCCTGGAATTTCTAGATTGTCGAGTACGGCCCGACCGTAAAGTCCGGTACCGCCCACATAGAGCACCGCTCCTCCGAGATTGCGCACCATGTCAGCTGAATCGCGCGCTTCAGATTGAAACTGAGCAACATTGAATTCTTCATTTGGCTCAATCAGATCAATCAGGTGATACGGGACTTCTTTTTGCTCCTGCTTCGAAGGCTTTGCTGTTCCAATGTCCATACCCTTATAAACAGTCATCGCATCGACACAGAGAATTTCGACGTCTCCCATCTCGAGAGCCAATTCGTGTGAGAGGGCTGACTTTCCAGATGCCGTTGGCCCGACGAGTGCGACAGCCATGCCGCCATGGTTCATCATGAGACTTGAAGTGGAATTCTTACTTTGTGCTTCGGAGCTCGTAGGACAGACACGAGTTCACCCTTCAAGTGATACGGAGCGGCCTTTAGAAGCTTTACGGTGACCAAAGATCCAGCGCGCACTGGCTCATTAGTAACTGGGAAATGTACGAGTTTGCCCTGGCGAGTGCGGCCAGAAAGAACTTGGTCGTTCCTTCTTGATGGCCCTTCAACCAAAACTTCCTCAGTGTTGCCCACTCGGGCTTGGTGTTTCTCAAGTGCAGAGCGGTTGAGGACTTCTTTCAGGCGATCAAATCTCTCGGCGACGACCTCGTCTTCAATGAATTCAGACTGCATTTCTGCTGCCCTCGTTCCCTCTCTGGCTGAAAAAATAAATGTGTAAGCGGCGTCGAAGTGAGCTTCAGCAACGGCTGCAAGAGTTTCCTCAAATTCAGCTTCCGTCTCTCCAGGAAAACCAACAATGATGTCGGTGGTTATTGCCAGGTCATCAATGGCTGCCCTGGCGGCATTGAGCTTCTCCATGTAGCGCTCAACGGTGTAGCCGCGGCGCATCGAACTGAGGACGCGATTTGAACCAGATTGCAGCGGCAAGTGAAGCTGATTGCATACGGCTTTTGTTTCAAGCATTGCCTGGATGGTGTCATCGCGGAAATCCTTGGGGTGAGGACTAGTGAACCTGATTCGCTCAATACCCTCGACAGTTCCAATTTCGCGTAGTAAATCAGAGAACAATGGACTTCGACCCGTGATGTCACGACCGTAGGAGTTCACATTTTGACCAAGCACGGTTATCTCAGTGACTCCAGAAGCAGCAAGCATTCTGGCCTCTTGCATGATGTCTTCGACCGAACGACTCACTTCACCACCACGAACTGAAGGAACAATGCAATACGCACAGGTGTTATCGCAACCAGTCTGAATAGTGATCCATGCGGCGAATGGAAGCTCTCGCACCGCATAGAGCGCTGGTGCCATGTCCTTGTGGGCCTCAGGGTCTGGTGCGTCAAGAATTTCAATCTGAGGCCCATCAGTTAATGCCTTCTTGAGAAGACCAGGCGCTGAGGTGAGGTTGTGCGTACCAAAGACAACATCGACCCAGTTCGCACGACGAAGAATGTCATCCCGGTCTTTTTGAGCCATACATCCGCCAACCGCGATCTGCATCTCGGGGTGTGCTTTTTTGTAATCCTTCAGTTCTCCGAGTGCGCTGTAGAGGCGAAGGTCAGCGTTCTCACGAATTGTGCATGTGTTGAATATGACAACGTCAGCAATAGCGTCTTTTTCTGCTGGAACGAGACCATCAGCGACCATCAGCCCAGCAAGACGCTCTGAGTCGTGCTCATTCATTTGACAGCCAAATGTTCGAATTGCGAAAGTTTTGGGCGTTCCCACGCCCTCCAGCCTACTCAGCCTCGAATAATTCTTTTCGAGCCTCTCTAAAGGTCACGCCAACGCCAGCAGCGACAATAAGACCGAGGCCCAGAACGTCCAGTGGGGTTATTTGCTCTGAGAGAAGTATGACCCCGATCATGAATGCAAGTGCTGGGTCGAGAGACATCATTACGCCAGCAACTGATGGCTTTACTCTTCTAAAGGCAAGAAGCTCTGCACCAAAACCGAGAACAATCGACATAACGGAAATGATCAACATTCGGCCCATCAAAAATGGGTGCGAGAGAAATATGTGTGAAGTCTTTACAGCAAATGGAATGCAAAAAATTGTTGAGAATGTCATCGACACGGCCAGACCTTCAAAGCCCAGAGTTTGTCCGCCCATTCGGTGAGACGCCAATATGTATGAAGCCCATCCCATTCCCGCACCAACTGCGTACAGCGCACCAGTCACGGTCACTCCGCCACCAGGATGAGACAGGCAGACAACGCCCATTGCTCCAAGAAGAATTAAGAAAAATTGATTCCACGTTCTCTTTCCTAGGGCAGCAACCAAAAAAGGTCCAGTGATGAACTCAATGCATACCGCGCTACCAAGTGGAATGCGTTCGATTGCTTGGTAGAAGGATTGATTCATAAATGCTGTGACGAAGCCAAAGATAACGGCTGTCATCCACTGCTGCTTGGTCCATTTTCTCAAATTAGGTCGTGAGATGAGGAGGAGTACTGCTGCGCCAAATGCGAATCGCCACGTGCTTGACGCTGCTGGCCCAATTGTTTTAAACAGGGGCTGAATGATCGCAACAGACCAAGGAATCAGGGTTGCAGCAGTAACTAGGAGAGCCAAACCTTCAAAGGTATTTTTCTTTTGAAGCTTTCTATGAGGACTCAAAAGGTTTCCAAGCCTGAGCGGTCCGCATTAAGAGTCAGCACTTGGCCAGCAATGGAATTCGACTGGAGAAACTCTGTGGCAGCTTTCGCGATTCCCGGTGCATTCTTTTGTGTACTTAGTCCCAGCATTGTTGAACCAGCTCCTGACCAACATGACGCAGCAGCTCCGGCCTCACGAAGCGTTTGAAGAAGTGGTGCCGCGAACGAAAGCAATGGCATTCGATACGGCTGGTGAAGGTAGTCATCCATGGCAGACGGAACAAAGTCTTGATGGTTCGCGAGTCCAGCAATCAGCAGACCTAGTGAGTTGAGGTTATGCACTGCATCAGCAAAAGGGACTTGCTTTGGAAGTACGCGTCGAGCATCTGCGGTTGCTAATTCTTCGTCCGGAATGACAACAACAAATCGCCATTCATCATCAAGTTGTAACGGTCTAGCGATTATTGAACCGTCTTTCTCGACATTCGCTACCACCAGTCCACCGAGCAGTGACGCTGCTGCATTTTCAGCGTGACCATCCACCTCCGTCGCAATTCGAAGAACATCATTCGACCCGGCGGCAGCAGCTGCAGCCAGTGCGAGCGATGCCGAAGAACCAAGGCCCCTAGAAAGAGGGATCCCAGACTTAACGTGCATCTTGTAGTTGGAGTGCCCGAGAGCTTTTGTCGCAATTTTTGCGGCCATGTGGTTCTCATCATCAAAGAGACCAGCACCGTAGCCTTCAGAGCTAATTGAGAAAGAGTCGCTGAGTTCGATTGAGACTTCGATGTAGAGCTCAAGAGCTACTGCAAGCGCGTCGAAACCTGGTCCAAGGTTGGCAGAAGAGGCTGGGACACGTGCGAGCATGTAACTAGCGTAGGCGTTGCCAGAGCGTCAGTGGAACTGCAGACTCTTGCGCAACAACAGGAATCCGGTACTTCTTAGATCCATCTATTAAAAGCCAGCCGACTACGTCACCTTTATGAATTCGAGAAGTTATGTGCTTCGAGACGAATTTCACAGGAAGACCATGGGCAACTGACGACCAAGAAATTTCAGTATTTTCGCGAACGCCAAACGTAGTGATGTTGCTACCCCACCCGATACTTCCGAGTGAGAAGTTTGGTGAAAAAATGAAGTGAGCATCTTGAGCAATCATCGAGATCACTGATTTTTCGAGTGCGAGGGTCGCATTCCCTGCTGGTGTCAACAGATCTCCACCTTGAGCACCGAGGACAACGGCATACGCAATTTGTGGTGTTCCATTGATCATGAAGGTCATCGCCATTGCGTTGCAACCACCTGCTTGAACTGTGCGACCTGACTTAACTCCGATTACGTCATTAGTGCCGACATAGGGCGTGTACGTGTCAACTTTTCCAGCGACTGGTAGGACGACGCTTGATTGACTAACAATCGAGCGCACTAGTGGAGACTGCATCAACAGCGCGGCTAACTGAACTTGATCCTGAGCCGTAGAAACTGAACCCGGTAAAAAACCCGACGGATCTACGTAGTGCGTGCTTACAATTCCGATCAAGTTAGCTTGCGCATTCATCTCGCTGACAAAAGCTTCAACAGACCCTGAGGTCATAATTGCCAGCAGCGTCGCATAATTATTCGACGAGTGAACAAGAAGCCCATTGAGCAAATCTCGTTCGCAAATCTTCTCTCCCACTGTCACGTACGCGTTGGACTCACCCTGAGACTTCATAAGGTTGTAGGTCGAAACATCTTGAGCGCTGATAACCAAGCAAGGGCCGTTATCAGATGGAGACTTCGCCGGAAAACTCAGAGGAAGTTTTGAAAGGACAACATACGCTGTCATCATTTTTGTCAGGCTGGCGATCGGACGAGTTAGATCATTATTTGATTTCAACAGTCCAAGTGCCGGAACGCTTATTGCTGCGCTGCCAACACTTGGCCAGGCGTAATTCGACTGCTGAGTGGTTGAACTTACATTCACTGCACCAATTACGTGTGATGCCTTTGCTGGCGAATGGAGCAACGGCAACTGCATGCCAATGATTAATCCAACAGCGATTGATGCTCCGATGATTATTGAAACGAATCGGATGAATAGACCACTAAGGACTGGATGTTTTACTGACACGGCTTACAGCGAAGTCTTCTCGTCGTACTGTTCTTGCGTCATAAGGACTCGACGAGCCTTCGATCCATCACCTGCAGCAACAATGCCCTCTTCTTCCAACTGGTCCATCAATCGACCAGCACGCGCAAAGCCAACACGGAGCTTTCGCTGCAGCATCGAAGTTGAGCCCTGCTGCGTTGCTAAAACCAATCTGCGCGCTTCATGAAGCACCATGTCATCATCATCACCAGCTGAGGCATTGAGTGAGCCATTCCCGGTGCGGCCAATAGGAGTGTCTTGGGCCAGAATTGTTTCAGCACGGCCACCCTGGGCTTTCCAGTTTTCAACAATCTTTCGAACTTCATCTTCAGAGACCCATGGGGACTGCAAGCGCCTTGCGATGTTGCTAGATGCTGTTACGAGCAACATGTCACCTTTTCCAATGAGGCGCTCAGCACCACCTTGGTCCAAGATCACACGACTATCAGCAAGTGATGAAACCGCGAAGGCCATACGACTTGGGACGTTGGCTTTTATAACACCAGTAATAACGTCAACGCTTGGACGCTGAGTTGCAAGCACCAAGTGAATTCCAACAGCACGAGCCATTTGCGCAATTCGAACAACGGACTCTTCTACGTCTCGAGCGGCAACCATCATCAGGTCATTTAGCTCATCAACAACGATAACTATGTAAGGGAATTTCTCTGGACCAGGCTGTTCTTCGATGTCCGACTCAAGTCCAGATCCGCGTTCAATTGCTTCTGCTACTTGCTCACGCACGGAAGGCTCTGGCTGGAGCTCACCACGCGCAATCATCTCTTGGTAGCTCGTAATGTCTCGCGCTCCACTTGCAGCGAGGATGTCGTAGCGACGTTCCATTTCCTTTACGGCCCACGCAAGCATTCCTGCGGCCTTCTTTGGATCAACAACTACCGGAGCAATGAGGTGAGGAAGGTCGTTGTATTGACCCATCTCAACCCGCTTGGGGTCAATCAACACGAGGCGTAGTTGATCAGGAGTTGCACGCATCACCAGTGACGTAACGAGTGAGTTGATGCAAGAACTCTTTCCGGCACCAGTCGCACCAGAAATCAGAACGTGCGGCATCTCTCCGAGATTGACAACAACCGTCTTTCCTGAAATGTCTTTTCCGATCGGAACATCAAGTGGGTGATGTGCCCCTGTTGCTTCATCGGATGCAAGAAGGTCACCTAATGCAACGAGTGTTCGTTGACGATTTGGAACTTCCACTCCGATTGCCGAGCGACCAGGAATCGGGGCCAGAATTCGAACATCAGGAGAGGCCATGGCATAGGCAATGTCTTTGTTTAGCGAAGTAACTCGCGCAACCTTCACACCAGGTCCGAGTTCTAGCTCGTAACGAGTAACTGTTGGCCCAACGGTGTATCCAACGAGCGTTGTGTCGACACCGTGCGCAGCAAGTGCGGTCACCAACTCAGCACCAGCCAGGTCTATCGCACTGCGATCTTGCTTTTGTTCTTTAGTGCGGCCAAGCATCGACATTGGAGGGAGCACCCAGTCGCTATGCATTGGAGCAGCCTTCGCCGCTGGCTTAGCTGGCTTCTGTGGAGCGGGCTCTGCTGGCAATGCTGGAGGTGGGACGTCTTCTTCGTAATCGACAATCACTTCTTCTGGGAACTCTTCTTCATAGATGAAGGGCTCAGGAAGAGGTTCTACTTCAGCGACTTCTTTCTTTTTGCGGCGTCGAGGTTTTTCTTCAACCTCTTCTTCTGCTTCATAATTCTCATCAACTTCAGGGCGTGAATTCCACCATGCAGCAAGGCGGCCACCAAGCGCACGCATCAATGCGCCGAAGGCGAACACAAGAGCCCTAAGTCCAATGCCAGTTGTCACCATGACTGCGATGATTATTACTGCGAGCAAAACCACCAGTGCCCCGGCGATTCCAATTGTTCGGTGCAGTCCCCCACCAATAAGTACGCCTAGCCATCCACCGCCATGTGCGAGTTCAGAAGTTGAAGCACCAAGTGTGGGTCTTCCGCCAAACAAGTGTCCAAGTCCGCAAGCACCAACAAGCCCTAAGCCAACGCCCCAGCCAAATCTTGTGCGGTCAACTTCGAGGTTGCCCCAGATGAGACCAGCACCAAGGCCAATGAGGATTGGTGGAATTGCGAAGCGACCAATACCAAATAGGGATGAAAGCCCTTTGGAAATGCTGTGCCCTACTGGTCCAAGAGCGCCAGCTTCAGCGAGCAGTGAGAAGAGTCCAACAACTACAAGTACAACGATCCAGATGTCTCGTTCATGGCGCTTCCAGGCCGACGGTGAGTCCGTAGGTGCTGAGCGCTTCGTTGAACGAGCGGGGGCCTTTTTGGCAGGCTTTTTCTTGTGTCGTGCTTGTGCCACAACCATCTAACTTACTGAACTTATGCCCATTTTTAGTGCCAATCCATCTAGTGTGGTTTCATGTCGCAACCAGATAGCACTTCCGTCAAACTCGCCGAGCGCCTGGGAGTCAATGCCTACGTAGGGTCCGTTGTCTCTTCCAAGCAGATAAGCACCTCTTTGTATGAGGTGATACTTAAAGGAAACGCTGAGAAGCTCGCTGGAGTGCCCGGTAACGACGTAATGGTGCGCATGACCGACAACAATGGCGCCTTTGGGCGCAGGCGCTACAGCGTTCGATCTGTTGACGCTGAAAATGACCAGTTCACGCTGTGGGTTAGTACCGACCATGAAGGACCAGGGAGCCACTGGGCAAAGAATGCCAAGCCGGGTGATGAGGTTGACCTGGTAGGTCCTCGCGGAAAAATACCATTAGACCCCCTCGCCGATTGGTACCTCTTTATGGGTGATGTTTCTGGTCTCGCCGCTTTTTATCGAATGGCTGAGAGTATCGAGATTCCTGGCAAGGCAATTTTCATTGTTGAAACTAAGCATGACGATGACGCTGTTACCGCATCATTTGACGAAGGACTCGGAGTCACTGGAATCTTTGTTGACAAGAATGGTCGAGCGGAGAATGATCCTGCAGGACTACTCAGTGGTCTAAGCGCTTTCGCATTCCCACCCGACGAAGGTCACGCCTATCTCTTTGGTGAATTCACAATCACAAAGGTCCTGCGTGAAGCATTGCTCGACCGAGGGCTAAAAGACGAACAGATCAGTCGCAAAGCCTTTTGGCGCCACGGTGAGAAGAATGCCGAAAACGGCGAACCTAATAAGCAGGACTAGAGAACAACAATCGCTGGCAGTAGAACAGGCTGGCGACGATACTTCTGCCCGAGAATTCTTCCTGCTGCTCGTTGCGCGATCTTATTAATTGATCCTTCGTCACGGTCACCATCGCTCAGTGCATTCTGGATTGAGTCACGAACAGTGTCGGCAACAGCATCAAGAAGTTTCTTGTCATGTTCACCTTCGAACCAGCCACGAGTAGTAATTCGAACAGGTTGAACAATCACCCCACGCTCACGGTCAATACCAGCTGAGATCTGAAGCACTCCGTATTCAGCAAGCATTCTTCGCTCTTCGAGTGGTTTCTCATCAAGATCTCCGGCGCTGCCATCAATGTAGTGAAATCCAGCAGGAATCTGGCCGGAAAGGCGAATGCCGGCTTCGCTAACTTCCACCTGGTCACCGTCTTCACAAATGAGAATGTGCTCATGTGACATACCCATTGATTCTGCAAGGTCGGCGTGATGAACAAGGTGACGGAACTCACCGTGAACCGGAACAAAATTTCTTGGACGAAGTAACTGGTGAAACGTGCGCAGCTCACCTTGACGTGCATGGCCCGATGCATGGACTGGCTCATGACCGGAATGGATTACTTCAGTTCCAGCACGGTGAAGGTCGTCTATAAGTCTTCCAACGGACCACTCATTTCCAGGTATCGGGTGAGAGCTAAGGATGATTGTGTCATCTGCTCCAACGGTGAAGTCTCGCGCATCTCCACGCGACAACTTTGAGAGTGCAGCAAGAGGCTCCCCTTGGCTTCCAGTGCAGATAACGCACACTTCTCCTGGTTCATAGCGGTCAATGTTTGCAATGTCTACGAAGTCGGCAGTGTCAACGTGGAGCAAGTTCAGCTTTCGAGCCAACTTCACGTTTACGTCCATTGAACGACCCAGCAGAGCGATCTTTCGATTCTGCTCAAGAGCGACATTGATGATCTGTTGAACACGGTGAATGTGGCTCGCGAAACAAGCAACAACAATGCGCTTCTTTGGACGTTCAAGAAATAGTCTTCGAAGCGCTCCACCTACCGAGCGCTCGGAAGCGGTAAATCCCGGCTCTTCAGCATTGGTTGAGTCACAGAGGAGTAATGCAACGCCCTCGTCGCCCAGGGCAGCAAGTCGTGAAATGTCGGTACGTCGTCCATCAATTGGAGTTAGGTCAAGCTTGAAGTCACCCGAGTGAACAATGATTCCGATCTCCGTGTGAAAAGCAAGTGCATGTGCACTTGGCACCGAGTGCGTTACTGGAATGAATTCAATTTCGAATGGTCCGATTTTTCGCTTTTCACCGTCAGCAACCTCAATAAATGTGAGGTCGTGACCAACGCGTGCTTCAGTCAGTCGATGCTTAGCAAATCCGAGAGTCAGTGCTGCCCCGTAGATGGGAACGTTGATGTCTTTGACGAGGTATCGAAGTGCACCAGTGTGGTCTTCGTGGCCGTGGGTTAGAACAATCGCGTCTACGCGGTCTTTGCGCTCAAGTAGCCAGCGAAAGTCAGGCAGAATGAGATCGACGCCGTACATGTTTGGCTCAGGAAACATGAGTCCCGCATCGACAACAACAATGCGACCATCTTGTTCAATAGCGCAACAGTTTCGGCCAATTTCGCCGAGACCACCTAGGAACGTAACGCGAACGGAATCTTTAGACACGAGTTGCTCGCAGGGCCGTCACGATTTCTACAGCTTTCGTGTCAAGCGCTGCATCACTAGGCGCGTGCGGAAGGCGGCACTGGCCCACATTAAAACCTAAATATCTCATAGCTGCTTTCGATGGCATTGGATTTGGATACAGCAGTGTTCCTTCAAACGCACAGCTATCACTAAGTCGAGCTTTCATTTCATTTGCCAGAGCAACATCACCTGCAATGTGCGCTGTGATCATTTGAGAAAACTCAGGACCAGCCCAGTGTGATGCAACAGACACAACACCAACTCCACCAAGTTCCATGAAATCCAAAACCAAAGAGTCATCACCACTGTAGAGGTCAAGTGCGGAGCCAAGGGCAGTCTTGGTCGTCTTCGCCTGCTCTAAATCAGAAGATGCATCTTTTAGCGCAACAATGTTTTTATTTCCCTGCACTAGCGCAATTGTTGTTTCCGATTCAATCTTTCGACCAGTACGAGAGGGAATGTCGTAAAGCATTACTGGGAGCGGCGTTGACTCTGCCACCGCCGCCAAGTGAAGTTCGATCCCCTTTTGGCTTGGGCGAGCATACGCAGGTGTAGTTGCGAGCACCCCAGCAACACCAGTTGCCTTCACTTTGCTCGTCAGTTCGACTGAGCGAGCAGTGTCTGATGAGGTGGAACCAGCAAGGACAGGAACTGTGACAGCACTGGCAACGGTGGCGAAGAGTTCAAGTTTTTCGTCGTCAGAAAGTGACGTTCCTTCACCGGTTGAGCCAGCAATTACGAGTCCGTCACTGCCCTCAGAGACCAAGAACCTTGCAACATCACGAGCTACATCGTGGTCAATTGAGCCATCAGCAGCAAAAGGAGTCACCATGGCAGTTAGTAGTCGGCCAAATTGCGGTGAAGTCATGAGTACGAAGTTACCAGTCTGAGGCTTCTAGAAATGCCTAGAGCAATGAATCGATGCCACTTAAGAAGCATGGGGTCGCACCGATTGCATTTGCAGCGACGGCCACTCCCTGGACGAAGCTGGATCGGTCAAAGGAGTCGTGGCGAATAGTGAGGCCTTCACCCGGTCCGCCAAAAAGCACTTCTTGATGCGCCACGAGCCCAGGAAGTCGAACCGAGTGGATTCGAACACCATCAACGACATCTGCTCCACGAGATCCAGCGAAAGTCTCTCGTTCTGTTACATCTGCAATTGAAGCTTTCCCAGCAGACTTACGAGACTTAGCAATTCCCTGTGCAGTAGTAATTGACGTTCCTGAAGGAGCATCAACTTTCTTGTCGTGATGTAGTTCAATGATTTCAACACGATCGAAGTATGGAGCAGCCATTGCAGCAAAGCGTTCAGTGAGAACAGCACCTAGTGAGAAGTTTGAAGCAATTAGAACGCCAGTCTTCTTCCCCGCTTCTTCAATTACGCTTCGCTGCTCTGAACTCAGGCCCGTGGCGCCAATGACAAGTCCAATCTTGTTGGCGGCGCACCAGTTCGCTGAGCTCACGACGCTTTCAGGATTCGCGAATTCAACGACAACATCAATAGTTGACGGATCAATTTCTGAAATCTTTGAGAAGTAGGCAGCGCCGAAGAGTTCGCGCGGAGGATTCACGTCAACCAACGCAGTGATTTTGAAATCGCCACGCTCGCCCAGGCCAGCAGCCATTGCCTGTCCCATGCGGCCTGCGCCACCGATGATTGCGAGTGATTTCATAACTAAACCTTAGCGTTTCGACTTCTACGCCTGATGAGTACTGGCCAAAGTGCAATGCCTCCGACGCTTAAGCCGCTGAAGAGTGAGATCAGCAGTGACTTTTCAATAAATGGTGCATGGTAGTGAAAGTGGACAATCCACTTGCCGCTTGGAACATGCACCTTTTGGATGAGTCCATATTTCTTAACCATGAGCATGCGAGATTTGCCCGTTTCAGAGTTGATCGCTGTGGCATGCCAACCAGGGAGATACGCCATGCTTCGAATCAAATCCGCGGAAGTTGAATCGTTGACGTACACCCAGCTATCACCATAAATTGCGTCCTTAATACTCGTAATTTTGCAATCACAAGCATCAGCAGAGAATCTGTATTCGATGTCCTTCGTAAACGATCTAAAGACAGCAAGTGTCCCCATGGTCTTCGTCATTACCCATGGAGCAGCGTCCATAGCGAGTTGAAATGAATTATTGAGTTCGTAAATCACCGATGGAGAAGCCGCACTAGTAACGAGCGTGCTCTTGAGCTTGAAGTCACTTGGTGATGAGAGCGTGAAACCAGCGCCCAGCGCTCCAGTTCCTACAAATTTGAACGAAATGAATTTGGCACTGGAGCTGGTCGGAGCCACCTTGGATCCAATTGGCTTTCCCTCTGCATTAATCATCTGAAGCTTCAAAGTAGTAAGTGGCGAAGAAGTTTTTGAGAAAACTTGGATTTCGATTGACTTCACATTCATCTCACGACCGAAATATCGCGTGGTAGTCCCGATGTTCCATTTTTGTGCAAGACAGAGAGGTGGAAGAGCGATGCCTGGATAGAGAGCTGTCATGAGTTGCTGCGAAGCAATAACGACTGACGTGAGATTCAACTGTGTAAATTCCCCGCGTCCAAGGTTGCAGGGGTCAGCCAAAGCTTCGGAGTGTGTTCCTGTCACCGCTGCATACTGTGCTGATACCAATGACCCGTAGCCCTGCGCACTAGGTATTCCCGTGAACACGTTTGAATCGACAATTCCAAGGTTCTGAATCGCGTCGGCGTTCGATCCGGCGTAGTCAATCATTAATGTTCGCCCAGTTGAACCAAAGAGCGAAAGTGCTTGTTGTCTTGATGGCTGAGTTTGTACGTTGCCGCCAACGATTCCAGTGCCGCAGTACAGGCAGAAAATCAGCACATCAATTGTCAAGATCACAAGAAGTGACTTCAGCGCCCACTTCTTTGCAATAAACATTGTGCAGACCGCCAAAATCGCCATCGCGATCAGCAGGTGTTGAACCAAAGTTACTTTTTCACTGTTCGCCATGTACGAGTCAGCGATTCCAGTTCCAAGGAAATTAATGATGTGAGGACCCCAGAACATCATTCCAATAGCAAGCAGTGCAGTGAAAGCTGCGGGAGCGAGAGTGAACCACCTCGCCCTTCCCACGAGACCTGCTTTCTTGAAGTCTTTCTTTTCAATGTGGTGTATCCATAGCGCCAGAAATACCGACAGCGCGAAGTCGACCAGAATGACATTGCGACTTTGGAGTCGAGTGCTTTTCAGGAGCGGAATGCCGTGGAAGATGTGACCGAGCGGTGTGAACGAGCCCCACGTTGCGAATAAACCAACTACCGCGACAACAACGTAGAGAACGAAGTCTTTATCTTCACCTTGCCATCCCTTTCGCTTCAAACGAGAGAGAAATGCAAAGAAACCAATCATTGCGAGAATTCCTGCGTAGCTGGTTACTTCTGCCAAGTTGTAATTAACGAAATACCCAGGGCCAGCAACCGCACCATTGCCACCAAAGATATCTGGGATGAAGAACAGCGCACTCCACTTGACCGACAGTGAACCAGAACCAAAGAACCAGTATGAGATTGCCGCTCGGTTCGATGATCCAATGAATGCCCAACCAGGAAGTAACTGGCAGATACCGATTCCAATACCCAGTATCCCACCGACGCCGAGTGTTAGTAGATAGCTGGCACGCTTCTTCCAAGAGACCAGAAAATACGAAGAACGGATGAGGAGAATTGAGGGAACTACTATCAGCCCTAGTAATTCAATTTCAGCAATCGATCTTGGTTCGCCAGTTAGAAACGTAAGACCCAGCAGTACAGCGAACCAAACGACTGAAGTTCTAACTCGACCGACAATCTCTCTCAGCGTCGCAGTTTCTGGGAGGTCGCGAAGGCGCCGAGCCAGTGAGAGAAACACCAGGACAAACCAAGGAATGAGTGCCGAGCCTTGCACGACCGCCAAATGGACCAGCTGTCCCAGCATGGCTCCGGTGTAGGTAAAACTAAGCGCAGCTGCGAGTGAGGCAACTGGACTCAGCCTGTGCCAGCGAAGCAACACGTACATTCCAAGCGCGCTTGTGACGTAAATGGCAATCAGGTTTATGGCCCATGCCACTTGTGGTGGCAAGAAAATAAAGAGCAGCGTTAGAGGGTAAAAAGCACCGGCGTTCATTCCACCAAGCAGCGGTGAGCCGGAGTTGATGAACACATTCATTAGAGGCAAGTGACCCGTTGCCATGATTTTTCCAACTAATGCACGTAGTGGGAAATTTTGAATCAAATTGTCTGCGGTTATTGCTGGATGACCTAGCAATGCGGGAATCGTGAAAAGCAAAGTTGGAATTATGGCAATAGCCAGAATGGCCCAGCGATCAACTTTCGCCAGCGGTCTCCACCAAGAAACTGATGGAGATGAAGCGGTGCTATTCATTCTCTCTACGCTACAAAAGAAAAACCCCCTGTGAATCAACTTTGCATTGATTCACAGGGGGTTTTAAATGTTTTAGCGACGACGTGGACGTGGTCCTCGACGGTTTCCACCGTCTCCGTTATCGAATGAAGGACCACCAGGACCCAAGTCACCAATTTCATCAGCAAGTTCTGCTTCAAACGATGCTTCAAAAGAAGACGATGGAGCCTTTGGCTTGTCCTCGCGAGGAGCACGCTCTTCACGAGGTCCGCGGTCTTCGCGTGGTGGACGAGGAGCGCGTGGCTCTTCATCTACTGCCATGTTGGCGTATTCACCAGCGAGTGAAAGTGAAACCTTGCCCTGCGGGTCAATGTCATCAACCTTCACTTCAAGAGTTTGACCAAGTTCAACAACATCTTCAACCTGTCCGATGCGCTTTCCATCATTTAGTGGTGACATCTTCGAAATGTGGAGCAGTCCGTCACGGCCAGGCATGATTGAAATGAATGCACCGAACTTCGCGATGTTTACAACGCGTCCTGGGTACACCGCTCCAACTTCAGCAACTGGTGGGTCAAGGATTAGTGAGATGCGACGACGTGCTTCTTCAACGGCGCGTCCGTCTTTTGCACCAATAGTTACGGTTCCAACAACGCCATCATCGTCAACTGCGATGTCTGCACCAGTCTCTTGCTGCAATGTGTTGATGACCTTACCCTTTGGCCCAATAACTTCACCGATCTTGTCGATTGGAATCTCAATAGTCACAATCTTCGGAGCAACAGCAGCAACTTCGCTACGTGGTTCTGCGATTGTGTCAGTGATGAGCTTCAAGATTGTGAGACGAGCATCCTTTGCCTGGTGCAGTGCTTTTGAAAGCACGTCAGCAGGGAGTCCGTCAATCTTCGTGTCAAGTTGTAGTGCAGTAACAGCATCAGCAGTTCCTGCAACCTTAAAGTCCATGTCACCGAATGCGTCTTCTGCACCCAAGATGTCAGTAAGCGTTACGTACTTGCCATCTTCGTAAACAAGTCCCATTGCGATACCCGCAACTGGAGCCTTGATTGGAACACCCGCAGCCATAAGCGACAAAGTAGAACCACATACTGAAGCCATAGACGTTGAACCGTTAGATGCCATGATGTCTGAAACAACACGAAGCGTGTAAGCAAAGTCCTGCTCGTTTGGAAGAACTGGAATAAGTGCACGCTCAGCGAGCATTCCGTGACCAACTTCACGACGCTTAGGAGCTCCTACGCGACCAGTTTCACCAACTGAGTATGGAGGGAAGTTGTAGTGGTGCATGTAGCGGCGCCACTCGTCAGGTGTAATTGAGTCAAGCTGCTGGCGCATGCGTGGCATGCCGAGCGTTGTGACGTTTACAACCTGTGTGTCTCCACGCTGGAACATTGCTGAACCGTGTGTCATTGGGAAAAGGTCTAGCTCTGCAGAGAGCGGACGAATGTCTGCAGCTCCACGGCCGTCGATACGCATTCCCTCATCAACAATGCGCGCACGAACAATCTTCTTGGTTACTGACTTAACAGCAGCCTTGATTTCTGTAGTGCGGTCTGGGAACTCAGCGCTGAGTTCAGCAACGATTTCCTTAGTTGCTGCGTCGAGAGCTTCTTGACGTGGCTGCTTTTCTGTGAGCTTGTTTGCTTCAGCAAGCTTGGCCTTACCAACAGCTTCAACGCGTGCGTACACGTCGTCTTGGTAGTCAACAAAGTCAGGGAATTCGATTGGGACGATTGGTCCACGCTCAGCAACGTAAGCCTTGACGAGTTCACGCTGAAGGTTGATTGCTTCACGGATCCAAAGCTTCGAAGCTTCAAGACCAGCAGAAAGAACATCTTCAGAAACCTTTGGAGCTCCGTCGGCGTACTTTTCGAATGATCCTTCAGTTCCACCAGCTTCAACCATCATGATGGCGATGTCTGATTCAACTGAGTCAGTTAGTGCGCGGCCAGCAACAACGAGTTCGAATGTCGCAGCGTCACCTTCAGCGAATGTTGGGTGTGGTGCCCATACGCCATCTGTTGTGTACGCCATACGAACTGCACCAATTGGGCCTTCGAATGGGATGCCTGAGATCATCAATGCAGCAGAAGATGCGTTGATGGCCAAGATGTCATGTGGGTTTTCCTGGTCAGCACTAAATACTGTGCCAACTACCTGAACTTCGTTACGAAATCCCTTAGGGAATGACGGACGAAGTGGTCGGTCGATGAGGCGACAGATAAGTACTGCCTGGTCCGAAAGTTTTCCTTCGCGGCGGAAGTACGCCCCTGGGATTTTTCCGGCGGCGTATGCACGCTCTTCAATGTCAACAGTAAGTGGGAAGAAGTCAACACCTTCTCGTGCGCTGCGCTGTGCGGCAACGGTTGCGAGAAGCATGGTGTCACCAATACGAGCCATTACGGCTCCATCGGCGAGTTGTGCCAGGTGTCCTGCTTCAAAACTCAATGTTTTGTCTGTACCCGTGATTGGGCTACTTACGCGGATTGCGTCAGTCATGGAAATGCTCCTATTTAGTTAGCAACACTCTGCCCGGATCCCAGTGAGCAACCTTCGCAACACTTTGCGATTGTCCTCCACTGGCTTCCAGGGATTCAGATGTGTTGAACACGTCGACGGCGTCGACGTGTCGCTTGATTAGCGACGAATGCCGAGACGGCCAATTAGCTCGCGGTAATGCTCAACATTGCCATTCTGCACATAATCGAGCAGACGACGGCGTTGTCCAATGAGCTTCATAAGTCCACGACGTGTGTGGTGATCACCCTTGTGCACTTTGAGGTGCTCAGTGAGGTGTGAAATCCGGTCAGTCAAGAGCGCGATCTGAACTTCGGACGAGCCGGTGTCAGTTCCGTGCGCTTGGTATTCCTTGATGATTTCTTGCTTCTCAGCCATTTACGTATTTACCTTATGAATCGGGGGTCCCGTTGCGAGCCGCCAACGTGACGACCCACTTGATCAGCGTCGCTGACCGAGTACCTACCTTAGCAGAATTGAAGTATCAGGTCGAAAAGACTTGAAAATCTCTAGAGATTGAGCCGTGTCCCGGTCAATCTGAGCAATTAGCGCTTCTACCCCATCGAAGGTCATTTCCCCGCGAAGAAGGGAAATAAAAGCAGTATCGAGCACCTGGTCGTACAAGTCTCCACTAAATCCCGGGATGTGCACTTCCACCAAAAGCTGACCGTCTTCGTAGAACTGAGGTCGCTTTCCTACAGAGATTGCAGCTGGCATCCACTCGCCACCTGTTGTTCTTGTAGCGCCAGCGTAAATACCAATTGCTGGAAGTTGCTGGCGAGGATGTGAGTAAATGTTTGCAGTTGGATAGCCAAGTTCTGCACCACGTGCGTCACCATGCACGACAGTGCCGCGAAGAACAAATGGGCGGCCTAGTACTTCGTTGGCGATGTCAAGGTTGCCTTTGGAAAGTGCTGCACGAACAGACGTTGAGCTCCAACGTTCACCGTCACCAAAAATGCTGGCTGGATGAACCTGGTATCCGAATGATTCACTAAGACTTTCGAGCATTGACACGTTGCCTTGTCGTTCATGGCCGAATCTGAAATCCTCGCCAACAACAATGTGAGTTGCTTTCATCTCATCCACGAGAACTCGTGCGATGAAAGATTCAGCAGTTTCTCCAGCGAGTGCAGCATTGAATGTAAGTACTCGCACCTGATCAATTCCGAGTGCCTCTAATCCTTCGAGTCGTTGCTCAATCGTGCCAAGTTGCGATGGAGCTCGGTCAGGAGCAAGTGCGACTGCAGGGTGTGGATCGAATGTCACCACTGAAGAAAGCACACCATGGCGAGTGGCGATTTCTTTTAGATTCTCCAAGACGCGTTGATGACCGCGGTGCAGTCCATCAAATACCCCGACGGCCACCGCGCTTGGTGCGCTTGAAGGAGTGTCTCTCAAAATCTTCACGAATCCAACTTACCTTCACGCGAATCAGGCAAAACGAGTTCGGGTTTCCACAACTGGCCCCGTGGCTGCAAAATGGCCACCAGCTGCCCACTCACGTCTAGGGCCGCAATCTCTGGCGATGTGAACGACTGGGCAATTTCAATTTGCTGACCCATGCGAACTCGGCGTTCTTGCTCGTCGTGGAGGATCACGGTTTCTAGTCCCGTCACGAAGTCAACGGGAGGTCGAAGGACGTCAGTGCCGTTTTCAGCGAGGGTCTTCAATGCATCAAGGGTGAGAGCATCCTTCACCGAGTGGTGACCACTCGCCTCTCTGCGAAGCGCAGTCAGATGTCCGAGGGTGCCAAGTCGCACCGCGAGGTCGCTTAGTAAAACTCGGATGTAGGTGCCAACAGTGCATTCAACAACGAAGTTCCATTCGTCATTTGACTCAGTTGGACACACTTCAAAGCGTGAGATTGTTATCTCTCTTGGAGCCCGTTCAATTTCAATGCCCTCACGCGCCATTTCATAAAGCCTTTTTCCACCTACTTTGATGGCAGAGACCATTGGTGGAATTTGCTGCTGCGTTCCGAGCATCGAAGAAGCGCACGACTGAACAATCTCTAGTGAGAGCTCTGGCACATCAGCCCTGCCAGTGACTTCGCCGTCTGCATCTAGTGAGTCAGTGGAACTGCCTAGTTTCACGATGCCGGTATAGAGCTTCTTCTCACTCTGGGCGAAGCGAATGAGTCGAGTTGCTGGGCCCACGCCAATGATGAGTAGTCCCGTTGCCATTGGATCGAGGGTTCCTGCGTGGCCAACACGCTTTTCGCCGAGTGCTCTTCGCACACGAGACACGACGTCGTGACTTGTGATGCCCTGGGGCTTATCAATTAATAAAAGGCCGTTATTTGTCTTCATTGGCTTGGCGCCTAAGGATGTCTTCCACAGCTCCACCACTTGTAATTGCGGGGTCTGCCATGAACGACAACTTCGGAGTTCGCTTGAGCCTGGTCTGAGCATTTACCGATGCTTGGATCTGTGCGCGCGACTCTTCTAGAACTTCTTTTGCTTCTGGAGTTAACGAGTCGAAATACACCATTGCTTGGCGCATGTCAGGTGATGTGTCAACACCAGTAACAGTAAGAATTCCGAGGCGGTCATCGAGGTCAGACAGACGTGTCATCTCATCAGAGATAACTTGCTGAAGAATTTTGTTCACCCTCGCTGAGCGAGGATATGGGTGGTGACCACCTTCGGTGCGGGCCATGATTTAGGCCGTGCGAGGAATCTCGCGCTCTTCGAAGGTTTCAATGATGTCGCCTTCTTTGAGGTCCTGGTAGTCAGAGAGTCCAATACCGCACTCGAAGCCCGACTGCACTTCACGTGCATCATCCTTGAAGCGTCGAAGTGATGTAATCGAGCCCTTCCAGATGATTGTTCCTTCACGAAGGAATCGAACCTTAGAACCACGAGTAATCACACCATCACGTACGTAGCAACCAGCAATGGCACCAATCTTCGGTACACGGAAGATTTCGCGAACTTCAGCTTCACCAGTAATGACTTCTTCAAAGACAGGAGAAAGAAGACCGAGCATCGCTGCCTGAATTTCTTCGATCAACTTGTAAATGATTTCGTAGGTGCGAATCTGTACGCCTTCTTTTTCGGCGAGGTCACGAGCGCGCTTGTCAGGTCGAACGTTGAATCCAATGATGGTTGCATTCGAGGCCTGTGCGAGCTGAACATTGTTTTCAGTAATTCCACCAACACCACGCTGAACAATCACAAGCTTCACGTCTTCACGCTCAAGCTTCTTAAGCGACTCAGTACATGCTTCTAGTGAGCCCTGAACGTCGGCCTTAAGAACAATGTTCAGTGTGGCTGTTTCTCCACGCTGAATCTGTTCGAAGAGGTCTTCGAGGCGTGCGCCACTTGTTCCAGCACCTGGTTGGTGAGTAATAAGACGTGCACGTTGCGCACGAGCTTCTGCGAGTGAGCGAGCGTGAGTAAGGTCACGTGCAACACGCATTTCGTCACCAGCGTATGGAGGCTCCGAGAAACCGAGGATCTGAACTGGAGTAGACGGTCCAGCAGTTTTGATCTGCTTGCCTTGGTCGTTGATGAGTGCCTTTACTTTTCCAAAGGCCGGGCCGGCAACAACACAGTCACCAACAGAAAGGATTCCCTTTTGGATCATGACCGTCGCCACAGGGCCACGACCACTTTCCAGGTTCGCTTCCAGAACAGTTCCTACAGCGCGACCAGTCGGGCGAGCAGTAAGTTCAGCGATTTCAGCCACGAGAAGTACTTGCTCGAGAAGTTCATCAATGCCAGTTCCTTGCAACGCAGAGATCTCAACACAGATGGTGTCGCCTCCCCACTTTTCTGGAACTAAACCGTGTTGACTCAACTGCTCTAGAACGCGGTCAGGGTTTGCATCGGGCTTGTCCATCTTGTTAACGGCCACAATGACTGGAACGTTTGAAAGCTTGGCGTGTTCGATTGCTTCAATGGTCTGAGGCATTACACCGTCGTCTCCAGCTACCACCAAGATGATGATGTCGGTAACTTTTGCTCCGCGTGAACGCATAGCGGTGAAGGCTTCGTGACCTGGGGTGTCGAGGAACGCAATAGCTCCGTCTTTCCAGTCAACCTTGTACGCGCCAATGTGTTGAGTAATTCCACCAGCTTCGCCAGCTACAACATTTGTTTTACGAATCTTGTCCAGAAGCATTGTCTTACCGTGGTCTACGTGACCCATAACGGTTACAACTGGAGAGCGCGGAATTACTGGAATGTCGTCGTCTTCGTCGTCTTCGTCGAAGAACTTCGCGAGTAGCGCAGCTTCTTGTTGTTCACCTGGGTCAACGAGACGAACTTCTGCGCCAACTTCTGCGGCGTAGAGCTCGATCATGTCATCGCTCAAACTTTGTACTGCAGTAACGATTTCACCTTGCAAGAACAAGAAGCGAATTATGTCTGCGGCGCTGCGGTTTAGCTTTGGACCAACGTCCTTAGCGGTTGAACCGCGCTCGATAAGAATTTCACCTGTTGGCACCGGAGCATTGCTCGGCTGCCATGTAGTCATCTGGGTTGGCTCTAGCTCATCAACATTTCGACGACGACGTGCGGTCTTCTTACGCTGTGATCCGCGAGGACCACCACCCGGACCGCCGCGTTGTGGAGCACCGCGACCTGGACCACCAGCACCTGGGGCACCAGCACCTGGACCGCCCGCTCCTGGTCCACCTGGACCGCCAGTGCGAGGACCACTAAAGCCACCACCTGGACGTGAAGGACCACCGGTACGTGGAGCACCTGTTGTGGGACGAGGACCACCGGTACGAGGACCTGATGGTGCACCTGGACGACCACCAGTACTTGGCATCGGACGACGTGCTCCAGGAGGTGGAGGGATTGGTCGACCAGTCGCGCTCATTGGGCGACTTGGAGGTGGAGGAATTGGTCGGCCAGTAGAACTCATTGGCGGACGTGGTGGCTGTGGAGCGCCATCGGTTGGCTCTGCACTTGTTGGACGCTGCGTTGGACGCATGGTCACAGGACCGTCTGGTGAAACTGTGCGAGTTGGGGCAGCCTTTGGAGCAGCGGTGCGGCTGCGAACAACCTTTGGAGCGTCTTCCGCTTCTGGCTCTGCAGCTACAGGTGCGCTTGTCGCAGTCTCAGGTTCTACCTCAACGGCTTTGCTCGCACGCATCTGAGGCTCAGGTTTTTCGCTTACATCTTCTTTTAGTGCAGGCTCAACAGTTTCGGCTTTAGCCTTCGTTGCTTTTGTAGCCTTCGTTGCTTTCGTGGCCTTGGTGGCTTTTGCAGCCTTTGGCTCTTCAGGGACGACTTCGCGTCGCAGGCCCTCTGCGTCGGCCTTTCGACGGATGCGGTCGGCCTGTGCATCTTCAATAGAGGCGGAGGGGCTCGTCGCGCCAATACCTAGTTTTTGGGCGAGACCGAGCAACTCTTTGCTCGTAAGTCCGAGCTCTTTCGAGAGCTCGTGTACTCGTATCTTCTTCTGCGCCAAAACGATCCTTTAAAAATTCGCGTGCTTACATTCTTGTAAACACAGTCATTAATTCTTTCACAACACTTACTGCTTCGAGCGGTTAATCAACTGCCTTAACTGCTCCACATCGCTATCGCTCACCGAACTTCTAAGCGAGCGGGCGATCTGACCACTCTGTACTTCCTCACTACAAACTCCATCAGCGCACAACCAGATTCCTCGCCCGACTCCCCTGTTGATGTACCACGTACCATCAAGAGTTCGCCCAGCGCGAATCATTTCAGTGTCGTCACGTCTATTTCGACAGACAACACATGTGCGAATCGGTCTTATGCTTCGTCCTCCGCGACAACTTCAGCAACAACGATTTCCTCGACGTCGCCTTCTGCGTCGGTAATTACTTCGTCAACAACAACAGCTTCGTCAGTTACAGAAACTGTTTCGTCAATAACTTCATCACCATCGGTCCACACTTCTTCAGCAACGACGTCTTCTTGGCCCTCGTTCTCAGAACGAATATCAATACGCCATCCGGTGAGTCGAGCTGCAAGGCGGGCATTCTGGCCTTCCTTACCGATAGCAAGCGAGAGCTGCTGGTCGTGGACAATCACGGTCGCAATTCCTTCTTCTTCGTTTAGCTGGACTTCACGAACTCGTGCAGGCTGCAGCGCTGCTTGGATGAACTCAATTGGGTCATCACTGTAAGGAACGACGTCAATGCGCTCTGAGCGAAGCTCGTTAGTGATGTTGCGAACTCGAGACCCTCGAGCTCCTACGCATGCACCAACTGGGTCCACCATTTGGTCATTTGAGGCAACGGCAATCTTTGAACGGTGACCGGGCTCACGGGCCAGCGCCTTGATCTCAACGATGCCATTTGCGATTTCAGGAACTTCGATTTCGAACAACTTCGCCACGAGTGCTGGGTGGGTGCGACTCACAACAATCTGTGGGCCCTTGTTCGTCTTTCGTACTTCAACGATGTACACCTTGATGCGAGCACCGTGTTCGTAGCGCTCAAAGGCAATTTGCTCAGCCTGTGGCAATAGTGCCTCTACGCGGCCCAGATCAAGAAGTGTGTAGCGGTTGTCGTTCTGCTGGACTGTTCCAGAGACGATGTCTCCTTCGCGGTTTGCGAACTCTTCGTACATCTGGCGACGCTGAATGTCACGAATAAGTTGCATAAGCACTTGCTTTGCAGTCTGGGCAGCAATTCGACCGAAGTCTTCAGGTGTCGCATCCCATTCCTTCGTAACGTTTCCTTCAAGGTCGAGCTCGAGGCCCCACACCTTGATGTCACCGGTCTCTGGGTTGATTTCAACTTCAGCATCTTCTGCTGAGTCGGGACGACGCTTGTACGCAGCGAGCAGCGCGTTAGCAAGAGCAATGAGCAACTCGCCTTCGTCAATGTTCTGGTCTCGTGCAATTTGCGATAACGCTTCAATAAATTCAAAGTTCGCCATGATTAACCTTTCTTGCCTGACTTGCCAGACGTTGCCTTGGATGGTGAGGGCTTAGCTTCTGGCCCCCACTTGAAAACTGTGCGTGCACGTTCAACATCAGAAATAGCAACGGTGACTTCACCGGCTTCTGCATCATTGAGTGTGACTGTTTTTTCGTCGCAGCGAAGGACGGTGCCTTCGAGTCGACGTGTTGGAAGGTCCTTGCGAAGTTCTCGCAGTGTGACAACTTCACCAACGGTTGTAAGAAAGTGTGCTGGGGTACGAAGGCGTCGCTCTAGTCCCGGACTCGACACGTCCAGGGTGTAGCGATTTGGGATTGGGTCATTGGCATCAAGCCACTCTCCGATCACACGGTTTGCCTTGGTCAGGGACTCTAAATCAACCCCTCCGTCTTTAGTGACGGTGATGGTCAAAGTGCCTGAAATCATCTCAAGGTCATAGAGGTCAAGTCCGAGATTAGATAGGAGCGGACGCAGTGGTGTCTCCAGATCCATGGCCATCTCCTCTCTATGTCGCAGGGACGTATAGGAATGAGAAAGCGCGAGCCAAAGGCCCGCGCTTAAACGAGTCCAAACGTCCGTAGCGGACTGTCGGGTTAAATTGTAGCAGTATCAGGGAAAAGACTCAATAGGGCGTGAAAATCCACAATCCCGGCTAATTCCTTGATTTTCAAGTAACTGGGTTAATACGACTTAGCGACGATGCAAATCAGATCTTTTTCAGTGTCCGTCACGGGCATTGAACCATCTCGACGCTGCAAGCAGCGAACCGTAATGGCATCAGTCTTCAATCTAGCCTCACCAGCCGAGCCCACGAGGTCCCAGTCCAATCGGGCGAATCCTGTCTGCGCTGCCTGCATTGCCTCATCAATCGACTTCACATCATGAGTATTGGCGTTTCTACGTGCGAGTTGCGCCTCGTACATCTGGCTCTGCATCTGTTCAAGAATTCCAGGAACACTCGCTGCCACTGCATCAGGTGAGATGGATACCTTTTCAGAAGTATCTCGACGAACTAGTGCAACCACACCTTCAGCAAGGTCTCTTGGTCCAACTTCGACACGAATAGGCACACCCTTAATTTCCCAGTCAGTGACACGACGACCGAAGCTTGCACCACCGTTGTCGATACGAACACGAACTCCTGCACTCTTGAGTCCTGCAGCGATTTTGTTGCACGCAGCAATGACTTCATCGTCTTCGCGCACTGCAATAACAACAACTTGCGTTGGGGCTAAGTGTGGCGGAACAATGAGACCATTGTCGTCGCCGTGAGCCATGATGAGTCCACCAACGAGTCTCGTTGAAGATCCCCATGAAGTTGTCCAGCACAGCGCGGACTGTCCTTCTTTGTTCTGAAACTTAATGTCGAATGCTTTAGCGAAGTTCTGACCCAGTTCGTGACTGGTCGCCATCTGCAACGCCTTACCGTCTTGCATCATTCCTTCGCACGTCATTGTGTTGATCGCGCCAGCGAAGCGTTCGCTCGGTGGCTTGATTCCTAAGTACGTCGGCATGGCAAGAACTTTTTCCAAGAAGTCGTTGTAAACGTTTGTGTGAATTCCATTTACGTATGCTGAAGCATCTTCATAACTGTCGTGCGCAGTGTGACCCTCTTGCCACAGGAATTCTGAAGAGCGCAGAAAGAGTCGCGGACGAAGCTCCCAGCGAACAACGTTGGCCCACTGATTTAGAAGTAGCGGAAGATCACGGTAACTCTGAATCCACTTGGCCATGAATTCACCAAAGACAGTCTCAGATGTTGGACGAACCACAACTGGCTCAGCAAGCGCTTCTCCCCCCGCGTGGGTAACAACAGCTAGCTCAGGGCTAAAGCCCTCAACGTGTTGCGCCTCACGAGCTAAATAGCTCTCAGGGATAAACAACGGAAAGTATGCATTCTCGGCACCGGCTTCTTTGATGCGAACATCAATTTCAGCCTGCATGCGCTCCCAGATGGCGTAACCATAAGGACGAATAACCATGGTGCCTCGAACGGGTCCGTTGTCAGCCATCTCAGCCTTGGCGACCACGTCTTGATACCAGCGTGGAAAGTCTTCAGCCTGAGGGGTTAATGCTGATGCCACAGTTCTCCTTTAAAGCGTTGATGCACACTACCAATTGCTTGATTAGTTTTCGGTGCGTCGACGGATATTTTCAATCTTGGCCTGAGCATTGTTCGCGTCAGCACCCTTTAGATCAAGCAGGGTCGCCCGGTCTGCTTCTGCTTCAGCAGCGGCTGATGTATCTCTCGCCGCAAGTCGAGCCTCCACGCCTTCTTCAGCGATCTTCTTCGCTTCTTCGACGAGCGCCTCAACCATCTCGTCTTCTTTAACAACACGAATAATCTCGCCACGAATGAACAAGTGGCCGCGCTTCTTTCCTGCAGCGATACCAAGGTCGGCGTGTCGTGCCTCCCCAGGTCCGTTAACCACGCATCCCATAACGGCCACCTGAATTGGAATGTTGAGTTCAGACAATGCGGCCTGCGCTTCATTAGCAATCTTGATGACGTCAACTTCAGAACGCCCACAGCTCGGACAAGCAATGAGGTCGAGCCCCTTTCGCTCTCGAAGCCCCAACGTCTCGAGCAACATGCGACCAGCCTTTGCTTCTTCGACTGGATCAGCAGTGAGTGAATAGCGAAGCGTGTCGCCGATTCCTTCGGCGAGCAACGTTGCGATGCCGGCAGTCCCCTTTAACAGCCCACCCGGAAGAGGACCAGCCTCAGTAACACCGAGGTGAAGTGGGTAATCAAAAGTTTCAGATGCAAGACGATACGCCGCAATCATTGTTGCAACTGAAGAAGCTTTCACGGAAATCTTTACGTCGTCGAAACCCACTTCTTGAAAGTATGCAAGTTCAATGCGCGCTGATTCAACGAGAGCTTCAGGAGTAGCGCCACCAAACTTTTCATAAATGTCTGGGTGAAGACTTCCTGCATTTACTCCGATGCGAATTGGAACGCCACGATCTTTTGCTTCACGAGCAACCAATTTGATCTCTTCAGGTTTACGCAAGTTGCCTGGATTCAGTCGAAGTCCATCAACGCCAGCTTCAAGAGCCGCCAGGGCCATCTCAACGTGAAAGTGAATGTCCGCAACGATAGGAACTGGTGAGCGAGGAACGATTTGAGCAAGACCTTCAGCGGCCTCTTGTTCATTGCAGGTGCAGCGGACAATGTCCGCGCCGGCGGCTGCGAGTGAGTAGATCTGCTCCAGAGTTGCATCAACGTTGGCAGTCTTAGTGGTCGTCATTGACTGGATGGAAATCGGGGCGTCACCGCCAACCTTCACTTTTCCAACAGAGATTTGACGAGTCTTTCGACGGGGGCTTAAAGAGCTTGCAGTAACGTCCACATCACTATTCTGCCGTGTGGTGGAGCAAAATGAAGCATCGCCAGTTATTTAGCGATTATTTCGCTCGCTAATCGACGAGCATTGGCATCGTTCTCCAGAAGATCTTCAATTGAAGACAGAGCTGTTGGAACGTACTTATCCATAACCGCGCTAACGGTTTCAACAATCCCCTGCCAAGAAATCATCCCTTGCAGGAATGCTTCAACACTTATTTCGTTCGCCGCACTGAGCCACGCTGGAGCAGCGCCACCAAGGCGAGCTGCGCTGTAGGCCAGGTCAAGGGCCGGGAATGCTTCACGATCGGGTGCTTCAAAAGTCAACTCGAGACCGCTGGTGAAATCGATTTTGCCCCATGAGTGATCGAGTCGACCAGGTAGTCCTAAGCAGTACGCAATAGGAAGTCGCATATCAGGCATTGATAGTTGCGCGATTACTGAACCGTCGATGTACTCAACCAAAGAGTGCACTACCGATTGAGGATGCACAACAACATCCACACGGTCCACTTCAATTCCAAAGAGAGCAGACGCTTCGAGTACTTCGAGTCCTTTGTTCATGAGCGTGGATGAGTCAATGGTGATTTTTGGGCCCATTGACCATGTGGGATGAGCCAGTGCATCAGCCTTACTCACTCCAACGAGTCGGTCTTTGCTCCAACCACGAAAAGGTCCGCCAGAAGCTGTGAGGATAATTTTTCTCACATCTGGATACGGCATTGATGACGTGGAACTTGCCAGGGCTTGGTGAATTGCACAGTGTTCAGAATCAATTGGGAGAATCACGGCGCCTGGGGTTGAGCGAACTTTCTCGACCAGCGGTGCAGCTGCAATTAGTGATTCCTTGTTCGCAAGTGCCAAGCGCTTGCCTGCTTTCAATGCAGACATCGTTACTGGAAGCCCAGCAAATCCAACTACAGCGTTCACAACAATGTCTGCGTTTGATGACAGAACTTCTAGGCCCTTCGCTCCAACCTCAATTGCCACATCTGGACCCACGAGTTCTCTGAGTGCTGATGCGCTGTGATCGTCGCTCACACCGATGTGTCGAACATTGAATTCTTTTGCAATAGTGCTCAACTCATTGACGTTCGTTCCACCTGAGATAGAAACGAGCTCAAATGCATCGGGCTCACGACGAAAAACTTCGAGAGTTTGGCTTCCAATAGAACCAGTAGCCCCCATTAACGCAACACTGCGAGATGGCGACATAGCTACCTCAGCTGAAGGATGTGCGCTAGGTAGTACATCGTTGGCAGCGTGAAGAGCAGCCCATCAACGCGATCAAGAATTCCACCCATGCCCGGCAGGATGTGACCGAGGTCCTTGACTCCGAGAGTTCGCTTTACCATTGACTCGAAGAGATCACCCAAGGGGATGATGAAGGAAAGAACGAAGCCAACTTCGAGTCCATGGAGCGCCGTCCAAGGAC
>Ga0214176_1000045_pt1 | contig 37246 bp, 61 predicted proteins | sample TroBogEpilimnion_18_FD_153014 | JGI IMG/M metagenome (GOLD analysis project Ga0214176, IMG submission 153014) | Freshwater microbial communities from Trout Bog Lake, WI - 20AUG2007 epilimnion | ecosystem: Environmental > Aquatic > Freshwater > Lake > Epilimnion/Euphotic zone | place: Trout Bog... | reverse complement strand
ATGCCATTCACCAGCAGGTAGGTTTAATGGCTGACTGTTTTTATCAATGGTATAGCTACGACCTTCTAAACTAACTAAGCAAGAACCAGAATTGCACATAGTTGCATGAGCATAAGTGTGGTCATGTTGTGGTAAACCTTCGCCTTTATTTGCATGATATATATTTAATTGTGCGCCATCATAAGTAAATTGATGGGTTGGACTAATAGTAACTACCATTATGCAGTTTTTGTTCCAGTTGTTACTGGCTGTATAGGATTAGCTGGTTGAGGCTGATTAGTTGTTAAAACTGTGCCATTCCATGTAAATCCAATGTCGCCAGAACCGATAACTTCAGATAGAACATATACTGGAGGCTCTCCAGATAGTTTCCAAATCATCGCTGGTGTAGTGGCTTGTACCAACATTGTTGCATCTGCTGGCGGTTGCCATGTATTTGTATCACCATCCCAAACAACAAGATTGGTTACTACGTTACTTTCTACTACTAAATAATTTTGAACTGTCATTTTATTTTTACCATTCTACAAAAACAAAACCCGGTAGCCCAGAACTACCGTTATTATAGGGACTACCTCCACCTCCACCTGCACCATAAGATATTGATCCTGCATTATTAAAAAATAAATTATCTGCTTGGGAAAAAACAGCGCCAGGAGTTCCAGACCCCGTTCCACTTGATCCATTTCCAGCTTGTCCAGAGCAAGGTGTGCCACTTCCTCCGCCTCCTCCCGAAGACCCTCCTACAATCAAATAAGAACCGAAAGAACTTGTACCGCCACTACTACCATTACTACCTGGATATCCAGCACTACCGCCTCCACCAGCGCCCCCAATGGTAACTGATATTGTTGCTAATGGCGTTAGCCCAGTAACATAACTAACAAAAGCACGGCTGCTGCCCCCAGTACCACCAGAACTGCCACCACCACCGCCTCCGCCTCCACCTCCACCGCCAGCTACAACAGTTACTTTAAGTGCCGTAACACCAGAAGGAATAGTAAATGTTCCAGATGATGTAAATGCTTGGCCCAATAAACCCGGCAAACCAGAAGAAGAAGCCGAAATAGTTACAGCGCCAGTAGAACCAGAAACAGAAATACCAGTTCCGCCTGATACAGAAGTAACACCAGCATTAGTAAGGGTTACAGATGAACCCAATGCAACTGCGCCACCGCCAGTTAAACCAGTACCAGCGGTTACTGTAACTGATGAATTTTGCAATCCAGAATTATTGGTTTGCCCAGATGTATTTAAGTTATTAGCAAAGTTAGCTAAATTAAGTGCTTGCGTCATACTGCCCCTGTTCTATTAAAGGTTTGTTGTACCAAAATATTTAAATTACTTGTTGGCGTTTGTGCCAATGTATATGATGATCCACCAGCAACCGTATAATCTACTGTTTCTAATAATAATACTCCATTATTATATAGATTAAATGCTAATGGGTTAAACGAAAATGGATATAGTGTTTGTCCAACAGTTGTATATATGTCTACATTGGCTGGTGTACCATTAGGAACGCCCAAATTGTTGTTTGTCCATTGAATAATTTGTAAATCACCTGAAACGGCATTTACAAAACTAATGGTTTGCCCAGATATATTATAATCTTGAGCATTAATTACCGTGCCGTTTAAAAATAACAATTCATTGCCACTAATTAGGGTAAACCCTGATGCTGTGTATGATCCTACATTACTCAATGTAGCAGAATTTCTACTGAAACTATTATAAGTTCCAGAGCCACCTACAGAAGCAAAAGAAATAATAGTAACAATATCATTTAAAACTGCGCCAGTTGCTAAAGTTACTGTACCAGTAGAACCGTTGGTATCTGTGTATTCGGATGTATCAAGCAAACATCCATTTTTTAATACCCAACAATTTCCAGATTTGTATTCAGAACCCCTAGTAACACTAAATACAGTTTGTCCGCTAGATGCGGTAAATGCGGTCATTGTGTAATTAAATGTGTCTGGTGGCGAAAAACCAACTACACGCCCATAAATGTCAATTGTTAAAGTAGCCACAGATGATGTTTTGGTTGGTGGGCCACCAAAATCCAATAATTGAGCCAAAGATGCAATAACTTGGCCTTGTGGATTATTCGTAATGGCAATTTCACCAGTACCAACTGTGGTTGTACCAGTTTGAATTAATTGTCCGCTTCTGGCATTAAGATCAATAATGTTATAACCATCTTCTAAACCTTGCCAAATAGTAGGGTCATAAGTTCCCGTGTCGGTTGGAACAAATAAAGCCGTTCCAGCACTAAAAGCCGCATTACCCACGGCAAAACTAATAAGGTTATTTCCACGATTACAGAAAAGCAAATAATTTAATGTGCCAGTAGTGCCAAATGCGGGAACAGCTTGATACCATGTGTAATCAGATGGGTTTGTGTCAAATACTGCGGCAGATGTATTTAAAATGCCATAGTAGGTTGCGCCTCTTGGGTTTGAAGTAAAGCCACCGCCAGTTGCGCTAGTTGCATAAGCAATAGATAAATAACGCTGTGAATATTGGAATGTTGCTGGCCGCCAATCTAAAACAGTTGATGCTGGGCTAAACAATGATTTGGCAACACTATTAACCATGCGACTAAAAAAATACCAATTTCCAGCGGGAATACCAGATAGAAATACAGTTGGCATTACTACGCTATTACCATATGGCGTACCGCCAGATTGAACGGCAGTTGTGCCAGCCAACATTAATTGGCTTTGTGTTGGATTTGAATAGGCCGAATACCAAACTTCGGCATATTGCGTAATTCCAGCAGAACTTGAAGTAACTTGAATACCAATGGTGGGTACTGGCAAAGAAGTTAAATTACTGACCACAACTGGTGCTGGTATTGTTCCAAAACTATTTGGTGCTGACAATCCAGTATTTGAGCCTGGCGTATATTGCGTAATGCTTGCATCGTTAAATACTGCTGGATCATAAGCCTGTAAAAGTAAATTTACAGAAATTGTGCCGTCTGATAAAAAGTTTTGCTCTACCTTCATTACCCGCATTAATTTGGCAGTCCAGCCATAATTAGCATTGGTAATAGTTACTACATCGCCAGCTTCTAATTCAAGGCCAATATAGTTTACGGTTACTTGAACTTGTAAATCTAGTCTGGCCGCTTTTAAAAATCTGGTGGCCAATAATTGTGCTTGCACATCGTTATTAACTAATGGCAATTGTATTGTTTGGCTATTGGCTGGTTCGTTTGGATATAATAAAGCTGGATCAACTAAAGACAAGTTAATTGTGCTTGTATTAAATGAACTATTTAATGAAATGTCTGGAAACTGACATTGAGCAATGTTATAAGTATTGCTTATATCCATAGTGCTAATAGCAATTGCTGAAATCATATTTGAATCGTTAATATCCATTGCCACCGTATAGGTTGGCGTTTGAGTAATTACCGACCATAAACCATATATTTGATTAAATGTAAGCAAACAATCACAACAGTTGGTCATGTCTTGCAAATTGGTTAATACATTTTGAGTGGTATCAATTGCGCCATTAAATGTAAATCTAGGCTGTGTTTCTGGAATTCCAAGATAATTATTAAATGTAATTGTTTGTGCAGAATAAACATTTAATGCTGTAAGGCTGGCAGTATCTATTTGTGCCGCTGGGACTGCTCCACCATAAACCGTATTAGTTAAATAATCATAAATAACATCGCCAGGTGCGGTTCTTGAATTAATAATTTCAAATTGTGTTTGTTGAATATTTGTAATGCCAGCATTAGCGTTGTAATTTAAGTGCAATATGGCAAAAGCCGTATTAGTCATTAATTTGTTGTTATCCCATGTATATGTCAATCCGCTAGCTTGCATTACGCTAATTGCTGATTGACTGCTATTTACTGGTGTATTTGATCCGTTGCTATATAAATAAATATTTATGTAACCATTTACTTTTGTGTCTACTAAACCAGTTGCGGGATCAACCAATCCTGTAACAGCCGTGCTTGAACTTTGACCAGGATCAACACTATAAATTTCATTGCCAACCGTTACCGATGGATCAATGGCTTTATTAAAAATAATTGTTTTTGTAACAGTATTAATACCGCTTACTGTGTAATAAATTGGCGTTCCTGAATTAGCAAATGAAATTAATAAACCAGAAGTAATTGATGTAGATAATGTGCCAGTATAAGTAACGCTATTTCCAGAAATAGTTGCAACCTGAACGCCAGTATCCGTGTAAGTTAATCCGCTAAATAAACAAAGTTTTCCACCATAATAAATATCGCCATATTGAATAGTGTCTGCACCATTACCAGTTACTTCGCACAATGACAATACATAATATAAATCTTGATTGTTTGTTGTAATAGATAAATCAGTAACAGTACCGCCAATAAAACAATTGCCATAAACTACGGGCAATTTATTATTTGTGCCTGGCTGAATTTGTAAATTAGTTCCAGTATTTAACTGGGTTTGCTGTGGGCTTTCACCAGGTTGCTTTGGTGCTGTAAGAGCAGAAATGACGGATGAAGCCATCATTGTGATGCCCATAGTAATCAATTCGGGCTGATCAGTAACGAACCCCACAACCGCAAGAGCCGCACCGATAATACCACCCATTAAACCACCGCCACCACCACCCATTTAGATCACCCAGTTATGTCCAGCTTTTTTTAACCCGAATCTATTAAATTCGACCTCTTTGTTGCAAGTAAATCCAACATCTTTTACTTCACCACGATCTTTCATATCGCTACCAATTTCAAGAAATTTATTTAACAATTCAACGGTAACTCTTTTTGTCAAACCATACCAAACAATTTCTTGTAAAACAAATACATTTGGAATCCATGTGCTTGGCACTTTAACAGCCGCCAAAATACCTTTATTATTATCATCAATTAATATAAAACCAGCGCCAGCCAAAATAATGCTTAATTGCTTTTTTGCATATTCTCGATCCCAAGTCGCTGAATCTTTATACGAATCATTAGGATATTTTGTGCAATAATCTTGTAATAAATCGCATATAATTTCAAAATCAAATTTATTTGCGTATCTAATCATTGTTGTCCAAAAGCATAGTATATTGTTGATATTGTAGCTACCCGATTCATTGATGTATCGCCAGGAGTAAAGTATTCCCAGCTTGCATCATTAGTAAATCTGCCAGCAATTCTATTTTGTAAAATCATTTGAATGTTTGCGGCACTAACTGTAATTGTGCCTACATACATTCTTATTTCTTCCATCCATTGTTCGCCAATCTGGAAGGTGTTTATAAATCCATAAAAATACTGATACAAACCACCAGTCCCGCCAGTAGTAATAAGGTTTCCATCATTATCAAAAAATCCTTTCCACATTGTTATTTGTGCGCCTTTAAATCCCTGTCCAAGAACTGCACCTAACAAAGCCGTATCAATACCAATTAATGTAATTGTGGTTTGATTGGCCGTAGATTTAATATCTCGTTGAACCTTGCCAATTCCCACTAATTGTCCTAGACCGTCAAAAGGCTGGCTATCAACTGCTGGAATGGTCAAAGATGATGGAGTTGTAGCAAATCTAAATGTTTCTGTAGGCGTAACAACTCTAACAAAGTCCGCATATCGAATATTGTTTGTATTTTGTATTGGTACTATTGGAGTTGTCATAACACCGCTTCAAACGCCTTAAATTGTCCTGACCATTTGATAAATGAATCATTAGTCATTGGGATTAAAGTATAAGTTGGATAGTTTTGCAAAATTATAGGAAATGTAACGCCAATATAAGTGTTGCCACCCATAGATTGCGTTGTGCCATATTGCCCCATAACCGCAGTAATGCCAGATGTTAATGGGCCATCAATCAAGTTTCTGTGAACTGGAATGGTAACTGTGCCAGATGATCCGCAAACTACATCAGCGGTGGCTATATAAGTATATTGGTCAGCTTGAATAAAATCACCAGCACGAACCACATAATAGGTTGGATTGGCCGTTGGAACGCCAGTAAGAATTAAATTTTGGGCCGCAGACGATGTGCTAAATGTGCAACCAGCAATTTGTGTTGGCGTTAATTGCCCTTGATAGTTAATGTAATTAACCCATCCAGTAGAACCAAAATTAAGATACTGTGTCAATGATTTATCATATTGGCGCAGATTGGCCAGCAATTGACGATTTTGGCTATATAGCAAATAATCGTTTGGCTTAAACTCAAACTGAAATGGTACAACTGTAATAATTTCGCTAGTCGTAATTCTTTGATTACGGCTAATGGTTTGACCAACAAATCGTTGATCGTTGATCGTTACTTGTTCTGCAATAGAAAGAATGGTTGTTAAATTGGCCATAAATTACCTTGTTTGTGGCAAGCCCCGTTGTGCGTTTTGATATGCGCCCCAAACAGCATTTTGATTCTTAGCCAAAAATTGTGTAGCAGATTGCGTATCAATTGCAGACATACTGGCAATATATGGGCCATTATAAACTGTAGCTGGTTGCTGACTGCCACCCATTGCATCTGCAAGTTTATTGTTTGGAATAACCGTACCAGCAGTTTGAGGAACAAACAATTCTGGGCCATTCTCGCCAACAATCGATGGAACTCCTACGGGTGGCTGACCGCCATCCGCAAAACCAAACAAACTACCAATACCGCCAGAAGCAATATTACCGCCATCTGGTGTTGGGCCATATGCACCGCCACCACTAATTGCGCCACCAATCATGCCAAATAATTTCATTTCTTGTGCATGAAGTTCAATTTTAAGAAGATCGTTAATAATGCTTTTTGCCAAATCACCAAAGTTTAATTTGCCAGTTTGAACAAATTGATCCAGGGCATTAGTCATGGAATTGGTAATTGATGCAAACATTTGTTCTGCTTGTTGTGCCGCATTTTCAGAGTTTTGCACATACTGGGCGTATGCTTTTTCCCAACCATAACTAAAACTGCGTTGATGCTCTTGAGTGGCTAATGTAGCCTTAATGGTTTCATCAACATAAAAATGTGAAGCATCTTCAATAGCCGCTTTTTGCTTTTGCAATTGCTCAATGAGGGCTGGCCCGCCAATAGTATTTCTAGCCGCTGATATTTTCTTATCAATATCATCCAGCATCTTTTGGCGTTCATTTAACACCTGATTAATGTTCTTTTCTAATTCTTTTTGATTAGTGGTTAATTCAGCTTCTTGCTGGGCTTGTTTTAACTTAGTTAAAGTTAAATCAGCTTGTTCTTTATATTGCTGAGTAAGCCCTTGTGCCGCACTAATTTGCTTTTGATTAGCGGCAATAACCTGACGATTTGCATCTTCTTGAACTTGTGGTTTGGCTGTTTCTTTGGGCGGGTTTAAAAGTCTTTGAGCAAATAACTCATCACTTTCGGCCATTGCTTTAACTTTATCATCATATTCTTTAATATCTTCCAGAGCTTTAGTAAGGTTGCCTTTCATCAAATCGCCAGATGCGGCCGCAATACCTTCTAATTCTGTAAAAAAACCAAGAACAACTGTTGATGTATATTTAAACAAAACTGCGCCAACAGTAGCAAAATCTTTAAGAATTCCAAAGAAAATGTTTAATGCACTACTGTCTTTAGTTAATGAATCGTATAGAGCATTTAAAGCTGGCAATACTGCGGTGGTAAATTCCAGCATCAGCTTGTGTGATGCTTCTTGCATTTTTATGCTTAAATCATGCGCTTGAGTAACCGCTTGGGCATATTTGTCCATTTCTTCACGGTTGGCCATCATGTCTGCGGCCAAACCTTTTAAATCTACGCCCCTAATTCCACGCCCCAAAGTCTGAAAGGCAATACCATTGCGTTCAGCAGAATCTTTCATTTGCGCCAAACCTTGAATGGTTTTATCAAACAATTCCTGTTCGGATAAATGGGCTAAATCATTAAGGGTAATTCCTAGCTTTGAAAATGATTCTTGGGCTTTGCCATTACCTAAAATGGCTGATTCAATTTTTTGAGTAAAGCCAGAATAAATACGGCTAGTTTCTTCGGCATTACCACCATTCTTCATTAACGCATCGGAAAGGGATAATACGGATGCCACGGCCACATCGTTGGCTTTGGCGGTTTTAACAATGGAATCAGAATATTCCAATGCTTTTCTAGTTAATTCGGCAAAAGCGGCAACCCCAGCAACTTCGACAAGGGCATCTTTTAGTTCGCCAACATACTTTTTAGCATCAGCAATGCCCTGTTGAAAGGTCGCAGTATCTAATCCTAATTTGACCCCCAGGCTTGCTATATTTGCCATTTATTTTCCTTTTAAAAACTGTTTTGGCACATTCGGGGACATAAGCATAAATGATAATAACTGCTCATTTATATGATCCCTTTTTGCTTCCTCTGATAATGGTGGGTAAATATAGTCGTATGCTTTTGGTATTATATCTTGTAATTTGTATGCGGTCTTGCCTTTGGCAAGCATTGAATTAAAATGCCCCGCAGTTAAACATCCTAATACTTCTAAGATTCCCCGATTACCAATTAATCCATCGTGATACATCACGCAGATGTCGGTAAATGTTTCCTCATCGATGTTTTCTGGATCAGCCCCGTTTGCAATCAAATAGGCTTTAACTTGCCTACGAACTGATCCAATTACTTTCCCTTAGTATCTTTGTAATTGGCAGAAATTACTTTATTAATTTCATCAATTAATTCAATTTGAATAGCAAAAGGGAATAATTCCTCAATCATTGGGTATGTAATAGTATTCATATCAAATTCTTTATCTTCTGGTACAAGCAATTTAAAGAATTCGGTAATACGCATTTGCGTTAATACTTTATTTTTGGCAGTTTCTTTTAATGAACGGCCTTCAATAATCACATCATTTTCGGCAAATTCAATATTAGATTCTTTTTCAAAGTCGGCTTTTCTGTCAATAAACACTTTGGCTATTTGTGCATATTCCGCATCAACCATTGATTGATCAATAACTTTGATTCTTTCGTGCATTGCTTCATATTCCAATGTTGTTGGAACACGAACTTTAAATGTGTGGCCGCCCATTTCAAATGAACGAGTGCGTACCAATTCTTGATTTTCTACAAACTTTTTGCCTAAAGCATTTGCAAACTGATTCATTTACTTTCCTTATGGATGTTTTGATTTATATTTTTCTAGGGCTGATCCTAGTTCTGTTCCTAGATTGTCTAAAATTGCAACAGATGTGTTTTCCAATGCTGGGCGCAAATACGGTCTTGGGGCTTCTTTATGCGTTCCAAACTCCGTAAACATGGCACGGCCATCGCTTTCAATACCAATTTGCTTAATGTTAGATTTGGTATTGTGCAAGTTAAAAAATGATTTTTTCTTCAGTTTATTGCCTGGTGCGGTACTTACACGCCCAATAACAATTTCGCCAGGGCTATAGTATTTAGAATTGCGGTCTTTAGAATTAGGCTTTCTGGCTTCAATTTGAAGGGATGCCCTTAATGCGCCAGTATCTAAACCGTGTCCAGGTTCTAATAACGCTTTAGCAGTAGATAAAGTTGGCCGCAATGAATGTCTAATTGCGCTAACCAATATGGTCTTTGAATCTTTAGGGCCAAAATCATCTTGGATTTCATTTACCAAGTCGGTAAATTCTTCCCAACCTTCAAAGTCAATTTTGACCGTACTCATTTTGAAGGTTTGATAAGATTATTAAATATAGAATTGTTTAAGTTTTTAACGAACCCAGTAATTTCATCTGGGGACATTGTGTCTGCATGGCGGGCCGCAATCTCATAAGCCAGATTGATTCCCATTACTTTTTGTTGTTGAAAACCAAACCAATCCTTAACTCCAGAATCGGCTTGGTTTACCAGGTAACTAAAATAATTTGCTAAGTCTGCGTTATCTTTTATTGTAGGCATTTTATTAAGTATTGTTTGACCAACCGTATTGGTTGCCACGGGGGTGGATAGTAAATGTGCATTTAGCTTCTGCGTTAGGCGCAGTATCAATGGTGAACTCTGATACACGGCCATTAAAGGCGTATGCAACAGTATTAGCACCATCAACAGCGGCAATAACAAAAGTACGATCAATGATTCCGCTGTAAGCATCGCCACGCATTAACAACAAACCAGCATCGGAAGGATTCCATGCGGCAACGATTGTTAAAGAAGTTGGTTTGCTTTGTGTTGGGATTACATCAGATTGACGGCTACCAGCAACATAGAAATTTGCAGATGCGTCATCTTGACCAAACTTAGGAATAGCTTCAACATTTAGAATTTCGCCAGTAGAGCCAGTACCATTAGCAACAGTACCAACAATAGAAGCAACTTCACCAGTCCAAGTAGATAATTGGGTAGTTGTTAAAGGTGTTGGAGTTGCGCCAGTCTGACACCATAACGATGCCGAAAACCCAGGTAATACTTGATTTGGAAGTGCCATTTTAAAAATTCCTTAAATAAAAGTTAATCAATTTATATTATGTTGGAATGTATAAAGTGCAATCCATAATAATATGATGCAAGTTTATCGTATTATCGTATGTATTATACAACCAATCTACATCGGCTTTTGATATTTGAAATCCGCTACTGCCACCAAAAAGGCCGTTGTAACCATGCAATGATTGTAATATGGAATTGCTTATATTGAAAGCATCATTCATATCTTGGGCAAAGACATTAATTTGAAATATAGGCTTGTCAATACCCTTGTTATTTTGATTCTGGCCAGTATAAACAGGCTGGTGAACATTCCTTAATTGCCAAGTAATAAACTTAGGCTGGCTAGCAAAATTACGGTTGAAATTGGCATAAACAGGCACAGGAGTAACAATAGCGGCCAGTTGATATTGGATGGCTTTTGCATAATTAAGCGGATTCTGCTGGCTCATACTTGTGTGTTTGGATCGTTACGATAGCAAGTGAAAGTAATATTCATTTTATCGTTACTTTCATTGACATCCATTATTCTAAAATCATGCCCACGCCAATTAAACGCATAGCCAACTTGGTTTTCCGACATTTGCAAGGTATTTGGGGTGTAATTTAATACAAATTTAACCAAATCCGCATAAACACGATCTTCTTTGGTAATGCTCAAATTATTATGAACATCCATTACTCTGGCACGGGTTTTAAACCATAAGGTAATTGCGGTTGTGGTTTGTCCAATGCTATCTGTGGATATAGCAACATTATTCACATCCACATTTTCATAGCGGACAATAGCCATTTATAGCACCGATTCCAAAGTAAATTTAGCCCATTTCCCAATAGTAGGCTTGCATTTTATAAGATATCTAATACTACCGATTGGAATTCCAGTAGATTTACTAGCATCACTCCAACTTGGATAAATTATGCCATTAACCTTTACTTTCTTTTTATGTGCTTCTGAATTTTTTAAATTATGTTCTTTGCTTTTTGCAATGCCTTTATGAATCATTCGGCATTTTTCTATAGATTCTTTGGTGTGTTTTTTGCCTTTAAAACTTAAACCACCTTGAGGGCCATTGCCATCACCGCCAGCAGATTGATTTACTAATTTATAACCCATATCTTTAAAACAAGAAATAAGCAATTTTTCGTGTTCAAACGCTTCTTTTTCAGTTTTCCATGTTGCTAATTTAGTGGCCTTATAACCATGTTTTAAAACAGTATTATGCCAATGCTTATTTCTTGCATCTTTTCTAAGCAATCTATTACCAGAACCTTTGCCTATGTAAAAGATTTTATTTGTATCAGAAGTTATATGGGCGTATGTATAAAACATAACTAAAGAACAAGTGGCTTGTATGGGCGCAAAAGCTGCTCTACGCCATAAGGGATTTTGTTCATAACCCCATTAAAGGTATCGCTACGATTGTTATAAAGATGGGTTAGCATCATCAAACCAGCTTGTTTAATGACGGGATATTGAGCATATGGGCTAGCACCAGTTGTATAAGTAACCACAATTGGGTTAGCAATAAAAGTGCTAATTTCGCTTGGTAGGCTATTTACAATAACTTGATTGCCCGTTGGATCATAAAAATAAGCCGATGGGTCAAGCAAAGTAAAGGTTGCTGGCGTATTGCCATTGTAATAACCAACCGAATTAATGACTGTTCCAGCATTGCCTTGATTGGCTTGGCTGACATTAGGCAAATCCAACTGAATTTGTGTGCCACTCATGCCATTCCAAGCCCCATAGTAGACTTTATAGCTAATAGGGAATATGGACATACCAAGATAATCCTCGATGGCCATACGGGTCGCTAATTCAAGCCCAGTAAGGTAATCGTCTTGACTGGTATCGCCAAACAAGTTTAGCTGTTGGGTGATCTGATCCAAAGTAAGCCATTGCGTTTGCAAATCACGGCTTGTTTGCTCTATCTTTTCATAGCTAAAGGGGTTACGGGCTGTACCTAAATACGGCCCGTTTGTATAACTATCTAATGGCATATTGGCCTTATGATTCTAAACGGACACCAGCGAATACATCACGAATTGTAGAACATACCCGTTTTTCAGCATACAGGGTTACTGTACCTGGCTGAGTTTGTTCTAAACGCTGGATGCTAAATTCTTCGTGATCCACGATAGTTACAAACTTATCCCAGTTTGCCAAATAGATTGGGAAATTGCCACTACCAACCACTTGCATATATGGGTTAGGAATGACTGGGAAACCAAATACATGAGCCACAGCACCGCCATCGGAATCGCCAACTTCAACAAATAATGGCTGGCCAGTAGAACTGGTTAATTCACGCAATGCCAAAATGGTATTTGGGTGCATATGCCATGAAGTGCCTGGCAAACTCCAGTATTGTGCTGGCAATGCAGATGCTAAGGATGCAATATCGTTATAAACAATTGTGCCGCCAGTAGCGGTGCTAACAGTTTTAACTGTATGCAAACCGTTGGTTGCGCCAGAACCGCTTGTGCCAAATGCGGCTGTTGAGCCACTTGGATAGTAATTTAAACCACGCAAACCGTTGGTTGCGCCAGTTGATGTAGTGCCAGAACCAGCTTGATCGTTATTTTGGATCATTGACAATGCTTCTTGTTGGCTAAATTCCAACATTAAATCGCCAACAACGGCTGGATCAAGGTTATTAATGTCATCCATTGCGGCAGTACGGATTGGCAACTGCGCTGTAATGGCTTGTAAAGGTAATTGCCAGAATGATGTAGCAATGTTTGGAGTACCAGTATTCACATTAACTGGATAACCCCAGGGATTTGTAGGATTGGTTGCGTTACCCGTTTTAACAACAAACGCTTCATTAGAACCAATCGTAGTAATTTCTCGGCTTGCCATACGCAATGGGTTAGCCATACGCAATGATGCAAACGCATCATCATAAATAACACGACCACCAACCCCAGAACCCGAATCAGTAAGGGCTGATGCTTCTTTTAAGTTTACCTTTACCGAATCACCGTTTTTATCGGTAAGTGCGGATTTGATTGCTTCTAGGATTAGTTCATTTTTCATATATAGTCCAAAAGATTAGGGTGGGGGCGGCTTTTGACCGCCCCGCCTTTACTACATTATTACGCTGTTGCTGTTCCAGTAGAACGGTAAGCGATGATAGCAAGTGGGTCTACATTTGATGTAGCCAAACGCTTCTCACCGAAGAAGGTGATGTAACCAGGCAATGTCTGGTCATATCTACGCAATACCATATTCAAACGATCAACAATGGTGTGGCCACGCTGGAAATCACCAAAATACATTGGGAATAAGTTAGCGGCTGTATTACCAGAGAATTCGCTTGGATTGTCTACATATTTATTAACTACAACATCAAAGCCAAGCATACGGCCTACGATGCCATCAGCATCGCCTGGGTGCATCCGTTCAAAAATTGGTGTGCCGTTAGCATCTTTCAAGCCACGAATTTGTGCCAAGAAGATTGGGTTTACCAAAAATTTAGCGGTTGGAGTCCAGTATTGTTGTGGCAGATTGTAGATGAAGTTAATGATGTCTTGATAAGTTACATTAGCCGCACCAACAACATTGCCGTTAGTAGTAATCTGGTCATAAACAGCCAGGCTGTTCAAACCGTTGCTAGTAGCAACACCAGAAGTACCGAAAGCACCAACAGTAATTGTACCGCCAGTATAAGTGCCATTAGCACCATAGTTAGCGTATTGATTCAAACCACGCAAACCTTGTGTTCCACCGTATGTATTTGGGGAATCGGTTTGATCGTTGTTCTTAATCATGGACAAGCCTTCTTGCTGGCTAAATTCCATCAACATATCATCAACCACATTGGCTTCTAAACCATCGATGTCATCAAGAGCCGCAGTACGGATTGGGAACTGGACATTCAGGTCTTGTAACACTAATTGCCAAATGTTAGTAGATTCAGTTGTTGGGTTTGGGCCACTCGAAGTGTTGTTATTAATTGGATAACCCCAGAAAGCACCAGCATTACCAGTTTTTGCACGGAACTGATAGGTAGAACCATCAGTTGTAACATTACGGGAAAGGCCACGCATAGGGTTAATCAAACGCAATGTGTGGAATACAGGATCATAGGCTGTACGACCACCGATGTTGTAACCGCCACCAGTCAAAGATGAACTCTCGGTTAAGTATGCTTGATATTGTGATTCATCTTCAAACATCTTGAGTTCTTTTTCCATTGAACCTTTTTTAGCAAACTTTTTGAGTTGCTCACGAACCATACGGTTTACATCTTCTTTAACCGATTTGGCTGGCTTGATAATGGAAGGTGCTAAATTGATTTCTGAAACACGGGCTTCGATAGTAGCCAATTTTTCAGCCATTTCAGCTTTAACAGCTTCAACAGCCGCTACAGCTTCAGTTTTTACTTCTTGAATCTTAGATTCATTTGATGCTTCGATAGCATCTAATTTTTCAATGATTTGTTGGGACATGATTTTTCCTTATTTAATGCGCTTAGATAATGCTTTCAGCAAATCCCGTTCTTCTAATGCCTTTAGGATTGCATCGGCTTCGTTTACCACCGCTTCAAGATCGCCTTGTTGTGGGGCTTCCTTAATTTCAACCTGAACAGCATCACGCCCTTCAAGCATCTTTTTAAGGATTGAAGATGCGGTGGTCGCATCTTTACGGGACAACCCAGCTTCACGCAAGGTTTTCTCGATATTTCTTGGATTTGGATGCCCTTCAGCATCAAAATACTCTAACTTTTGAATTTCTGCGGCTGGATTATTTGGGTACATAACCACAGACACTTCACGCAAACCGCCTTTGGTGATTTGGAAATAGGCTTCTTCGTCATCATCGTTATCGTCATCCATTGGGTTGCCATCGCAGTCTACATAACAGGCTTCGTCTGCATATGCACCAACTGATACGCCACCAAACAGATTTGGGGATGATTTAAGAACTTCGTAAAGATCAGAACCAGCAGAAGTGTTCATAAAAAGGTTGCCTTTTGCAACCATTCCATCTTTATCAAAATTAAATTCTGTCCATTGACCGACTGGCATACCCATGTCGTTATGGTTCAAAAACATTGGAAGTGGTTTGCCTTCGGATTTAAATTGTTCAGCCCATTCGGAAAAACCTTCTGGCTGGTAGTTAAATTTTCTACCGTCTGCGCCTTCCCGTGTTCCCCATGTAGTTACACGGGCTTGCATTGCACCGCTAGGAGTTTGGGATTCTTTGCCTGATTTTTCTAGGCTTAGTTGTGCTTCGCAAACTAGGGTTAGATTCTGATTCATTGATTATCCCATTCTTAATCGAAAGATTTATGTCGTATATTATATGGGATTTTTTAGATTTTACTGGTAGTTTAACACTATTAGTTTTAATCTGCGAATCAAGTTTTATCATGTTTTACCAATATTCATTTTCTTGGTTTGATTACCGCCACCGCCACCAGTATCTTGTGGTGAAGTGCCAGGAATGATTTTAGCAGTCTTGGTTGTTACTGGAATATCTGTTGATGATATTTTTTGCGTATTAACGCCTAATAATTCATCGCCACCATCAATTTGAGCAATGTTTAAATATTGGCGGGCTTCGTTTGGTGTCAAAATGCCACCAGCAACGCCAGCATTAACAAAGTTCATTTGATCTAATGCCGCACCCTTCAAGAAATCCTTAGTATCAAAACGGATAGCAAGGTTTGGATAACCTTTTAATAATCCCATTTTAAATTTCTGTTCAATATTAATAATCATTGGGTACATTGTGGTTTTATAGAATTCATCCAACAATGTTTGAGTATTATTATATTTGCCCATTTCTAAACCAAGCAATTGTGCTGGTACACCAAACAGGGCGCATATGCGTTTAGTAGTTTGGTCTTTTAATTTGCTGGCTTCCGCATCTTGCAAAGTAAGCATATGAACAGGGGTGTAAGTCATGCCCTGATCTAGCAACATACCCTGACCAGGCTTGCTTAAATCGGTTGGTCGGCTACCAGTCATGCTTGACCATGCTTCTTTCAGTCTGGCCGCAATTTCTTTAAACTTGGTATCTGGAATAACCTGAGTTGTGCTAAAAATTCCCGATGGTTTTGCACCGTTTTGCATGACATAGTTGGCATACAAATCAATGTCGGTATCAAGGGCCACTAATTCCGTTGCCAAAATACCTTTATTAAAACCAGCAGAACCTTGCCACGGGGCTTCCGTGCAATGGATTACTTGATAAGATGCCAATGGCTCATCTTTGTTAAATCCGTATGTTGGAGTTGATACCCGATAGGTTGGGTAACGGGCTGGGCTGGCCTGAACCGTGATTAGTGTTGAATCAAGGTTATAAAGTTCAATTGGCGTTTGATTTGGGTCTTTTTGGTCTTTGCGATACAGCAATGTGAACACTTCACCAGCCAAGCAATACCACATTACCCATTGATACCAGAACTCATATTGGTTTTGAAAATTATTGGGCTGAGATAATAGGTTTAATACTTGTTTTGCTTTGGCTTTATCTCTTGTGCCAACATTAGTTGATTTCAAAGCATCTTCAAAATCACCATCATCTGTTTGATATTTAATACTAATAGAACATTGAGCCAATGCTCTGGCAATGATATTAACGCATGACATTACCGTGCTGTTTCGGCTTAAAACCGACATATCCACAATACGGCCCGCATTGGTGGCCGATGCTGTGGTTACATACAGTAGTTGGAAATTTGCGCCTTGCTGACCGCCTTGATTCTGTCTAAGAATCTGGTTGCCCAGCATTGTTTGACCAAATAAAGTGTTATTTTCACTTAAATTTGGCGTTTCACCATTGGGTAAGTTGTATTTATTCTTATTAAAAATGTCTAACATTCCCATGATTTCCTCGCAATTTCTAACGATTATATATCAAAAACTTCTGAAACCAAACGAATTTGATACATATGGATTATCTAATGAACAATGTGCGGCAATAATCATGGCAATGATGCCGTCTACTTTGGCTGATTTATCGGCTTCGTTTTTGCGAACCTTTATGTTGCCATTAACATCTTCATAAACTTCACAGTTGCCTAATTGCCATCCAACAAACGGGTTGCCATTATGTTTAATCTGTTTATTCAATATTAACTTTTCAACATATTTGGAAGGATTATTCATTACCGCCATACCTTGCCCAACTTTTTTTACGGGGATTCCAGCATCGTGCAACCTAGCAACTAAGCTGGCCGCATTATAGGCATCGTAGCCAACTTCCTTAACATTATACTTTTCGCACTTTTGTATAATATATTCAGATATTTCCCGATCATCCATTACATTGCCTTCTGTCAATTTTAAAATTCCAGAATCAATGGCAACTAAGAAAATATCCTGATAATGTTTTGGGATTAGGGTAAACCCGTCTTCTGGCAAAAAGAATTGAAACTCTGCTTCGTAATCTAATTCGCCAAATCGTTTCAAAATGCAAACTGCGTTTAAGTCCCGTGTGGCGGCCAGGTCAAATCCTACGAAAACCGCTTCGGGCGTATCTTCTCTGGGTTCTGTAATACTTTGATCCCAATAGTTTCTATCGATCCATGCGCTATTAGCACTTACATAGATATTTAGGGTTTTGCAAAGAAACTCATTAAGTGCCGCTGGCTTATGCTTGGCTTCTTCTGCCCTTTGTGCAATGGCATCGTCAAACACGCTAATGCCGTGCATAGGGTTCGCTTTAGCCCAGCTTAGGGGATCAGTCCATTCGTCTTGCGGATCAAGCCCATATAGCAAGCCAAACCATCTGGGGTTGTCGGTAGCTTCGCCATAAAGCATTGACTGATACATGGTCATATCTTCGTAAAACTTTGTGTCTTTAGTGAAACTAGCGGTTGTAATGTAAATTCGCAATGGATTCTGTCTGGCCACCATACCAGAATGTAATACTTCAATAGAGTTGCGGTCTACGATCTGGGCGGCTTCGTCTACGATTACGCATGATGGATTTTTGCCATCGCCTGTCTTTTTGGTGTCCCGTGATAGGGCTTTAAACATCGACTGCGTATCGCCAGCTTTTTTTATCTCATACTTGCTGACCTCATATAACTGGGCTGACCAGTCGGGCATTTGTTCAACAAACCCTTTGGCGGCATCAAACACAATGGTTGCTTGTTCACGGTTAGTAGCCAGGGTAAATACTTCTGCGCCCTTTTCGCCACATTGCAGTTCGTATAGGGCTATGACTGCGGTTAATGTAGATTTGCCAGCTTTGCGGGGAATGTAAAGTATTACATCCGTTACCATGCGTTTGGTTAAATCCCTTTTGGATCGAAACCCGTATATAGCGCAGATAAAAAATAATTGGAACGGCTCTAAGCGTATCGGCTTTCCAGCATCAGGGCCTTTGGTATGAACAAGGGTTGATGCAAATTCCAATACATGATCGGGGAATCGTTCATCAAATACCCATTCCCATTCTTTGTTTTCGTATTGATTAATGAATCGCTGGCAAGCCAAACGCACATCACGGCAAACATTAATTTCGCCTTTAATAACATCCCGTGCATATATTATCCCGTCTTGCCAATTCATTTTTTATTTAGGGCAAGTTTGATTGAGTATTCCAATGCTTCCCAATCTGACCGTTGTAATACTACGGGTATCAATTCCTGACCCCGTTTTCTTTCGGCAAAAACATCCTCTAGCGTTTTGCTGACAACTTTAAAATCTTTTTGTCTTTTCTTTTCTTTGTTCATCGGGCAAGTGGGCCAGCCAAAAATCGTGCCGCTGGTGTATCTTCTTTTTTGTTAGTGTGTGCCAACCGACTTTTAGGGGTTAATCCCAACTCATTCATCAGTCGAACTATTTGAGTCAATGTCTTGTCCCTGATTGTAATATATGGATTCGGGCCAATTGTTTTGCCATCATTGAATTTAGAAATAATACCTTGTTCCGTAATACCTTTAGAACATTGAATATACAAATCCATCTGTTCTGCCAGCAATGCCAAAGTATGTTGTTGCTGTTCATCGCCAATACCATAAACATCATACAAGTAATCGGATGTGTCCTGGATGAATTTTTGCTTGTCCCATGTATTAGGGTTGGACAACCAGTAGGCGTAGGGAATTCTTCTGCGGACATTTTCTGGTAAGGGAATTCCACTAGGGGATTTCCCTTCAACCAGGCGCAACTCTGTGGGAAGGTTTGGTCTGCTCATGGAAAGTATTATATACCCCCTTCGAAACTTTGTCTTTTGTAAGAAATTGGGTTCCGTGGTTGCTTTTTCAAAATCATCAAATATTTAAGTTTCAAGCCCCTACCGACCAAACGCATCCGTGGGTAGGGTTATTCGGGTCGTAGAGCCATGATCGACTTGTAGTCATCCATACGGTAGTCGATGACACCCTTATCGCTGTAGTGCCTGTATATGCCTTGCTGTTCTAGTGCTGTCTTACTACTATGACATTCAGGGCATAGGCTTTGCAGTATGTTGTTGTAGAACCCGTCTTGGCCAATCGCTGACCAAGCAAACAAATGATCTATGTGGCTTGCCGTCTTAACAATCCCTATGCTTAGGCATGACTGGCACAACGGCTGTTTGCCAAGCTGTTGAATTCGCATGGTTCGCCATGTGGCGGTCTGGTACATTCCATTGCGTTCATCCCGATGTTCGCTTGGGGTTGTATGCCAGACATCACGCCCACCGTGTTCTATACAGTTAAGTGTATATTTTGATCTACAGTTCTTGCATCCAAGTTGTTGGCACTTAGTATTACTTGGCAAATAAGGCATTAGTTTCTTTGAAATTACCAGCTGATAATTGTTGTATTAGCACAACTCAATATCCAGGGTCTTGGAATATGTGAATTGGGTTGTTATCAATCCATACATCAATATCGATTCCCATTGCGGCCACAGCTTCCATTTTGGAATGGCCATCGGCAAATATACATTTATCTTCGCCAATCACTTGGCCAATAGAACCTAATAATTCTTTGTTTTCGTCTGGATCGGTGCTATGTGTTACGCAATAAACTTCGTCTTTACGCAAACGGCATAATTCAATAAATACATTCCAGAATTTTGGATCAACATTGTATGTGCCGTTGTAATCAAGGGCGAATGTCATTGCGCCTTTTTTCTTGCCTTCTTCTTTAAATCCGCTGGCATGGGCGGCAACTGCAATTTGCATGGCTTTGGATTTAGTAGCAAATGGGCCTTTTGATCCCCAATACCAACCATCTGATTTTTTAACTACTGGCATATTGATCCTTAGGCAGTTTTTTGTCGTGATAAGTGTAAAGCCATACTTGTTTTCTGCCTTTTGATGTGGAATCGATCAAATCACGGCTTAAATGTCGTGCTTTTCGCAAATAACACAATGCCATCGAAATTTCGTTAGGCTTTAGATCGGGATTGGCTAACCGAATGTCTTGTAGTGTTAGAGAAGCTGATTTTTCTACAAAAGTTTGTCTTACTTTGTTTGCCGCATTTGCCATGTCTTATCCTTTTTAATGATCTATTATACCTTTTTTGGTTTTCTTGGTAAATGGGTTTTGGCAAGTTTTGGCGGTGGCGTTGCAAAATAAGACTTTGGCATATGTGGATGAGCAGATTTAATTTTTTTAATGCCAGCCAAATGCAAATGATGATGTATAGGCTCTTTCGGCTTATTAGCAATATGCTTAACACCATGTAGTTTTTCATGGTGCTGTAATGGCATTTTTTCAACATTTTTGATGTGTTTAGTAACTGGCCCATGAACATGAGTGTGTTTTAAACTTTTAGATGGTTTCTTGGGTTTCTTCGCCAGGCTCATCAATCATCCTTAATACCCGCAATGCGGATTCCACATTATCAACTCGAACTAACGGGCCACCAGTCCATCTGGCCAAAAAAGCCAATTGTGGCTTAGTGTGCAATGCCTTAGGTGATGATTTTACTTCCATCAGGATAGTATGTTTATTTTGATAACCCACAACCAAATCTGGGAATCCCTGACCAATTTTGGAACAATCTACAACAACTGCGCCATGCTTTCGTAGTGCATCAACAATTTCTTGTTGGTTTTTGTCTGTGCGTTTTGCGTAACCCATTGATTTGTCTTAAATGTGCGTTATTATTATGCAAACTTTAACATAAAAGGTTGCCATGCGGATATTACTTCTGGATATAGAAACAAGCCCCAATGTAGCCCATGTTTGGGGTATTTGGCAACAAAATGTGGGGTTATCGCAATTACTAGAATCATCATATACGCTATGCTATTCAGCAAAATGGCTTGGCGAAAAAGATGTGTATTTTGATTCTACATATCGCAATACATCAAAAGAAATGTTGTTCAATATTCACGAAATGTTAGATCAAGCCGATGCAGTCGTGCATTACAACGGAACTAAGTTTGATATTCCTACATTGAACAAAGAATTTATTGTTCATAAGATGAAACCACCATCACCATACAAGCAAATTGATTTATTACGAACTGTTAGATCGCAGTTTAGATTTCCTAGTAATAAATTAGATTATGTGGCTCAAAGATTGGGTTTGGGGCAGAAAAAAGAGCATGAAGGTCATATTTTGTGGGTTAAATGTATGAATAATGACCCTAAAGCATGGAAGATTATGGAAGAATATAATGTGCAAGATGTAATGTTGCTTGAAAAGTTATATTACAGATTGTTGCCGTGGATCAAATCACCAATTAACCAAGCAATAACCAGCAATAGAATGTCTTGCCCTACTTGTGGTAAACCAGCATTGTTAAGTCGTGGTTTGACTTACACAACAACGGGAACATACCAAAGATATTCATGCAAGGCTTGTGGCTCTTGGAGTAAAGATCGGCAATCATTAGTTAAACACGCAAAACTGACCCATTTATCGTGAAACTTACGCCTGAAATTTTACGCAATTTATACAGTACGCTGTATTGTGTGTACCCTTTTACAAAATGGAAATTGCCATTACCTGAAGAAATTGATTTTCAAGTTGATAAGCACGATAAAACAACTATGGGAACATATATGTATGACACGGGTGATGAATATGCACATACAATTACAATATCTGCCGCATTGTGCGGTCATATGATGACAGTTATTCGTGTGTTATGCCATGAATGTGTCCACATGAGTTTTCACCTTCAAAAGGGTGATAAATGGGCGCATCATTCTAAGCAATTTCGTACCAGGTGTTCTATGGTGGCGCATGAGCTTGGCCTAGACCCCCTCGAGTTGTAATATCTGATTTACCATTTTCAGTAAATCTTGTTCATCAACACCAAATCGCTTTACAAAAGATTGTTTACCAGCATGAATTCCAGTATTGCCACGATGATGTTCTGGGCATAACGGAATAACTGGTGCTAACTTTCGAGGAATATTACCAGTACGAACATGATGCAATTCGGCTGGTGTATCTTCAAAACCTCTATGCCAACATAAGATACAGCCAAGCCGTGCAATTCTGTCGTTTTTAATGCGTTCTTTGTTTTTCAAGATGTAGTGCCAAATCTTCTAATTCTTGTGCAATATCTACAATGTCGCTAGATAACAGAACCGCATCAGATCGTTGATTTTTCAAAAAGGCATCGTGCAACTTACGGGTTAGGATGGCCATTTTAATCATTGGTTCTGCATAATCTACGATCATATATTTCCTTTTCTGCGGTTTGCGCTTAATGTTTGGAACATTTCAGTAATGCGTATTTGAGTATTCCGTGTGTTAGTTAAATTTTTAAACTCTTTTAAAGCATCTGCCCATTCTTCAATGGCCAATTTTGTTTTAGGATCAATTTCTGCTTTAGCCTGGCGTTCAGCAACTGTGCCCTCGGCCAGCAAAAACGCATGGGCTTTCGCTTGTTTAATCCGTTCTTCTGAAAGTTTGTAGTTATATTCTAACTCTGCATGAGTTTCATCGCTATCGGACAAATATTCTAATGCTTGCCCAGCTTCTTTTTCTGTAATATTCATTTAATGTTTAAAAATAAACCTGTTTGTCCTATTGCATATCCAATCCAAATAATTGCGTTTGCATATGCCCCCTTTTGCAACTGTAATAACCCAGTAATCAAATAGCCAATTCCTGTTGCGGCAACGATGTATTGTTCAACCATTCTGATGGCCTTCCTTGATTACCTAGTTTGAATTGCTCATAGTATAAATCCCAAACATGACTATCAAACTTGGTTTTATCTATGTATTGCCTAAAAACTTTTAATCCCCACGCCCTACGCCAAATTATTAGTTGCCTGACGGTGCATTGCACCCGATATTCGTTGTCTGAATTGCCCAAAGGTTTCACCGATTTGCGGTCTAAGTCCAAGTTCTTCGCCTTTTTTCATAGTTAGTTCATCTGTCGAATACCAGGGTAATTCGGGCTTTTTTATTTGCTTAGGTTGTAAATCAAGTTCATCTTCCCATCGTTCACCACGCAACCAGGTGGCTGGATAGGGAATGTAATCTATTTCTGTTTGCTTGATTTTCCAGAATTGCTTGTGCGTTTCAATGGCGCTAATTGCGGCACTTTTTTGTTCTTCTGTGAGCTTGCTAAACGCTTTTCTTGCATCCGCTTTCCCGACTTTTTTTGGATAACTGACCCAGAATTCCTCGAACATTCAATTGCTTCCTTCACGATTGCGGTGATTCCATATTGAATCAACATTTTTAACCCATCATCATCATAATCCACCATGATGTCGGCTGACCCATCGGGGTTTTCAAAAAGGGTAGTTATTTGTATTTTCATTTTTATTGGTTTTGAATACTTGGCCAGCAAGCATATTGGTCAATTGACGATTAGCGGCAATTTCTTTACGCAAAAAATCGGTTTGTTCTTTAAGAAGTTTAATTTCTTCTTCGGCCTTGCTTAGTAGATCAACCAGCATTTCTTCTCTTGTCATATTTACTCCTATAGCAGTAGTAAGTTACTAGGATTAAAACACCTTCCAAGCGGTTTGAGCAAACCTAGCCTACCTAGATTTGCCTTTAAATGTTATCCATTGCGGAATCGCATCCCTCGCCAGTCATTCGATGCAACGGCACTAGCTTCGCCACCGTTATTGCGCTATTTCAGCATCTTCCCTCTAGTAACGCTTGTATTTTGACCGCTACGATGTCGTTAGAGCCGCCAGTCAAAACCTACCACCCCCAAAATATACCATAAAAAATAATTGCACAAGTATTAGAAATAGTTTAATATATTATTATCCATTAAACAAAGGGGGTCATATGGATGAATTTGAACAAAAGCTGGAAAAAGCATTGACAAACATGGAGTTTGATTGTCTAACGAGTGAAGATATTGAGATCATCAGACACGCTTGCGGAAAACCTAGATCGCATAAAGCGGAATCTGCGCTTCACAACATCTTCGAAGATTTTGCAACTATTTTTGGGGGAAATAATGGATCAAAGTGAAAATATTGGCCAACTGGCATTAGCGTTATCAAAAGTTCAGGGGAAACTTACTCATGCTAAAAAAGATAGTAAAAATCCGTTTTTTAAAAGTACCTATGCCGATCTTGGTTCTGTGCTGGATAGTTGCCGCAGTTTATTGGCAGAACACGAACTTGCAATTATGCAATTCCCTGGCCAATGCTTTGCGGATAATGAACTCATGCACATGACATTGACAACGGTTCTTAGTCATAGTTCTGGCGAATGGATCAAGCAGTCTATGTCAATGCCATTAACTAAAGCCGACCCACAGGGGGCGGGTTCATGCCTAACTTACATGAGAAGGTATGCACTTTCAGCGGTGCTTGCTATATACGCTGATGGATCAGATGACGATGGTAATGCCGCATCTGTCCCAGTTGCAAACAAACGCATTACGATTAACGAAATTGAATAAAGGATAAAACATGGCTTTTGAATTAAAAGAAAATAACGGCAATTTGTTTAAGAATCTGAAAAAGACTAAAGACACATCGCCAGATTACACGGGCAGTATCAAACTGAATGGCCATGAACATTGGCTTTCAGCTTGGGTAAAAGAAGGCCAAAAAGGTAAATTTATTTCGGTATCAGTTGGCGAAGTAAAGCAACCGATTGGCTTTAAAGAAGCTGGTAGTGATGAACTACCAAAACCATCAATAGTGGATGACGATTTACCGTTCTGAAAGGGGACAAAATGATTAGCCAGATTAATGATGTAATTAACCAGCAAACTGAAGTTAAGTTTAACTATGAATATGGCGTTGATGAGGAAAAACAACTTATTGCCATGACAAGAGAAGGATTGATTAGCGTCATTAACACGGCTATATCCGCTTGTGCGGATCGTGTTAGCGATCCAATCTTGCGTAACGAAATACTTTCAATGCAATCTTAATTTTAATTCGGGGGAAAGATGCTAGTAAAAACGCATGATGCGGAATCTGGCCATTGGTATCAGATCGATGGAACGCCAGCTTATCGCATAATTGGAAAAAACGGCAAAGAACGCAATACTACGGTTCGTGATGCCAGGGAAATGGGCCTACTTGTTTCCACCACAACGGTAATTAGTCAAATTGCTAAACCAGGATTGGAAATCTGGAAACAGCAAAATGTATTACTTGCCGCTTTAACCTTGCCTAAACAAGAAAACGAATCTGAATCAGACTGGCTTACCCGTGTAATGCAAGATTCTAGAGAAACTGGAAAACAAGCCGCTGAACGGGGAACATACATCCACGGCATCATAGAATCGTTTATGGAAGGCGTTTATCTTCCAGAAGTGCCAGCATATTGCCATGAAGTAGATAAAGCCCTAAAAGCCCGTTTTGGCAACATTAAATTTAATTCTGAACGCAGTTTTGGTTCGCCATTGGGCTTTGGTGGCAAAGTGGATTTATCAGCGGTTGCCGATGATATAACGGGCTTTCCTGGTGCGGTCTGCGATGTCAAAACAACCGAAAAAGATTTGACCGATATTAAGCATACATTTGAACACGCCATGCAATTAGCAAGTTATCGCAATGGTCTTGGTATACCCGATGCGGATTGCGCCATCATATATGTAAATGCGCTAACAAATCAGGTTAAACTTATAGAAATACCCCAGGCAGAATTAAGTTCCGCATGGGATTGCTTTACCCATTTGTTGCAGTTTTTTAAGATTCGCAACAAACTTTAACTTCGGTGGGGCTGTCTGGATTCCCCCGATCCTTCACGGGATAGTCCCACCACCTCATATGGCCGAAAGTGTAAAGAAACGAGTAGGCCACCTTCTACCTATAAGTATCAATTTCTTATACATATTGATACCTATATGTATAAAAAACTTTAAAAAATATACAAATATCGGACAACAATGTCCTATTTTTGCATCACTTTTTATTTAAATTTCATGCACTTACAAGCGTTTTTAAAATAGGTTAGCTGTATAAAAAAGTTTCCCGAACGGGAAGAGTTGATTAAAAAATGTGCAAAAATACAAAAAAGTTACCGAACGGGAAATTTTGTAAAAAAAAGTATGTTAAATGACTTATTAATGAATCCTTAAATAACTTAAAGCCTTATTAATGAATCATTTAACATACTTTTTTTTACAAAATTTTTCGTTTTGGAAACTTTTTGTGTAGTTTGTTACACAATTTCTTAAATTATTTTTCATTTTCTTGACCTAGATCAATAATACTTCTCAAAATATGCCTAAAATGGAATCATTCCATCGGGGGATGGTATTTAAAAAGGATAGTAAAAAATGAACAATCAAGAGATCAAAATGTTTGGTACAACCACAGATAGCTTAGAGGGTTTTTTTGCCCGTTCTTACAATATCAATATGACATTGGCTGGTATGCTTTCCGATGCACAAGAATTGATTGCAATGGGTGAAATTGAAAAAGCAAATCAAGTTATGAATTCTGTAAAACATTATTTTTTTGAATATACAGATACACGCAACGAAGTTGTTGCTCAAAAACTTAATTAATTAACTGCCCCTACGGGGGCATCTTTTTTGGGGGAATCAAATGAAAGAGTTTATTCAAGGCGGTTTAATGGCAATAGTGATCGTGGCTACGGTATTTTTAACTTTATACCTACGCTGGGGTCATATTTAATGGCCAGACATTACGATGAATTGAAATGGGAAACTTCCCCATGCGACAATTGCCATTTACGGTTTCGTTGTGAAGAACAGTTGATGGCTTGTCGTGTGTTTTTAGGGTTTATTGTGCGGGGCAAATTTAATCCCGATGCGCCCAGAAACCCAACATATGTGTTGTATAACGAAATCTTTAATAAAGACGATATAGCGTTGGGAAATTCATTGAAAGGGCCAAGTAATGTGGAATGTTAGGTTGGTGCATATGGTGGATGAAGAATATCCAGATCAACCATACATTGAAGCTAGGGAAGTTTATTACGATGCAATGGGCAAGCCAATGGGGCATTGCCCAGCTACAGTTGGCGGTGAAACGATAGATGAGTTGAAACAGTATGTGCAATACATTACAGAAGCATTAACCAAACCAATTTTGAAATTTAAGGATTCAAAATGACAACATTTACCACCGAAGATCGCATTGAAGCTGAAAAAGATGATTTGATTAAGCAGTTAAAAGAAAAGATTGAATTTTTGCAGTCCAAGAATAAATGGTTAATGCAACAAGTTGAACAATTGGAAATTCAAATTTGGGGGTCAAGATGATTGGATTATTAACAGCATTTTTTTTGTATTACGGTGATGCCGCTTGGTGGTGGTGGGGCATTTGGGCAATTCTTGAATTAGGTGCGTTTGTTAAGGAAATAAACAAATGACAACTAGGGATGGCGGCAAGGGTGATGCGCCACGCCCAATATTGAATCAAGAAGAATTTGATAAAAACTGGGATAGGATATTTAACACGCCCATTCCAGAAAAAGATGGAAGTTGGACAGTCAATATTGATGTAGAAAATCAAGAAATTGAATCAACGATAACTTATAAGGAAAACATATGACACCACAAGAGTTAGCACAACAATTAGATCAAATAATTGATTATTGTCCTGGCGATATTATTCAACAAGCCGCCACGATGTTACGCAAACAAGCAGATGACCTTGAGTATATGCAAGAACAGTTTGATAGAGCTATTGAATTTTTGGCAAAATGCAATGGATGGAGTAAAAACAAGTGAACAATGAACCAGTAGCGTGGATGGATGATTGTAGTTTTTTTACAGAACAGCCTGATGATATGGAAGGTGTTATTCCACTCTACACCCATCCAGCAAAGACACTAACAGATGATGAAATATTAGAAATTGCAAATCAATCTTTAGTTGGCGCTACTGCTTGGCATAACCCTGATTTAGACCCTATTAATTTTGCTAGAGCAATACTAAGAAAGGCAAGTGAGAAATGAACGCAAATGAACTAGCTGATAAATTAGAACAGGGTCATTGGGAAGGTGGCACAAGAGAACAAGCAGCCACCATGCTACGCCAGCAACAAGCTGAATACTATTCTTTACTTGTTAATCACGACAAACTTTATGCAAAAATAGTAGAGCAACAAGCTGAAATAGAGGAGTTAAAAACCTGTTTAATTGTCGAACAGGAACACAACGAGCTTATGGTAGAAGACCGAAGCAAGTACGAAGCACTAGCACACGCTGGTGGTGTTGAAGTGGGTAAAGAACTAAAGACACTAACAGATGAGGAAATACGGCACATACAAGCACAATGCCATCTTAAAGATGTTGGTTACGATACTTTTATTATGCGGTTTGCTAGAGCAATACTAAGAAAGGCTAATGAGAAATGAATCAAGAATTATTACATAAGCTATTTGATTACAAAGAAGGCAAGTTGTATTGGAAAGAAAGCCCAAGCCGTAATGTAAAAGCTGGTGATGTTGCTGGTCATTATGGTAATCGTAGGTATGCTCAAATCCGTATAAATGGCAAATATTATTTAAAACATAGGCTTGTATATTTGTACCATTATGGTCATTTACCGCCTGAGCCATTGGTTATTGACCACATAAATCGCAATAGATTTGACAACAAAATTGAAAATCTAAGAGCAGTTACAAAATCAGAAAATCAGCGCAACAATAAATTTAAGGCACAAGAGAAATGAACGAACTTCAAGGCTGGATAATTATTATTTGGTTAACATTTATTAGTTTTTGTTTATCTAATATTTGCGATTTATTGCGAAAGGGGAAAAAATGAGCTACGAACACTTTGTCAATAATTATCAAAGATACTTAAAAAGCCCTAGAACGCTATCTGAGGCGTTTAAAGATGCTTATTACTGTTCTGCTATTACTTATCCCAAAGAACCCGATCATGGCGGTTTAATTGGCTTTTTAATGGCTTTATTGTTTGTTGGTATATTTGGTTACGGATTTTGGGTGTATCTTGGCGTATAAACCATTTAACAAGGAAATGTTTGATAAGTGCGACCCGCCAGCACGGGAAGCGGTTACCAAATGGATCAAGGTTTTTTGGGGATTAGAAGCCATAGATAATCCTGATAAATATGGCGTAGATTTAGTGCTATATAAAAATGGCCGCCTAGTTGCATATGTTGAAGTAGAACAGCGGGATTGGGGAGTTGGTGCGCCATACTGCCCATATCCCACAATTCATGTGGCCCACCGCAAAAAGAAATTATTTGCTAATAAATTGCCAACTTTGTTATTTGTTTGCACAACCCCGTTAGTCAATGCGTATTGGGTGAAAACAGAGATTGTGGAAACTAGCCCATTGATAGAAGTCAAAAATAGGGCGGTCAAAGAAGATGAATGGTTCTATGATGTCGATATTGGACATTTCAACTTTGTGGATTTAACCCAGCCATTTTGAGGGCTTCGGCTTTTTCGTTTTCTACTCTTTTAAGCCAGCCATCGATAAACTGTGGCCGATGTAGGCTAATATAGTATTCACTTCTTTGTTTTGAGTATTGCCCGATAAGCTGTCCAACATCTGAATGGGCAATCTGATTAGTAATTCGTGGGCCAAGAATTCCAGTTGCGACTGCACCAACGGATTGTTCAAGCAATTTAATTGCTCTGCCTGGGCCAGCATTGACCCCCATTGAGAATACCAAAAAGTCCAATCCTCTGGGGAGTACCTCGCAATAAGTTGATCGCCAGTATCGTTGTTCATATAGTGGGCTAATCTGGTCAATGGTTAGATTTCGCATTTCCTTTTCAGTTGCTTCGTGTCCAGTCCATTCTGACCATGTGGTGTTAGTAACACCCATATTTGTCCACTTTTCACCATCGCCCAGCTTATCTGTAAAGCCGCCTTCTGACTTTAATAATAAAGCCAGGCAATTCTTAAAGTTACCAGTCATCTTAGATCGTTATATTTCTCGATGACATCGTTTCGTTCTATCTCTGTTGCTGAACATTGCTTGGCAAAGTTGATAAGAAATTCGACATTTGACCCAGATAATCTGAATTCTTCGTTTGGTATGGCAAGGGTGGCGGTACTGCCACTTGTGGTGCGGCTGTGCAAGCCAATAGAACGGTACTGACTAAGAAGTAACTGATAATGAGTTTCAAGGGCATCTTTTTCATTTTGGGCTTTCTGTGTTTGTTGGGCTTGTTGATTAGCTACCTTTTGTTCCCATTCGGCTTTTTGTTTAAGTTCTGCGGCCTGATATTCCACCAAGCCGTTATGACCAATACGATAACCGATAAAACCAGAACCAAAAAGAAACAAAGCAACCAAACCAGCTTTGACATAAAAACCTATAGGTAAGGGAAACATTATTTTTCGTCTAATGGCTTAGTAGTAACAATACGCAATAAAGCCGTAATTACACCAATGCCAATCATAACCGTATTAAAACTAATATCGTCAAGCAATCCACGCAAATACTGGGAATTGTCTGAAACTGCGCCCAAAGCGGTAATAAGGCCGCTAAACCACATTGTTTTGGATTTAATTGCACCCCGAATTGTGGCTTTAATCTTTTCATATATTTCGTTCATTTATGAAACCCTTGAATACTAAGAAAACCGTAAAACAGCCAAACGATTGCGCCAGCAAGTAATGTGGCTAATGACCATTTTCCGAACTTAGCAAATTGTTTATCTAACCATTCCTCAATTGCTTCCTTCATTATTTCTTTTTCTTGGTCTGGTGTCATCTGTTCGGGCATAATAAAATCAAAGTAAAAGTTAATGAAAATATTATATTGTCCGATATATTACAGAATGAATTTTAACACTTCTTCGGGCTTTACAAAAGCATCTGGATTATGTTCGGTGAAATCCCACCATAAGAATTGATTTGGTGCTAAATAACTACGATCTTTCAGCAAATTAATGTTTTCTGGGTGGCCATATATCAGCGGATCAGATACCGACCATAATACAACGCCAGGCTTGCCACAATCCCACGCAAGATGCTGAAAAAAACTATCGCAACCAATCCATGTACGACATTCGGCTATTAATTCCTTCAATCTGGCGATTGGCAAGTTTTTTACAAACTCTGGCACAAGCTGTTCTTCGCCCTCAACGCCAACTTGAATAATGCGTTCATCTATCTGGGCAATTAATTCTTTCCAGTAAGGGTAATTTTTGGGATTGTTTTTGCCATGAACCAATGGTTTGGCAAACGGGGCTATCAAAATCATAGATACAGCTTTCTATACGCATCTTCTAAACTGCCAGTCCAATTCCATTGCGCCATTTTTTTGTATATATTCCATTGGTCTATATCGCCAAACATGGCTTGGGCTTCCGCAATCGGTCTGCCTGGTACTATTTCAGGATAACAACTAAACACCATAGGATTGCGTATCTGAGATATAACACGCTTACATACAATGTGATCGCCAGCACCGCAATTAAGAACCACAGGGGTGCAATCACCCAGCCCAATAATATTTCTGAAAATAGTTTCATCATGTTGGTACATTTCCTCTTTAGTTTCGCTACGGATGCCGCCTTGCGGATTCTTTAAATGCCAAGTTGTTGCATATGGCACAACTAAAATTTTGTAGCCGTTAAGATACAAACCGTATGTAAATAGTGTTTCTTCCCGATGGGCTACACGGGATAACCCTAAGTTATAATCATAAACACCAGCACGGTATAAAAATGAACAATGCAAATGCTGAACTTCTTGCACGGCTTGTATACGATCCCATTGTATATTGGGTTCTTTATCTATATTTTCTACCCTACCAGTTGATTGAGAACAATCAATTTGTAAAGGTGGAGTAAGAATTTCGCCACCGATTGCGCCAACATTATTTGCAATGTGTGATGATAATTCTTCTAATACATGGGGTTCTGGGATGGCATCATCATCAACCCGCCAAACCCATTCATAGCCCATCGTATTAGCCGCTTGATGTATATGGTGCTGGCCCTTCTTTTCAGCAAACAACCATTCCCATTTTACATTTTTCAAATCCAATATTTGAAATATATGCTGATATATAGGGTTTGCCCGCATATCTTCTGGATGGTCGTTGTCATCAAAAATAACGAGCTTATCAGGGCTTGCCGTTTGATTGGCTATAGCCATCAAAACCAATGGCAAAGTTGTTGTATAACGCCCTCTGGTGGCTACAGAGCATAATATTTTATTAGACTGCATTTATTTTATTTTGTAATATTTTTTAGCAGTCCTCTGCACCTTTATACTGCTCAAAAGTCTTTAATACGCCATAGATTGCAGGGATAATATCGCCTTTTAAATCTTCAATAGCGATATAGTGGGCATCTTCACGCACAGTAGCCATATTGCCTTCTCTGGCGGCTTGGTCATAATGAATTGCCACTTGCACTTGAATATTGTCTTTTGTGCCAAAGAAATTGGTAATTCTAGCGTAGGCTTGTGGGGCTGGTACGCCAAATTGGGTTTGTGTAAGGGATAGTTTGAGTGCCATAATAGTTCCTTAGTAAGTCATTTCGGTTGTAGATATAGAACATACAGTTCTGATTGTAGTAGAAGCCTGTCCAGTAAAGGTAATTGCCAATCCACCATTCGTGGTATCTGCGGTGGCTGAAATAGTCCATGTGCTTGCCCCTGAATCTGCAGCAATAGTATTAACCACAGGAGTTCCTACAAGTGCAGTTGAAGCGGCATTTGCACCCCTTTTAATCAATCCTTCGATAGTCCATGCTTTAGAGTTACCACCGCCAGTAACTCCTGAAATAATACTAGCTTTAAAGTAATAAGCAGAGTTATTAGGTAGTATTACTTGGTTTGTTCCGCTTGCAGTAGAGTTGTTTACTGTTAAAACAGTAGGAGTTGCATCAGAGGTATTTGCTTTTATAACTAACAAGGCGGCTTGAGTATCACCTACAGTAGAACCAAAAATACCTCCAAAAACAGTATATCCAGTAATTCCTCTAGCTATTGCACCAGAACCATTTATAACAGTTGAATATGTACCTGAAGAATTACTATAAGTGCCATTTAATAAAGTTGAATAACTACCACTTGCTGCACTAGAAGTTGCACCCATTAATATTGCTGAGTTTGTTCCGCTTGCAATTGCATTATTTCCGCCAACAACTAAAGATTGAAAGCCTGATGCTGTGTTTTTAGTTCCACCACCAACAAAAGACCAATCACCTGATGCCACATTCCTATTAGCCGCAGTTCCTGCATCACCACCACCACCAATAAATGAATAACTACCTGTAGCTTGGTTGTTTCCTCCTCCTACTACTACTCCATGAGGGGTATAGAAAGATAGAGTTGCTGTACCGCTTCCACTTGCGGCTTGCGAAAGAGTAAGGGTTGTTCCTGATATGGCGGCAACATAAGTTGTTGGATATGCAATATATGTACCATTAACAAATTGACCAACCTTAATGTTTGCATTTGAGCTTGATAATGTTACGGTAGTAGTGCCATTCATTGTGGCAGATTGAGTTGTTACTGTTGAAGTTGCTGTAGCTGTGTTATATGCGCCACCACCAATAAAGTTAAAAAATCCTACTTGAGAAGATGAACCATTTGTATATCCACTCATTACTCCAGAATAAATACCAGCCGCATAATTATTATTACCACCAGCAACAACAGAATTGCTACCTGAAGCCACACTATTTCCACCGCCACCAACAGCCGCTTGAGTTCCGTTTGCTTGATTTCCATAACCACCAGCAACAACAGATTGACCTCCTGATGCCACATTTGTTGCAGAACCTCTAATAGTCTGCCAATCTACGCTATTAGCACCCCTAGCATTACCACCTACTGTAGAAGATGTAGTAGCTTGTGCTTGTAGTGCGCCTGTTCCTGCTGAAGAAACATAAAGAGAACCATCTGATTGAAGTCCTAGTCCTGCTACTCCACTAAAGGATAGGGTAGGAGTTCCATAAACTGCTGTGGTTGTTGTAGCAACATAAGAATTAACAACGCTACCAATTTCAACTTGTGCGCCCCAAGCGTAGAATGTGCCATTAGCCGCACCTAACATAGCATAAAAGCTAGTTGTACCACTTCCTGATGTTAATGAAACTGAAATTCTTTGCCAACTTGATGTGGGTGTTAGCGTATATGTTGGTAAACTTCCTGTGCTGTTATCACGCAAACCAATCTGCATTGTCGTTGCAGTACCAGCTTTAATATAAACAGAAAATGTATAAGCTAAATTACCAACAGTTGTAATTTGTTGAGTTAATGAATTTCCGTTATAAACTAAATCTGTTGCATTGCTAATTAATGATGCTGTATTGCCGCCTAAAGGGTCTGTTGTTCCTGCACTATTTGTTGCGGCTGTGGTTGTTCCAAGTAAATTCCAAGGTGAGCTACCGCCAATAAATTGAGAATATCTTACTAAATTCTCACCAGTACCTTTTAATACTTCTGTCTGTCCTGTAATAGTAGTAAATGTGCCAGTATTGGGGGTTGTTGCGCCAATGACTGTGTTGTCTATTGTGCCGCCTGTGCGGGCTAGGGTTGTGCCGTTATAAGTTAATAATGGCACACCGCCCAAAACACCAGAGTTGTTATATTGAATCTGAGTATTTGAGCCACCTATAGGGGCTTGGATGCCAGAATAGCCAGAGTAGCCAGAGTAACCGCTAATTCCAGAATATCCAGAAATACCGCTTGCACCTACAGCACCAGAATAACCGCTATAGCCACTTACGCCAGAACCAGAATATCCGCTGTAACCAGAATAGCCAGAAACACCACTACCGCTATAACCAGAGAATCCGCTAATTCCTGAGTAGCCACTATATCCAGAAATACCAGATGCGCCAGAATATCCATTTTGTCCACTTATTCCTGAGTACCCGCTATATCCCGATACTCCGCTACCAGAGTAACCGCTAATTCCAGAATATCCAGAATATCCACTTGTACCTGATTGTCCGACTGCGCCAGAATAACCTGATATACCGCTAAATCCTGAGTAACCAGAAACACCACTACCAGAATAGCCTGAGAATCCACTAAAACCGCTTATACCGCTAAATCCTGACCAGCCCGATACACCGCTACCAGAATATCCAGAAAAACCGCTATAACCGCTTAAACCGCTTCCGCTAAAGCCAGATATACCTGAGTAACCAGAATATCCAGAAATGCCTGAGAAACCGCTGTAACCAGAAATACCAGAATATCCCGAAAAACCACTTATACCGCTTTGTCCAGGTGGCCCAACAATTTGACCCACATTAACCCAACTTGATCCTTCCCAAACATATAAATCGCCATTCGAAGAAACAATATAAGCATCATTAAGATTGCCTGTTGGTGGAAGATTGGCTGGAGTTGCTACTGTGCCAATAATATTAATTGAAGTACCTTGCTGACCAGAATAGCCTGAAAATCCTGATTTACCACTATAGCCAGAAATTCCAGAATACCCAGAAAATCCGCTGATTCCACTATACCCAGAAATTCCCGAAAATCCGCTAATTCCAGAATAGCCAGATATACCTGATCCAGAATACCCAGAAAAGCCACTAAAACCACTTATACCGCTTCCAGAATACCCTGATATACCTGAGTATCCAGAAATTCCGCTAAAGCCACTATAGCCCGAATAACCGCTATAACCAGATGTAGATGCACCCGACATTCCAGAATATCCACTATACCCAGAATATCCAGAATAACCTGATGGCCCAAACTGACCTTTATCAATACTAATAACTTGACTTGGAGTTGGTGTTACTTGTAAATTAACTGTGTTTTCTTTAACAACAGAAATATTTACTGTGTTCTCAACCGCAGTTACATTAGTTGCGCTATTGCCAGCCACTACCTTGATATTTGCCATGATTACTCCACAATGATGCCATCAGAACGCACCAGGAATAATAAGAAAATAATGTAATCATTAGCGGGTGTTGATCCGCTTGCGGGAAAACTGATTTTTATGCGCCCAGAATAGCCTACGCAATTGGTGGCGTTAATTTCTAATTCTGGATCGCTAGACATTAATCCCCATGCAGAAGAATCAATAGTCAATGTAAATGTGCCAGCAGTATCTACACGATTGCTAACCGTCAAAGAAACTGGGGTTGGTGTTGGGCTGTAATCGGCAATATCAAAAGATAAGCCATAACGGGTGTCTTGAATATTTGACACTTCCCTACGAATAATTTGGGCGTTAATTGTTGCGCCAGTTAAGTCTACTGGAGTTACATTATCTGATCCAGTAATAACTAAATTCCAATAGGTTGCTTGATCCCATACGAGTTCACCAGCAATAATTGGATTGTCAAACCCTGATACTTGCGTTAAAGTGTTTTTGTTAAAAATTGCCATGATTATTCCAATTCTCGGTTAATGGCAAGTGGCACTCCACTTAGCCCCAAATCATGTATTGTCTTTTTGCTATTTTACCTTAATACTTGCCTTCTGCAAATACATTAACAAAAACTGTATTGTCCTCTAGTGCTTCAATTTCATGCCATTCACCAGCAGGTAGGTTTAATGGCTGACTGTTTTTATCAATGGTATAGCTACGACCTTCTAAACTAACTAAGCAAGAACC
>Ga0214176_1000035_pt1 | contig 41179 bp, 36 predicted proteins | sample TroBogEpilimnion_18_FD_153014 | JGI IMG/M metagenome (GOLD analysis project Ga0214176, IMG submission 153014) | Freshwater microbial communities from Trout Bog Lake, WI - 20AUG2007 epilimnion | ecosystem: Environmental > Aquatic > Freshwater > Lake > Epilimnion/Euphotic zone | place: Trout Bog... | reverse complement strand
GAGCTGACCTATGGAACCGCTACACCCGAAATCACGGATGCATTCCATGTCAGTGCCAAGACCATCATGTTCAACAAGGAACAGCTCTGCCGTTTGCTGGAGCGTCGGATCCCGTGGCGCTTCTCCAAGGTGGTGTTTCTAGATGCCGACCTGGTCTTCACGAGCCGAACCTGGTACGCAGACACCTCTAGGCAGCTGGCCAAGCACGATGTGGTCCAGCCCTTTTCCTCGGCCGTGTGGCTCGACATCACCTACACCAAGCCAACGCTGGAGCGCTCGAGCGTCGTGTACATGAATCGGGACAAGACCTACAACCATACCTACCACCCGGGGTTCGCATGGGGCTTCAAGCGGTCGTGGTTCCGCAGGTACGGGTTCTACGAGTACGCCATCACGGGAAGCGGCGACACGCTGAGCACAGCGGCCTGGTTGGGCGTCGAGTTTCCCAAGGGCTATCTCAAACCCGCATTCGTTCGTTCCTTCGCCGACTACCGCAGAATGCCAAGGCCCACCATGGGGTGTGCGCCAGGCAAAGTGTACCACCTGTGGCATGGAACGCACAAGAACCGCCAGTATGTGGATCGCCATGCCATCCTGGACGGAATCGCCGATGTCCAGCGTATTGTGCGTCCAAACTGGGACGGGGTCTTCGAGCTGAACGACAAGGCCGTGGACGCCAAGTTGCGCGAGTACTTTACCCAGAGGGAGGACGACGGAGTTTAAAGATATTTTCTCGGTGATACTCATACATCACGTTAATGGTGAAGCATCTGTGCACGCTGGCCCACCGCGTGCTTCAGACTCAGCAAACCTTGTCGTGTGCAGTAACCCGAATGCAGTATGGATTCTTACCCCAAGAAAACGCTAAACAAGCCCAACGCCATCTAACCGAACTGTCCAATCTCCTTCGTGAGATGGAAGAGACCCTCAAGACGCAGAAACCCGCTTATACCCAGTTGCAAAGGATACATCAATGAACGAAAAAGAAGGTGCATTTACTGTCATGTGTATTTCCGCACTCGCCGCGTGCTGCGTGCTTTCCTTCTGCGGGCATGCGATTCGCAGGAGGCCATTTCACTCGCCTCCCGAGGCCGACCCCGAAGACCCAATCGACTTCAGCTCGAACCCAAAGTCATCCTCCGTGAGCGTCGGCTCGTGACGACGCACAATCTCCTTCATGACCTCCTGGCCACGCTCGCCTAGGATGTCACGCAGGTACACATCCAGTGTCTTCTTCGACAGCGTCCAGCCCCGCTTCCACTGGTTGGGGCGCTTGACCGCAAAGGTCATCTTGGACTCCTTCAGCTCAATCTTGTCGGGCAGCACATTGTTCGCGTAGACCGCAGCCAAATCCAGTTCCAGTGTTCGCTTGCGATCGCGAACCTCGGCAATCTCGGCATTCATCTCCGCGAGGCGCTTGGTGGTCTGGATGTACTTGCTAAGAACGGGCTTGAGGTCCTCCATGGTTTGCTCCATCTCCTTAAAAACATCTGTTCGTTTTCAACAAGAGGGCATGCTGCTGTTCGATGCCAAGGAGATTGATCGTCTCCGCGAGGTCTACAACAAGGAACACCCCAAAGAAAAGCCCATGGCAAAGGATTCTCCGACCAAGATGTGGGCAGAGCTGAAGCAGCGGCTCCACTCCAAGTGCGCAGAGGGCACGCCGTCCTGCATTGTCACATCCTTGATGGAGCCCCCGGACGCTCCTGCGGACTGGGCCGCCAAGCGGACGGACTGGCTGTCGAGCGATGACATTGAGATGGTCGAGAAGCAGTACACTCGACTCTTTGACGGCTACTACTTTGTGGGCTGCGTGCCCATCGACTTTGACAAGAAGTCTGAGCTGTCGGAGTGCCTGGTGAGTGCTCTGTGCTCCATGCGGATCGACAAGCTGGCCAAGAAGGGTAAGACGCGCATCGGAATCGTCTTCAACACGGACACCTCGGACGGGCCTGGTGAGCACTGGATTGCGGCCTTTGTCGACATTCGGCCCGACTTGGCCTACCCTCGCATGACCTACTTTGATTCGTACGCCCAGCACCCCGAGCCGCAGATTGTGGAGTTGATGACACGGTGGCAATGCCAGTGGGATGCGGTGTCTGGCCAGCCCTCGATGCACCTCTCCTACAATACCATTCGCCACCAGCAGAAGGATTCCGAGTGTGGAATGTACTGCATCTACTTTCACTACGCCTGCCTCATGAACCTCCCGATGGACCATCGTATTCCCGACGACGAGATGAACGCGTTCCGCAACCTGCTGTTCAGAATGCCCGAAAAGTAGTCGTCGGACTACACAATGGAAGTTCTTTTGGGTATTGGAGCCATTGCCCTCGCAGGGTTCTTGATTTCGCGTGAGGTCGGTGCCGAGTTCCCGACTCCTGAGAACACGCAGCGGAAACGCATAGCCGATTACTACGTGGCTGGAACAACCAATGTGGAGGAGGCCCTGTCGAGTGGCAAGCGCCTGCTCGAGCTCCACATCGGATCCGATATGCAGGACCGCCCCGTGATTCTGCCTTCGGAGCAGCCGTTTGAGCCCGTGTGTGTTACTCTACTGAACAAGGCCTTCGGCAACAAGGATCCGTTCATTCTGTCCCTGGTCTTTCGCACGGATACCACGGTGACCCTGAATGCAGTGGCCAAGTCTCTGCGCGAGACTGTCCATCGCCACCTCGTGCCGCCCACGCCCGATCTAGCCGATGTCCCGCTGGACTCCCTGGCGAACAAGTTGATTATTGTGTCAGGCCCCGAGACGCGTGGGTCTGATTTGGAATCGCTGGTGACTCTGTCGTGGGGCGACTCGGGTCTGCGGCGACTGGACTATGCGCGCGCCCTCCACCCTCGCGAGCCCGAGGAGCTGAGGCAGTTTGCGGCACACCACCTGGTCTTGGTGGTAACGGACAAGTCGAAAAATGTCTACGCGGGCGACAATGAGATCATTGCGTCGGGTTGCCAGTGGAACCTTGCAGGCACAGGATCTGGATTCATCGAGCGCGTTTGATTTTCTTGCTGAACTAACAAAATGGCGAACAAGTGGCTCTCTCACGTGAAGCAGACGATGGCGGAGATGAAGCGCAAGGGCACCTACAAGAAGGGCATGGGCCTGTCGCAGGTCATCAAGGCGGCGAAGCTGACCTACAAGAAGTCGGCATCCGCTGGCCCTGCCGCGAAGAAGACTCGCCGCGCCCACCGTGGCCACCGCAAGTCGCGCAAGGGCTTCATGGGAATGATGTAAGCAGCTTGATCATTGCGTAGACTCCAACACAGAACCAACCCAACATGTACACTTGCATACACAGCGGCACATGTTCGTGCCTCTGTTTAGCCAAGTAGTTCTCGGTGGGAAATCCGATGAGTCCGTTGGTGGTCTCGTTGTTTGGTGTACCCTCCTCCTCGCATCTTTCTGCAGGTCTTCCCATGGTAGGATTTCTTTGAACAGCCACTTTTGTAGTAAGCCACATGGTGTGAATAACCTCGGTAGGTAGGAATGTGCGAACCCGTTTTTGAGGACAATGCCTTCAACAACCCGTGCATCCACTTTGTGTAGGCACGCTGGGACTCCAAGGCGGGTTCGTGGGAGTCTACGTAGTCGCTGAACACCTTGCGCAGCTCTTCGAACGGATATGCCTTGGCCAGAGCGTGCATAAAAGTCCGCTGCAGGGCCATGTCCGTTTCCTCGGGTTTGGTCGGATACACGTAGGCGACGGACATCAGGAAGTCGCGGCCTGGGACCTTGGTGGGCTTCATGGCCATGTACTTGGCCTTGACAGCAGCAAACTCTGGGTCCTCACCAGGGTTCACCACCGTCGGGTCATCGGCACACTGAGTGCGGAGTTTGTTATTCACCATGTTGTGAATCTCATACAGCCACTTGCCAGGGTCTCCACGCAGAGGGTGAGCGTGGACGAACTTCGTGGTGCTGGCACGGCAGTACTTGCAGGGGAGTACATCCTTCATGATGTTCAAGACATCGTCGGGGTGGGGAGAGCGAAAGGCAATCAGGTGGAACAGTTCCCACCCACTCGGCCCCCAGAAGCGAGTATCCATTGTGTCTAGCGAACATCTTTCGTAGCGATCCACGCGGCGATCTGGAGGGTCATTGCTGCATCGGATACGGGGTCGTGGGCCTTACCGACAGGGAATGCCTTCTTCAGCCCAGCATCCAGCTCCTTCTTGATGCAGTCGTAGGCACCTTCCAACTTGGCCGTCTTGCATCGCTTGTTGAACTCGGGGTTGTGGGTGGCAATGTCCACGATACCCAGCGGCGGATGAAACGCAAAGCCGTGAATCTTGCAGGCAGACTTCAATGCTTTCAGGTCCATGTCTCCCTTCACCACCACGACAGACTCGCCGACCAGCTTGACGAATCCCTTGAGCCACGACGCGGGCTTCAAGTGAGGCTTGACCTTGGGGTCTGCAAAGTACTCCTTCACAATGTCATTGTCTCCCAAGAACTCGGGCGCCGACCGTTCCGTCTCCTCCAGAATATCGAGAAGCTCGGCAGTCGCAGGTGTCGTCGTGGAGAACTTGGACGACACGCGGTTCAACTGCCCAGCGGGCGCGGGCAGGACGGCAAAGAAGGGCGGTGTGCGCGTCCATGCATCTCCAGTGCGAGTCAAGTGGTACCCACCCACTTCACGGGGCAGGAAGGCCGCCCCCTTGTGCCAGAACTCGCAGTCGAACGCAAGTAAGGATGTACAACCACCTGCCAACCGATCCAACGCGGCGTTGCGGATCTTCATTATACACTTCCCCAAAAAGAATGTGAACCTGAAAACAAAATGCTCGACACACGCGACATCATCATCCTCACAGCGGCCTTCTACCTTGGCAGTGTGGTGTCCAAGTTCTTCGGGTCTCTGACTGACGGCATCATCATGCCGCTCCTGGCCCCCGCGGTTTCCGCGGAGAAGGGTGTCTCTGCCTTCACCGTGAAGTTCGGGTCGACGAACCTCAAGGTCGGACAGGCGCTGGTGGACCTCATCAACCTCGTCGTGTCCTTCGTGATTGTCGTGTTCACCATCGGCCTCCTGCGCACGTATGTTCTGAGCCGCATCGGCGCTCGGCGCCAAGGCGGCGGCGACGAATAAAAACGAGGTAACTCACAATGAGTGAAACACCTGCTGCTGCACCTGCTTCAACTGCATGGTCTCTTCCTAAGTTGTACGACCCCGAACGAAAGTGGTTTTGGCAGTCGTCGACAACTACCACATCTGCGCCTGCCGCTGCTGCAGCGGCTGGTGGCCGTCGTCGCACCTACCGCAAGAAGTCCAAGTCTAAGCGTCGCCGAGTCGGAAGGAGGTCCACCCGCCACTAGGGATCTTGCCATGGCTCGCCTCGAGCCGCTTCTTCAGCTCGGCACCCGACGCACCCACGCCAAAGCGCTGGACATCGTTGGTCCGCTTCCACTCGTTGAACATAATCTGAACCGCAGTCCATGTAACGGTGCCACGCTCCTCGCCCTCGGCGAGCGGCTGTGCTGCGTGGACCTTCTCACGGAGGAACTTGGCGATCGCGTCATTGTCCTCCTTGTAGTCACTCGTATAGGCCATGACCTTTGCAGGCGGAGTCAGCTTGCGGTGGCCATTGCCCTCCTTGAACACATGCACCAGATAAGACAGGAAGCACGCGGCCCACTCGGGGGACACCACCTTGGCCTGGATCGACTCGTCCATCAGCTTCTCGTGGGACTTCACGGGGTTCACCACGAACTTGTTCGGGTAGTCCACGACCACCAGACGACGCCAGGTACCACCGTCCGTGGTGTTGATCACGGGCTTGTCGTTGCAAGAGAAGAAGAAGCGGAACTGCGGAACAAACTCCACCATCTGCTTGGACCCCGCGTACAGATCGCGGCAGATCACGGGCTCCGAAGAGGTCAGCTCCTTGAGGTACCCGCTGTTGAACGACGCGCCCTCGTCGGGCTCGGACATGGTCGCAAAGCGCTTTCCCTTCAGCCTCATCAAATCGGGATTTGCAGAGCCCGTCTTGCCGCGGCCCTGCGTCAACATCGTCACCGAGGCCTTGGTCGCGTAATCGCCCAGCGCCTTCATCATCAAGTTCATGAGCATGGACTTACCATTCGAACCATTGCCTGTCAGAATGTGGAACTTCTGCGACTCGTTAGCTCCCGACAGAGTCGTGGACAGGCACGCAAGGAAGTAGGTCCTCACCTCGGGGTCGGGAAGGACATCGTGGATGAACTTGTTGAGCTCGTTCCAGCAGTCGTGCTGGTAATACGGCTTCTCGGCATCATAGTCCAAGTTGGTCGAGAAGGAGATGTAGTCCTCGGGCTTACCGTCGCGGAACTCCATCTTCAGCGTGTCCAGCACACCATTGTTGAAGGCAATCAAGTTGTGGTTCTCATCCACCTTGTTCACAAACTCCTCGTCCAAGAAGAGCTCGCGACACTCGCGCATCACATTCTCCTTGAATCGACTGGTCTTCAGCTTCATGCGCATGTCCGTGTAGGTCTTCAGCTTCTTCTCTGCACGGCATCGGTCACACGTCGTCTCCTCGTGCTTGCCATCGGGACACTGCGGAATGTCCTCCATCTGCGACATGAAGATCTTGGCCTGGTCCCAGAAGCGCCGCGCCACCTCGTTCGACAGCCTGCACTGCAGGTCAATGCCCTTGTCGGTCTCCTTCCATGTGTGGGTCATGAAGCGGAACCAGTTCGACGAGCTGAAGCGGGCACACTTATACATGTCGCGGTACATCGAGAACACCACCAAGGCCACATCGTGCTCCGTCTGCGTGGACACAGCCTCGTTGACTAGGTAGTCAATGTTGCGCTTCTCAATCTCCTCGTACTTGTCAAAGTTGTCAATCCTCGACCAATTCAGCAGACTCTTCTCGCTGAGCCGAGCACCGTCATTGCGGAAGGTGAAGGAGTCCCACTTCTGAATCGACTCACGCTCCTTGTAGCCCTCGCCCTGCGCAGAGAACTCCAGCCAGGTCCCCGCCAGGTCCGAGTGGATGTTCTTCATGCAGAGACCCGTGTTGATCCAGTCGGGATAGGACTTGTAGCGGAACTCGGCCAAGTTGAAGATGTGATCGCGGAACCGACGCAGCTGGTCCTCGGTCAGAGGCGTCTGGACCGTCATGCGAGTCGGCGAGGACCCACGGGAATTCACATCGCCCTGACGCACGGCGGGACGTCCACGGGCAGGCAAGACCGCGGCACCGCCCGAGATACGAACAGGCTCCTCCGTCCGATCGTAGAGCTTTCCCGCGTCCGTCAGCGGAGACGCGTCCGACGAGTGGGCCCGCACAGAGTACTTGCGAATCAGATCCGAGGTGATTCGAGGCTCCTCATCGTCAATCGTCGTCTCTCCAGACTTAGGGTCCCAGTCCACAGTATACTTGAAGCGATATGGCAGGGGCTGGACACCATTCTCGAGCGGCTTACCCGAGCGCAGGAGCGGCCACCACGTCGTGTGGTTCAACACCGCAGAGTCGTAGACATCCCGCCACCCCTTCTTCAGACCGAGAGCAGGGAAGTGAGCCTCCATTCGCGGAAGCAGGGCATTCTTGATCGCATTCTCCACACCCTTGTTCGTCTTGATCTGGGGAACCACAATGTGGATGCCAGACTTTGACTCGTTCTTTGAAGGGTAGTAGGTGGGTTCGGGCTTCTCCATCACGCACACCTCGACTACACTCTCGTCGGGGATTGCGTGGTAGCGCTTCACCTCAGACATGTAGTCCTTGACAAACGACACCACCTGCGCCTGGGTGTGCCGATGGTCCTCCACCTTGCCCTCATAAATGAAGTCGAGGTCCACTCGCAAGGACCCGATCGGCGTCATCTTCTCTGTGATGGTCAGCATGCCAACATTCTTGACATAGTCCGCATACAGGTCATAGAAGTGCGCAAGATCATCCTCGTTGGAGATATTGTACATCTTGCAGATGGCCCGAAGCTGGTGAGTCTCCTGACCAGAACCCTTATCAGATTCGTGCTTCTCAAGAAAGGTGCGAAGCTTAGAAGGCTGCATCCTGTATTGAAGGGGGGACAAGAATCCAGATGCGACTGGTCCATTTTTAACGCACAAAACCGTGAACGTGGAATTGAGAAGGGTTTGGAAATGGATAGCGTTTCTCTAGGGGAAACACAAGGCAATGAAGTTCTGCACTCAGTGTTCCAACTTTCTGTACGACATTGTAGAGCGCGAGGCAGAGGGGCGGAAGGGCGCGTTCCTCAAGTGCCGCTCGTGTCCCTACGAGGAGCCCATCATGAAGGAGAATCCTGTGGTCTACGAGCATGACCTGAAGCAGGATACCTCCGTCCAGTATTCGATCAATCCGTACCTGAAGTACGACTCGACCCTACCCCGCTTCAAGACCATGGTGTGTCCGAACCAGACCTGCTCTACCCGAGGCAAGGAGTCCGACATTGTGGGGATCAAGCTGGACCCCGTCAATGTAGTTTGGATGTATCAGTGCGCAGTGTGCGACGAGATGTGGAAGCAGAGTGCGAAGGGTGTGTGAGGGAGAGGAGGAGACGAAGGCGACGTCTCATGCGACGTGGGGCCGACCAGGAGGAGGCGGGCTGAACAGGCGCACAGCCGAGCCAGGAGCAAGGGGTGTAGTGCCCGCACCGCTCGTGGACACCGTCGACAGGTTCTTGGGGTGATTGACATATCCGCGGCCCTTGTATGGCACCACGCGGCCGTAGGCAGTCTGCGACAGAGTTGTATTCGAAGGGGTGACGCTCAACGCCGCCTGACCCGCAAGCAACTGGGCATACAGCGGGGTCCTCGTGGCAAAAGGCTGGTTGGATGTCTGAATTGTGGTGGGCACTTTTCCATTCTGGTAGGCCAACGCCGCGGCTTGGTTCTTGATAAAGGTCGTGTAGTCCGAGGCAGAGAGCGTCGGCATTTGTGACTTGCCCCGATTATTTCCCCGTTGATTTGGAGGTCACAACCTTGGAAACCGCAACCACCGACTTCACAGGGTTCACTGTCACGGATACTTTGGACGCCAAGACAACCGAACTCACGGCAGCAGCAGCCGGCACCAATGTAGCCGCCGCCGCCGATGCTTTTGACTGGACGGTGGGTGCCTTCAGAGTTTGTGCATTGGCTTTGATGTGTCGAGTCCAAGAAGAGGCATCAGGAGTTCCACGCGACATTTATTGAAAACGAAAGAAGATTCCCACAAGATAAGGAGACTCATGTCTGACCATCCTGAAGTCAAGCCCGTGTTTCGTCCTGAGGTTGTGGAGGCCCTGAAGGTGGCCCGTGTTACGCAGCCGTACTTCACCAAGTACGAGTATGTGGACATGCTGGCCGCGCGGGCTCAGCAGATTGCAGACGGCGCCAAGCCCCTTGTGGGGTTGGAGGGTCTCAAGACGGGAGATCCGATGTTCTTGTGGAATGTGGCGAAGCGGGAGATTGAGCAACGCAAACTGCCCTTCATGGTGCGTCGGCAACTTCCAAACGGGACATCGGAGTTCTGGAGCGCTCAAGAGCTAGAGATGAATTGGTAAGCAGAATGCCCATCACAAGCCCGAACGACGCTGCCCAGTGGAGACTGACATGATAGGGAGTTGCAATGCGCACGTCGGGATTCCATACCAAGTCCTTTTTGATGTAGCCGTAGTAGAACATCGTCATGCAGTATGCGACGCAACACACGTATGTGACCATTACATAGTCCCGCTGGATCACGAGGGGAAGAGCAGATGGCACGAGGCTGTTGGCGGCCACAAAGTCAATCCAGAACACCATGGGGTGCTTGGTGAGATGGTAGGTGATCGACACGACGGTCACGCCCGAGTGATACCATACTCGCACAGTGTCTCCCGACTTCCAGGCGGCCCAGGCTGGAAACATCAACAGCAAGCTGGAGGTGGCCAACACATAGTTGGGTTTCATTGGTTATTCCCCCGAAAGGCGACTGAGATCTTCTGCCGAAGGAGGAAACAGCAGCTCCGTCTTGGACGGGGTGCCAGGTGCATATACGGTCGGCGTCTCGTGCTTCGTGGTTCCATTGGCCATGGACACGTCGATGGAGTTGGCCGAGAAGCGGCTCACATCGGGGTCGTAGGTCGACTGGAAGGGACTCGCCGTGAAGATGTAGACAAACAATCCGAGAATCACAACCACAAAGAGGAGGACTCCTGCTGTGCGGAGCTTCGGGAACTTGACCTTCATTACTTGTTTGACTCGAAAAAACGGAAGCCGCTGAACTAGTAAACCAACCGACCATGGACTTTCCGATCGTTGTACGCTGCTACACCTGCAATCTCCCTCTCGCTGGCAAGTGGCTTCGCTTCCTCGAGCTGGTGAAGGAGGGACGTCGTGAGGATGGGCGCCCTGAGACCTCTGAGATTCTGTATTTGACCCATTCAACAACCGTCACTGCCGAGGGACGCGCCATGACAGCCCTCGGGTTGACACGGGAGTGCTGCCGTCGCCACCTCCTGACGCATCCTGGCGTATGAATTTCCCACGCAGAAGGTAAGGATGTCATCCTATAGTGAATACCTGAACCGCCACAAGCAGCGGCTTCCGAACATTGTGGATACTCGCCCCCACCGCGATGCGGGGCACCAGACGGAGATTATCCGTATGCAGGCAGCCTCTGGCAACTACGAGACTGTCGTTCCCAATACGGCCTGTGCATTGGTCCTGAATGCTCCCTCGACGGCGTCCGCGGCTAACACGGTGTATGGTGGCGGTCACACTGTACAGGATGCCTCTACCTTTTTGGCATTCCAGGGTGGTGGTGCAGTGGCCAATGGTGCAGCTCCCCAGAACGCCAAGCCCGCGCAGATCACCCTGCCCTGCTACACGCGGGCCATGATCCCTGAGCTCCAGGACATGTTGGCGGGTACGGCCCTGGTGGGCAAGGTGGATCCCAAGGTCTACGCCAATCGGCAGGGATACAAGACCACGCCCAACGGCAACTGCTGCCCCACATGCAAGCGGGTTGAGTTTGCGGGTTCATGCGCATGCAAGGTGCCAGCCACGCTTAAAAACGCTTACCAGTACCCTCGCACAGTAACATAATGCTTACAGTGTATACCTACATCACTCCGAAACCTGCGGATGTTTTTGACTTGTCAGAGACTCCCCTAGATGCCTTGGCCGACACAGCCACGGCAATTCTGTCCCATCACAAGACGGCCGTCATCTGGTTCGGCTATCTTGAAGGGTGGATGTTGACTCCCATGGAGGAAGTAAGGCTTCGCAAGGTCATTCGTGCCTTTCCCTGCCATGTTGTGTGCAGAGTCCCCCTGTCGCTCTCCAACGCCTGGAAAAACGAAATCGATTTCATTTACACGGCGTCACCCCATGGACACTCCGACACTGACCACGATGGTGGTTCTGTATGCCCTGGATGTGAAGATGAACACCACAACCCTACTCGAGTCACTGCCCCTGACGGACGCCCTGATCAAGATTGAGAAGCAGGGGTCGCCGATTCGAGGAAGCAGTAAGCGCGATTTGATCAAGCGACGCAGCAAGAAGGTCGTGGCCAAGCGAACTACAGGCTTCGGCCACAATTCCATCACCGTGGTCGTCATGAGCGATGGAGACGGAACTCTTCTTCGCAAGGAGATCACGGTCAAGGTCTTCCAGAACGGCGTGTTTCACATCACGGGCGTTCTGGACGAGAAATATGATCGGGATGTCATGGCGTTCCTCCAGTCGCATATCAAGGCCAACTGTCCAGCCGCAGTGACCGAGGGAACGTGGGAGCTGAAGAACAGGCGGGTGGTACTCATGAACTACAAGACGCGGCTCACCACGACTACGAGCTTGTCGCGCGAGCAGCTCTATGCAGGTCTGCGCGCGGCTGGAGTCAAGACGGACTACGAGCCAGCAGTGTATCCTGCAGTCAAGATCTACTTTCCCGAAACCAAGTGGATCGCCAAGGTCTTCCGCACAGGGAACATTATTCTGACGGGAATGACGGCACACGACGAGTGCATGCGCCTTGTCTCTGCGTTGAAACCGCTTATACATTCTGTGAGTACTCCTCATAATGCAGGCCCGTGAACTGACACCAGAGGAAGTCGCAGCAGGAGAGCGTCACATTACATCCGTCGATCTCAATGCAACGGAGATTCAGGCACTCGTGCGCAACATGGACCACTCGAAGAAGAAGTGGCGCTCTCTGGGTCGCGATGAGTTCATGGCCAAGCTGCAGGAGGAGAACTCTGTTTTGTATTACAACTACCCCAGTTTGTGGCAGATGCACGCCGAGGACCGCCTGGATTCCACCTTTTTTGAGATGCTGGCCATGAAGCGGAAAGTGGAAAAGGGTGAGATTACGGCCGAGCAAGCATCGGTCGTTGTGGGCAAGAAGCTGTACGAGAAGTTCGTTCCGCAGGTCACGGAGAATGCACCGCCCGTGCCGACCATGAGTTACGAGCAGTACTATAAGCAGTTTGGCTCTTCGACTACCCGTAGCGCTCCCGCATCTCAGAATAGGTCATCGGAACATCCTTGAACTTGGCCAGCGACGCAAACTGCTGCTTCAAGGTCATGTTGTTGTTGGTCTGGGACAGAAAGTCCTCGCGCGTGGCAGGGGTTGGAAGGTCCATCTGTTCCTCAGTGAGTGGATCGACGGCAGTGACCACACCCGTGGCCGCACATCCCGCATCCACAAAGGACTCGAACGTTGTATTGCCCTCCATACGCGTGAAGATGTCCTTGATGGTCTTGACATTCCCCAGAAGCTTGGGCATAGGTGTGAGAGGGCGCTGAGGCGGCACCGGGTTTCCAGAGAGATCCATCGTGTATGAACTTTCCTTATCCATGGACATTGTTTCCGTTTTTAGTATGCGTAAAAAGAAAATGACGCCAATCCTCGCAGAGTTTCTCGGCACACTGCTTTTGATTGCCACCATTTCGTTTGTGGGTACACCCCTGGCCATTGGTGCGTCACTTGCCCTTGGTGTGTTTCTCTTGGGTCCTTACTCGGGTGGACACTTCAACCCCGCTGTGACGCTGTGGGCATTCCTGTCCAACAAGGTCAGTCCCAGCCGCGCAATGATGCATGTGGCTGCTCAGTGCCTGGCTGCCGTCTCCGTCTTTGCATTGAAGACGGCAATGTGATTCGCAAAGTCCTCGGACATTGCGCGGGCCGAGATGTTCGGGTGAAGCCACTTGGACGCCTCCAGCAGACTCACATCATCCTCACCCATGTGCTCGTTGAGCACCTTGTCGACGCGGTAGTGAATGGCCAGCGGGCTGCGGTGCAGAGCCGTCGCCACCTCGGGAACAGTCTTGTTCTCGTGGCGGAACATACGGATCATGTCACGCTCCTCCTCCTGGGTCCAGCGTTCACCTGCCATGTTGTAGCGATTCATCGTCACTCGGGCGGACTCACCGCTGAAGTCGAGGACGCGGGCGACAGGGACGGCACGGGCGATCATGTTGTTCTGGGAACGAGTGTAAGCAGGCATCTTGGTATGAGGTGGAGTTCCCTCTCGTACCAAGTTTCCGTTTTTGGGGAGTGTGCCGCAGGGAGGGATTGAACCTCCGACCTACCGCTGATTGTGTTTCCGAAGGAGGTCCTCCGACTGTACAAAGCGGGTGCTCTACCACTGAGCTACTACGGCTGGGTGAAATGTAATGTGGGTGTTACACGAAATGGGATTCGAACCCATGAGCTTGCGCAGCAGGTCTTGAATCTGCCTCCTTAACCACTCGGACATTCGTGTGGGGTACGGGCTGAGTAAGCCCTTGGGTTACGAGCGATGGGATTCGAACCCATGCGGTGTGAACCAGCAGATCTTAAGCCTGCCTCCTTAACCACTCGGACAAACCCGTGGGTGATACCGCATGCGGGGATTGAACCCGCGACTATCGGCTGTCTGAACCGCTCGCCTATTCAGGCTCGCAAACCCATAAAAGGCCGATGCTCTACCATCTGAGCTAATGCGATGCGGGGAGGCGGGCCCCTAGGCTTCGCCGTCATAAGACCGATGCTCTACCACTGAGCCAATGCGGCAATGAAAATATGATTTTGGTTTAGTTACGCTCAGCGGGAATCGGACCCGCGCAAACAGATTGGAAATCTGTTAGTCTACCACTAACTTATGAGCGTGGGTGGTAGAGGTACTCGGAATCGAACCGAGGTCAACGGGTCGCTTGAACAAGTCGGGCTTTGACCCCGAGACCTCTTCCGTGTAAAGGAAGCGCTCTTCCACTGAGCTACTCGTCCTATCAAAGCCCGCTGTGCTGACCACTGCACCATACCTCTGGAATTCCCGTGCCGGGAGTCGAACCCGGGCCGAGGCTGTGAAAGAGCCCTATCCTAACCGCTAGACCACACGGGAGATGAGGATCCTGCGTCCTATGTGTGGTAAGTAATGTGTCTCTAAGCCTTTGCCTTCTCTCCGCGAATCTCCGTCCTTAACTCCATCAACATCTTGCCCAAGAAATTCTGGCCCTTCCACTTGCCCGTCTGTGCAGGCTTCGTGTCGGCCGATGTCCCGATACCCCAGTATGAATCCCGTGGATTCGCCTCTGCAATGACCCTATCTTTTGTTGCCAGGAGCTTCTCCAGCAGCTCCGTGTTTTTGGGGTGTGTGAACTTTGCGCGGATGGCCTTACGCATCACCTCGTCCTTGAACCCGCGTCCGGGCGCAAGTCCGTTCCACTGCGTTCCATCAAAGTCCTTCACCTTCTTTCCGATTGCCTTGGCTGACTTGGCCTCCACATACGGCTTCCCCTTCGGAGGTGTCAGGATCTTTGTAGCCGCCGCCTCGTCCTTGAACAACTTTGCCTTTGACCACTGGAAGTAGTGCTCCACGGTCGGGTATGTAATGCCGTCAATCTCGAATGGGGCGACATACATATTGCTCAAGAACCTATACTCGCCCTTGCTCTCGTCTGCGCCGTAGAAGAACACTGGCTTCTCCTCTTCTGCTGGTTGAACACTTGCGTCATTTGGAATCTTCGCCTTAATTACCTTCTTCTTCACTGGGGACTTTGGCACCTCGGCGTCCGCTGTGGTGGGAAGCTCAATGGCTTCCTCAGCCTCGGGAGGCGATGGAGGTGCAGGAGTGTCGACCTTATTAAAGACGAAGCTGCGGTGCAGAAACGAGAACGCTTGCTGCTCCTGTGTGAGGGTAATCGCAGTCTGCTGCGAGTAGTACTCCTGAAACAGCTGAGTCGTCTCGAGTTCATAACCAGATTCCTTCAGCACTTCAACCACGCGCTCAAAGGGCACCAGCGCTTCCTGTACGGGCTTCTCAAAGCTCTCCAGATAGACTCGAAGAGTCTGTCCGAATTCAGGGCGCCACGCGTCGCCGTCAGGGTACTCCTTGGTGAACTCCCCAAAGACCTGACCGTCGGCGCGGAAGATGTGGTTCTTCTTGCCAAGGAGGAGGGCGTATACCGCCGCACCATCCATGCAAGTACCGAAGAACCGCTTCTTACCATGTACCTTGAGATTCTCTGTAAACGCCCTGAACGCCTCCTCGGACACGCACGCATAGTGAATGGCGAACTGGCAGGAGATGTCGTCAAACTCCTTCACTCCCTTGAACTGCTGAAGGTACGTTGTCGGCGCGGGATCGGATCCATTGAGAATGCGAACATAGCGGTCATCGGACTCATACAGCGGCTTGGTCATGTCGCCCACCACCAGAAGCATGGGCGGCAGCTTGTCGCAGCTGGGCTTCTCTGCATCCTTCAGGTAACGGACATATCCACCCTGACGGCTCGAGGTCAAGTTGGGTTCCGAGATATCAAAGCCCACCACCAGCTTGGGCTTGGACCGCTTCCACTTCAGCATGTCACCTGCGCGACCCACGGCCAGCTCGAGCAGAGTGTCACCTGGCTTGATGCACCCCTGGTACAGCTGCTCCTTCACCCGATTGTGGAAGGAGTACACATCCTTAAGAATGCGGTCGCGGGCATCCAGGTTGTCGCGGTAGTACAGATCGTCCTCGGCCAGATCATCAATCGGCTCGGACGCAAGGTGGCGGATCATGGTCTCCGTGATCGGCACATGGATGTTGGTCCAGATGGACTCGGCGACGGCAATGTCGTTACCGAACTGCGGCTCGTTCAGTACGCGGTACTGGTAGGTCTTGTCGTGGCGTGTCCGCAGCACGGTCCAGTGAGCCGTCTCCACGTCATAGGCACACTCCACGATGGTATTGTCCTCGATGCGATTGCCCATCTTGTCCACGGGCGATCCCTTCACCAGTTTCAGCGAAACGATATTGGCATCGGGCTTGCGAGGAACCGAGGGCTGAAACGGCGACGGGGCACGGTCACGCGTCTCGGCAATCCTCTGCAGATCGGGAGGCATCTTGGGAGGCGTGTACTCGCCCGTCAGCGTCTCGCGGGGATACAGAATGTCCGACCCGCGGTTGCGGCTGACATACAGCTGCCCCTTGAACACATGCGACTTGAGCACAGTGTCGTAGCTCTCACCAGGCTTGAAGCGGAGCAGGAAGTCAATGCTGTTCTGGTCCGCAGGCTTCCACTTGTAGACGCGAAGCCAGGTGTTGCCACGGCGGTCCTGCATGGGTGCCACCGCGCTCGACTTGGGTGTGAAGATCAGGCCGTCTGTAGGGTACCCGAACTCCGTGTCCAGCAGAGTGTTGATGGCCTGCTCCATGATCGGACCGTCTCCTGCAAGGAAGACCTTGGACTCGATTCGCAGGGGCTTCTGGCTCGGAGCAGTCACAAAGTCCGTGGCCAGATCCTTGATGAACTCGCGCGAGCAGCCCAGGCGAGACGAGGCCGACAAGTCCTCGTCCGTGAGCATCAGAGGGAGGCGCGTCGTGTTCTTGCCACGGAAGGCGTAGACATCGAAGATGCAGAACATGTTGCGGTCGGGCAGGTACTCGCCGTCCAAGACATCGCCCACATGAATGTCCTTGGTGGTGGTGAGACCTGTCCAGGTAATGTTCATGTTCGGCGTCACGCGGATCACGCGCTTGTCGGTGGCCACGACCAAGAAGCAGCGGTCGCCATCTGCCTTGTTGGTCACCGTGTAGCCCTCGAGCACAGACAGGGGACAGGCCTTGCTCATGTGGCGGCGATCCATGGTCACGGGGTTCACGAACTTGAAGCCAAGACGCTGGAAGCCCATGCGGTAGTTCTCCACATCGGACTTGGACAGCAGAAACGGCGTGCCCTGAAAGGCCTCGAGAACCAGGGTCACATGGCGGAACAGCGAGTCCACGATGGCCTTTGCCGCTGCCTTGCGGTCAATCACCTCCACCTCCAGCTCGTAGACGGGCTGCTGGCGCATGACCTCGGACAGCGTCTTCATGCCGCGGCCCCGAGACTTGACCATGGAGAAGTCGAAGCGCAGCAGGCCGTCCAGCGTTGTCCAGGAGCGGCGGTGAAGGATGCGCACATGGGCCACAGGATCCATGGGAGCACCCGTGAAGTCACGACGCAACTCCTCTTCCTTTCGAAGCGTGAAGCGGATGCCCACATCGGGCAGGTCTACCATGTCGGACTCCGAGCCGCGGCCCTCAAAGTACCGACTCTTGCGCTCAACGAGCAGCTTGGTTCCACGGAAGCTACTGGTGGAGCAGATCTTGAAGATGTTCTCAGGTTGTGTGACGACGACCCGCACATTGTCGGGATAGCTGAAGGTTGCTCGATGTTCCTCAGTCGCAGATCCTGTAGAGACTCCAGCGATGGCAGCGACAATGCGGTCGGCGACATCCTTGGTCTTGATCTGGTTGGGAAGGACCTTGCATTCAAGTTCGGCCTGAGGGTCGCGAGAGACGTAGGTGACAAGAGCCGTCAAGCTCGAGCGTTGGGTCTCCATTTGCCCTTACTTAAAGGCTGGATTCTCTTTATCCGTTTTTTACCATTGTCTTCCGCGCCACATCGTCGGCATCCATCCGCTTGCGTTGATCCAAATAAAAAGACACCATCTTCTCCATCTCAATCATGCAGACATCAGTGAGAACATCTGACGAGACCAACACACCCGTCTGCGTCTTGGTGAAGGAGTCTGTGTGGTGCTTTACGACGGCGAAGATTTGAGCGTGCTCATGCGGGTCCAGAAGATCCAGCTGGTCCCTGAGCTTTTCCTTGCGCGCTCGGTTCATTTGTCTTCTCCGCAGGCTTTGTGATCACCTTCCTCTTCCGCGCCGACTGGGTTGGCAGCTGCTCCTGCGGGACCACCACCTTACGCTCGACATTGGCCGCCGCATTCGTTCCCGTGCTCGCTGCTAACAGCGGTTCCTCGCCAGCCTCTGCCTTCTCGGCCGCTGCCTGCTGAGGATTCACGACTGTCCGCAAGTGACCGAGAACCACGATCGAATCATCGCCCTGCTGGAAGCGAGACCCCTTGACCTCAAACTCCACCTCCTGACCATCCTTGATGTCCTCGAACGAAGTGTCCCCAAGGTGGAGGTCACGAGGCAGCAGAATCTTCATGGGCGGAGACTCGGCGTGGAGACCAATCTTTGACCGCAGCATGACGGGAGCCCGAAACACCTGCCCAGGGTGAGGCATGCAGATATCCGCCTGAAACTTGACCGAGTAGTCCAGACCGCCGTGGATCAGGTTCACTCGGCCCAGTGAGTGCTCGACAACCGTGATGCTCCGATTCTGCACAAAGCCCTCGGGAATGCAGACACCCTCGTACTTGGCTCGGAGCTGGGCCATCAGGCTAACCTGAATATTTCGTTGGATGTGCTGAGCAGGAATGTGAACTGACCGAACCAAAGCACGACGCTCAAAGATCGGATCCATAGAAGACCGTTATCTTTACTTGGTCTTTTTCGTTTTTGGTTTGGCCGAGAGAATCACCTCCATCTCTTCAGGGGTAAACCACGCCACCTTGGGTTCCGCCTCCCGCTGGTTGGCGCGGATGAGCAGCTCCACATAGATGCACCATGTTTCCTTGTTGGTGCTGAAGACTTCGGGAGGCACACCCACACCCGTGGGATCGACATACTTTGCCAGTGTCAGGATTCCCTCCTTCTTGTTCTCGCCCGTGCCGCAGACAATGGGCACATCGCGCTTCTTCTGCTCCTCGCGCACTGGGACTCCACCCTCGACGCGGAACCGACTCATGGTCAGCTTGCCATCCTTCATCGATGCAAAGATCTTGGTCTTCTTCTTGGCAAAGTCCGCGACCAATGCCTCTGTCCACTGCGTCACGGCCGTGGTCTCTTCGCCGGGCTGGACTTCGGGAGGATCGTAGGCTTCGTGGCCCAGCACCAAGAGGTCTGTGCCAGGGACCGCCAGTCGTGCACCGAACTGCGTCTGCTGCCCTGAACGGAGGTACAGAATCTTCTGGGCCCGCGTGATGAAGTGGTCGAATGCATATCCATCCAGCACTTCAGCGTCGAACCGTTCCACGGAAAAGGGGAAGTCGCGCAAGGCAGACAGGTCGGGTGCGTCAGTGACGGCGGGTTTCGGAGTGGCCTCCACTTCGGGGAGCGGTACATCTGCCTTTTCCACCGATTGGGTGGTGCGCTCGACCAGGGTTCCGTTGGACACACCGATCGGAGCCAGGGCATACAAATCACCGCGCGACTCAAGCAGACTGGGGCGGCCAAATGCATCGTGAAACTTGAATCCCGTACGGATAGCCGACTGAAGCGTAAAGGTAACGACATCCTGCTGATAGGACGACAATGCAGCAAAGAGCTGCTTGCGTTCCCAGATCTCCTTGTCCACGAACAGTTTGGACAGTTTGCCAATCAGCTCGTCGCGGACATCGAGGTACGACGACAGTGGGCGCACATACTCGGGGTCCACCGCGGACGGCTTGACCTTGCAGTAGTCTCCTTCCAACTCCTCCATAAACTGCGGTGCAATCATGGTCACCAGAGGGTAGGTCACATGCTCTCGGTTCTCTGACCGCACTTGCTCGACCTCCAGCTCTTTCCAAGGCTTGGGCAGGACCGCACCAATCTGGATCGGGCAGTCCATGGCCGATTCCACGAGCAGTCTGCGAACATTGGCGATCTTCAGTGCTTTCGATTCCACTTTTGTGCGGTAAGTGTACTCGTCAAAGCATTCGCGCTTGGCCGTGGTGCGGCACACGTGGAGATAGACTGTACAGTTCTGGTGCTCAAAGGGCAGGGCCGCGTGGCTGCAGGTGCGCAGACCACGACCAATGACCTGCTCGATGCGACTCATGTTCCACCACGGATCCACAATGTGCACCTGACGCACGAACCGAAAGTCCACTCCCTCTGAGATCTTGGGCGTCGTGATGATCACACGAACCAGACTGCCGTCCATGTTCTTGGGGTCGCGGGCCAAGGACAGCAGGCTGGCGATCTTGGAGGTGGTGGCTTCCGAGAGCAGAATGTACTTGCCCTTTGTGCCCTTGCGTCCGACCAGGAGCGGTGTTCCATCGTTTGCAGGCATGTACCCGTGCTCCTCCAGCGCCATGGCAAAGAGACGAGCTCCACGCTCAACATAGTTGGAGTAGACCAAGCACACACCCACACCTGCCTCGATGGACTTGATGATGGTAGAGAACTTGGCCGCATAGTTCGGAAGCTGTTCAGGGGTCAGAAAGGGCTCACCCACATACTCGTACTGATCTCCAGACAGCTTGAACACCTCTCCGAACTTCTTGTTGCTGGGCAGAACCGAGATGGTCGGCATCATCATGGCCTGCCGCTTCTCGTCGTCCTTGTCATCTCCTGCCGCCTCGCCCAACGCCTTGCCCTGTTCGCCCTGGACCTGTGACGCCACTACACTCAGGTACTTCATGCGGTCCGTGTCGGCAAGGTTGCGGTTCTTGCCGACAAAAGAGTAGGTGCGATCGTCGGGGGCCTCGTTGGGCGGCGGAAGACGGAAAGGGAAGGTGAACGGATTTTCGCCCTTGACGAAGGAGACATAGCGCTGGCACCAGTCACGAAACTCAGATTCCTTGGCAGGCTTGATCTTGCCGTCGGCATTGAAGTAGTCAGAGGCCTTCAGTTTCTTGGTCAGGCTCAGGGTGCGATCGTTCCAGCCAAACAGGTTCATGTAGTACACAATCTCCTCGTAGGACTCGTACATCGGAGTCGCCGTGAGCAGAACCAGCACCAGCCCAGTGGCCGTCTTGACCACCTTTTCCATACCCGCGGATACGGATTTTTCCACCTCCAGGTCTCCACCCTCTCGCAGGTTGTGCGCCTCGTCGACAATGATCAGACGGTTGTCAAAGGTCTCGTGGATCCACTTGTCGGCGTCCTCGGGGCTCATGTCGTTCAGTGCCTCCTCGACGCGGTTGCCGAAGGAGTTGTACCCCACGAATTCGTAGAACTCAGAAATCATGCGGTCGGCCAGGGTCTTGAGACGGAGTCGGACCTCAGGGACTTTCCACTGCATGGGCTCAGAGACGATGCGGGTGAGCATCTCCAGGTAGCGAGTGCCCGTGCACTGCTTGGACGACAGGACCTTGCTTGTCTCGTCGAGCTTGGTGCGGCCTACATCAAAGATCTCCTTGCGGAAGTTGGACTGGACGGCAGGTCCCGCGATGATCAGGACCTTCTTGTCTTGGAACTCGGGTCGCAGAATGTACTCTTCGGCAATCTGAATGGAAGAACAGGTCTTGCCCACGCCTGTGCCGTGGACCATCAGTAAATCGCGCGTAGGGCTGTCAGGGGACAGAACTCGACGCAGGAACAATTGTTGGGGTTGCAGGGAGAATTCGGTCGCTCCACACATTTCTGTGCGCAAGGACTGCAGGTTCTCCACCGACGCAGCCGGCAAGGAGTTCACTCGAATCTCCGCCAACTCGGGATGAGTCAGATTGGCCATTGCTTTAGGGTTAGATGAGTTTGGGCAGGCGACGACGACGGTGAGTCTTGCGACCCTTGCCGTAAGGACCCTGAAACATGCCTGGACGCCGTGGAAGTCTAGCAGGGGGCTGCGCATCCTCTTCCATTGATGCTGCTGGTGCTGGTGCCAGACTGCCCATAGTACCTGATTTAACAGGACCGCGGACTGCCTCAGCGATGATCGGAAGTCCTGTCAGTCCATCCCGATTAACAAACGTTCGCAATGCGGTCTGAATCGGTACTAGCAGTGCATTCCATTCATCAGTTCCAAATAATCTCGGTGGATCCCCGAACACCCGCCCGCCTTGAGGTGTTCTTGAAAACCCAGCAAAGTACGTACTGCCTCCGTCGTTATCGGTAAGCACGTCTTCAAGCATAGAGAGAAAAATCAGTAAGTACATGTCAAGATCGACAAGGACACTTGCTGTTGCTGTCGCTGTTAAAATCCCGATGACCTCTTGAGCCAGCGGCTGATTACGCGGTTCTCTCAGGAGAACAAACCTTGGATCAGCTAATGTAGGCGGGCCGACAACGGACTGGGATGAGCGACAGGAGAGAATGCACTGGATGAGCTCAGTGACGATCGATGATTCGTATGGTTCACGATATTCTTCTTGGCAGTTCGTGCTAATGTCGTCAACATCGGCATCCCATTGAATCGCAATTTCCTCGAGAGTTTCCTGCAATGCTGCGTGCATATCCGATGCGGCTTTCAGTACTTTGATAGCGGGCGGCGCCGCCTGCGCGGGTGCGTTCAATGCTACAGTTGTGATCACCGAATTCACATCCCGTACGGCCCTTGAGCAGATACGCCGGAAACGCTCTCCTAATTCATACGATTGTGCGACTGCCGCTCCACCAGTCTGCACATGACCACCCCCGCCAGCAGGGGCGCGGGGCGGTATTTCGGCGCGCAAATCCGACGCGGGTGGGGTTAGGTTGGTGAAGCACATCATCACCTCTGGCAAGCTAACAACAAATGTCCTCATCTCGGCACCCGTTAGTTCTTGGATGTAGTAGCACGACATGAACCACTCTGTCCAGTTCTTCCATGTCGGATTTACGATTGTCTGGGAGACTGGGTCTTGGCGCGGCCGTGGCGGTTGCGTGAGGCCGCGCTGTGGTAAGGTGATACCAGCGAGTAGGGGCGCCATTTCAAAGGCGGGGGCAACCACGTCATCACCAGCATAGGAAATGAAGGCATCAAGCTTTTCACGCAAATCTGCGAATGCTTCATATCGTACAGATGCTTGGGCGGGCGTTTCTCGATCAGGATTGTACCTACCAAAGAACAGGATGTTGGCAAGCTTCCGGTAGGCGGCCGTCACGGGAGCAACATCTGCAGCTGAAAAGTCAAACATCAAGTTCGTTGCTTTCGACGCAACGTAGGCCTGTTCGGCACTTGCAGTTGACTTGAGCAGCATCGAGTCCCTCTTGATTGGACCCAGTGTTCCAGGCGCAGGAGGCGGGCCACGAGAAAAGGTTAGATTCAGGAAAGTTGGAAGGCTGGCAAGACCCATCTCAAGCTGGGTTCGCAATGCGGCTAGTTGACTGCCTGGAGCATTGAGCTGGGGCTGTATAGCTTCTGGAGTAGTCTCAGATAACGTCCGAATAGTACGGACATCGGCTGGGGTTGGAATATTCTGTGCACCAACCTCGGTGTTTACGCGGAGCGCCCGATTAGCCCGCTGAGATGCCAATATCCTGATCAATGCAGACGACAGGACTTCAGAGTATATCGGTCGAAAAGTGATAGCGCCCTCCAGATACGCCTCAACGGTGTTGTGACCGCCTGCCTTTGCCCCCGTGATAGCCGTTAGTAGGTTACTTTTATGCGGTTCATCGCCGCGGTCACTAAGAATTCCATTCGCTGCAATCGAGTTGAACTGGCCCAACATGTAGTTAAACCCGCTCCTCGGGGGGCTGAGCACATCCGATATTGTTTGAAGTCTCTCAAGACTACCCTCTGCCCAGTATCTGAAGTCGCGTGCGGGACCAAGTCCGTCGTCGACGCCGCCTGGCGCGGGATACCGTGTGACAACAATGTGGTCGCTGTGCTGCCAGAAGGTGCCCCGTTTTTGGTTGACCTTGCTGGCTTCAGCCGCAAGAATGTCACCCGAGCAGTTCAGGTCGTTGATGTTTGGAGCACGCATCTGCCCGTAGTCACCCTCGCGCTTCCAATCGAGTGCGATGCGCTGGACTAGTTCTGCCGCCGCGGTGCGGCATCGACCAAATGGGAGACTGTAGACCCAGTTCACTAGCGGCTGCAGACTCAATACCTTGCTGTTGGTACCGCCCGTTGACACGAGCCGTTCAGCTGCCGTCGAGTCGCTCTTCGCCCTCTCCATCTCTTCCATAATGTTACACAGATAGGTCACAGATGGACCTGTGGTCTGTGCCGGACTGAACGGGAAGTCTAATGGCTTGTTTTCCCAGCATCCAGGCACAGCGGCAATCAAGAGCCGCACAGTGAACCCATACGGGTTCTTGTGACTGTATCCCCGATCGACTATCCTGAACTCGACTTCACCCTCCGTGTAGATGTTGCTCTCCGCAACGTAGTCGGGTTGCATGCCAAGAGCTGGAGCTGGTGCCCAGGCGAACGGGAGGCGAGACGGCGGCCTCAGTCGAGCAGTATCCGGCCACACGTACCGATTGCGCGCACTCTGGAGACTCGTTCCAGCTGAATCTGCAAAGTTGGTCGGGTACAATGCATTGTAGACCTGGTCAATATTGGTGAAGACGTCATCCACTCGCCCAGGGCTCATGTCGTAGGTTATACCGCGAGGCATGTTAATGGTGGGGTTCTCTGTCGCCTCGCTAGCACCAGCAAACAGGTAACGAAGAATAAACTCTGCGATACTGGATCGCTCTGCAGCGGATAAACTCTTGATGGGGCGCGCTCCATTGTTGAGGTCTATGGTCCCCTGTGAATCCTTCTTTGCCCTGAGAGCTGTGAGTATGGGATGTCCATCGGTATTCATATCCGCAAGGACCTCGTCGTATGTCAAGCTCATCCTACCAGCCGCGCGAACTTCCATAGGGTACTTCTCTGCAAGGAACTCCCGTACCTTGTTCTCGAAGTCGGACAACTTGCCAGCAATACGTGCTCTGCCGCCAATCGTGGAAAGATTTTTGAACCCCACCGTCACGTCATCGTGTTCGCCCGCTGCGTCCAGAGGTGCAACTGGGAATCCGAGGATTTGGCTGTAGACGTTGTTGATAATTCCGCGAATGATCCGCGCCTGTCCCGCGTTCCCATGACGTTCTGTGAACCAAAAGTCGTGAAGCGTGTCCAGCAGCTTGAGCAAATCGGTCGGTGTTAACTGCCCAGGGGCTATTCTACCACGAATGCCGCCTCGCATGGGCTCCTTCTGTCGGCCCCCGAACACGATGGCGGACATATTACTCTCTCAACGGATTCTATTTGGCTACCACATACTCAGGTCCTCAATCCTACAGTCGCCTGATCCTGCCTCTTCCAGAGCCTTGTTGGCCTCGTCGAGGTCGGTGGTGTCACGCCCCTCTGTGCCCTCGGGGCCCTCGGGCAGCTTGGACTCATCCACCAGAATATCCACAAAGCCCGTTCCGCAGGGGGGTTTCTGTCCGAACATGATGTTCGCAGACACGCCCCTCATGGTGTCGTACTCGGCACCCACCGCTGCCTCGAACATCACCTTGGATGTCTCCTCGAAGCTCGACTTGGCCAGCACACCCGTCTCGTTCTTCTTCATGCCGAAGCGGTTGACGGGCACGATGCGGCCACTGAAGGTCATGCTGTCCACCAGCACCGAGAGGTGGTGGTAATTGACCTTCTCGGAGCTGAAGACCTCATTGAACTCCTCATACAAGGCGATGCGCGCGGTCTCGATGCCGAAGACCTCATTGATCTCGTGGATGTCGTTCGAGAAGGTGCGAGTCATGTCCACGCCTGGGAACACGAAGAGGTCGTACAGATTCGTGCCCTCCAGATCCAACACATACTGATCCTTGGTCACATATCCGCCAAGGGAATCGTCGTAGAGCATCTCGTTCTTGAGAGTGCGCACGAACACGCGACCGATCCCGTCCATGCCCGTGAGGGGAGAACTCAGAATTGAGTCCTCGAGCTGGCGGAGGACTGTGGGGTTCTTCACCACGCTGGCGGCAATCTCCAGGCGCAGAATGAGCTTGGATGCGTTGCGGTCCGAGGTCACGCACTTGACATCCACACCCGTCATGGAGTTCTGAATCTTGGCCTGCACCTCCACCAGGTCCATGATGTTGCGGTTAACCATCTCCTGGTCGTCCAGCTCGAGGCGCATGACCCACGGAGACGCACACTCTGCCTTGCCCTGCGCGAACTGCTCGTACAGCGCCAGGACCTCGCGGTCCTCGTCCATGACCGTGGTTGCGGCCAGGGGATACGGATCGTAGTAGATCTTGACCGACCGCGTGATGTTCCGCAGAGTGGTCTTTTGAATTTCCTTCATCTTGGCGATTGCCTCGCGTTTGGTGGTGTTCGGTGTCAGGTAAGCCGTGTTGCCAGGGCGCTTGGGATTCGCTGAGGCGGACAGCAACTCCTCGATACGCGGCACACCTGAAGTCGCATTGGCCTTGACCGTTCCTGCAGAGTGGAAGGTGTTCAGGGTCAGCTGCGTCGTCGGCTCACCAATGGACTGGGCAGCCAGAACGCCCACCATCTCTCCTGCGTGGCACTGGGCCTTCAGGTAGCGGAAGCGAATCTCGGCCATGAGCTCCTTGAACATCTCCTCCGTCAGACGATGGACCACGATGGACTTCTTGGGAGCCAGGAAGAATCGCAGAATCGCATGGAACACCTTGTTCACGGGGAACTCCTTGGTGAAGGCCGTGATCGTCTCCACCACCGTGGTCGGAGTCAGCGAGGTCTTGGTGGAGTAGCTGTTGGAGTACTTGGACAGCAGGCGGGCCACATTCACGGGCGTCGACACCTTGTCCTCACCCTTGCGGTAGCGGAAGACATGCTTGACCAGCAGATCACGGTCAGCCAGAATCTCATCCACCATGTCAGGGCTCGTGTCCACCTCCGCGCTCAGGAAGGGGTTGACATCGGCGGGCGACAGCGCATACTCCTTGTACACCGTTTCCATGGACATTTCTGCAAGAGGAATCACCTGCTCCTCCACAGACTGTGTGTCCACACCGTCCTCGCCGTACACATACTGAATCACCGAGCCCAGCACATTGCGCACCGAGCCATCGTACTCGAGGTGCTGATCCTCCATCGTCTTCATCAGACGGCGCTGGATGTAGCCCGTGTCTGAGGTCTTGACGGCGGTATCAATCAGACCCTCGCGTCCTGCCTGCGCGTGGAAGAAGAACTCGGCAGGCATCAGTCCCGACACGAAGGAGTTCTGGACGAATCCGCGGGACTCGGCACCGTCGTCGTAGCGGGCAAAGTGGGGCAGCGTACGGTCCTGCAGAGTGTACTGAACACGGCGACCCTCGATGAGCTGCTGGCCCAGCAACGCCACCATCTGGGTAATGTTCTGGGGACCTCCCTTCGACCCCGAGTTAACCATCTGAATCATGCGGTTGTCTGAGGGCAGGGACTTGACCACCTCCATGTTGATGTCAGAGGCCACAGTCTTCAGAGCCGACGAGATCTTGTCTTCCAAGTCCTCTCCATCGCTCATGCCCGACACATTCTTGAAGGTTCCCGCGTGAATGTCCGTCAGAATCGCCGACACAGACGCACGCGCCTCCGCCAGCTTTGCGTCCACGAACCGCTGAGTCTCAATGTTCGAGATCAGGTCCGCCGTGCCCACCGAGAAGCCCGTGAACAGATTGAAGCGCGTGACCACGGACTGAATGTCATTGATGAGCTGGCCCGCGCGCTCAGGACCAAAGTCATTGTAAACCGTGTGAATCAGAGCCGTGCACGCCGACTTGCGCATGATGCCCTTGGTCAGCTGGCCATTCTCAATGGTCACTGAGCCCTTGAAGTTCATGATCGGGAAGGCCGTCGAGATGATCTCCGCACCCGTCCACGGTGCATTCTTGCGTGTGAAGGGCCGCTTGATCTTGGCAATGATGTTCATGGCCACAACCTCGGGGACTGTCACATCGGGAAGGGTGATGCGGTAGATGCCCGTCATGGTGTCCTGAAACAGCTGAATGATCGGGCTGTTCGTACGAGGACTGATGATGTTCCGCAGGACAGACGCCAGGTAGCGCAGCTCTGTGGCCGCAGCGATGGACTGCGGCACGTGCATGTTCATCTCGTCGCCGTCAAAGTCTGCGTTATAGGGACGCGTGGCCGAGACATTCAGGCGGAAGGTGGAGTACGGCAGAACCACCACACGGTGCGCCATCATGGAGGCCTTGTGCAGAGACGGCTGTCGGTTGAACAGGACAATGTCTCCATCCAGCAGGTGGCGGTGGACCACGTCGCCCTCGCGGAGATCCAGTGTCTCGGCATTCACGAAGCGCAGAGACACAGACCGCTTGTCCTGCTTGAGGAACACAGTCTTGGCGCCCGGGTGCTTGTCAGGTCCATTGCGAATGTAGCCCATGAGACGGTCGCGATTGTACACGCTCACAATCTCAGGGAAGGTCAGGTTCACGGCAATCTCCAGCGGCACACCCAGCTCGTCCAGCTCGATATTGGCATCGGGCGTGATCACGGAGCGGGCCGAGAAGTCCACACGCTTGCCCATCAGGTTCCCGCGAACACGGCCCGTCTTGGCACCGAAGCGGGCTTTCAGGGTGCGGAGAGGACGGCCCGAGCGCTGGGCTGCGGGCGCCATGCCCTTGATGTCATTGTCCACATAGGTGGCCACATCATACTGCAGAAGGGCAGTGTGGCGGTCAATGACCTCGGCCGTCTCGCCCTTGTCCATGCGGTCGCGCAGACTCTGATTGTGGCGAAGGATGGAAATCAGAATGTGCGTGAGGTCGTCCTCCATCCGCTGGTTGTCATCCATCACAACCGACGGGCGCACAGTGAGCGGAGGAACCGCCAAGACCGTGCACACCATCCACTCAGGGCGAGCAAACAGAGGATTGAACCCAAGGTTCTCGCAGTCCTCGTTGGTGATGCGCTGAAAGGCCCGCAGAATCATCTCCGTCTGCAGAGGTGTCGGCGGTCCCGTCTCTGCCACGGCATCTCCCTTTACCACTGCAAACTTCCCCTCAAGAGACGCAGCCTTGCCCACCACCTTGGCCACCTTGGCAAACACTGTGGTGTTGCAGTTCGGGCAGGAAAGCGGCTTCTTCTTTCCAAGAATGTCGCGGATCTCCTTGAAGCGCCCCATACCTGGAGGCGACTCAGGGCTCGACTTGGCCAGTGGCGTCGAGCAGCTGAGGCAGATGCAATTGCACAGCTTCTCGATTACATCAAAGAACTGGTACAGGTACACGGGCCGAGCCAGCGTAATGTGGCCAAAGTGTCCAGGGCAGTACTGGTTGGTCTGCTTGCAGGTAGGGCAGACCTTGCCGTTCTCAATCACTCCGAAGCGCGAATCAAACACGCCATTCGGCGCGGGATTCCCGCTGAGATAGGTCTTGTCGGTGGTGACCTCCACGACGCTGCGCTTGACGATGTCATCGGGGTTTGCGATGCCAAACTGAACGCCTACGATTGTGTCACCCATTGTACTATCGTTATCCTTCCGTGTAGATTATTCGTTTTTTGGTAGAACCACGCCGAACAATTTCAGGGTTGCAGACCAAAACTCATCATCTTGCAAGACCCGCTCCACCTGCTCCTCGGTGGACGGGGGCACTGCCAGGGATTCGATCATTGCGTGAAACTCCTCACCTTTCCGTTCCCAAAACAGCCTGTCGCGGACCCGATGTGTCTGCAGATAGTGAAGCACGGCGGTACACAGCACATTGGTGTCGTAGGGATCCACGCCAAAGCCCTTCTCGGAATCTTGCAGGTCCATCACTGCATCTTCCCAGTCTGCGTCGAGCAGCAACTTCTCCTTCGGGTCCATTGCCTAGGCGACTCAAAAAAACTACATCGGCATGAGCATGGCCACCCAATTTACAGTGAAGAAATTAGGCGTGTCGGAGATGGTGACCTTCGGAGGACCACCACTAAGCGAGTGGCTGATTGCGACTGTACACGTAACATCCCAAACAGTCGCGTAGACGTTGCTTGTTACAAACGAGGTCAGAATAACATCGCAGTCGGCAATTGACTGCGTGGTAACCTGGGAGATTGAGAATGAAATCGGATTGCCCTGTGTCAATGCGTGTGGTATGCCTTCGACTCGCTGTGTTGTGCTCGTATAGAAGATCTGCAGAGGATTATCTCGACCAGCTCCAACGAGTCCAAGACTTACAGTTCCAGATCCGTAGAGAGACTTGCCGCGGGCGCCTGTGGGACCCGTGGCAATGGCGCCTGTCGGACCTGTGCATCCACTGAGGCCAATTACTCCAGTGATGCCAAACAACCCGAATGGGCCAGCGGGACCACTCCACCCAGTTGGGCCCGTCAAGCCAATTGGACCAGTCAGTCCAGTCGGTCCAGTCAGTCCAGTCGGTCCAGTTGCACCCGCCCAACCAGTCACACCATCACCGCCTGGAACACCCATCCAAGGACCCACGCTCACAGTGTTGTGATCTGGAGCTGGGCCTGGACGACCAGTGGGTCCTGTAATTCCTGTGGTTCCTGGAGGGCCTCGAAGACCAGGTGCGGTTGGCCCTTCGATACCTGTGGGTCCAGTGGATCCCGTGCTCCCCAGTACATTCGATGCGGGACCTACTGTACCTGTCGACCCCGTGGGTCCTGGATACCCTGTTCCAGCAGGTCCACGCGGACCCGTGGGTCCTTGGACACCTGCAGCGCCGTACGATGCATTTGGCCCAGTGAGCCCCTGATGACCTTGAGGGCCCATCGGACCAGACCCCGTTGGACCCGTTGGACCTGTAATTCCAAATTTAGGAAGTCCTGTCGCAATGACTCCCATAACGCCTGGAATACCAAATGGACCTGTAAAACCCGTTCCGCCTGTTGTCACATCGTCTCCTCGAGGACCTGTGACGCCACTCGGACCCGTGGGTCCAGGAGCCCCTTGTGGCCCAAGACCCCCAGTCTGCCCCAGAACATAGCGAGCATCCGTCATTGTTGTTACGGCAGATAGTAAAAAGGACCCACAGTATATAGGACACCAGCAGGCTGCATGCTTTGATCTAGCGCTGGCCGAGGCTGGGTCGATAATGTCATGCCGACCATCCAGCTGTTCCCACCATTCGGGATATAAAAGTTGAGAGACTGGATGCCGAAAGGAACGTCTGGACATGAGTTCGAAGTGATGGCAACACCGCTCGGCCAGACGATTGAGTAGGTCGATGGCACTCCTGTGTTAGAGATTGATGTCGAACTGGGGCTTATTACTGTATCAACCCCTCCAAAGTAAAGCTCAAGGGTAGGTGCAGACAACGGAGAGAATCCAGTGGGACCCGTCGGACCCGTCGGACCCGTTGCACCTCCTTTTCCAGTCGCGCCTGTAAGACCTGTGGGACCCGTCGCGCCCGTGGGACCCGTCGGCCCAGTGGGACCGCTCAGTCCACTTGGTCCAGTGTACCCAGATGGACCCGTCCGTCCTGTGGCACCCGTCAATCCAGTCGATCCCGTCAACCCCGTGGGTCCAGTCGATCCCGTGGCCCCCCGTGCTCCAGTGGGACCCGTGGGGCCTGTGTTCAGATAGGTGAAGGTTCCCGTGGCTCCCTGTGGGCCCTGCGGACCGATTGCGCCAGGAGGACCGACAAGCCCGAGTGCACCTGGAAGTCCAGTGGGTCCAGTTGAGCCCTGCGGTCCACGAAACCCGCGAGGACCTGTGGGACCCGTAGTCCCCGTCCAACCAGTTGCACCCGTTAGGCCAGTTACTCCTGTGAGTCCGATCATGCCCGTGAACCCTGTGGGTCCTGTTGATCCAGTGTTCGTTGAAGACCCTGGAGGACCCACTGCTCCTCCTGGCCCAGTCGGACCCGTATTAAGTCCAGGTGGTCCTATCGGTCCTGGAGGCCCTGTAGCAGGCGTCGTTGTTCCAGTGGGTCCTGTCACTCCAGTGGGTCCTGTCACTCCAGTGGGTCCTCGAAACTTTGCAAGACCTGAATCTCCCTGGAGACCCGTGGGACCAATAGGACCTAAAGAGCCAGAAGGACCCGTGGGTCCAGGAGGACCTGGGGGTCCTGGATATATGTTGGGAGGGCAATTTACGAGACCAACGCCTGGTACGTACTGTGCAAGGCTCATTGCTTGTCTTTATTGGAGGTTTGAAATCGTAGTTGCCGAATAAACCGAGACTTTCCAGTTGTTATAGACGGGGTCCTTTACGAACATGAGCTGCGCGCTTCCTGTCACGGGTCCGATCACATTGCTTCCCTGCGGCCAAGTGTATGTGACCTTATCGTTCGAGCTTGCGTTATACGAAGTTTGATAGATCAGGACATACACATTTCCAGTAACGAGGTACGGAAGGCTTACTGTGCAGGTTCCATTCACAATCAGGATATTGGTGCTGTTGTACACGATATTTATGCTACTGGATGGGGTTATCGAGTATGTCGTTGGCAAAAACAGCGGACCCGTCGGACCCGTCGTTCCAGTCCACCCTGTTGGACCCGATGCTCCCGTTGCAGTGGCATAACCGTTCGCTCCCGCAGGTCCAGTTGCTCCAGTCCATCCTGTCGGGCCTGATGCTCCCGTCGAAGTGGCAGCGCCGTTCATGCCAGGTGGACCCGTAGCGCCCGTCAATCCAGTTGATCCCGTGGGTCCGACAGCGATTGGACCCGTAGCACCCGTCGTTCCAGTGAGACCCGTGGGACCCACCGATCCTTGCGATCCCTGTGGTCCACGCGCACCCACATACCCAGGGTGACCGCGAGGTCCTGTGGCACCCGTATTCGTCGAAACTCCATTCAGACCTTGCGGGCCTGCTGGACCTGTCAACCCAGTGGGGCCAAATGTACCCGTGGGACCCGCCAGTCCAGTGGGTCCTGTCATTCCAGTCCACCCCGTAAGTCCAATGCCGCGTTCGCCTATAGGACCCTGCAGTCCCGTGGGACCCGTCACTCCCATTATGCCCTGGGGGCCTTGGTCTCCAGGACTGCCTGCCTCGCCGTTCGAACCCGGGGGTCCAGTTGGGCCTGTCCATCCAGTCGAGCCTGACCACCCAGTCGGGCCCGTTGCTCCTGTATTGAGTGCAGTGCCCATCGGGCCAGTCGCTCCAGTCGCTCCAACGATTCCAGTGGGACCCGTCTTGCCAGTGAATCCAGTAGCTCCCGTGAGACCCGTTGGTCCCGTGGCGACAGCACCTGTGGGGCCCGTCCATCCTGTGGCTCCAGTCCATCCTGTGGGACCCGTCCATCCGCTGGGACCCGTCAATCCAGTGGGTCCCGTGTTTCCAATCGGTCCCGTAAATCCCATCGCACCCAATGTCGTGCTTCCGTAGTTGATATAGGCGGTTCCCGTCGAACCTCCAAACATCTCAATGAAGGGCCCAATCAAGTAATTGTGACCAAAGTATCCAGACATGTTGACGACTGCATTGTAGGTAAATACAGCGGTGCCGTTGAGAGAGAAGGTAAAGTACACTCCATCAAAGACGACGCCGAGTACATAGGAAGATCCCGGAAGAGCCACAGATGTCGTCTGTGCGCTACCATTCGCATACACACGGTAGTTTCCAGCACCGTCCAACTGAAAGTAGCCACATGCCTGTGTTCCGACCTGTGGATCACCGTTCGAGATGTACAGCGAGATTCCAACATCGAGGGTTCCAGATGTATACGAGAGAGGTGCTGTCGACGTGTTATACAGCGAAACGAAGATTGGCGTCGATGGAAGCACCGAGGAGATGCCACCCAATCCGCTTCCTGCAACCGTCACTTGCAGACCGTTCGCCGTCCCCAGTGCGGTCGTGGTCCCCGACCCGAGCAGAGTATATGCAGGGAACGAGTAGATGCTCTTTCCTGTCGGACCTGTTCCGCCAAACCCCGTGGGTCCAACGACAGAACTGCCAAACTGAATGCCCGTGAAGGTCGGGAGGTAGCTAGCTCCTTGCGTGACACTCGCAAATGCAAAAAATGGCAGAGCAAGTCCGAACGTCCTCACCACCTGGTAGACGAGCGCGCCGTTAATATAGTAATACACCGACGGGCCATCGCAGGAAATAAAAAGGATTACTGGAGCTCCAGTCAATGTCGTGATTGCGACAGAGGAATAGTTGGGTGCGACTGCGAGCACTTGCTGGGTGCCACCATTGATTGTGAATCCATAAAGAGACCCCCCATCGGAGGTACTTGACAATCCAAACTGAACATCATACCCGTACCCGAAACTCGAATACGTTCCAGAGATCGATGCACCGCGGACGGCAGGAAGAATGGATGAGAAGTAGCTAAGGGTTGATGCCGACGAGAACAAATTCAAACCACTCGGAGTGCTCGTAACAACTGACCCAGCTCCAATTGTGTAGGGAAGGGTGACTACACCGCCCGTGGCTCCTGTAGGGCCCGTGGCTCCAGTATTCAGTGCAGTGCCCATCGGACCCGTAACGCCAGTGGGACCAAATGACCGCGACTGCCACTGAAAGCCAGTCACTGCAGGACCACCATTGTACAAGTATGCCGCCGCGTACAACGTAGTCAAGGACACTGCAAACGAGTAAACGACCGACCCGTTGATGTAGTAATAAACCGCAGTTCCGTCGTAGAACAGCGAATATGTATCAGATGCGTTGTGAGTGTATGAAATCGGAATGTAGGACGTTCCGTTCGTTACGGCAATCTGTGTTCCATTGTTGTAGAAGTTAAACCCGTAGTAGTGGTAGTTTGTACCAGGCGTAAGAGACTGCGTTGCCGTGAATGCGATCGGACCGTTCAGGTACGAGACCGTACCCACGACAGCAGTCAGGGTGGCACCCACTGCAGACGGGAGGGCGCCAAAGAAGGTGGCGTCTTGGGTTCCATCCGAGACCAGCGTAAGTCCCGATGTCGTAGATGTTACGAGAGCATGCGCGCTTGTGTAGGGGAGAGTATAGATAGGACCTGTCGGGCCTGTCGCACCTGTCGCCATCTTGTGTTAATGATCGTTTAAAAAAGCCCCGATGTTTACACAAATGGCTAACACTGGGCCCACGGGCACTACTCTGGACGATGCGGTTGCGGCCGCACTCTCTGGAGCTTCTGGATTGACTGGAGCACATGATATCTTAATGGCGTTTGCAATGAACACACCCGTTGCCACAGGACCCACAGGACCCACAGGACCCACAGGGCCCACAGGACCCACAGGACCCACAGGACCCACAGGACCCACAGAGCCCGTCAATATTGCGACCCTAGATGAACTCATGGCAAGTCATGCTGTTGTTGTGGTACAAGAAGCAGCAGATAGGATTGCGCTGGCATGTTTGTCGGCACCAACGCGCGATGGATACCGAACGCAGCTCTTTCAGTGGGCTGCGGCAGGATTCCCAGATTTGTACATTGTACATTCCATACCCATCACACCACCGAGCATTTGCTCAGACGGTGTGGTGCGAGAAATTGGAAAGTACGCAGAATTTTGCATGTGTAAAGACCTTGGAAATGTCGTGGCGAGTTTGGCCACCCTGATGCCTGGGATCCAACCTTCGTGGTCTGTGAATGGAAACACTCTGCGGATTCATGTTACTAAGGCCAGCTGATATTGACGTAGCCGTTCGTCGCAGCCCCACTTCCACCCCCGCGTGTATTCACGACGGTTCCAGTCAGTAGAGATACGTAACTCGACCCCCCGCCACCAGCGCTCTGATAAAATCCGCCTCCTCCGCCACCCCAGTATCCTCCGCCGCCGCCACCGCCGTATGGAACAGCTCCGCCACCACCATAATACTGTCCACCCGATTGGCCAGTGTAGCCAGACGAATAACCGCCTGCTCCACCACCCGTCTGCGACCCGCCATACCCGCCGCCATACCCTGCCTGCGCATCTCCACCCGTTGTACCACCACCCGCGCCACCAGATGTATAGTATGCGCAGCTACCACCACCGCCCGCGGTCACCACGTCGGCACCAGACCGTCGAATCGCCGAGCGGCCACCACCGCCGCCCGAATAATAGTAGTAATCGCCTCCACCCCCTCCTCCATACGCACCCGCCTGGAGAGATCCGTAGTAGGTCGTACTCGCGCTTATTCCTCCACCCCCTACCACGATAACCAATGTTTCTCCTGGAGTCACTGCAAGTGTTCCACCTGCAAGGCCTCCCGCAGCACCACTTTGACCGTACTGATTGTTTCCTCCTCCTGCACCGCTCATTGTCACTTGCAGCGTAGTGGCCCCAGAGGGAACTACAAAGGACTGATCGGCACCAGTATACACAAAGTTTGAACTTCCGGGCACCAGTCCACCCACTGCAGCTCCAACTGTGTGTCCAGGTACCACTGATCGATATGGATGTCCAGCAACCAGGGGCATTACTTAAAGCTTCCACTTTTGTGCGAGGTATCCTTCCACTCGTTGTTGCTGGTTCATTGTCAACGCACCCGCGTAGGCTAGAACTTCATAGATATATCCAGTGAAATATTCGGTTCCTCCCGACTGCCTACTTCCGATCAAAAGGTTGGTGTAAGTAATCGTATTTGCCTGCGTTGTCGTGACAACGTTGGATCCATTGTAGTACAGAGACTCGTTGGACCCAACTGCGTTTGATGAAAAGTTCACGGATGCAAGGGTTTTAACATTGACTGGAAATGGTGACGATGTTGAGTACCACGTGGAATCACCGCGAGTAAAGTAAGTCGTTCCTGCTTCGTTGGGAAACAGACCATTGGATCCGCTTGAGGCACCCGTTGTATATAGCGGACCGATGCTAGCAGTTTGCTTATATACGAAAAAAGCCGTATAGTAGTTGCTGAGCACAGGGCTGGCGTTGCTGTAGTATCCTGCGCCGCCAAATACCACAGCGCCTGGAGGGTAGTTTGAAAAGGTAGGTGTCGTGCCTGCCGCCGTCATGTTGTTTTTGGACCCAGACTTGTCGACCCATGTAGCCAATGCGCCCGCAGACGGCTGCGTGCCCGTGCCTGCGGGGTCATTGCCGTCCAACCACAAGCAGCATCCTGTGATTTGGAGTGGCGAAAAGGGCAAGACGGTTGAGGATGGGAATTTGTTAAATGGATGATTAGAAGACGATGTTGATAATGGGTTTGTTGAAATAACAACAAGTCCTGGTCCACCTATTTGAGTACCATAGCAATTGCCCCCCGTTGCTACGCCTGAAACATAGTATGCCAGCGATGTTCCTGGCGGATTTCCACCTGATCCATTTGATCCAGTTGCCGATGAAAGCCCGCTTGTATATGAAGAACCACCCCCACCATCTCCGCCAGCACCACCTGCGGTGGCTCCACCACCGCCGCCATAATACCCGCCACCTCCACCTCCTCCGTAGTTATTTCCATTTCCTCCATTATTTCCACTGCCTGCAGTGCCTACACCAAAAATTGTTGGGTTTCCGCCCGAACCATATGCTCCAGGCCCCGATTGACTTCCGCCGCCGCCGCCGTTCACACTTCCAGCTGTGGCTGTTCCAGTCCATGCAGCATCGCCACCTTGACTATATCCAGCACCCCCTCCACCTCCCGCTGAAACGATATCTGCACCACTTCTTTGAATGGCAGACCGACCTCCTCCGCCACATCCGTTACCCGCATTGCTAGTTGGTCCACCAGAATACGTATTAGCACCGTCACAACCATATCCTCCACCCCCATATCCTCCGGGGACAGGATAACTTCCGTATTCATATGCACCTCTTCCATATCCAGCTACTAAAATACTCAAAGTTTCACCAGGTGTCACTGCTAATATTCCTGATACATAACAACCCGAACCACCTCGACCAGTGCCTACTGATTGAGCAGAAGATGCTCCTCCTCCTCCCCAAAGAGCCACGTATAATTGTGTGATTCCGCTAGGAACAACATAATTCTGCAGTGATCCAGAATATCCATTCGCTCCATTATACGTATAAGCTGTAATTGTATAAGCAGGCAGACGTCCGTTAATACCCCATTTCCATGCAATATAGCCCTCTACTTGCTGCCGCTGGCTTGTGGTCAGTGCGTTTGAATATACAATCACTTCGTATACATTCCCATTGTAGGCGTCTCCATTGGGCCCCGCAGTGCTGTACGTATAGTTTCCAATCGCATATCGATTAGCGGATCCAACGTAATTCACATCAGTCGTTTTTGTACCAGTTATACTGCTATAGGTAGCAGGAGCTCCATTTAATAGCGTCAAGTTCGTGAATGTTGTACCCGAGTACGTGCTGATATTTGTGTAGAGATAGGCGGTTGAAAAGGATATTGTTCCTCCAGTTTGAAAGTTACCGACGCCGAACGCATTTCCAGTTCCATTACCAACGTATGTGACAATGGCGGATCGTCCTTGATCAATCAAGCTGAGCTGACCAATCAAATTGTTATCTGTTGAGTTGTTGGAACCGAGGATGAAAAGACGCGGGTTATAGATGGGGCTTCCAGAGTTTGATATATACGAACTCACGATAAATACGCTCGCGTTGGACAAGGAAGCGCTCATATTTCCACGAATGCCCGTGGAGTTCGACGCAGTGAACACGACTGCATTGCTTACATAGGTTGGTGGAGTGGATGTCACGATGTTTGCATTGTTTCCGTTCCCGCTCTTGTCGTTCCAAGATGTGACGTTTGAGCCGCTTAGCGTTAGTGTCGTTGGGTCATTCCCATCCAACCACAGCGCACATCCATCAATGTCTAGTGGACGAAATGTACGCAGGTAAGGGTTGATACTATAGAATGGATGGCTATTGGGCAGACTCGTTGTAAGAGGAATGCTCCATTTCTTTGAAAGGTATCCTTCCACTTGGCGGCGCTGGGCGGTTGTCAATGCGTTACTGTAAAACAGCACCTCGTAAATAGTTCCGTTGAAGTTCCTATTCCCCCAAACCGTAGTTGTATATCCGCCAATGTAAAATGCACAAATTGGATAATTCGAATAGGAACTTGTGTAGGAACCCGTTACACCAAGATTTGTGCCGTTGTTCCAAAACCCTGAAGCAGTTCCAGGTGCCAAAACAGCAATGTCTATGCGAGGAGCAAGCGTTGTAGGTTGCGATGCGGGCGAAAAGACCCCACCCCATGCACTTCCGTTGTAGTCAAGTGCTATAGATTCTCCTGCGTTAACTCCTGCCTCCACATCCATAACTATATTCGGAAGATAGGATGAACCAAGCTGGGCAGATCCTAGAAATGCCATAGCACGGTAGTAATCGTTCGAGGTCGGAGAGGATGCAACGATGAGTGTTGCACTCTGTGTGGGAATAGTAAAAAGTGGACTCGAATTATTTGGGGAACTGTAGATGCCGAGAGCCTGTTCACCGTTACCATTGTATGCCGTTGCGTTGCTGAAGACCACTCCGCCCCCTGCTACATTTGAGGGTCCAGTCACGGTAATACCGCCCTGCGATGCAACAGTTGCAGCAGTGAATGAATAACTACTCGCCTTGTCTCGCCATGCCGTTACCGTGGTTCCAGAGAGGGTTTTTGTACTCTCGTCTGCGCCATCGAGCCACACTAAAAGTCCGCCAATGCTCGTCGGACTATTCGTAGACGTCTCAAATCCCCACTTCCACGCAAGATAGCCCTCCACTTCTTGGCGCTGGGTTGTTGTCAGAACTGAGTCGTAAATTATAATTTCACCAATATTTGCAGTTATATACGACCCGTTATCGTTTCCAACCCACAATAAGGTTTCCGTTGATGTGTATGCTCCTTGTGTACCCGCTGTCGGCGTCGCTCCGTTTATCCCAACTGCTGGCGTGGTTCCCGTCCACGAATAGGATGCTAAATATGTATTTCCTATGGTTGTAGTATTGCTCGGAGTTCCAGCTCCAATGTATGTTGTGTATGGAGCAATCGTGTTACTACTGACGTATCCAAACGCTGGGAAATTGGTTTGTCCTGCATTGTCTCTCCATGTAAAGAAGGGGTAGTACCCGTTATTTGCGGCAGTAGCTTTAAAGACAACGAAACTTGTACCTGTCAATAAACTATTAACGGATCCCGACAAATACCCCGACCCACCAAAGTTCAAGCATTGTGTTGTACCGATTGTTGATGTTGTTACAGTTCCAGTTGCGGTGAATGCAACACTATTTGCCTTGTCTCTCACGCTTGTAACAGATCCTGTTATTGTAGATGCATCCGCTGCATCGAGCCATAACTTGCAGCCCGGAATCATCCGAGGATCGAATCCCCAGATATTCTTGGAGTTCGTGGGCGCGTCTGGCATTGTCTTTTCAGAACAAAACATAGTTAGAGTTTGTACCGCCGCCAGGGTAGGTTGCCATCAGCGTGATCGAGTTTGCGGGTGGAATCACGATAGTCGATGGGTATATGTTGGGTGTGGCACTGGTGTACGTAACGGTCAATGACAAGTACCCTCCTGTGTTGTTGCGGAAGACCCAGTATGCGTTAGCGTCATTGGACCAGTTGTTGGACCCCGTCACTGGATATCCGATAGACAGTCCTGTAATCGCGCTGGTTTGAATGTCGTAGTAGGTTCCGTAGGTCAGGGCTGCTGGAGTGATGGATGTTCCAGAGGTGATTGCGGTGTAGGATGGACGATATCCATTTGTCAACTGGAACCCGCCCGTCAAACTCAGCACCGAGTTGGAGTAGACCATGTTGGCCTCACCCCATATCACAGATGTAGATGTTCCCGTTGCAGTTAAGATTCGTCCCTGTGCAGCATTCGTGATTGACGCACCACCCCCGCCGCCGCCAGAGAAGAGAGTACCGTTCGAGTAGAAGCCGTTCGCAACATTGATGGAGCCTGCAACTGCAGACCCTGCAGTGGGGTTTCCAACCGACAAGATTCCGCCAGTGAATGTCAAGGTCGAGTTTGCAAACGCACCTGTGGCACCCGTGACAGTCAGTATCGCCCCTGGGGTCGCCGTTGCGCCATAGATAACTGCGAATCCCTTCACGCCTGTGGGCCCCGTGGTTCCCGCGGCTCCCGCGAGTCCAGTGGGTCCCGTCAATCCAGCGGCTCCCGTGAGACCAGTGGATCCAGTCAGACCCGTGGGACCCGCGAGTCCAGTGGGTCCTGTGAGACCAGTGGATCCAGTCAAGCCCGTGGGACCCGTGAGACCAGTGGATCCAGTCAGACCCGTGGGACCCGTGAGACCAGTGGGTCCCGTAAGACCTGTGGCACCCGTCAAGCCCGTGGGTCCCGTGAGACCCGTGGGTCCTGTGGCAATCGCACCCGTTGGACCTGTCAGACCCGTGGCTCCTGTCAGACCTGTGGCACCCGTCAAGCCCGTGGATCCCGTGAGTCCAGTGGGTCCTGTGGCAATCGCACCCGTTGGACCTGTCAGACCCGTGGCTCCTGTCAGACCTGTGGCACCCGTCAAGCCCGTGGATCCCGTGAGTC
>Ga0214176_1000006_pt1 | contig 81731 bp, 75 predicted proteins | sample TroBogEpilimnion_18_FD_153014 | JGI IMG/M metagenome (GOLD analysis project Ga0214176, IMG submission 153014) | Freshwater microbial communities from Trout Bog Lake, WI - 20AUG2007 epilimnion | ecosystem: Environmental > Aquatic > Freshwater > Lake > Epilimnion/Euphotic zone | place: Trout Bog... | reverse complement strand
GTTTACATTCTCGCCACGTTGCTTGGAGTATCGAATCTCTTTGATAACCCTGCTCGTCAGTCTTTCGTTCAAGAGATGGTCGGAAGAGAACACATCGCTAACGCAATCAGCCTTAACAGTGTCCTGATGAACATTGGACGACTTATTGGTCCTGGCATAGCTGCGGTCCTGATTGCGTTCGTGGGAATCGCCCAGTGCTTCTACGTCAATGCTTTTTCGTATCTCGGCGTTATTGTCGCGCTCTACATGATGAATGCTGACGAGTTCTCACCACTAAAAACTGTCAGTCGTGAAAAAGGACAGCTTCGTCTTGGGCTTAGGTATGCCTTCACAACGCCGGTGCTTCGCGGCGTCTTGATCTCAGTTGCGATTGTTGGAACATTCGCTTATAACTTCACGGTCACGTTGCCACTCTTGGCGCACGATTCATTCCATCAAAAAACTGCATCGGAGTACGGACTGTTCCTGACTGCGATGGGTGTTGGAGCAGTGCTTGGCGGCCTCTACATTGCGCGCAGATCACGTCCGACCCCGAAGCTGATTGCGGTGGTTGCACTTGGATTCGGATTTTCAATGTCGCTCGTTGCACTATCGCCGAACGCACTGTTTGCAACGCTGGTGCTTATTCCAACTGGCTTCTTTTCGATTGCTTTTATTTCGACTTCGAACGCCACGCTGCAACTAAATTCCAGCCAAGAAATGCGTGGGCGAGTGATGAGCCTTTACGTGACGGGCTTTTTAGGAACGACACCAATTGGTGCGCCACTTATTGGATGGATTATTTCGCTAACAAACCCACGAGTTGGAATTCTCGTGGGTTCGTTATTAGCTATTGCAACTGGTGTCTGGCTGGCTTTGTCGCTTCGAAATAAAGTGACGCCAACTTCGACTTAAGCGTTTTGTGGCTTAGGTTCCTTTGGAAGCCCAAGCGCACGCTCACCAATGATGTTGCGCTGAATTTCTGCAGTTCCACCCCAGATTGTCTCTGAACGTGAGAAGAAGAATCCTGCTTGTAGTTCTGAAACTGGGTAGTCCTCACGGCCACGACGTACTCCAGTAAGGGCACCGCCTTCAGATCCGCCGTTGCCGGTGAGGATCTGACCTTCCATTCCAAGAATGTCAACAGCGAGGTTCATTGTCGAACGGTGCATTTCTGACCAGAACATCTTGTTACACGCACCGAGCAACGCTGAGTTGTGTGTTCCGTTAAGCCCATCAGTGAGTGAACGGTAACCGTTGATCTGCATGATCTTGACGCTCTGCCATGCCTTAACAAGGTTGTCACGAACCATCTTGTCTTCGTTCTTCTTTACGCGCTTTGTTTCTCTAACAATGTGTTCCCATTCCTTCAAGAAGCGGCGGTAACCAGTTGTTGAAGATGCTCCACGCTCGAATCCGAGAGTAGTCATTGCAACCTTCCAGCCGTTGTTAACGCCACCAACAACGTTGTTCTTAGGGCAACGTGCATCAGTGAAGAACACTTCATTGAATTCAGCTGATCCGTCTACCTGAATGATTGGTCGTACTTCAACACCAGGCTGGTGCATAGGAACGAGGAGGTAGCTAATACCTGCGTGCTGTGGAGCAGTGGGGTCGGTGCGAACCATGAGGAAGACGTAGTCAGCGTGCTGAGCAAGTGTCGTCCATACTTTTTGTCCATTGATTACCCACTCGTCACCGTCAAGTACCGCAGTGGTCTTAAGGCTTGCGAGGTCTGATCCAGAGTTCGGCTCAGAGAAACCTTGGCACCAAGAAATTTTTCCACCCAAAATGCCAGGAATGAATTCCTGCTTCTGCTCTTCGGTACCCCATTGAAGGATTGTTGGTCCAACAAGAGTGTCACCAAAGAAGTCAGCGCGCATTGGTGCTTCTGCACGAGCGAACTCTTCGTTGAGTACAACTTGTTCGATGAGTGAGAGGCCCTTGCCACCGTATTCCTTTGGCCAACCTGCACAGATCCATCCACCTTCGAATAGCTTCGCGGTCCAACCTGCGTTGAAAGCTGCTCGCTCTTCTGGTGTCATTTTGAATCCAGGTTCGAACCATCCCTTCGGGAGATTCGTTTCTAGCCACGTCCTAACTTCGGCGCGGAATGCTTCTGATTCTTGGGGGTATGTGAGATCCATACTGGGCATAATAGCCATGTTTTATTAGGGTTACTCACGAGTTGGCGCTTGCTTGGAAATTAGGGGAGAATAGATAACTTCGCCGAACCGAAAGCAGCTTTTCTTGCCCCGTCCGATCAAACAGATAATCGCTGAAACAAAAGCTTCTTGGGCACTCTCTAAGACCATCACGGTCCCGGGTCGCATTGAGCCACGTCCAGCTCAGCCCGGCAAGCACCGTATTGCGTTTCTTATTTACCGTGGCAATCCTCAGTGCGGTGGTCAAGGTGTCTACACGCGTCACTTAACTCGTGAACTTGTTCGACTCGGGCACAGCGTCGAAGTCTTCTCTGGTCCACCGTGGCCTGAGCTTGATGAAGGCGTGGGCTTCACGCCAGTTCGTGGACTCGATCTCTATCGCAACCCAGATCCATTTCGCCTTCCAGCGTTGAGTGAGTTCACTTCGTTTGCTGACCTTGCAGAGTTTGCCGTGATGTGCACTGGAGGATTCGGAGAGCCTCTCGCATATTCACTTCGCATCAAGAAAATCTTGAAGAAGCGCCGCGCCGACTTTGACATTATTCACGACAATCAGTGCATTGGCACTGGCATCATGAGCCTGCACAAAGATGGATGGCCACTTCTTGAAACGTTGCACCACCCAATTACTGTTGACCGCTCGATTGCCCTGGACCACGCTGAAGGAATGTGGAAGCGCTACACCACGAGACGTTGGTTTGGGTTCCTTCGCATGCAGGTGCGCACTGTTAAGCGACTTCCAGCAGTGCTCACTGTTTCACACAACTCGAAGAAGGACATCAACGCCCAGATGAAAGTCCCACTCGAGCGCTTAACTGTGGTTCCAGTAGGTGTTGATCACACAGTCTTTAAGCCTTACGACGATGTGGTGAAGAAGAAGGGTCGCCTCATGGTGACGACAAGTAGTGACGTGCCAATGAAGGGACTCGTCCCGCTCCTTGAAGCGGTCGCCAAACTTCGCACCGAACGTGACATTGACCTCATTGTTATTGGTAAGCCCAAGGCGAAGGGCCGTGTTCAAGAAACCATGGACCGACTCGGACTTAATGACATCGTGACAACTATTTCTGGGGTAACTGACGAGGAACTTGCTCGTCTGTATGGAGAAGCCGAAGTGGCAGTGGTTCCAAGTCTCTACGAAGGTTTCTCACTGCCAGCCATTGAAGCGATGAGCTGTGCGGTTCCAGTAATTGCAACAACTGGTGGAGCGCTTCCTGAAGTGGTTGGCGTGAGCGGCGAAACAGGAATCCTCGTTGAGCCAAATAACCCAGAAGCTCTAGTTACGGCAATTCGCGACCTGCTCGACAACGCTCCACTTCGCAAGAAGCTCGGTGACGCTGGTCGAGTTCGCGTTACTGAGCGCTTCACATGGGAAGTGACAGCACGTGGAACTGCAGCTTGCTACGACGCAATTCTCAACAACAAACCACTACCAGACTCGATGGACTTTGACTGATGCTTACAGCTAATTACGACATTCTCGGACTGAAGTCCGGTGACAAGATTCTTGACCTTGGATGCGGCTTTGGTCGCCACGCCTTTGAAGCTGCTCGCAGAGGAGCCAGCGTGGTCGCCCTCGATGCAGGTCGCGACGAAGTTGAAGGCGTAGCCGCAACATTTGCAGCCATGGTTGAAGCAGGCGAGCTCTCACCTGAGAACTTGCACGTTGCAGCGGTGCAAGGTGACGCACTCGCTATTCCATTCCCTGATGGAACTTTTGATCGTGTCATTTGCTCTGAAGTTTTAGAGCACATTCCTGACGACCTTGGCGCAATGCGCGAACTCGCACGAGTACTTCGCCCCGGCGGCACCATGGCGATCACCGTTCCGCGTTTTGGACCAGAGCTCATTAACTGGGCACTATCTGACGCGTATCACAACGTTCCTGGCGGGCACATTCGAATCTTTAGAAAGTCACAGATTAAGAAGCGTCTCACTTCAGTCGGAATGAATGTCACGAGTCACCACTATGCGCACGGACTTCACAGTCCCTACTGGTGGTTGAAGTGCTTGGTCGGAACTAAGAACGACCAGAACTGGTTTGTTCGCCAATATCACAAGCTCCTCGTGTGGGACATCGTGAAGGGTCCTCGAACAACTCGCATCTTGGAAAAAGTCCTCGCTCCAATTATGGGTAAGTCCATCATCATTTACTTAGTGAAGCCTCTGTAGCCATGTCACTTACGTCTCAGCACATGTCGGGAGTTCCGGGGATTCTTACCTCGGAGCAAATTGCTCAAACTGCGAAGCAGCTCAGCACCTTGCAAGTGAAGAGTGGGCAGATCCCTTGGTTCCCTGGAGGTCACTGTGACCCGTGGAACCACGTTGAAGCAGCCATGGCACTCACTATTACTGGGTACCAGGAAGAAGCGCGCGCTGCGTACAAGTGGTTAGCGGACATGCAACTGAAAGATGGAAGCTGGTTCAACTACTACGTAGGTGCTCACGTCAAAGACGCACGACTAGACACAAATGTCTGTGCCTACATTGCTGCAGGTATCTATCACTACCTACTCGTGACTGAAGATGTTGACTTCTGCGCACAAATGTGGCCGAGCGTTGAAGCAGCAATTGATTTCGTTCTGCGCTGGCAATTAGGTGACGGGACCATTCGCTGGTCGCTCGATTCACTTGGTCACCCAGAAACGTACGCATTGCTAACGGGCTCTTCATCAATCTTTCATTCGCTGCGATGTGCTGTGGCACTTGGTGAGCGACTCGGTCACGCCAAGCCAGCGTGGGAACTTGCTGCCGGGCGTCTAGGACACATGGTTGCACACCACCCAGGAGCGTTTGCTCCAAAGAACGAATTCGCCATGGACTGGTACTACCCAATCTTTAGTGGTGCCCTTCACGGAAGTGCGGGGGAGAAGCGCATTATCGATGGCTGGGAGCGCCACGTAATGGCTGACTTCGGAGTTCGTTGTGTCTCTACTAACGACTGGGTGACTGCAGCAGAGACCGCAGAATGTGTTCTTTCACTAGACGCGCTCGGACTTACCACTCAGGCGCTCGATCTCTTCTCGTGTACAACTCGTCACCGCCGCGAAGATGGTGCGTACTGGACAGGCATTGCGTATCCAGAAGCCGTTACGTTCCCACACGCTGAAACATCGAGCTACACATCAGCTGCAATTATTTTGGCTGCGGATGCCCTGACCTCTACGTCGCCAGCCGCTGGACTATTTCGCCACGAAGTACTGGGCGAGCCGCTTGATCTTCCTGAACCAGGTTGTCGAATTAACTAACTCGGCGAAGTACGCGAAGCGATCCCTCGTCACCGATCTCTTCGAATTTTCCACTTTCTAGGGCGGCAAGATAAATCTCGTAGGGCGGACGTCCGCCGTCTGCAGGATTTGGAAAAACATCGTGGATGAGCAGTAGTCCACCAGCAACAATCTTTGGCGTCCACACTTCGTAATCGGCCCACGCAACTTCTTTGCCGTGACCGCCGTCAATAAAGAGGACGTCAAGTGGCTGAGCGAAATGTTTGGCAACAACAATTGATGGTCCAACGAGTCCAATAACCGTTGCTTCAAGTTTGGCGTCAGCAATCGTTCGCTGCCAGGTTGGAAGCGTATTAAGCCTGCCATCAACTGGGTCCACGAGCGTAGGGTCAAAGTGTTCCCATCCCGCCTGGTTCTCTTCGCTGCCGTGGTGGTGGTCAAGTGAATAGAGGACTGCACCGGTTTCTTCGGCGGCGCTCCCGATGTATACAGCTGATTTACCGCACCAAGCTCCAACTTCGAGCCACGTCCCACCAGCAACTTGTTCACCGTGAGCACGGGCGTAGTCGTGAAGAGCTAGTCCCTCGTTGGTTGGCATAAAACCCTTTACGCCCTCGGCGTAGGCCAGTAATTCTGAACGGCGGCTCATCCGGAGATCAACTTAACGACGGAATAGATACCAAGTCCGGCGAAGACAATTCCACCCGCGTATCTAATTTTTTGGAGCGAGAACTTCCTCACCAGGAATTGACCACCGTAGACACCGACAACCTCCACGAGGATGAGACCTATTGAAGATGCGACAAATACCGCGATTGGTAGGTGAGTCTTTGCCGTCAAGTTCGCAGCTTGAATTTGAGTGATGTCACCAAATTCGCCAACGAAAATAACGCTGAAAGCAACCGTTAACTCTTTCCACCACGATCCAGACTTTTCAGCTGATGCTTCTTCCTCGCCTTTTTCTACTTCGATTTTTCCAGGGACCATGAGTAAGTACGCAGCACCGCCTAAAAACAAAACCGCAATAGTGATGTCCTTTATCGTTGTAGGAAACGAAGCAATAACTTGACCTGCAGCACAGGCAATTGCCATGTGGACAACTAGTGCAGTACTCGCACCAAGGAGCACAGGTATAGGTCGGGCCTTGGTGGCCATAACAATTGTTGCAATGAATGATTTATCGGGTAACTCAATTATGAAAAAGAGTCCAATGATAAAAAAGAAATACCCGATGCTCACCTACAAAGCCTAGAACTGCGAACGCATTGCTTTGGTGAATGCAATTCCTACGTGCATGCGCTCAATTTCCTGATCGACAGTCTTCTGGCGACCAGCAAGTGCGTGCTCGTTGTGGAATTTTTCAACTTCACGTGAGAATGCTTCATCAGTTACGTATGTCGACACTCCAACAGCAAGGCGTGCGTGAGCGCTCGAAGGGAAGCGGTCCATCGCTTCGTCCCATCGCTTCGCGATTACTTTCCACACAGCGGGTCCCGAGACACGATTGCGGCTGTAGAAACCAAGCATCATTCCACCGTCTTGGTTACGGAATGTTGAGTAACACATTTCGGTGGCGCGAAGTAGCAATGCTTCATCAGTAAAGAATCCAAGTGCCATGCGGTAATTGTTTTCATCTTGAGGAGTAGCGGCATTTTGACAACGCTTCCAGAACTCATCGAAGTCTGCAGCTTGACCTTGCTCTCCAATGACACGAAGTACGGGGATCAAGATGTCACCGTGAATGTTGCCGGCATCAAAACGCTTACGCGCTTCTGCAATCACTGCCGGATTCTTGGCAACACTGCCCAGAGTTCCAATAGCGAGTCCACGGGCCTTGCCATCGAAGGTGTCTTCATTGGCCTTAGGGTCCCAGCCGAATGCATCAAGAACAGGAGAGAAGATGTCATTTGCGAAGGCAGCAATCTTTGGAGTTTGCTCAGGAGTTAAAACGCGATTCAGCATTTCAATTGCTGCGGCCACGGTTTCTAAAGATGCAACTTCTCTAAAAGGTGCAGCGCTTCGTGCGAGCTCTTCAAAGCTGGCCCATGTGATTTGGCCAGCAAAGAGGGCTGCCCATGCATCGAGCAATATGTTTGCGCGGTCGACCTTTTCAAGTTCGCCGAATCGCGCAGCGATTGCTGATGATTCTGCGGCGCCGTAGCGGGTGCGAAATACTCCAGATGCACCAACATTTACGAGCACGGGTGCCGCATCACTTAGCGTGATTGGAGTGTCGCTCAACAAGTTACGAGTAACAGTTGTTGAATCGAGTGACTTCGTAAGAACTGGCACTAACCACTTCTTTCCGATCTCACTAGAGGGCGATGTAGGAGTAGCTACAAGACTTCCGTAAGCGAATGGCTGCTGAGAAATCTGACCGTTCTCCAGTGTCACCATTGGGTGGCCACCTTGCAAAATGAAGGTGTTCATGATGTCTCGAACTGGCTTGCCTGATTCTTCTTCGAGGGCGTCCCATAGGTCGGTAGTTACGGTGTTCTTGTAACTGTGCTTCTTCAAATAACGGCGAATTCCGTTTCGGTATGTCTCTTCACCGAGAAATTGCTGAAGCATTCGTAGAACTCCGCCACCCTTTTCGTAGGTGAGAACGTCGAACATTCCTTGTGTGTCGTCTGGTGAGATGACTTCGTATTCAATTGGTCGAGTCGAGTGGAGTCCGTCAACCTTCATAGCCATTTCACGGTCAACCACTGCGAACCAAGTCCAGATGTCCCATTCAGGTCGGAAGTTTTCCATTGCGAGTGTGGCGCAGAATGTGGCGAATGCTTCGTTGAGCCAAATTCCTTCCCACCATTCCATGGTTACAAGGTCACCAAACCACATGTGAGCAATTTCGTGAGCAACAACTTCAGCTACACGCTGCACAGCTGCGAGTCCGGCAACTTCTGGGTCAACGAGCAGTGCAGTTTCGCGGTAAGTGACGAGACCTAAGTTTTCCATCGCACCAGCAGCAAAGTCGGGAATCGCAATCATGTCGAGCTTTTCACCTGGGTAGGGAATGTCGAAGTATGAAGAGAAGAAACGAAGTGCGTGCGTACCAGCTTCCATGGCGAGGTCTGTTAAGTGGCCCTTGCCAATTGGGTAGATCACTCGAAGTGGCACACCATCAACATCAACTGCCTCAGTTGATTCGAACGGTCCTACACAGAATGCAACGAGATACGTTGACATGATCATGGTCGGGGAGTAGGCAACAGTCTTTTGACCATTACCAAGATCAACGTTTGAAGTTTCAGGGTTATTTGAATACACCGCCAAGTGTGAAGGAACCGTGAGGTTCACTTGGTAGGTGGCCTTGAATGACGGCTCGTCCCAGCAAGGAAAGGCTTGGCGAGCGTACGAGTGCTCAAACTGCGTGGTCGCAATCCGGTGTTCGGTGCCGCTGGCATCTTTGTACTTAGAAAGGTAGAAACCTTGCAGGTGATCGTTAAGAACTCCAGTAAAGGCAATCTCTAGAACGCCAGCGCCAGTGGGCAGCGCACTCTCGAAGCTGAAGGTTGCAGTCTCGTACTTGTCGTTCAGGGTCAGATTGGTTGAGCGAAGCGACGTTGATCCTGAAGTGATGGTTGCGTCGCCCATCTCGAGTGCCTTGGCGTTCAACGTGAAAGAAGTATTTGACTCTTTTACGTCGATGTCGATCTCAACGCGTCCCGAAAAGGTGGCGGCATCGAGGTCTGGGGTGATGAAAATTCGATAGGCCGATGGGACAATTGAACGGTCGAGGCGGTATGGATTCTTAGTAGTACTCATAGCCATCCACCCTAGGGGAAAATCTTCTACGCTCGCTAGGTGACAAATTCTCAGACGCCAGTTTCCCTCCGCAAAAAGCCCGGCCCAAATCGCCTTGCAGTTACTGGCATTGGCAACGCGATGCTCGACATTATTTCTCGCGACTCCGATGAGGTGTACGCAGATCTTGGATTCGTAAAAGCCTCGATGAGCCTTGTTGATGCTGACAGGCTCGACACGATTTATAACGCGATGGGGCCAACAACACAGATGAGTGGTGGCTCAGTTGCAAACTCAATATCTGGAGTAGCCAATCTTGGCGGAACGTGTGGCTTCATTGGAAAAGTTGCCAACGATGAATTCGGTGAACGATTCCAGCACGACTTGAAAACACTCGGTGCGGAACTCGATGTTGCAATCGCCGCACCTGATGAAGGTGCAACTGGTCGTTGTCACGTATTTATTACTGATGATGCGCAGCGCACCATGGCCACGTACTTAGGTGCTGGCAATCAACTTCGTCCTGATGACATTCGAGAAGACCTCATTGCACGTTCTGAGATTACCTACGTTGAGGGTTACCTGTTCGATCTTCCACCGGCGAAAGAGGCAATCAAAAAAGTTGTCAACTTTGCACACGAACATGACTCGATGGTTGCCCTTTCGCTCTCGGACAGTTTCTGCGTAGATCGTCACCGACGAGACTTCCTCGAGCTCATCACCAACGATGTTGACTTACTGCTTTGTAATAAAGATGAAATACTTTCGCTCTTTCAAGTTGAAACACTCACCGAGGCGTACGACCTCATTGATGAACTCGGAATTCTTGCAGTGGTCACTCGCGGACCAGAAGGAGCAGACGTTCTTTCGTTCTCTGAAGTTGTCAACGTCCCTGCTGCTGAAGTTGAGCATGTGGTTGATCAAAATGGTGCGGGCGACATGTTCGCTGCAGGATTTCTTTACGGCATGGCCCTGGGCTGTGACCCTGTTGAAGCGGCTCAGCTGGGATCGCTTTGTGCTGGAGAAATTATTAAGCACCTCGGAGCTCGGCCAGAAGTTGATCTAGAAGAACTCGCTATTGAAGCAGGACTGCTCTAGTTCTTAGAGTCCGAGCTCGTCGAGTTCAGCATCAATCTCTCGAGTACGAATCGTTTCCCATTTCACCCACATCACTACGAGTGGAATACACGCCAGAAGCATTAGTCCGTCGCCCCCAATCCACATAATGGATCCACCAAGCTTCACGTTGTCAAGGATTGAAGCGGGAGTTGATCCCATTGGTGCCATCGCGGCGTAACCAGGGAATGGGTTCTTCACCGACATTATGAGCGCGAGTCCAGTGAACGTATCTACGGGAACGGCCCCCATTACGTAGACCAGTCGAAGTCCCGGGTGCAGCTTCATGCCTCGCTCAAGTCCAAAAGCCACTCTGAAAAATAAGTATCCAATGATGAGAAATGCAATCTGCTCTGCATGATGAATAAGCGAATACTTCATCATGAGGTCAAAGAGCCCCGTGAGGTGCGTCACTGGGATGAACACTACGTACGCTGCGAAACCAAAAAGTGGGTGCAGCACGACGCGCATGAAGCGGCCATCAATGAACTTCTTTGCCCAGAGCGGACCGACCTTGCTGATGAGATCGAGGGGGCGAGCACAGGCGAATAATGGAGCTGCCGCCATGATCAGAAGGAGGTGCTGGACCATGTGGGCGCTGAAGTACTCCATGTCGAAGTAGCCAATAACGCTCTGCGTGGCCAAAAAGGTAACAACGAGGCCGAGGTAGAAAAACAACGAAGGCGCTAGCGGCCAGTCCTTGGCCCTTCGAGCTCCAACTGCGTACAAACAGCCAGCACCAAGAAGAAGAACGACTGGCACGATGCCCAGATGCCAGTGGTTTAAATGGCTCCAAGAGAACTCATTCATTTGCATGTTTGACACCAGTTCATCCTAGGGCTGGGCCTAGGAAATGAAGTCCACTAGGTAGGATGGCATCGTGAAGGCTAAGTATCTAACCAAGCAGGCATTAATTCTGCACATTTGTTTAATCGTGTGGCTAGCCATGTGTGCTTCAGCGGCGTATTGGCAAGTTGGTCGTGCTATTCAGGGTAATTCACTGAGCTTCCTCTACTCAATTGAATGGCCTTGCTTCGCAGTGCTTGGAGTCTTTGGATGGTGGGCACTGCTCAACCAAGAAAAAGTAACTGAACATCAAGAAAAAGCACGCCGTGAATTTGAAGAGAAGCAGCGAGCCTTGGCGCAGGCCGCTCGAGCTGCAGAGTCAATGTCAGAAGATCCACAGATGGCCGCGTACAACGATCATCTAGAAAACATTGCTACAAAACCTAAAAAGAAACTGTTTGGACACTAAATGTTAAAGGCTTTTAATCGTTACCGAATCATGTCATTCATTACGGGAACAACGTTACTAATTCTTTGTGCAACATTTATTCTTCACAAGGTTGATGCAACTGCGTGGCATCACATCAAATGGTTCGTCAGCCTCGTCGGCGTCGGACACGGAATTGTCTTGTACCCGATTTATCTCGTTGCTTCTTTTAATTTGGCTCTGAAGGCAAAACTTCACGTGGGATACATTGCACTGATGCTGCTTTCAGGATTCGTTCCTGGTCTCGCTTTCTACATGGAGAGCCGAATGGAAAAGAAGTTATTCCCGCAAGGTCGAACAAACGCGTGAGTAGTCCTTGGCTTGAGCGCAGAGTAATTTCTTTTGCTCACCAAGGCGGCTCCTTCGAAGGGCCATCATCAACAATCGCTGCAATTTCGAACGCACTAAAGAATGGCGCTACTGCAGTTGAACTGGACGTTCATGCAACGAAAGATCGAAAGATTGTTGTTTGTCACGATGAAACCGTTGACCGCACCACGAACCACCAGGGGAGTATTGCCAATTTCACTTTGGCCGAGATCCAAGAAATGGATAATGCGTATTGGTGGATTGCGGGAGAAGCAGTTTCTCCGGGTCGTAGCGACAGTGAATACGTGCACCGAGGCAAAGCACCGATAGACCGCAGTTTTGCAATCGCAACCCTTGAAGAAGTGAGCGAAGCGTTCCCAGGAGTTCTACTCAACATGGACATCAAGCAAACAACCCCTGATGTTGAACCCTATGAAGAGCTCCTTTATAAAGAGCTGCAACGGCTTGAGCGAACAAGTTCGGTGATCGTTGCGTCATTTCATGACGACGCGATTCAGAAGTTTCGCTTGCTGGCCCCCGAAGTTGCTACTTCTGCGGCTACGAATGAGACTTCAGCATTCTTTTTCTCGATGCTCGAAGGCGGAGAACTCAAGGTTCCTCCGGTGTGCTCATTCCAGGTTCCAGAAACTTTCGGAGATATCACGGTTGTGAATGAGCAATTTGTCGAGTCAGCTCACAAATCAGGTGTGGCCGTTCACGTATGGACAATTAATGATGTCGAGTCGATGTCCAGATTGGTGGACCTCGGGGTTGATGGCGTAATAACCGACACGCCTACGCCACTGAGCGCCCTCTTAAAAGAGCGGAACTGTGGGTGGGACGGGAAACTGTAAGGGTACGGCTTTAGCCGCGACCGCAGTTCGGCTTCTTGCCGTGGTTAGCCTTTTTCTTGGCTCGTAGCTTGCGCTTGTTAGTCCGCTTTGACATAGGTGACAATGTTAGTAGGTAAATGGCCTACTAAGCCAAACGAAGGGAATTACGTGCAGATGCAAGGACAACTTGTAGTGGTAGCAACCCCTCTTGGCAACCTCGGGGACATTTCTCGTCGGGCCCTGGAATTACTGGAAAAGGCCGACGTTATCTACTGCGAAGACACCCGCCACTCGAGCACGCTCTTCAGCGCGAACAACATTCCCGTCAACGGTCGACTGAAAGCCCTCCATGAGCACAATGAAGCTTCTCAGTGCGAAGAAGTCATCAAGCGAGTCAGCGAAGGCCAAGTTGTCGTTCTGATCAGCGATGCTGGCACTCCGGGTATCAGTGACCCAGGCACACGTGTTGTTGCTGCAGTTGCAGAAGCTGGACTTTTTGTGACGACGGCTCCTGGACCAGCGGCGGTTATTGCTGCACTCACCATTAGCGGTCTTCCAACTGAACGTTTCATTATGGAAGGGTTCGTTCCTAGAAAAGCTGGTGAACGTGAAGCGCTCTACGCACAGTGGGCAAAAGAACAACGCACGGTGGTCTTTTATGAATCACCTCAACGACTGGTAACGACACTTAGCGAACTTGCAGTTCACTACCCAGAGCGCAGGGTGGCTGTTTGTAGAGAAATCACCAAGCTCCATGAAGAAGTAATTCGTGGAACTCTAAAAGAAGTGCATGATCGCTACTCTTCAAGAGAAGTTCTCGGTGAAATTGTTGTTGTTCTTGATGGCGCAGAACCGGCGCCTGTTGTTGATGATGAAACGGCCAAAAAGGCCATCATTGAGCAGCTGAGTAGTGGGGCTACCTTGCGAGACGCAGTCTCGTACGTCTCTGAAACGCTCGGGGTTGCTCACCGAGTTGCGTATCAACTCGGTCTCGATGTTCGAGCTGAGCAGGATTCATAACTTAGTAACCTTTAGTTAATGGCTCGCTTCTATATCACTACGCCGATTTACTACGTCAATGACGCACCTCACGTAGGCCACGCCTATTGCACGGTGAATGCTGACGCCTTGGCTCGGTGGCACCGACTCATTGGTGACGAGACCAAGTTCCTCACCGGAACAGACGAGCACGGCCAAAAGGTTGCCGACGCTGCAGAAAAGAACGGTGTATCACCACAGGCCTGGGCTGATACCACCTCAGCACGGTTCCGAGAAGCCTGGGATGCACTCGGCATTAGTTATGACGACTTCATTCGAACTACCGAGCCTCGCCACTACGAAAGTGTGCAGAAGTTCCTCACAGCGATTTACGACAACGGTTTTATCTATAAAGACACTTACTCCGGCCTCTACTGCGTTAGCTGCGAGGACTATTTCACCGATGAAGCAAGTGACAATGGAAAGTGTCCGGTTCACGGAAAACCACTTACGCAAATGGAAGAAGAAAACTGGTTCTTTAAGCTGAGCGCCTTTGAAGACAAGTTGCTTGAGTACTACGCCAAGAACCCAGAGTTCGTAACACCTGGAACAAAGAGCAATGAGGCGTACGCATTTATTAAGGGCGGCCTTCGCGACATCTCAATTACGCGCACTTCTATTTCGTGGGGTGTTCCAGTTCCGTGGGACGAAAAGCACGTCTTTTACGTTTGGTATGACGCGCTGATCAATTACCTCACCGCAATTGGATACGGAAGAGAAGATGATGAAGTTGCCAAGTGGTGGCCGAACTCCCACCACCTCATTGGTAAAGAGATCATTCGCTTCCACTGTGTCTGGTGGCCAGCAATGTGCTTGGCGGCAGGACTTGAACCACCGTCACACGTACAAGTTCACGGCTGGCTCCTCGTTGGAGGGCAGAAGCTTTCAAAGACCATGGCCCAAGAAGGTGGCGTAAAGCTCACTGATATTGCCCCAGTTGTCCTTACCAACGAATACGGCGTTGACCCAATTCGCTACTACCTACTTCGCGAAGCAGTGCTTGGAAACGATGGCGATTTCTCACTAGAAGCAATCACCGCTCGCTACAACACTGACCTTGCCAACAACCTTGGAAACCTTGTGGCACGTGTGGCAACTGTGGTGCAGTCAAAGTGCGATGGAATTTCGCCGGGTGCGAGAAGTGCCTCAGTTCTAAGAAGTGATGCAGAGACCGCAGTAACTGAAACCACAGCTGCATGGAACCGCTTCGCACCACAAGCAGCACTCGAAGCAACGTGGCGACTTATTGGTGCAACAAATTCCTTCCTCGAACAAAACGCTCCGTGGAAAATGGAACCGGGTCCCGAAGTAGAAGCAGTGATGGGTGACGCACTCGAAGCAATTCGAATTGTTTCAATTCTTGCAACGCCGGCCATGCCAACTGTGTCGGCTGAAATCTGGAAGCGACTGGGACTTAGCGGCTTGCCAACAGATGGAAACTTCAATGACAACACCAAATGGGGCTTATTTCCCAAGGGCGTGAAAGTTGAGAAGGGCGATCCTCTTTTTCCGAGAATCAAGAGTGAGTAATGAGCAACTGGACTGACGCACACTGTCACATTCAAGACAGTTTTTTAACTGATGACAAAGTTGCACTCAACATTCAACAAGTGATGACTAACGCAGTTGCCGCTGGTGTTGATCGACTTGTGGTCATTGGCACTGGTGCAGAGACCTCACGCGATGCACTTGCAGTTGCCGAGATCGAAGGCCCCGTCGAGCTCTACGCAACTGTTGGGCTTCATCCTCACGATTCGCTCAGTGACATCCAACCAATTATTGAAATGGCCCGTTCTGGCCACCCCAAGTTGGTGGGTATTGGCGAGTGCGGCCTCGACTACTTTTACGAACATTCTCCCAGGTCAGAGCAGTTTAAATCTTTTGCCACCCAGATTGGTTTAGCTCATGAGCTCGACCTTGCGTTAGTCATCCACGCGAGGGATGCATTTGATGACTTGTTCCAGGTTTTTAAGACAGAAGGCGTGCCGCCGCGAACGGTGATTCACTGCTTCACCGGCAATCAAGCGGATGCTGAAGGTTGTCTGGAGTGGGGTTGCGATATTTCAATTTCTGGAATTACTACATTCAAAAATGCTGAGTCACTTCGCGAAGCGGTAAAAATTGTTCCACTCGATCGGCTACATGTTGAAACTGACAGTCCATTTCTGGCACCTGTTCCATATCGCGGTAGGCCAAATGAACCGGCGTACGTGTCACTAGTCGGCGAATTTGTCGCAAACCTTCGCGGCGAAGAGGTTTCAGTTGTGCGTGATGCAACAGCTGCAAACTCTGCTCGTTTGTTCAATTTACCTACTAGATAAATACCTTTTAATCAGGGACTTTATACCAATAGAAATCTCGTATTGCCTTCTTTGTCGTACTTGCCTAGCGTTATAGGGCGAGTTGTTGCGTAAACACTCGTTGTCCCGACGGAGGGTGGAGATCTGAGGGCATTATTCCAGCGAGTACCCCGGTACTTGTTGACGCTTATGACCGTGAGCAGCTTGTTGGCTGCTTCACTGGTACTTTCTACGTCTCTTAACGCAGAGGCGTCTACTTCGCACGCGCCCGTGCACATGCCCAACCTCATAGGCACCTCGCGCGCCAACGCCTATGCAATCATGTCCGCAAAGGGTCTCTATTTCTCCACGAGTGGCCCGGGATCATCGAATGGAACGTGGGTAACAGTCGCACAGCAGAGCCCAGCACCTGGCGTATTGATCGCGTGGCACGGCCAAGCGAAACTTGTTACCTCCATGAAGCCATTCGTCGGCCCGAGAAGGGTGCCAAAGCTGATTGGCCTTTCAAAAGTCGCTGTTTATAAGGTAATGCACAGCGCTGGCCTCTTCTTTGACACCACCGGTCCAGGTGCCTTCAGTGGAACCTGGACGAGGGCTGTTGGCCAAAATCCAGCCGCTGGAACGGTTGTCAAATTCGAGTCGGTTGTCCTGGTGCACGTGGCACTTCCGGTGGTTCCAAAAAAACCAACGCCTAAGCCAACGACAAGTACAACGACAACTACAACGACAACTACAACGACAACTACGACTACAACAATTCCGGGCGAAACAACCACCACTCTTCCGGGCGAAACAACAACTGTTCCAGCAACGACCACAACGCTTAAACCAGCTCCGAAGCGTTACGTCATTGGCGTTGCCACGTGGTACTCGTATGTCCCTGGACGCTGTGCATCACCGACTTTGCCGTTTGGGACGCACGTACGCGTGCAGGACATTGCGACAGGAAAAACTATTGTGTGCGTTGTTACTGACCGTGAAAATGCTTCGTACCCACGTGTTGTTGACTTGTCAATGACGCAATTCGCGCAACTGTCACCACTCGCCAAGGGTGTTATTCGTGTCAGAGTGTCTTGGTGACCCACACCCGCACTGACCTCGTAGCAATTCTTGAAGCGCATGGGCTAAAGCCCTCGCGAGCTCTGGGCCAAAACTTCGTTGTTGATCCAAACACCGTTCGTCGTATTGCCAGGCTCGCCGAAGTTGGACCAGGTGACCTCGTTCTAGAAATTGGTGCAGGACTTGGTTCGCTGACCCTCGCGCTAATTGAAACTGGTGCTGAAGTGCAGGCAATGGAAGTTGACCGTTACCTGCTTGAGCCACTTCGCTCAGTTGTCGAGCCGCATGGGGTAACGGTTCATCACGCTGACGCACTGAATGCGAACTACAGCGAAATTCTTGGTGGACGAGAAGCCGCAATCATTGCCAATCTCCCGTACAACGTTGCAACACCGCTAGTTCTTCATCTGCTCGAGTCACAGCCGCTCATTAAGCGCATGTTGGTTATGGTGCAAAAAGAAGTGGGCGAGCGCTTTGCGGCCCAGGCAGGTGATGAGGCCTATGGCGCTGCGTCACTTCGTGTTCAGTATTTTGCTGACGCCAAAGTCGTCGGAAAAATTGGACCCTCAGTTTTTTATCCCAAGCCCAATGTTGACTCAGCACTTGTTTCAATTGTCAGACGCGAAAGTGTTCGCATCGATCCAAGCGAAGTCAGTGAAGCTGACCTGTTTGAAGTCATTCGTATGTCCTTTGCGCAACGTCGCAAAATGCTTCGACGATCCCTTAACGGTTGGGCGAGTGAAGGAGTCTTTGAACGCTCCGGAGTGGCTGAAACTAAGCGTCCAGAGGAGCTCACGATAGAAGAGTTCGCTAAGTTGGCAGCAGCTCGATGAAAGAACTCCTCGCCCCCGCCAAGCTGACCTGGTTCTTAGAAGTCACTGGCGTGCGCGAGGACGGCTATCACACTCTTCGAAGTGAGATGGTTTCGCTGGACTTCTCTGACCGACTGATTATTGAAGAAGCAGATGACTATTTACGACTCACTCCGGCCAGCATTCGCGTTCCACTTGATGAAACGAATTTGATTTCGAAAGCGCTCAACCTCGTAGGCAGAAAAGCTGGCGTCACGATTGACAAAGTCATTCCAACCGGAGGCGGACTCGGTGGCGGAAGCAGTGACGCGGGGGCAATACTCAGATGGGTAGGAGGAGTTGGTGCAGAACTCGCAGCAACGCTGGGCGGTGATGTTCCGTTTTGCCAACTGGGGGGACGCGCAATGGTTGAAGGTATTGGCGAAGTATTGACGCCACTTCAGTTCGAGAAGCGTGATGTAACGCTCATCATCCCGAACTTCTCAGTCGACACGAAGGCTTGCTATCAAGCATTTGATGAGCTGGGAGAAGTTGGTGAGGGAAGAAACCACCTCGAACGAGCAGCTCGAATTGTTGAGCCACGCCTTCATAAGACCATGAATTGGCTGAGTGCAGAGCTAGGAAAAGAAGTTCATCTCGCGGGATCAGGCTCAACGATGTTTGTTGAAGGTCACTTGGAACCAGGCCAATCAGTGTGGGATGTGCAGGGTCCCGCAGGCACTCTTCGGTTCCGCCAGACAAGCACTACGCCACAAGAGGCGTAGAAACTAGTTATTTACCGGCGGCGCGACGCTGGAAGCGTGTTCGCTTCAGCATCTTCTTGTGCTTCTTCTTACGCATGCGCTTACGGCGCTTCTTAATTAATGATCCCATGGCTTGTACGACACTACTAGGTTTTCCAACTACCCCTCAAATAAACGTTTTATTGAGGTTTAACTGTGTCGTTACTTCGCTCGATACTTAGGGCTTGACGTGGGCAACCACGCACTGCATAGCGCGCTGACTGGAGCAGCCCAGAATTGCTTAGGGAGACAGGCTCTGTTGCAACAATGGGATAGCCCCACTCGTCTACGTCGACAAGTTCAGGCGCTAATTCGTGGCAGTGTCCGAATCCGTCACAAAGGATCGGATTTACCTTGAGAACAAATGATCCAGAACGCTTACGCACTACTCCCATATAAGTTCGTCCTCGTGCTCGAGCGTTGGAATCGCAATTGTGTGCTTCGGGCGCTGGGTCCCACTGCATGGATGCCCAACAATGTGCTGTGCAATGTCATCTGCGAACACGCTGAGCGCAGATCTCACCAGTCGAATCACTCCGTCTGGGTGGCGACAGGCACCGCGACCTTCAATTGAGTCACAGCGACTCTGCAGTCGCTCATAAGCGCCCCTCGGATCTTTTGAAGAATGCGTAATGCTTGTGAGATCCTCAGCTAGTGCAGGGAGACCAAAGGCGCATGGCCCGCACTGGCGAGCACTTTCATTCGCCATCCATCTAACAATTCGAAGCGTCTCATAGACGCCACACGCTTCTCGTGGAAGCACTGCCATCACACCCGCACCAACACCTGCTCCAAACTCGCTCAAGTATTCATTGGCGTAGGGCGTATCAATGTGTTGTCCGTGAAGCCACGTTCCACCGAAGCCTCCAAGGAGGAGTGCCTGAGGCGCCATGTCGGCATGACCAGCAGCCAAGATGTCTCTGATTGGTGTGCCCAGAGAAACTTCAAGAACTGTCGATCTCTCTACGGCACCAGAAAGTGACACCAGTGTTGAGCCAGGGCTCTTCTCGGTACCGAGTTTTCTAAACCACTCAGCACCAAATCGTGCGATCAGTGCTACGTTGGCGCACGTCTCGGCATTGTCAACGAGAGCGGGGCTGCGACCCACACGCAAGATGCTTGGACGTTCCGGGCGGTACTGGGGAAGTGATTCATTGTCGTTTAGCCAGTGAACGAGTGCTGATTCTTCACCTGCGACGTAGCGCCAAGGTGGAGTGTGCAGCTCGATCGATGCTCCTCGCAAGCTTCGCCGTTCTAATTCGTGGATGGCGCGATTTAAGTTATTAACAACAGTTGGATTGTCTCTTGCTACGCAGATGAGAATTTGCTTGGCCCCAATAAGACCTGCGAGGACTTGGGCCCCTTCGAGAATCAGATGAGGGTTGGCAGCGGCGAGTGCGAATTCCTTGTGCGCCGCTGGCTCTCCCTCCATGGCGTTCACCACAACGGATTTATTGTTGCCTCGCTGCAAGCGCAGTAGTTCAACTTTTTTAAACGTAGGAAAAGCAGCACCGCCGCGTCCAGTCAGCCCAGAATTCTCGAGCTCATGCATGACGTTAAAAGACGTTGCACCATTAAATACTTCTTCGTGCTGCGCTAGAGAAAGAGGGCGTCCATCAGAGCCATGAAGCACACGTGGTAGCGAGCCAGCATCGATCATTAGCGACGACGAGGTTTCTGTGTTGGTGCTGAACGAGGAAACGAATCAGTCCGCTGGGGAATGGTCTTTCCGCGAGGAATTGGTGAGAGCGCAGTACGACCGGCGGCACGTTCAGGACGCGCGAAATAACGCCACAGCGCAACACAAACAACTACGCCAGCACAACCTGCGACCAATAGCAGCCCGACGCCATAACGAGCGTCACTACCGGACATGTAGGCGTGAATAATTGCAGAGGTATAGGCCAACCAGCTGAACCAGTGAATGAATCGCCATGACTCATTTTTGATTCGAACTTTCAGCAAACTTGAAATCCACACGCAAAGCAGAAGATCGAAGCCAACTGCTCCAATTGCAATTGGGATTGTTTTGTAAGCAGACGTCATTGGAACAAATGCGGAAATTAATCCGGTTGAGACGTAACTGTCTACAACGGTAGTGAGGATGTGGATAAAGAGAAAAAGCATTGCAACCATTGAAATAGAACGGTGCAATTCGTTCAGTTCGAAGCGCCCCACAAATGTTCCACCGATACGATTAGCAACGAGTGTTCCGAGTGTTACAACTAACGTCAGCAGTAGCAATGCAACAATGCCTGTTGCTCTAGTTGTGTACCAAAAATAGGTAGAGGTGAACGCAATCATTCGCTATCCTCGGGCCAACCACCAATGAACTCCACCGTTCCATTGTTGCGCACCAAACGCGCTGACCATCCTGATTGTGCAATGTGATATCCAGCGTCTTCTCCCCATAGGAGGGCTGCGGTGGCAAAAGCGTTGGCCGTCACGCAGTCTGGGGCACTTACTGTTGCTGTTGAATAAGGTCCACGGGCGTAACTGCCAGTGCGTGGATCAATAATGTGGTTCACCGTTTCGCCATTGACTTTCCAACTTCTTACACGAAGAGACGAAGTGGCAATCCCACCACTGCTCATTGCCACTGTGGGCACTGTCGCGTCAACGCTGAGTGACTCAGAAATTCCAATGGTCCAGGGACTGCGTGGGTCAATGCCACGAAGCGCGACATCGCCACCGATCTCGACTGCAACACCACCAAATTTCATTACATCGTTTGCCACTAAATCAGCAGTTAGCGCTTTTGCACTTGCGCCAAAATCAATGGTGCAATTATTCAGCGAAACTTTGTGACTGCTCGTATCAAAGTTAATTGCCCTAATTCCTGGGGAAGGAGACACTTCATTGTCATTGGTGAACGACTGGTCAACAAGTTCATTGAAGTCACAGTTATAACCAAGCTGAAGTAGCGCACCGAGAATCGTTGGGTCACAAAGCCCACCAGTAATTTCACTCGAGAGAATTGCTGCATTTAGAGCAACTTCGAACGTTGCTGAGACTTCGACTGCTTGACCGTTTGAATTATTTAGACGTTGAATTTCAGAATCTTCTTTGAACCGGTTGCACGCACGGTCAATTTCACCAATCCAGTACCACAAGCGTTCATTTGCAAATTCGAAGTGCTCGGCACTCTCAGTTGAGATTGAACCAGTCAGTCCCCAAATTTCAAACTTGGTAGTTGCTAGTAACACGTCACATGCCCAGACGGAGTCGAGTAGCAAACCGTAGTGGTAGTGACGGGCTTCTTAGGTGGTGTGTAAACAGTTGTAGGCGTCGGAGCTACGTATGTAGTTGTTGGTGTTGTCGGCTGAGTCGTGGGCGTGCCAGGACGAGGTTGCGTCGTTGGAGTGCTAGGTCGAGGCTGCGTTGTTGGTGAAGTGGGAGTTGAATTTGTAGTTGTAGGAACTGGGATGACACCAGTAGGCGTTGTGACAACTGGGAATGTCGTTACAGGCTTTGCCTTGGCCGAGGCGTAGCCAATGAAGAGAACTGAAAGCGTGCTGGCAGCTAGGAAGACGGTTTGAGTGAGACGACGGACACGTGCGAATTGTCGGTCACGCTGCTGAGGGGTCCTGGCTGTTTTCATACAGTTAATACTGCTACGTGAATGTATGAAAACGTAATCGTTTTCATAAGAAATTGCTCTGAATTTCCCTCAGACGCCTTTTATGACAGGAAAATTAATGGTGAATCTGGCTCCACCGAGTTCTGGGTCCTTGTCAACGACCACTACTCCATTGAATTCACGCACGACCTGGGCAACGATTGATAGGCCAAGTCCTGAACCTGGAAGTGAGCGAGACGACGGTGCGCGCCAAAAGCGATCAAATACAAAAGGACGATCTGTTTCGTTAACACCCGGGCCGCTGTCGCTCACGGTGATTGAACCATTGGAAGTCTTTACGAGGATCCGACCATTTTCTGGGGTGAACTTGATTGCGTTTGTCAGCAAATTACTGACTGCGCGTTCGAGTCGGTCACGTCGGCCAGAAATTGAAGATGCTTCGAGTTCTGAATCAATGGTGATGTGCTTAATTCGTGCGTAGGTCTTTGCAGTGTCAACTGACTCTTGGACGCAGTCTTCAAGGTTAAGCACGACTACTTCGCCTTCGCTTCGCTCACCTCGTGAGAGTTCGCCCATGTCGGTTACGAGAACAGATAATTCATCTACTTGAGTGACGATGTCTGCCTTCAGCTGATCCAAGTCTTCTCGAGAAAGCTCAGACGCTCTGGACATAACTTGTGCGTTCGTGCGAAGTGACGTGAGCGGAGTTCGTAGCTCGTGACTAGCGTCTAAGACCAGTTGTCGCTGGAGGAGTTGGCTATCTTCCACTGAATTCAGCAACTTATTGAAAACGTTCCTAAGTCGACCGAGCTCGTCGTCACTGCCTTCAGCGATTCTGTAGCTGAGATCATTTGTGTTTGCCACCGTTTCGATTTCGTTCGTCACTGATTCGAGTGGACGAAGGGCGGTGCGGGCAATAAATGTACCAAGGAGAAAGGCCAGAAATACTCCGCCAAGTGCTACCAGTAACAACGTTCCAATCAAGTGACGTAGTTGGTTGGTTTCACCCGAAATGTTGATGACAAAAAGTTGCGCTGAAGTTGAAGCAACCGTGCAGAACTCATCACCACAATTGACTTGAGTGCCACTGGGAATCGGAACTACGAGCTCTCTAAATGGTGATTCGTTGATCTCCACTGTTCTGAGTTGTTCGCCAAGTTGGCCCCTAGCGACTTGCAAGACAACTGAGTCAATTGGCACTGTGGACTTTGGTGTGGTGGTGCCATTGGCCAGGATTAATTCGCTGAACGCTCCGCTTAGTTTGAAATCTTCACCAGAACTATGTGGCCGGGCAATAAGTGCAGCGTGACGTAGCGAAGCATCAACTGAAGCCATGAGTGAACTTCGTGCGGTTAAGAATGATGCGAAGCATGCGAGTAGAACTGCAACAGTGGCAACGCCAACGGTTGAGAAAATGACTCGATTACGAAATGTCACGAGGTGCGAAGTGCGTATCCGACGCCACGCACAGTTTGGATAAGACGCTTTGTTTCGTCGTCACCTTCAAGTTTGCGGCGAAGGTAGCCAATGTAGACAGCAAGAGAGTTCGTTCCCGAATCAAAGTTGTAGCCCCAAACCAGATCGAGAATTTGTTCGCGGGTTAAGACTTGACGAGGGTGTTGCAAGAAGAGTTCGAGAAGGTCAAATTCAATTTTTGTCAATTCAACTGCTCGGTCCCCACGAAATACTTCACGAGTCTGTGGATTAAGCGTTAGGTCTTCAAAGCGCATGACTTCTGCGAGCCCATCGCCGACACCGTGGCGGCGAAGTAGTGCTCGGAGGCGTGCGAGTAGCTCTGCCAAGTCAAATGGCTTTACGAGGTAATCATCTGCTCCTGCGTCAAGTCCTTCAACGCGGTCATTCACTGCATCGCGAGCGGTGAGCATCAAAATCGGTGTCGCGTCTCCAGCTTTTCGAATGCGTCGACACACTTCAAGACCATCAATGTCTGGAAGCTGCAGATCCAAAATGATTGCGTTTGGCGCACGGAGTTGAATAGCTTTTAGAGCGCTCAGTCCGTCCTCAAAGAGTTCAACTTCGTAATTTTCCATACGAAGTGCGCGCCCCAGGGCAGTGCGAATAGCACCATCATCGTCAATAATTGCGATGTAGTTGTTGGGACTTGCTGCGCTCATAATGGGGCTTTCATTTGGGTGCTTCGTTTCCCTCTATTGTTGTAGGTGGGTATTAAGCGACTTCAGGTATTCAATAAGAATTTCTGAAGATTAAATGTACCTAACAATGGCGGATCGTCCAATGGCAGGACAACAGACTTTGAATCTGTGAATCTAGGTTCGACCCCTAGTCCGCCAGCCAGATAGTTATTTAGCAAAACGGCCAAGTAAAGCCGCCAGTTTCAGGGGCTGGTCCCCCTGAACCGAGTGTCCGGCCTCTTGGACATGAACAATCTCAACGTGGGGAACGCGACGCCTCAGTTCTTTTTCATCATCATCGTCCACAACTGAGCCAGAGGCCATTCCTCGCACGAGAGTGACTGGCATTGTGAGTTCGCCGAGCTTGTCCCATAGGTTTCCCACTTCTGGCGCTTGTAACTCTGACTTTGGATGTTGCTGATGGCGCCACACCCATGAGCCGTCACTTCGCTGCAAGGCATTGTGAAGAATGCCTCTACGCAGCGCAGAAACTTTACGAGTCGGGTTGTGCTCAATTGTTCGAGCAAGCAGATCGTCGAAATCTTCAAACGACGTCGGACCGTTGACAAACGCAGTGATGTGTTTGGCTTTTTCTGCATTGACACCGGGCGTGATGTCAATGAGTGTCAAGGAACTCACTAACTCGGGATGCGCTGATGCAATAAGAATTGAAGTGAGACCACCCATGGACATTCCTACGAGGGGCGTTGGTTTCTTTACGAGTTGAGAAAGCGCCTTCGAAACATCACTCGCGTGCGCGCTGATCGCCGATGATCCGTAGGGGCTGGCGTCAGAGTGCCCATGGTTAGGAAGATCTAGGGCGATGAGCGGTTGCTGGAGTGCGAGAGCAACAGTGTCGTAGGTGTGAGCATTCTGTGCTCCGCCGTGGAGCAACACCATCGAGGGCTCTTCTTCTTGCCACTGCAGTCCGCTTAGTTTGCGTCCAGCGTCTACTTCGACAAAGAAGCGTCGCACCGATGGGACCGCGACATCGAGGTCCCATTCTGCAAGGTTTTCCTGAAAGAAGGAAAACTCGTCATAGTTAATTTCGCCCACCACCGAATCGTAGAAGATGAATGCTAGAGATGGTGGAGTGATTAGACCAACTTGCGTAGTGGTGCTCGCCGCCGGTGAGGGAACCAGGATGAAGTCCTCGAGACCTAAGCCCCTGCACCACATTTGTGGTCGACCAATGGTTCTGTACGTCCTTGACGCCGCTGCCCAGGAAAACGTGATGGCGACAGTTGTCGTAGTTGGACACGGGGCCACGTGGGTAGAAAAGTCGGTCAGTGAGCGAGCACGTGAAGATGTGCGAATCACTTTCGTTGAACAGCACGAACAACTAGGAACTGGTCACGCAGTGAGTGTGGCGCTACCAAGCGTCAGCGAAGCAATGAATGGTGCAGATGGGGACGTGCTCATCATGCCAGGAGACACGCCTCTACTTCGACAAAGCACTATTGCGAGACTGCTCGAGCAACACCGAGAAAAAGATGCTGCGATAACAGTCCTCACTGCAATAGTTGACGATCCTTCTGGGTACGGCCGAATTATCAAGGCTAAGAATGGTTCGATTGCTCGGATAGTTGAAGAGAAAGACGCCAACGCTGAAGAGCGCGCCGTTACTGAAATAAATACTTCAATCATGGTGGTAAAGGAAAGCCTTCTAGGTCCGGCACTTCGACGTGTGGATCGCCAAAATGCTCAGAATGAGTACTACCTCACCGACCTCATTTCGGTCCTATTCGAAACTGGCCACGTCACTCAGTCCTTTGTACTCAGCGATGCCACTGAAGCCCAGGGGGTAAACGACCGCATGCAGCTGGCAACTGCAGAAGTTGCCATGCGAGAACGAATCAATGAGCGATGGATGAAACGTGGGGTAACGATGTGGGACCCCACCCAGACGTACATTGACGCCGACGTTGAACTTGCACAAGAAGTGTCACTGCTACCGGGAACAGTCCTAAAGGGCAGATGCGTTATTGAAAGAGGCGCACAAATAGGCCCGCACGCGAATTTGACAAATGTGGCGGTGGGTGAAAACGCCCAGGTAGGAACTGTCGATGCGCAGGACGCAAAAATTGGCGCTGACGCCAAGGTGAGTTCGTATGTAGTTCTTGGCTCTGGTGCAGAAATACTTTCGGGCGAGTTTGTGGCTCCCTTTCAGCACCGGAACCGCTAGTGCGCAGGTAATAAAAGAACTACGCTGGCTACGTGGAGTCACTCGCTAAGCGTCGCCTTGTCATCGTCTCGGGCCGCTGTCACCCCGCCCTGGCAAAAGACATTGCTGGCAAATTAGGTGTTGAGTTAACTGAAGCCAACGTTCGTGAATTCGCCAATGGAGAAATTCACTGTCGCTTCGATGAATCAATTCGTGGCGCACACGTCTTCATTGTGCAGACTCACAGCTCTCCAGTAAATGATGCCGTAATGGAACAACTCATCATGATTGATGCAGCCAAGCGCGCATCGGCAAAAAGTATTACTGCGGTAATTCCAAACTACGGATACGCACGTCAAGACCGAAAGTCAGCTGGACGCGAACCAATTACGGCGAAGCTGATTGCCGACATGCTCCAAACCGCTGGTGCCACAAGAGTTCTTTCGGTGGACTTCCACTCTGGTCAGATTCAGGGATTCTTCGACATCCCAGTTGACCACTTGGTCGCAGCTCCAGTTCTTGAGGATTATCTAAAGGCCAATGCAGATCCTCGATCACTTGTAGTTGTTGCTCCTGATGCCGGGCGCGTAAAAGTTGCCGAGCGTTACGCCCAACACCTCGGATGTGACCTTGCACTTGTTCACAAAACTCGTCCAACAGGAACTATGAACACTGTTGAAGCTCGACACATCATTGGTGACGTTGACGGGCGACACTGCGTGCTTATTGACGACATGATCGACACCGCCGGAACAATCGTTGCAAGTTGTGACCTTCTAAAAGAGAGAGGCGCTTCTGAGATCTGGGTGATGGCCACTCACGCGGTCTTCTCGCCACCGGCTGTGGACCGACTCTTTAACGCTCCGGTCAGTCGCGTGATCGTGACCGACACCTTGCCACTCGGCCCCGAGCGTAGGTTTGAAAAGTTGGAGATTCTTTCAGTTTCATCCATCATTGCCAACGCAATTTCCGCCATTTTCGAGGATGCATCAGTCTCTGACATCTTCGGTGGCGAGAACCTCCTGTAGCCAAAAACGCCTATCTGGCCTACCGGCTAGACTTATAACCCGGTGCCCAGCCCAATTTTGGGCGGCAAACCATTCGTAAGAGGAGTTTTCATGACACAGGCAACGTTGAACGCGCTGACCACACGAGACAAGGGTTCACGTAACTCACGCCGCCTACGCGCTGCAGGCTCAATTCCCGCCGTTGTATACGGTGAGGGCGTTGCTCCACTCGTTGTATCTGTTGATGCAAAAGAGTTCCGCACATCAGTTTCTGGTGACCAGGGACTCAACTCACTGATCACCCTTACCGCTGACGGCAAGAGCTACACAGTGCTCGCACGTGAACTACAACGCCACAAAGTTCGTGGGACTGTTGCGCACATTGACTTCCAGGTTGTTGACCCTAACAAGCCAGTTATTGCGACTGTTCCAGTTCACATGATTGGTGACGCTGTAGAAGTTCGTCACGCTGACTGGGAAATCGACCAGCAGTTGTTCAGTGTTGAACTTAAGGCTCGTCCTGCAGACGTTCCAACGCACGTTGACGCTGACATTTCTCACTTGACACCAGGCGCGACATTGCACGTTGGAGACCTAGTTCTTCCTGCGGGCGTCGAGCCAGCTGGCGACAAGAACGCAGCTGTTGTCTCAACACGTCAAGGACGCGTTGCACTCGTTGGTGGTGGCCAAGACGCAGCCGCTGCAGCATCAGATGCTGCCGCAGCTCCAGCAGCTACCCCTTCGGCGTAGTTCGTCGTGGCGCTTCGGCGCTCTAAGGATGAAGAACGAAGAGGAAGTGCATCGTCACTTCTCATTGTCGGTCTCGCCAATCCAGGAACTGAATACGAAGGAACACGCCACAACGTAGGTGGCGATGCAGTTCGACTCGTATGTGAGCGACGAGGCGTGAAATTAACCCTTGAACGTCGCCAACGTGCAATGACTGCATCAGTGACGACTCCACGAGGCGTCGTCACACTTGCAGTTCCGACTACCTACATGAATGAATCAGGCGCAGCACTACCACCACTTCTAAAGCGCACATCACTCAATGACCTCGAACACTTAGTCATTGCCCACGACGAGCTTGACCTTGAACCAGGGCGCCTGCAGTTCAAACAAGGCGGTGGGCTCGCAGGACACAATGGCCTTCGTTCTATTGCAAGCGCACTCGGGACGCAAGACTTTGCGCGACTTCGCATTGGTATTGGAAAACCAATCACCAAAGAGCAGGGTGCTGACCACGTTCTTCGAAAGCCAACTGGTGCGCGTAAAGAAGCCTTGCAACGCGACGTGGTGAGTGCGGCTGACGCGATTGAGATGCTTCTTGATTATGACTTTATTGATGCCCAAGCTCGAGTGAATGGTGCTCGTGGCTAATACATCAGGACTCGCGCGTGTCTTAGAACACGTCGCACCCTCGATTCGAGCCTCGGTCGCATCGGGTTCATTTATTCCGAGCAGTTATGCCACACCTCTAGCGGTAGCGAGCTACGCGCCGCATGATCAGCTCACCTTGGTGGTGACTGCAACATCCACAGAAGCTGATGTTCTGCGTGATGCGCTGGGCGCACTACTCAATGATGATGAGTGTGTTGCTTTATGGCCAGGATGGGACACGCACCCCTTAGAGCGAGTGAGTCCCGACAGTTCAGTGATGGCCACGCGTTCATTACTTCGTTGGAGACTGCAGAGCAACGATCGACCTCGCATTCTCGTAGCATCGGCGAGGTCAGTTGCGCAATTGCTTCCCCCAGAAGAACTTGTCGCACCACTGCATGTTCAGCGAGGAGCATCACTCGAGCGTGACAGTTTCATTAGCTCGCTTTCTTTGATGGGCTATCGACGCGAAAACTTGGTTGAACACCGTGCGGAGTTTGCGGTGCGAGGTGGCATTGTTGACGTTTGGCCCGCACAGGGAAATGACCCAATTCGCCTCGACTTCTTTGGTGATGACATTGAGCGACTAACGACGTTTGACATCGCTAATCAGCGTTCACTGCACGACATTGAACAGGCCTACATCGCGCCTGCTCGAGAGTGGGTCCCGAGTCAAAAAACAAGAGAGCGTGCTGAAGCATTACTGAAGTCTGCGCCATGGGGGCGTGAAACATTCGATCGCATTGCCACCGGACAACTCTTTGACGGCATGGAAGGTTGGATGCCACTATTCATTGATTCTCCGAAAACAATTCTCGACGAACTAGAAGGTTTCCAGTGTGTTGTTGTCGAGCCTGCTCGAGTGGAGAGTCGCCTCAATGATCTGCTTGATGAGGAGCGAGAGCTAGCCAATGCGGTCGCCCAGACCTGGAAAGCCACTGAAGAGATAGGACTACTGCACGCAACGTGGGAGTCTTCACTGGCAACACGAATAGACACAGTCCTTAGCTCTGGGGGATCTGGTGAGAGTTCTATGGGACTCATTTCGCCTCCTGTTGTTCAAGGTGATGCATCAAGAATTGCGAGTCACGTCAGAAACTGGAGTCCGAAGCGACGTGGTGTAGTTCTGACATCAAACCCTGCGGCCGTTGAGCGCATGGCGGACCAACTTCGTGGCGAGGGAATTGAAGTCACCACAGACCCAGAAAAAGTTTTAGATGTCCGCATAACGGTGCTCATGAGTTCACTGCCAGCTGGGTTCAGTATTGATGATCCAGAAATTGTGGTGTGGAGTGAAAGTGACCTCACGGGTCGACGTTCCGTGCACCGTGCAGCTCGCACACGTGCTCGAAATGTTGATGGATTCTTTGATGACCTGGCCATTGGAAGTTATGTCGTTCACCGCCAGCACGGAGTCGCAAAATTCTCGGGCACGACAACAAGAGCCATCAATGGCGTGGTTCGCGATTACTTAATTCTTGAGTTCAAAGATGGTCGTAGCTACTGGCCAACTGAGCAAATTGACGCACTCACTCCCTACACCGGCGGCGACGGTCCAGCGTTGTCGAGAATGGGTGGGGCTGAGTGGCAAAAGACTCGCGCCAAAGCTCGCGCGGCAGCATTCTTGGTGGCACAAGAACTAGTCGACCTCTATCGTCAGCGAAACATTGCAGTGGGCCATGCCTTTAGCCCGGACACCACGTGGCAGCGAGAGATGGAAGAACTCTTTCCGTACACGCTCACCGCTGATCAGGCGCAAGCGATTGCTGACGTCAAGGCGGATATGGAAATGCTTCGACCCATGGACCGCTTGGTTTGTGCCGATGTTGGTTTCGGAAAAACGGAGATTGCAATTAGAGCCGTGTTCAAAGCAGTGCAGGACAACAAGCAAGCTGCGGTGTTGGTGCCAACCACGTTGCTTGCGAGCCAGCACTTCGCAACGATGGTCGACCGCTTCGCAGGATTTCCCGTCAAAGTTGCTCTGATGAGCAGGTTTGTTGATGAAGCTGAAATAAAAACTACGACGCAGGGTCTAAAAGATGGAACCATTGACGTTGTCGTTGGAACTCACCGACTTCTTTCGGAGAATGTTCAATTTAAAGATCTCGGACTCTTAGTCGTAGACGAAGAACAGCGCTTCGGTGTGACCCATAAAGAGGCGATCAAAACACGTTCAGTCAACGTTGACGTATTGACGCTGAGCGCTAGTCCGATTCCTCGAACACTAGAGATGGCTTTTGCTGGGATTCGAGATCTCTCTATGGTCACTACGCCACCAGCTGATCGACGACCAATTCTCACGCACGTTGGCGAATATTCTGAGCCCGCAGTTGTTGAAGCGATTCGTAGAGAACTACTTCGCGAAGGGCAAGTGTTCTTTGTTCATAATCGTGTATCTGACATTGATCAAGTCGCCAGACGAATTGGCCAACTAGTTCCAGATGCACGAATTGCAATTGCGCACGGGCAAATGGATGAAGGCACTCTTGAGCGTGTGATGGTTGATTTCTGGGAACGTAGATTTGATGTCTTGGTCTGCACCACAATTGTCGAATCTGGCATTGACCTTCCTTCGGTGAACACACTCATTGTCGACCGAGCCGAGCGACTCGGCCTCGGTCAAATGCACCAATTACGTGGGCGAGTAGGAAGAAGTGGTCAGCGGGCATACGCGTATCTTTTCCACCCAGCTGATCAAGTTATTTCTGAAACGGCCTACGAGAGACTTCGAACTATTGGCGATAACACCGCACTAGGAAGTGGATTCAAGATCGCCATGCGAGACCTCGAAATCAGAGGAGCAGGAAACTTACTTGGACACGATCAGTCTGGACCGGTTGCTGCAGTTGGCTACGACCTCTATGTGCAATTGGTGGCAGAGGCAGTGGCCGACGCTAAGGGCTTTAGCGTTCCAGACGTGGTGCCGATCAACTTGGATGTCCCTGGTGAAGCGCACCTGCCGAAGGAATACGTAGAAGCAGATGACGCTCGTCTCGAAGCGTACCGACGTCTCGCAACCATCAGCACGCTCGAAGAGCTCAGCGACCTTCGCGAAGAATGGCAAGACCGTTACGGCGCACTGCCCAAACCTGCAATTGGCTTGCTAGAGCTGACTGAACTTCGATTGTTCTGCATCGCAGAAGGAATTACCAATGTGACGGTGTTGCCCGCAAAGGTAGGCGTGCGTTCAAAGCCGGTCGTAAAAGTCACACCACTCCTTCTTTCGCTCAGCCAGCAAATGCGCTTCCGTCGAAAGTACGGATCGAACGCCTACTCAGAAGATTCCAAGGAGCTTCGATTGGAAGTTGCTGCAAATGGGGCATCACCAGCGGACATTTTGCAGCTTCTGCAAGAGGTAACTGAGGTTTCTGCCACGAACTAGTCGGTAGCATGGCTCTGTGCGTCGTCTAACAGTTCTCTTCATAGTTGCTCTATTAGGGGCCGGATTCTTTGGGTACAGTAATTTTTCTTCCGGCATTTCTGCCAATGGAGCAAAATTTTCATCAAAGGCGTTTCGCTCAGAGTTAACTGCAATTACAACAAATCCGAATCTTCAATGCTACGTATCGGCGCTCACCGTAAGCAACTTCTCATCTGGTGCGGGGAAGGACACAGTGTCTAGTGCTGCTACTGCAGCATGGGCAAACATTCTGATTGAAGGAACCACTATTGATCAATACGTAACTTCACACTTCCATGTGAACTTTTCATCACCAGGGCAAAAGGCTCAAGCAATTTCTTCGTTAGAGGCTGAGATGTCACAGGCGGCCAAAAGCAATTCACTTTCTTGTCCGGGTTCTTCAGCTGATGCGGTTAAGGCTATGCCTGGCGATATGAAAACATCACTAATCGAAGCTCAATCAGCATCATTGTTTTTACTTAGCAAACTCGACACCACAATTCCTATGACCCTTGCAAATATCAAGGCGTATTACGCACAACACATTTCTGACTATGACACAATCTGCGTGAGCGTTGCAGTTGTTGCACCGTCACAAGTCTCCGCGTTCACGTCTGCTCAGTCAAGTGGTGCATCGGTTAGCGAACTAGCCAAGACGTTTTCCGTAGACAAGTCAGCAGCCAATGGTGGAACGTATGGCTGCTATTCACCTACGTCGTCAAGCTACGCATCAGTTCGCTCTGACACAGTCAAACTCGCACTAAATACGTACTCAGCGCCACAAGGAATTAATAACGGTGGCCAGACGTATGCGCTTTACGTAGCAGCGACCAAGAGAACGCCGACGCCATTCGCTCAAGCAATCAACGCGGTGGTGAGCGACGTTCAAAATGTAAATGCAACTTCTGCGTCAACCGTCAAGCAGAACATCCTCTACGCCGCCGCAGTTTCAGTTGATCCAGCCTTTGGAAGATGGGGTCTTAACCAGACAACTGGTCCAGGCGTATTTGCTCCTGCCTTACCCGCAACTACCTCAGTAGTTTCACCAGGCACTCTTAGTACTGCGAACACGCAGAAGTATCAGTGAGCAAACCCGTTGTTCGAGTTGTAGGACTAGGTCCGAGCAGTGCGCAGCACGTAACAGCTCGAACGACTGAACTCCTTACCTCATCACCAGTTGTGAGGCTGCGGACACGGATTCATCCTGCGGCTGATGTCTTCAGTGCGGTTGCTAGCTACGACGATTACTACGACTCGGCAGATTCATTCGAAGTGTTGTATCCGAAGATCGTTGAGGATTTAGTGCAGCTCGCCTCAGCATCTCCGAACGGGGAAGTTGTTTACGCGGTTCCAGGTTCGCCAGTTGTTGCTGAACACACTGTCGAACTTCTAAGACTCCGAAACGACGTGGAAGTAATTTGTGAGCCAGCAATTTCGGTGATTGATGTGGCGTGTGCTCGACTCGGCAAAGACCCGATGGCCTTGGGTCTTCGAATAGTGGACGCACTCGGTTCAGTTGAGCCCTTTCGTGGTCCAGGGCCATTGCTGATTCTTCAAACGTACGCACCAGAAATTCTTGCCAGTGTTGCAGATCGTCTGCCTCGAGAAACCGTGGTAACTGTTTTGCATCACGTGGGTCTCCATGATGAAGTGATTAAAGAATTACCCGCCTATGAACTAGTTAGTTTTGACAGCGCCGATCACCTCACTTCGCTATGGGTTGAAGGACTTCGCACCGCTGGAGAATCTATGGATGATCTCGTGGACTTTATGAGGCGCCTACGCGTTGAATGTCCATGGGACCAAGAGCAGACACATGCTTCGCTCACGCGACATCTTCTTGAAGAAGCGTACGAAACGCTCGACGCCCTAGAGGCCTTTGTTCGAGTTGAATCTGAAGGTGGCGACCAAGCCACCGCGGTGGCACACGTTGAAGAAGAACTCGGTGACTTGCTTTTTCAAATAGTTTTCCATGCTGAACTGGGTGATGAAGAAGGTCACTTCAACTTTGCGACCATTGCCGATGGTGTGAGGGACAAGCTCACTGGCCGACACCCTCACGTATTTGGCGATGTGGTGGTAAGTGGTTCCGATGAAGTGGCATCACGCTGGGAAGATTTGAAGAAGAAAGAGAAGGGACGAGAGAGCGTCACTGACGGTATCGCATGGCAATTACCTGCCCTTACTCTCTACGCAAAACTTTTACGTAAGGCGCAACAAATAGATCTTGGTTCCGAGAACGCTGATCTTTCGCGTACGCAAGCGATAAATGCCTTGCAATCATTAAAATTCAATTCGAGTGGTGCAAGTGATTCTGAGTCAACTTCAGACGCTGAGCGCGCGTGGGGCGATGCCTTAAGCGCAATAGCAATGTGTGCTCAATGGTCGGGGATTGATCTTGAAGGCGTTTTGCGCGATAGAGCGCTGCAATTGAAGAGTGACATTCAGCGTCATGAATCTTCAAAGACGAAATAATTCCTCTCTTCTTATAGACTTAACCTAACTAGTAGGAGTAATTGTGAGCGCAATCGTACGAATTATTGGTCGTCAAATCTTGGACTCTCGCGGAAACCCAACCGTTGAGGCAGAGGTATACCTGGAGTCAGGTGCCTCAGGTCGCGCAACTTCTCCTTCAGGAGCTTCTACCGGTTCGCACGAAGCAGTCGAGCTCCGTGACGGTGGTGCTGCATGGGGCGGCAAGGGAGTTCAGAATGCTGTCAATTTCGTAAATACTGAAATAAACCAAAAACTAAATGGTGCCGATTCAACAAATCAACGTGAAATCGATCAAGCAATGATTGAGCTTGACGGCACTGACAACAAAGGCCGTCTTGGGGCTAATGCAATCCTCGCTGTTTCACTTGCAGCAGCAAAAGCATCTGCAGCCGAACTTGAAATTCCTCTCTTTTCATACATTGGTGGACCAAGCGCACACGTGCTGCCAGTGCCAATGATGAATGTTGTAAATGGTGGCGTACACGCGAAGAACTCGATTGACTTTCAAGAGTTCATGGTCATGCCAATCGGCGCATCATCATTTTCTGAAGCTCTGCAGTGGGGCACTGAGACGTATCACGCCCTAAAGAACGTTCTTGTAAAGCGCAACCTTGCTACCAGTGTTGGTGATGAAGGTGGTTTTGCCCCTGACCTTCCGGACAATGAAACTGCAGTGAAAGTTTTGATGGAAGCAATTGAATCAACGGGACGAACACCGGGCAAAGACATTTCAATTGCGCTCGACCCTGCCGCTAGTGAGGTCTACCGTGATGGCGCTTATCACCTCGACGGCGAGGGACGAGTTCTCTCGAGTCTCGAAATGGTTGACTACTGGGCAGATCTCTGTGACCGCTACCCGATTGTCTCGATTGAAGATGGTCTCCACGAAGAAGACTGGGATGGCTGGAAAGCTCTCACAGAAAAATTGGGCAAGCGTATTCAACTCGTTGGTGATGACCTCTTCGTAACTAACAAAGTGTTACTTCAAAAGGGAATCGAGCGTGGAGTTGCAAATTCAATTCTTATCAAGCTCAATCAAATTGGAACGTTGAGCGAAACGCTTGAAACAGTTGAACTAGCTCGAAAAAATAGTTATAGCGCTGTAATTTCGCACCGTTCAGGCGAAACTGAGGACACCACGATTGCTGACCTCGCAGTTGCTACGAACGCCGGACAAATTAAAACTGGAGCCCCAGCGCGTTCTGACCGCGTGGCGAAGTACAATCAACTACTGAGACTGGAAGAACTCCTTGGAGACCAGGCTCGTTTTCTAGGAGCAGCGTCTTTGTCGGGGGCGAATAGTGGCAACAACTCATAACGCATCATCGCAGAAGAGCAATCAATGGATGTTTCCTCTCGCCGTTATAACTGCTCTCGCCATGCTCGTTGGGTGGTTCCCTTTGACTTCTATTTGGAGTCAACAAAGTCAGATCAACGCAACCAAGGCTCAAATTGCTTCGATTAAGCAGCAACAAAGGTCTCTAACTCAGCAAGCAAATGCATCTTCGACGCAGTCGCAAGCGTTAGTGCAGGCTCGTGAGCAGTATCAACTCGTTCAGCCTGGACAAAGCCTGATTCAGGTACTCCCGGGACTCTCAACTGGGGTCGTTGCTGAGCATGCAGGAGACCCAGGATTCGCACCTGTCGTTTCTCCGTCCTCAGTTTCATCAAGCACATCAACAACTTCGCAGTCCGCAAGCACAACCCACTCATCGAGCAACTTCTTTAACCGTTTTTTGCACACTCTTGAGTTTTGGCGTTGAGCACATTTCGTGATGCTTCACCTCAAGATGTTGAAGTTGTAGAAGAGCTACTCGGTCGAACGCTCTCAGGTCGCTGTGCTGTGGTCGTGAGGCGCGTTGATGGCCGACCAGTCGTTATCGAAAACGAGCCCCATATGCGTGATGGGACACCAATGCCCACACTCTTTTGGCTAATCGATCCAGAAATTCACGATGAAGTCAGTCGAATTGAAGGAAATGGCGGAGTGCATAGATTTGAAGACCTGGTAGACCCTGAGCGACTTGTCCGCACTCACGCAACGTATGAACAGCGCCGCAAAGATGCAACGGTTCGTCTAGATGGTGCTCAGCCCAGCGGCGGAGTTGGAGGGACTCGAATCGGAATCAAGTGTCTTCACGCCCATCTCGCAAATTTTCTCATTGGTGCAGATGATCCCGTTGGTGAATTAGTGGCAGAAACAATTGGACTTCCTGAGTTAGTGCTCCAAAACGTTCGTGACTGAGGTCGTCTGCGCAATTGACTGTGGAAGCAATTCCACTCGCTTATTAATTAGCGACTCCAATGGTCAAACACTTTGTCGAGAAATGAGAATTACTCGACTGAGTCAGGGTGTAGATGCAAACAGAACATTGCAGAAAGATGCTTTGCAGCGCAGCTTTGATGTTCTAAGTGAGTACCGTAAATTAATGGATTCATTCAACGTGAGTTCCGGGCTTCTTGTTGCGACTTCTGCGGTTCGTGATGCGAGCAATGGTGATGAATTCATTTCTCGTGCCAAGGAGATCACGGCAGTACATGCTCGGGTCCTGACGGGAAATGAAGAAGCTCAGTTCTCGTTTAGCGGAGCCACGGCTGGTATTGCATTTGGCACCAACCCGATTGCCATTCTTGACATTGGTGGTGGTTCTACTGAACTCGCTGCAATGATTGACGGACATCTCGAGAGTTACTCGATGCAACTCGGATGCGTGCGTGTCACCGAACGAACGCTAGGACGCGGAATCGTAAGCAATGAGAACGAAGCTGCTGCAAAAGAAATGATTCAGAGTGAAGTTGAAAAGGCTTTTAACGAGGTTCCGGGTTTTGAAAAACTTGTTGGGAACGTCCAGTTAATGGGACTCGCGGGCACGGTGGCGACATTGGCGCAACTTGACGCAGGTCTAACGACATACGACCGAGATGCTGTGCATCTTCGATCGCTCAGTAGGGAAGTTGTTGAGAAGTGGTACGAAACTCTAAAAGCTCTCACACCCGAAGAACGGCTATCGCTTGCGGGCATGGTCCCTGGTCGCGAGGATGTTATGGCATCTGGACTACTCATTCTCGGTGCAGTCATGGACCGGCTCAAGGTCAAACAGTTGCTAAGTAGTGAAAATGACATTCTTGACGGGGTTGTCGCATCACTACTGGGTGCGTAACGTGCGCGGAGCGCTCATACCTGTAACGATGGTGGGATGAGGATTACAGCATGGTAACGACACGTAGCGCAATCTTCTCTCCAATCACGCTTCATGGAAAGCGTGTTGTTCTGCGGACGCTAGGTGAGGCTGACTACGAAGGTTGGCTTGATGTGCGAACTCGCTGTCGTGATTGGCTACTCAAATGGGAGCCACGATCTGCTCACGCAACACACCTTCCTGAAGACAGTCGAAGTTTCATAAGTCGATGTGCAATCCGCGAGCGTGAACGTCAAATGGGCACGGGGTTTGGATTTGGGATTTTCTTCGAAGGCCGCTTCGTGGGTGAAATTACAATCTCTGCAATCCAGCGGGGCCCTCTCCAGTCTGCATTTGTTGGCTACTGGATTGATGAAGCGGTTGCGGGTCAGGGACTCATGCCTGAGTCTGTAGTTCTAGTTCTGCAATACGCGTTTGAATCATTACGCCTTCACCGAGTTGAAATAAACATCATTCCGAGAAACGCTCCGTCTCGTCGCGTTATTGAGAAATTAGGTATTCGATTCGAGGGAATTGCGGAGCGCTACTTAGAAATTGATGGGGCCTGGGAAGACCATGCTCGCTATGCGATTACATCCGAAGAGTGGAATGATCGAGCACCAGAACTCGTTGCGAACTGGCTGTTGAGTCTTAGCTAAAGCGCTTCGTAGCTTCTGTTTTTAAGTTCTTCAAGTTGTGCAATTCGTAACGACCCATTTAGCGTTGCAGCAATACCGAGCCCGCCGAGTGAACCATCTCGAGGCAGCACGACGAGGGTGTTGGTTTCGCCACGTGCGAGTGCGAGACCTTGGACACGAGCCTTACGAGCTGCATCGCTAACAGCTGAAATGTCAATGTCTTTAGAGAGTTCAACAACTGGAATCTCGTATTTTGTTTTCGAAAGATAACGAAGGTCGTGGAGCATTTTTCTTGAATCACTGCCAAGTTTCACTGAAGACCCGCGGACGTCGTCCCACGTCACTGCAAGGGGTTCAACGTCGATTTCAAGTAGTCGAGCAAGGTAGAAGAACTCAGCGTCGTATGCGAACCCATCAATCATTCCTAGTGCGCCAAGTACGCGTGCGGTTCCTCGCTGGAACCCTTTGAAGCCACATTGAGTGTCACGAAGCGTAGTACCGGTGTAATGCTTCACCATTTTGCTGAAAGTGGATCCTGCAATTGAACGAAGGAAAGAGTCATATTCGATTTTGCCATTAACTGTGCGAGATCCTGGAACAAGAGCATGGGTTTTAAGCATCTCAATCATTTGAGGCATCTGCGCTGGGTTGATGGCCATGTCTGCATCAGCCACAATGATGTGGTCACCTTGGGCAACGGAAATACCAAGTCGAACGCCAGCACCTTTTCCGAGATTCTTAGGCTGCTTCATTAAGAGTTTCTGAGGCAACTCTCCATAAATTTGGTTGGCAACATTGAGAGTTTTATCGGTCGAGCCGTCATCAATAAAAATAACTTCAGTGGTTGCGGTTCCAAGCTCTTCGAGAACCGGTGCTAGACGGCTGAATCCTCGCGCTAGTCGTGCCTCTTCGTTGTAGGCAGGGATGATGATTGAAGTTGTAATGGCCATAGTGCTTACGGGCGAGCAGCTCCAATGAGCCCGAAGGTGAAGAGCGGTTGGTAGCCAATCTTGGTGCCCGATTTAGCTGCAGCAAAAATTGTGCTGGTTCCGTAGGGCCCACTTCCGATGTACATCACCACGTGGTCAACTTGGTTGTCTCCATCAAGGTTGTAGTAGTACAACAAGTCACCCGGTTGCAGAGCGCTCAGGGCAACATGGTGCAGTGCAGGCCACTGAGTCTGGGTGGTACGCGGAATGTTGAATCCAGCTTGCGCCCACGCCCACTGCACTAGTCCAGAGCAGTCGAAACCTACGCCTGGGGTTGTTCCACCCCAGATGTAGGGGAGGCCGATCTGAGAAAGCGCTGCAGCCACTGCAGCGCCGCCCTCTTTAGTTCCAGCAATTTCCGACACCGCCGGTGGGACTGCTTTAGCAATTGCTGAAAGGACAGCGTTACCTGCAGCGGTGCCACCCACTGACTGAGCCACAGCTACAGCTTGTTGCTGGCCTGCGTAATTGTGGGCCTTTGCAGCGGCGATTCCTTGTTGAATTTCGTAGTTAATAATCTGAACTTTAAATGCACCCTTAATGTTGTCCAATATCGCGCGCGTTGCATTTTCATTAGCGATGTTCTGCTGCACTAATGCTTTCATTCTGTCGGCCTGCTGTTGTGCGGCTGCTTCTTGAATAGTTACTTGCTTGATGGAGTCGTTCAGTGACTTCTTCTGCGCTTCGTACGTCGATTTGATTTGATCGAGGTTTCCAATCACTTGATCTTGGAAAACTTTTCTTGCGTCACTGGAAGTAATATTCTGATTGAAGAGCGAAAGTATTTGTGCGTCTGCAGCACCATAAACATACGCATTGACAATCGCGCTCGCCATGGCGTGTTCGGTGACCAGAATTGCAGCTTTTTTCGCTTCGACCTGCTTGTTCAAGCCGTAGATGTTGTTCTGAATTTGCTGCAATTTTTCTTTGGCCCCACCGTACGCATTGGCAGAAGATTCACTTATTTGTGATTGACGCGAAAGAGTTGCTGAAAGTGCCTTAATTTGTGCAATGGCGTCCGTAATCGTTCCAGCCTGAGCTGAAGTCAGCGGTGCCAGAACCGTGACCAGCATTGTGCCAGCCAGAACTAGAGCGGGGATTGATCGAATCGTGCCCCTACGATGCACGCGAATCATAAAAACAGCCTAGTTAGTGAACATAAGAAAATAGCGAGTTTTGGATGGGGTTTGGCTATGAGTTACGGTTACAGCGCACCAATATTGCGTGGGGGCGTAGCCCAATGGCAGAGGCAAGGCGCTTAAACCGCCTCCAGTGTGGGTTCGAGTCCCACCGCCCCTACGCGGTATTCGGTCGTCTAATTCTTTAGTATCGTTGCTCCGTGGCTAAGAGTTCAACAGGTAAATGGGTAAGTAGGGTTGGTGCTTCTGGAGGCGGAAAGGCCTATAAGAAGTCTCGACCTAGTAACTACTACGGCGTGCTCGCCATCATTGTCATCCTTGGACTCGCCATGACTGTGTATTCACGTTACGAATACCAGAACCCATCAGTCGCAACTACAACAGCCGCCGGCGTTCCACCGGTGATCGGTACTAGCTGGTACGAAGCAATGAATGTTGATGCATGTGGTGTTAACTACTCACTGTCTCCTGACACAACGACGCAAATCGGCTTCACGATTGGTGCCAACAACGTCTTGCATGTTGCCCCCGTTTCAGCCACTGAGACCGGCACGAAAGCAACACTCGCACTCTTTGCCACCGAACACCACGGCATCGTCGCTACGAGTTCAAGCTTGGCGTTACCAACTCCAACTGGAATTGCTAACAAGGCAACATCGTGGAAGAACGGTGACGTCTGTGGTCCTCAGACCAAGTACGCAGGCAAGACCGGAACAGTTGAATACGCTTACTGGATGTTTGGCCAAACGAAGCCGACAGTGGTAACCGATCCTGCAAAGGTTCCGTTCTCGGCTAATCAAATGTACGTAACCATGGCCTTCTTGCCGAGTGGCGTAACTCCATCGAAGCCAAGTGCGCAAACAATCATTGCAATGTCAAAGAGTATTCAGGCTGCTGCATCGACAACTACGACAACAACTCCTGGTGGCTCAATCAGCACTATTCCAGTTGGCTCGACAGTCATTCCAGGAAGTTCAACCACAATTCTTCCTACGACGACTACACCTAAGGGCTGAAATTGAAGTCGATCATTCTGGTCGGCGGTAAAGGAACGAGGCTTCGACCTCTAACGTACGAAACCCCTAAACAGATGCTGCCGCTCATTGGACGTCCAATGATCGAATGCGTTTTCGAGTCACTTGCGAAACACGGCGTTACCGATGCGGTGCTTTCGCTCGGTTACTTGCCGGACCGGTTCATTGAGAGCTATCCAGAAGGTGTTATTGCTGGAGTTCGAGTTACCTACGCCGTTGAGCCAGAACCACTGGATACTGCTGGTGCAATTCGATTCGCTGCTGAGCACGCAGGCATTGATGACACATTTCTAGTTGTTAATGGTGACGTGTTAACTGACCTTGACGTGACAAGACTCATTAGTTTTCACCGCGCTCACGGGGGAGAGGGAACAATTGCACTTCACCCAGTTGGCGATCCTTCAAGGTATGGCGTTGTGCCAACGACGCCTGATGGTCGAGTTATTGAGTTTGTAGAGAAGCCTGCTCGAGAAGATGCTCCTACAAATCTCATTAATGCTGGAACGTACATCTTTGAGCCGAGCGTTCTCGCTCGTATTGCACCAACTGGGCGAGTAAGCGTTGAGCGTGACACATTCCCATCGCTCGCCAAGGATGGTGCCCTCTACGCCATGCCCGATAACGCCTATTGGATTGATACCGGGACCCCACAGACATACCTTCAATCAAACATCGATGTTCTGACAGGGCGCGACAAAATAACTTCGTTCAGTGGCATTGTTGACGGAACGTGGATTCATCCACAAAGCCGAGTTGACGCGTCAGCGCGATTTGTTAACTGTGTAATTGACAAAGATTGCTACGTCGGTCCAAACGTTGTTATCGAAAATTCCGTCTTGCTTCCTGGCGCGGTCATCGAAGAAGGGTCTGTAATTAAGTGGTCGATTATTGGTCCTGAAGCAGTGATTGGTAGTTTCTCAACGCTTGGTGCGACGTGTGTTGTTGGCGCCAAGGAACATGTGGCTCCAGGTTCGTCGCTTTCTGGTGACGTGCGCCTGGGCGGCGTGTAGTTACCTGAACAAGTCGTTCGAAGCAGGGCGAATGACGTCTTCTTTGACTGAACCCTCACCAAAGTAAGACTCATCAAGGCCGCGAAGTATTGCAAACGGCGTTCCTTCGCTTTTGCCCAGCACCAAGTTCGCTGCTCCCGCAATCTCGTCAATGATCGCAACTTCAGTCACTTCTAGAACTCTGCCTTCAGCGTCAAGAGTGCCTCGAAGATCGAGGATTGGCTTTAATCCTGCTGAACCAAGTGCCACGTCGGTAACGCCAGTGCGCCACACACGACCAAAGGTGTCAGTGACCACCACGCCAACTTCGACTCCGGTGCGTCTCGCTAGTTCAGCGCGAAAGCGCCTGGCTGAACGGTCAGAGTCCTTGGGAAGCAACACTGCCGTGCCCTCAGCTGTATTTGAGAGATCGATACCGGCATTGGCATTGACAAAGCCATGGTGTGTTTCAGTGATTCGCATTGGACCGCGACGGCGGATAACTCGTTTTGATTGTTGACTGATGAGCTGGTCTTTGTGCTCGTCGGTTCCATCAAAAGCAACCACTTGACCTTCGGATTTGGAAACAATCTTGCTCGTCACAGTCACCAGGTCATGATGCTGAAGCGTGTGGCCACCCGCTGTCAGTGCATCAAGAAAGAGCGTGACTAAATCGTCACCTTCGTTTACTTGTCCGACACCAAGAATTGGGAAAATGCGAACTTCATTCATGAAACTACTGCGGTGGCGAGTTGTTTGGCGTGATCAGGGTTGGCCATGATTGTTGTGGTGACAATGACGTTCATTCCAAGCGCCTTGATTTCATCTGCCTGCATAGCATCTTGTTCATCAATGATGAATGTTCCAACGAGTTCTTGGTAGTACTTCGCAACCCCTACGCAAGAGACGTCGTGTCCGAGTTCATTGAGCAGGCGGTCAGCAGGGCCCTTAAGTGCGGCTCCATTGATGATTGGAGAAACAGCGACTACGTCACTGCGCCGATCGCGAAGAATCTCACGGATACCTGGGACCTGAAGAATTGGCTCAATTGAAATGAGTGGATTTGATGGAGCGATAACAATTCGAGTTGCAGTTTTTAGAGCCTCAATAGTTTCTGGCGTTGGTAAAGATTCCGATGCGCCACTAAAAGAAATGGAACGTACCGCGACACCGTGGTGATGGCGGACAAAGTATTCCTGGAAGCTAAGGGTTCCTATTTCTGTAGTGAAAACTGTTGAGAGAACATCATTTGTTACGGGTAGTAGTCGAATGTCAACGCCAAACTTCGCACACAGCTCTGCTGCAACTTCAGTCTTCGTTGCCCCTTCACTAAAACGCTGCGTGCGGTAGAGGTGTGTTGCAAGGTCACGGTCACCGAGGCCGAACCAAGATTCTCCGCCGAGCTCGCCCAGTTCCTTCATCACTCTCCACGTCTCGCCGTTGAGGCCCCAACCGAGTTCTTCGTTGTTGAGTCCACTGAGTGTGTAGCTAATGGTGTCAAGGTCTGGACAAATGCTGAGCCCGTGCAGAACGAGGTCGTCACCGACGTTGACAATGGCAGTTAAATCCTTGGCCTCGAGGGTGCCACGTAAAGCTCGCAGTAGTCGTGCGGCGCCTACGCCACCGCTTAGAACAGATATCACTCTCGAAACCTTAGGGGCGCTTGGGTAGGATTGAGTGTTGTGAGCAATAACTCGTTAGTTTCAGGGTGGCCAGGGGCCCCAGCCGCCGTGGCATTCCGCCTAGATGGCACAGCAATGGTCCGTGCGGTCGAAATTGGTGACCTGAGCGAAGTGCGTCCCTGGGCTTCAGTTTCGAAGATGGCAGTCTCGTACGCCTTTGGTGTGGAGTTTGACTGGGAATCTTGCAAGCCATCAACCCACGCTGGTCCCGTAGGGTCGTTCATTGCAAACATGCTTTCTCACTCCAGTGGCCTCGGTCTCGAAGAAGGTGACCCCGTTACCCAAGTTGGCAAAAAGAGAATCTATTCAAATGTTGCAATCAACAAAGTCGTAAAAGAAGTGATTGGAGATCACGATCCAGCGAACTGGCTTCGAACAAGAGTTTTTGAAGGTTTAGGAATGAACAGTGCGAGTCTCCAAGGTCGCCCGTCAGATGGCATCAATGGTTCAACAGAAGACTTGGTCAAGTTTGCTAAAGCATGGCTACTCGCGCAAGGTATTTCTGAAGCAACTCGCAATCGACTCATAACCCCTTACGCTCCACAACTCGATGGCATTGTTCCAGGCTTTGGAAGCTTCTCTCCATGCCCATGGGGTCTTGGTCCAGAAGTTCGAGGAACAAAAGAGCACTGGATGGGTGACTGGCCAGAAGATAGTTTCGGTCACTTTGGTAAAAGTGGTGCACTCATACTCATGAACGTGCGAGAAAAGATTGCTGTTGTCGCGACGAGCACTGAAGACTTCGGTCCGTGGGCTGTCGAGTTATGGCCACAGTGGGTAAGTGAAATGCGCAAGAGAGCACTTGGTTCGTGAGCCAACAAAGCATGAAGCGAACCATTGCAATCTCAATTGATCAGCTCTACCGTGATCAACCTGGTGGGATTGGCACGTATGTTCGAGGTCTTTTGCATGGGCTCAGCCAAGTCGGCGGTGACGAAATCGTAGGCCTCGCGCCTCGTGGCAACGTTCCAAGTGGCTTAGAACTGAGTTCAGTTTCAAAGGCTCCCTTAGGTGTGAAACTCCTAACGCGAACTTGGCCAAGTTTCTCACTAGGAGTTCCAAAGAACGCAAGTGTGGTGCACGCAACTTCAATGGCAGGTCCGTTTGATGGAGGAACAAGTGCCATTCATTCAGTAGCGATGCACGACTTGCTATGGCGTGATGAACCAAGTGCAACAACCAGTGCAGGGATCGCCTTTCATGAGCAACGCCTAGAACTACTCGCACGAAAAAAGAACATCCGAATTTTTACTTCCTCACCCGGGCTAAAAGAGCGACTCGTTGTTGAAGGATTTGAAGCTTCACGAATAGTGCCTATTCGCCTTGGTGTTGATGATGAATCTGTTGCGCCGGCGAGTAGTGCTCAGGTTCGTGAAATGCTCTCGAAGCTTGGCGTTACTGGTCCCTTTACTTTTTACGCGGGAACACGTGAACCAAGAAAGAATCTTGCGGCACTTATTGCAGCGCACCGCCGAGCTCGCGCCACGACACCAGAACTTGGGCCCCTGGTCATCTCTGGATCAAAGGGGTGGGGAGAGGTATCGACTGAAGACGCTGTCGTAGTGGGCCTGGTTGACTGGAACATGCTGAAGGGCCTCTACCGAGACTGTGCAGTCTTCGCCTATGTTCCTCGTGCTGAAGGATGGGGGCTTTCGCCAATTGAGGCGCTTAATGCCGGCGCACGAGTAGTTGCCAGCACGACAACGCCAAGCGTTAATAAAAACGAGAATGTTGTGCTGGTAGATCCACTTAGTGAGGACTCAATTGCCGATGGGCTCATTCGAGCGCTGGCCCTTGACGAGCACGATGAAAAAAGAAAGCAATCAGTCTCTGAGTTCACGTGGAAAAACTGTGCCCTCGATCATTTAGCGGGATGGGCATGAGAGTAGCTCTTGACGTTTCTGCAGTGCCGCAAAAGATTGCAGGGGTGGGGCGTTACATTGCCGAAATTGCTAGGCGCCTTCCCGAAGCTGGTGTTGACACCACTCTTGTTACAAGAAAGAATGACGCGCAGCGCTGGTCGAATGTATCGAGTGCCAAGCTTTCACCAGTTGTTCCTGACAATCGCGTACAGCGCCTCGCCTACGAGGCATTACTTCTTGGATCAAGTGGTGCTGCCAAGAATGCAGATGTCTGGCACGGTCCCCACTACACAATGCCTCATGGTTCAAAAACTCCTTGTGTCGTGACAATTCATGACCTGATGTTTTTTACCAATCCTGAGTGGCATGAAAAGTCCAAGGTGGCGTTCTTTCGTCGTGCAATTTCCTACTCGGCAAAACACGCCAAAGTCTTGGTGAGCATCAGTGACTTTACGGCGCGAGAAATCGATGAGTTTTTACCTGGGCATGCACCAGTTGTTGTTGCACCGCTTGGCGTTGATCTAGTTCGCTTTAGCACTGATGCTTCAAATGATCGTTTGCTGTTTGAACAACACTCTCTTCGCAGCGATGTGCCGTATGTTTTCTTTCTTGGGACCATGGAACCTCGAAAAGGTCTCGACGTCCTTCTTCGCTCATTCGCTGAACTCTCCGCTCAAGACCCAGAAGTCGAGCTCTGGCTGGCTGGTCAGTCAGGCTGGGGACTTAAGGATTTAGAAGCACAAATTGCAGCGCACCCTGCATCGGCGCGCATCAAGCAACTTGGATTTGTTGATGAAGCGGTACTTCCAGCGCTGCTCCGCCAAGCCCGATGCGTTGCCTACCCATCTCGCGGCGAGGGTTTCGGACTTCCAGTGCTTGAGGCTTTGGCCTGTGGCGCATCAGTAGTCACGAGTCGTGGCACAGTCATGGAAGAAATTGCGGGACCGACAGCGCAGTTAATTCCAATCGGAGATAGCGCTGCTCTCACCGCTGCTCTCAGCGAGGTTGTGGCTAGCAGTGATTCATTACGTGCTCAGCGTTCGCATGAAGCGAGAGAGCGTGCTCAAACCTTTACGTGGGAGCGCTCTCTTCACCAGCACATAGTTGCGTACGAGCAGGCTAAATAAATGCGCGCCGTAATTACTGGAGCTAATGGTTTTGTAGGAAGACATCTCCGTTCACATCTCGAACTGCATGACGATGAAGTTCTGGGGATTGACCGCGAATGTGACGTTACTGACCTGCAAAGTATCTCAACAGTCATTTCTGGTTTTGAACCTGACGCTATCTATCACCTCGCTGCGCTCACCCACGTTGGAGACTCCTGGGACCATCCAGAAGAATTCAATAGAGTGAATGTCGAGGGCACCAGAAACATTCTCACGAGTGCAGCGATGCTTACGCACCCTGCGAAAGTTATATTTGTCAGCACAGCTGACGTGTACGGTGTGGTGTCCGAGTTGGACCTTCCACTTGATGAAGATCGAGTCGCATCTCCTGCAAATCCATATTCTGAGAGCAAACTTGCGGCGGAGATGCTCTGTCGGGAGGTTTCTGGCTTACAAGATGTCGTCATTGCTCGTCCGTTTAATCACATTGGCCCAGGTCAGTCGCCACAGTTCGTAATTCCTGCGCTGATTTCTCGACTTCTCAATGCCGCCGCAGAGCAAACTACTGAAATCCCAGTAGGCGATTTGTCGACTCGCCGTGACTTTTGTGATGTTCGTGATGTCGTTAAGGCTTACCGGTTGCTCATTGAGCATGGCATGAGCGGCGAGGTGTACAACATTGCCTCTGGAAAAGATGTGGCGATTGAAGATATCGCTCACCAGCTCGTAGCGCTACTCGCACCAAGCGTAGAGCTCGTTGTTGATGAAACATTGCTTCGTCCAATTGAGATTCCGGTGATGCGCGGAAGTTATAAAAAAATTCACGCAGCGACGAATTGGCAACCTTCAATAAGTTTGGAAACCTCATTGGGCGATGCAATCAGCGAACTTCGCAGCATTTATCCTAAAAATCTGTAATTATTTCCTTAGAACACTGTTTTTTCAGTATTTAAGCGACTGAATTTTTCGCACAATAGAACTAGCCTTGTTATCTGATGGAATCCCGCGCTCCGGCCGTCGTTGCCGTCGTTGTTACCACTGGCCCAGGGCCTGGTCTTGAAGTCACTTTGGCTTCACTGGCCGCTCAGGACTACGAGGAATTAAGCCTGCTCGTCATAGCGAACGGGGAGCATGACAACGTCACTGAAAGAGTTGCTGCAATAGCTCCAAAGGCTTTCGTGCGCACCCTTGACGAAAATAAGGGATTCGGTGCGGCCTGCAACGAAGCAGCCCTGATGGTTGATGGCGCCGCCTTCTTTTTGTTCTGCCATGACGATGTTCGTCTCGAGACGAATGTTGTCCAGATGATGGTGGAAGCTGCATTTAGGACGAATGCGGGGATTGTCACCCCCAAGGTGGTTCAATACGAAGACCCCATGGTGCTGGTCCACGTGGGCCAGACCTCTGACCGCTTTGGCGTCGTTCAAGAACGCGTTGATATGGGTGAAATCGACCACGGCCAGCAAGACCTGGAGCGAGACGTCTTTGTAGCTCCTGGTGGAGTGACGCTGGTTCGTTGTGACCTTTTTACGACACTTCGCGGGTTTGATCCGCTCATCCCAGTACTCGGTGAAGACCTTGATCTCTGCTGGCGAGCACAAGTAGCTGGCGCACGTGTAGTTGTAGCCCCGAGTGCAAAAGTTGCTCACCGCCAAACAATTGCAACGGGCGAGCGCACGGTCAGCGCTGTAGGAACCAGAAGGCGTAGTCGTCAAGATCTTCAGCGACGTCATCAATTAATGGTTGTGGCAACTGGCTGGGGAAGGGTTACGACTCTTCTGACCCTGCCACTGCTGGCGGCCATGGACTTGTTCGAGTTTTTCCTCGCACTCTTCACTGCAGACACTGACCGAGCTGGAGCAATCGTCAGCTCATGGTTGTGGCTATTCAACAATCGAAAACGAATTCGCGAGCGTCGGCGACTACGTGGACAAGTGCAAGTGCTTTCTGATAGCGAACTTCGCCGCCTGCAAGTTGGTGGCGCAAGTCGACTGAAGCGCTTTACTACTACTTTGTTGCGAGAAGGACTCGATAGAGCTCGTGGTGTTTTGCCAGAAGTTGACTCTTTTCAAGAGTCAACTAGTTCTGGAGAAACTTCGGGAGTTGGATTTGCTGCGGCATTCTCAGAAAGCGAAGAGTTTGACGAGATCAGAGAAAGCGATGAGATTTCTCTTAGGCGTAGGGCCAGTCGTATCCTCACTTCATTTCGAGCACAGGCCGCAGCGATTGTTGCAGTTGCGGTGTTCTGGCTAATTGCCACGAGAAACCTGGCAGTGATGCCGCTGCCGCTAATTGGACGATTAGCGCCGCTTGACTCATGGTGGTCAACCTGGAGACACTTCTTCGCTTCATGGTCTCCAAACGGCCTTGGGACGGGTACCCCTGGAATGCCTGGTTATGGCGTGCTGGGCTTTGCTGGAACATTCGTCTTCGGTCGTATGGGGATTCTGCCTCGTCTCGCGCTCATCTTCGCTATTCCTGCAGGTTCAATAGGCATTGCTCGACTCCTAAAGAACCGTGTTTCTAATCGTGCACGGATTGTTGCATCAATCGCTTATTTGGCCATGCCTCTTGGGCTGAACATGATTAGCCAAGGCCGTATTGATGTACTTCTCTTCGTAGCCGCGGCTCCATTTATTATTCGACGTCTTTTCGAACTACTTGCAATTCCAAGTTTTAGAGATGGCGCCTATCCAGCTCCAGTTCATTTTGGTCTACAAGGTTGGAGAGGCACCGAAGCCGGACAACGCACAGTTCTTGTCATGATCATTGCACTTGTCAGCGCCATGGCGCCAGCAACATTGATTGCAGTTCTTGTCATTTTTGTCGGAATTAGTACTGCACGATTCTTTGAATCAGATGAGAACTCTTCGCGCGTGCGCCCATGGCGGACACTGCTTTCGATACTTGGATCAGTTTCAATTTTCTTGCTTCCACTCACTATCAATGTTGTCTTTGCTGGTCGTCGAGCTTTGGAGACTTTTGGAACTGCACGAGGAACATGGGCGGCGCCCTCATTCGCTTCACTTCTTAGAGGAGCCGATGGAAACCTTGGCCACTCGTGGGCTGCATGGCTACTACCACTAGTTGGTTTATTGAGTTTCTTCGTCTGCCAAGGAATTCGTCGAAACATAGCAAGCAAAGTCGCAGCAATTGCGACACTCTCGCTGGTACTTGCGACTCTTTCACTCCATCACTGGATGGGTCCATTCACACCTGACGTAGATGTTCTGCTTGCGCTGTATATGGCAATGATTGCATTGTTGGTCGGACTTGGAGTCAGCGCACTGGAGAATGACCTAAAGCAAGCAGGCTTTGGCTGGCGTCAAATTTTTGCGGGATTTCTGGTTTCAATGTTGGTCATAAGTACAGCTCCGTTCCTGCTGAGCTCTGCTAGTGGCCGCTTTGATCTTCCGGCGAACAGCGTGGCTCAGTCACTCAGTTCACTTGCTCCAAGCAATAGTGGTTCGTACCGCGTGCTCTGGCTTGGAGACCCAACCGTGCTTCCAGTTGCGGGATGGTCAGTTGCTCCTGGGCTTGAAGCAGCAACCACGATGAACGGTTTGCCATCGGGATCAACCTTATTTTCACCTCCAGATTCGAGCACGAGTGATCTTCTGTTGACTGACGTGAAGCTTGCGCTTCAGGGTCGCACTGTTCGACTCGGCTCACTCTTGTCGAACATGGGCGTTTCGACAATTGTTGTTATGAACGCTTCGTCACCAGAGCTTGCTGGTGTGCAGTCAGTGCCACTTCGCCCAGTTCCAAACACTTTGAGCACAGCACTTCGCCAGCAATCTGACTTGGCCCTTGAATTGAAAACGTCTTCAGTTGAGGTGTACGCAAATACCAAGTTCGCAGGGCTTATCAGCGCAACTAGCGATGGCTCAATTTTGGTTCCAGTCGCAGCGAATATCGGCACTCAGGGTCACTTGAAAATGCCTGCATCAACGACCGTGCGTGTAGTTGCAGGCCTTGCGCCAGCCGGGGCGTTTGCACTTACCGTCAATGGAAAAACGGTCCCAAGAACGACTGCTGATGGTTGGGCGCCAAAGTATCAACTGGGCTCAGTTCAAGGGAATGAGAAAGTTGAAATAGATCTGCACCAGTTTCCTCTCAATGGTCTTCTCGCTTTGTTCACGCTGGGACTATGGGCCATTGTGTGGCTTGGCTTTGGATGGATTCACCGCGTTGAGTGGCTGTTCAATAGAAGAAATCGTCGAGTTGTTGTAGCTGTCAATGAATCGGTGGAAAATGAATAACCTTCGTCGCCTCCCACTCGCTGTATTCCTTGGCGCAGCACTCATCCTCACGGCAATCGTCAGCACAATCTTTACTGGAACGAATCCTTCTCAGTTCGCTTCTGGAACATTAGAAGCCTCGTATGCAGAATCAACTGGACTGCACTGTTCGGGACTCACGTCTAGTGCGGTTACTTTTTTTAATACCACCTCAGAATCGCACAAAATTTCGGTCACCTGGATCACAAATAGTGGAAGTAGTGGAAGCGCCACTTCAAAATTGGCAGCACACGCAAACTGGAGAATTTCCGAATTTGGAAAGGGCAGCGTGTTTGCGGCAGAGGCACTAATAAACGGCGGTGGAGTGGTTGCCAGCGTTGATGGATCTAACGGACTGCAAAGCACATGCACCTCAGTCGGAACAACATCTTGGTATGGAGCGGGTTTTGACACCACGGTTGGATCTACAGGTGAGTTGAGTATTTACAACCCGACAGCCACCGCTGCAGTCTTTAACGTTTCGGCTTTCACGGCAAACGGATTCAATGCTCCAGCGTCGTTCCAGGGATTGTCGGTTGGTGCGCACCAGCTTCTAGTGCTTGACCTCGGTTCTCAGATCGTTAACACGTCGAACATTGGTGTGCACGTAAAGGTGCTTCGAGGATCACTTGAAATTGTTGGTATTCAAGAATCAGGAAATGCTGTTTCTTATTACTCCGGTCAGAATCAAGCTGCCCAGCAGAACTGGTTCCCACTGGTTACAACAGAAAACAAAGCAGCGGCGCAACTTCGTTTCGCGAATCCAAGTGCAAATTCAATTGATGTGACTGTAAAAATTAGCTTGCCTCCTTATTCCGTAGAGCCACAAACCGTTGTCGTGGCACCGTTCAGCGTCGATGCAATAACAATCACCCCTAATACGGCTATACCAGCAGCGGGATTTGCTTTTGTCAGCTCTTCGTCGAGTGCTCCATTGCTGACAACACTCGCTCTCGGAACATCTAAAGGGATAATGCTGAATGCACCGGCGACTCCTATGTCATCTCTGCTGCTAGCGAACTTCAACGCTTTATCAGTTTCTAAAGTTGTCATCACGAATGTATCTAAGCAAACTGTGATTGTAAATTCGTCTTTACTGACCGACTCAACGTCAGCTTCGAGAGGTTCAAAGTTTTCGTTGAAGGCTGGAGAAACAGTCCAGGTGAATTTGCTCAATGAGCAGGCAGGTCAAATCTTCAGCACAGAGAAAAATGTGCTTCTGGTTACTGCCGCATTCACAACTGCACCTGCAGGGATCGCCCTGCTCTCAAACCTAAACAGTAGGTAGCGTTGGTGGGTCCCAGTTAGTTGCTGGAGCGACTTCCTTGGTTTCAGTTACCACGCTGGTAGTTCCAACACCGCTGAGTGCACTGACCGTCTTAGTTCCCTTGGGCCATACTGGCTCACCATGAGCTTCATCGATCAACTTTGCGGCAGTGTCACCGTCAATAGTTTCGTGTTCTAGAAGTGAGCGTGTAAGTGCTTCGAGACCTCTGCGGTGAAGTGTCAAAACTTCAATAGCTCGTGCCTCTTGCTCGCGCAAGATTCGCTCAACTTCGTCGTCAACGATCTCTGCAGTGTGCTCTGAATAGTCCTTAGTCGACATGAGTCCGTCACCGAGGAAAACCTGCTGGTGACCACCCCAGGCCATAGGCCCAATTTCCTTCGACATTCCCCATTCAGTAACCATGCGTCGCGCGAGCTCAGTGTTGCGCTGCAGGTCATCAGCTGCACCAGTTGAAAGATCACCGTAGACCAAGAGCTCGGCCACTCTTCCACCCATGCGCATGCAGAGTGAGTCTTCGAGGTGATTGCGTCCCATGATGTGACGGTCTTCTTCAGGGAGAGTCATCGTCACTCCGAGGGCCATTCCACGAGGAATAATCGTGATCTTGTGCAGAGGGTCAGTCTTTTCTAGAACATAGGCAAGAAGTGCGTGGCCACTTTCGTGGAACGCAATGCGCTCGCGCTCATCATCTTGAAGAACCATTGAATCGCGTTGAGCTCCCATGAGAACACGGTCACGAGCTGATTCAAAGTCCTGCATGTTGATTGTCTTTGAGTCTCGGCGCACAGCGTGAAGCGCTGATTCATTTACGAGGTTTGCAAGGTCAGCACCACTCATTCCTGGAGTTCCGCGAGCCACCATGGAAAGGTCAACTGAGCCATCAAGTGGCTTGTCCTTTGAGTGCACTTGAAGAATCGGTAGACGTTCATCAAGGTCGGGGAGTGGGACCACAATCTGGCGGTCGAATCTGCCCGGACGAAGTAGCGCTGGGTCTAGAACATCAGGGCGGTTTGTCGCAGCCATAACCACGATGCCGACTGTTGGATCGAATCCATCCATCTCGCTGAGCATTTGGTTAAGCGTCTGTTCGCGCTCATCGTGTCCACCACCGACGCCAGCTCCACGCTTTCGTCCAATCGAATCGATTTCATCGACGAAAATAATTGCTGGAGCTGCCTTGCGAGCTGTTGTGAAGAGGTCACGAACACGTGATGCTCCTACACCGACAAACATCTCCATGAAGTCTGATCCAGAAACTGAAAAGAATGGGACTCCTGCTTCACCGGCGACAGCACGAGCGAGCATGGTCTTTCCTGTTCCAGGAGGACCTACGAGCAAAATTCCCTTCGGAATTAATGCACCAATTGCCTTGTAGCGCTCCGGGAACTTCAAGAACTCAACGACTTCACTGATTTCTTGCTTCACGCCTAGGTAGCCAGCCACGTCGGCGAACGTCGTAGAAGGGCGGTCCTTGTTGAACTGCTTGGCCTTGGATTTGCCAACGGACATCATTCCGTTCATTTGTCCCTTGGCTTGGCGGTTCGCGAAGAACATAAAGCCACCGAAGATGATTATCCAGATGAGATACGGTGCGAAAGTGGCGAGGAATCCGTTGGAGTTAACGAATACGACCGACACATTGTTTGTTCGCAAAGTTTCAATTTCAGTCGACAACACTGGGATTGGTCCGTTGGTCGTGTAGTTGGTGCCATTTGTGAGTTGCCCAGTAATAACTCCATTGTTGTTATTTACATTCGCGGAAATGACCTCAGAGCGACTTGCATCAAGAAGCAATTTTGAATAATCAATTGTTTTTATGGTCTTGTTCGAAAAGAGTGAAGGGATAATCAAGATACCCAGAATGAAGATCACCATTGCTATGGTGATAAATCGTCTACGAGTCTCCGGCGTCATTGGCTTTTTGCCGCCAGGCACAAGCTTGGTTAGTCCAGTTTTTTCTTTTTCAGGTGTGGTCACGCCTTCCAATCTAGAGGTCATTTGTGACATTCGATTTGGCCCTGTGCATAACTCAAGACTTGTTAGCGTTGTGAGATATGACTACTAAGCCAGCAAAGGGAAATGAAGGGAATCCTCGCGTTATTACGATTTTGCTGGCCTGCCTCGCTGGCTACGTGGCTGGCGAGTTGCTTGTGACTTTGTTTGCCAGCATCCTCAACGCAACTCTTCACTTTCCGGGCGGTTTTAGCGCTCTGGTTAAGTCGCCGAAACCGCCGTACTGGTTCACTTTGTGTGGGCTGGTGGGTCTTTGGTGCGGATTTGGGGCAACAGTTCTCTACGCAAAGTTCTCCGCAGGACTCTCATTTCCAAAGAGTTTGTTTGCCTTAAAAGCATCAGATGGAATCTACGTAGTACTGGGTATTGCGAGCCAGTTACTAATTGATGCTGCGTATTGGCCCTTTCATTTTAAAAACATGAATAAGCCCGTTGAACACATTTTCGGTTCTGTACATGGGTCGATGTTTGTTTTGCTGGCGCTTATGACGACATTCGCGGCACCATTTATGGAAGAACTCCTCTTTCGAGGCGTGGTGTTTCGATCACTTGACGCCACATTCTCAAATGCATCGCAGAAGTTTGGCTCCTATTCAGCAATGACGATTAGTGCATTAATCTTTGCAGTTGCTCACGCCGAGTTGCTTCAATTCGCTGGACTCTTTGCCCTTGGGATTGTTCTTTCGTACATTGTCAAAAAAACTAACCGACTGACTCCAAGTATTTTGACGCACATGTCTTTTAACGCCGTTGCGTTAGTGGGCTTGCTCCTTCAGAGGTCAGGTCACTAGTGGTGAAACGGCTACGTGATTTCTTTACACCGGTGCGAGTGCTTGAAAGCGTTGTCGTGCTCATGGTTATTTTTGTCACCGTTTGGACAATGCATCCGTCACTCATTTTTTCGACCACAACCGTTACTGGTGGTGACACTGGAGCGCACTTAGCGTTACCAGCATTTTTGAAGTCTCAGGGGAGCTTGCTGCATCTAACGCCTTGGTATCCAGGTTGGTTTAATGGAATGCCGGCCTACACCTATTACTTTGTCTTGCCGGATTACTTTGCCGTACTCGCAAGTTACGTCATTAATTTTGCGATTGCTTTCAAACTTGCAACGATTCTCGGATCAGTGTTGATGCCTATCACTGCGTTCATCATGGCCAAGTTATTTAGGGCTCCACGACCAGTGCCTGCCGCACTCGCAGTTGCGACGCTGCCCTTCTTATTTGATGCATCGTTCACCATTGACGGAGGAAATCTCTTTTCAACAATGGCCGGTGAGTACGCATTTTCCTTGTCACTCGCATTTTCACTACTAACAATTGGTTTCTTTGCCCAAGGAGTGAGAACTGGTCGGGGCTACTGGAAGGCAGCCATTGCACTAAGTGCAACTTTGGCTTCGCACGTGCTGCCCTGGTTTTTCTGCGTCGTAGCGATTGCAGTCCTTGTAATTTTTGAATTACTTGCTCGAAGAGGGTTAGGCGCAAAAAAAGACGATGTCATTGTGCCCGGAGACTACGCCAGGCCAATTCGATTTTCATTCTGGGCGGGCCTTCTCTCACTGCTCATTTCTGCATGGTGGTTACTACCATTTCTAACTTCGCAGTCCTACACAAATTCAATGGGCTACGTGAATGACAACGTCAGCACTCTTCACGATATCTTCAGCCACCTAGGTTGGTTTACTCCCACCGGTGGGCCAGCGGGAGACCGGTGGGTAATCATTGTCGCCACCATTGCGTGCGCCGTTGCATTTATCGTCAGGGACCGACTCGGAATGGTTCTCTCAACACTTGCTGGAATCTCACTTCTAGGCTTCGTCTTTGATCCACAGAGTGTTATCTGGAATGAACGAATTGTTCCGTTCTGGTTTCTAACGATTCACTTGAGCGCCGGCTGGCTTTTTGGTTATCTGCTTTCTAGGTGGATTCAACGAAAGCCAAAACTCCATATTTCGAGCGATGCCAGCGAAGAAGACATTGACGAACCAGAATTTAATTACTTGGATTATGAGCAGGAGCGAACCTTAAGAAGGACGCTCAATGCAACGTTGCTAGTTGCTCTGCTCGGACTTGGCACAACGCTTCCGGGACTTATTGCGCCTGTTGCTTCTGCACTACATCTCAATGTTTCGGGCAATCAAGTCGGCGTATGGGCCCAGTGGAACTATTCGGGGTACCAAGCGAAGTCTGGCTGGAATGAATACCAGGACATCATGTCAACAATGAAGTCGGTCTCTGCTCAGTATGGGTGTGGCAATGCCATGTGGGAGTACGCATCGGGTGAAGATCGCTTTGGAACTCCCGAAGCCCTCATGCTGTTGCCGTATTGGACAAATAACTGTGTCGGTTCAATGGAGGGTCTGTTTTTTGAGTCCTCGGCAACAACGCCGTATCACTTTATTAACCAATCAGAGCTGAGCACAGCACCAAGCAATGCGCAGGTTGGACTTAACTACGGCCCTGTGAATGTTGCTCTTGGCGTGCAGCATTTACAAATGCTTGGCGTGAAGTACTACATGGCTTTCTCACCAACCATCATTGCGCAGGCGAGTGTTAACCCTTCACTGAAGTTGGTTGCAACTACCAAGTCCTGGCCGTCACCGGGTGTGAAGTGGAGTATTTATCTCATCAAGGACAGCCCAGTCGTTCAGCCGCTTACAACTCCACCAGTCGTTGTTGCAAATGTTTCAGGTCGTACGCAGTGGCTTGGCGTCAGTCAACAGTGGTACAACACACCACTGCTGTGGAGACAACTTATTGCTAGTAATGGTCCTAGCAACTGGTCGCGAGTGAAATCAATGAGTTCGCTGCCGGCAGTGTTTCACGGTCCGTCACTGGCGTCCACAACAGTTAGCCATGTCGTGCAAACTTCGCAGTCAATTTCATTCCACGTGAGCAAGATTGGTACACCGGTACTCGTGAAGATTTCCTACTTCCCGCGTTGGCATGCAATTGGAGCCACGGGGCCGTACCGAGTAAGCCCCAATGAGATGGTTGTGATCCCAACTTCACACAATGTTTCGCTCGTCTATGGTCAGCGAACTGAACTTGGTGCAGTGCTCACGGGCATCACGATTTTTACTGGACTGTTTAGTGCATTTATTCGTTCAAGATGGCGCCGCAAGTCGTCCAAGTAGAGTGTTAAGTCGTGGACACGACGAAAATCTTCAAGGCGTATGACGTTCGAGGGACTTACCCGGACCAGTTAAACGACCGCTTGGCTCGAGCTATTGGCTCAGCATTCGCAAAGTTCGTCAATTCACCACGCATTGTCATTGCTCGCGACATGCGTCCATCTGGTGTGACCATGTGCGCCGCCTTTGCTGAGGGGGCGAGAAGCATGGGTGTCGAAGTGATTGACCTCGGACTCGCATCGACGGACTTTCTGTATTTCGCAGCTGGCCACCTGGATGCCCCGGGTGCCATGTTCACTGCTTCGCATAACCCGGCCCAGTACAACGGCATCAAAATGTGCCTAGCTGGCGCTAAACCGATTGGTGTCGAAAGTGGGCTCGTTGAGATTGAAGCAATGGCAAACGAGTTCTATGAGACTCCAGCAACGGGCGCCCTTGCGTCTTATAGCGAGCTCGATTTGATGGGTGAGTGGGTGAAGCACGTTCTTTCATTCGCTGATAGTTCAAAATTCCGCCCACTCAAAATTGTGGCCGACACCGCAAACGGAATGGGTGGTTTTATTGCTCCAAAGATTTTTGCCGGCCTGCCATTCGATGTCGAAATCATCTATGAAGAGCTGGACGGAACCTTCCCTAATCACCCGGCTGATCCACTTGATGCAAAAAACCTCGTTGACTTACAAAAGCGCGTGCTCGAAGTGGGCGCAGATATTGGACTGGCTTTTGACGGTGACGCTGACCGTGTTTTCTTGATTGACGAAAAGGCGCAACCAATTTCTGGTTCAACAACCACGGCGATGGTTGCTGCAGCGATGCTTAAAAAATATCCAGGCGCCACAATCCTCTATAACTTGATCTGTTCAAAGTCGGTTCCAGCCGTTATCGCTGAAGGTGGCGGAACGGCTGTGAGAACTCGCGTTGGTCACAGTTACATCAAGCAACAAATGGCTGAAACTGGCGCAGTATTCGGCGGGGAACACTCGGGTCACTATTACTACCGCGACAATTACCGTGCAGATTCAGGCATCATCACGGCAATGGTTGTGTTGCAACTACTCAGTGAGTCCGACGTCGCGCTCTCTGAGCTAGTCGCCCCTTTCAACCGGTTCGCCGCGTCTGGGGAAATTAACACCGTGGTTGCTAGCCCAGCTAACAGCGTGGCAGTAATTGCTCAGAAGCTAAAGGAACAGGGCGTTAGCGTTGACATGCTTGACGGAATGACTGCGGATTATGGAACATGGTGGTTCAACCTACGTCCTTCGAATACCGAGCCCCTACTACGTCTTAATGTTGAAGCACCGAATGAAAAAGAATGTCAACAACGTGTTGATGAAGTTTTACAAATGATCAAAGAGGTTTGACAAATGGCACTCGATAGTTTCCTTCTCGAAGTACTTGAAGACCCAACTGACCACGGAACACTTCTCTACATTGAGAGCGCCAGCGTTCTTTATAACCCTCGCAAAAAGATTGCTTATGAAGTGCGCGGGGCGATTCCAGTGCTGCTCCCTGACGAATCTCGTCCAGCAACTGATGCAGAGCACAATGCGTGGACCAGCGACGCCACTGGCGTAACCACCGGTCGTTAGTTCCTGGTCACCTTTAGTGGGACCGTCTTCGGACCCCAAATAGCCAGACGTCCGTGCTTCCAGGTTGGCGAAGCATCCGGTGTCACTTCTGACCATGTTTCAACGAACACCTGTAATGCCTCTTGGAGTTCTGCTCGAGCAAGCGCTGCACCCAGACAGTGGTGAATGCCGCTCGAGAAAGTCAAGTGGTTTCGCGCATCAGACCTTGTGACGTCAAAGTCATCCGCAGTGTCAAATTCACTGGCGTCACGATTTGCTGACGAAAGTGAGAACGTAATTAATTGACCCGGTGAGAAAATAACATCACGGTATTCGAACTCCTCAGCGACTTGGCGAATAACGGTGCGAATTGGATTCACGTATCGAAGAGATTCTTCAACGGTGTTGGCAATCAATTCTTTATCGTTTCGAAGTTGGCTCCAAGTTTCTGGACGCTCCGCCAGAAGTGAAATCATGATGCCGAGTTGGTTTCTCGTGGTGTCGGTTCCCGCGGCAATCATTCCTTGAACCAGGCCCACGAGTTCGTCTGTTGAGAGTCGGTCACCCTCTTCTTCAACTTGGATGAGTGCACTCAGCAGGTCGTTACCGAGGTTGGCTCTGCGCTCTTCGATGAGGTTGAGACAGTAGCTACGAAAGTCGCCCATCGCGTCAACGAATTCCTGTTCACGTCCAATGATGAGGGGAGACCATCTAATGAAGAGCAGATCTGCCCAGTAGCTAAAGAGGTCCCAGTCTTTTTCTGCCACACCAACTTGGTGACAAATAACAGCGATGGGGTACTCATTAAAGGCTGCTTGAAACTCAAACGATGCCGTGTCGCCAGATTCGTGAACTTTTCCCAGGACGTTTTGCACGTAGTCACGCATGAATGGACGAAGCTCATCAATAGCTTTTGCGGAGAACGGGCGAGCAACGAGTCTACGAAGGCGATTGTGATCTTCGCCCTCAGCGCTCAAAATTCCATTGCTGTCATCGAGCTGGTCTAGGGCGGTGCCCGTTCCAGCAATGAGTTTTCCGACGAGTTGTGATGCTTGGTGAAGGCGTCGTTCACGCAGCAATGAAATTGAATCTTCATGGGTCACGACGCTGTAGCCAAAACTGGTTTTTCCAATCCAGTTTTGGCTACGTTGCCGTGCAACTTCTTCGAGGTATTCCTCGCGTGAAGGGTTATCGCTTAAGACTTTGGTTTCAGCTAAGGCTAAATCCTCGACCCGCGTTGCCATTAGTTCAGGCGCTCAACGATCATTGCCATTCCTTGGCCACCACCGACGCACATAGTTTCCATTCCGAAACGCTTGCCTGAGTCTTCAAGGGAGTTGATGAGTGTGGTCATGATGCGAGCACCAGTCATTCCAAATGGGTGACCAAGAGCAATTCCACCACCGCGGATGTTTAGCTTCTCCATAGGAATTCCGAGGTGCTTGGCACTTGGAAGAACTTGAGCTGCGAACGCTTCGTTGATTTCAACGAGGTCGATCTGGTCAATTGTCATGCCTGCACGCTTAAGAGCCTGACGGCAAGCTTCGATTGGACCTAGTCCCATGATTTCTGGGTTGAGGCCAGAGACACCTGAAGCAACAATGCGTGCAAGTGGCTTGAGTCCAAGCTCCTTGGCGCGTGTGTCGCTCATTACAACTACGGCTGCGGCACCGTCGTTTAGTGGACAAGCGTTACCAGCTGTAACGCTTCCGCCTTCACGGAATACTGGAGCAAGAGAAGAAAGCTTCTCCAGTGTTGTTCCTGCGCGTGGGCCATCATCCTTTGAGATAACAGTTCCGTCAGGAAGCGTTACTGGAATGATTTCACGACTGAAGAAACCGTTGTCCTGGTGCTGAACGGCAAGTTCTTGGCTTCGAACAGCGAATTCGTCCATCTCTAGACGAGAAACACCTTCTTGCTCAACAACGTTTTCTGCAGTTTGTCCCATAGCGATGTAAATGTCAGGAAGTCCAGCGGCAGGCTTCCAAGGCTCAGTTACTTTTGCTGAACGAGTTTCGGTGCGAGCAAGGGCGTCTGCGAACACAGGGTTCATTGCCTTGCCGCTGTCTGATGCGCCTGAGCCGAAACGTGAAACAGTTTCAACACCGGCAGCGATGAATACGTCACCTTCGCCAGAGCGAATTGCGTGTGCCGCCATGCGAATGGTCTGAAGTGATGAAGAGCAGTAACGGTTAACAGTTACTCCAGGAACGTTGTCGAGTCCGGCGAGAATTGCAGAAACACGCGCAATGTTGAATCCTGCTTCACCAGCTGGCTGTCCGCAACCAAGGATGAGGTCTTCAACAGTATTGGGGTCGAGTTGTGGAACTTTCTTAAGCACTTCGCGCACAACAAGTGCGGTGAGGTCATCTGGACGCATGTCAACGAGTGAACCTTTAAAGGCTCGTCCAATTGGTGTACGACCGGTGGCGACGATTACGGCTTCTGGCATGGGGGCTCCTCCTAAAGAGTTACTAATTGGTAACTCGTAGGAGCATACTTAATGCGAAGGGGTGGGTGTGTCTACGAAAGTTTGAGGGGGCCAGCGTCTTCAAAACCTTGGCGAATACCCTGACCAGCACGCTGGCGAAGCTGTTCTGGATCAAAGAGCATCCAGTAGGCGTTGCGTGCGTGGCTACGAGAACGGTTCTCGAATACTGAAGCCAGCACCGCAGGGTCACTGGCCTCATCCTCGTGGACAAATACTTCGAGAATTGGAGTAGACGTAAGTAATTGTGCCTGCATAATCCCGAGAGCTGCTTCATGAGCACATTGCTTGTCAATTACTGCGCTGCCCGGCATTCCGAGCGCGACGACAATTGAGCAACCATCTTTTTCGATCAAGTTCTTCGCGGCAACTGCCAAGTCCTTGAATCCTGGGACAGTTTTGGCAATGACTTTAAACGTCTCGTTGTACCCGGGGCACTCGCTGAGTTCAGCAATAGCAGCGCCACCCATGTTGTATCTGGCGAACATGGTGTCCACCACGCCGATTTTTACAACCTTTGATTGTTTGTTCTTTTTAGCCACGACACTCCGTTCTTGGATTCAGTCTAGAGAAAGATTCGACCCGACAACCCAGGGGGTTTTGCTGGCCTCTAGAGTGGCGATTGAGGAAAGGAGCCCCAATGGCTTGGGACTTTCAGACAGATCCAGCGTTCGAGGAAAAGCTTGCGTGGATGCGCACGTTTGTAAAGGAAGAAATTTTTCCGATTGAGACGCTAAAAATAAATCGCGAGCAGCTGATGCAGGTCATCAAGCCCTTGCAAGAAGAAGTAAAGAAGCGTGGCCTATGGGCAGCTCACCTTCCACCAGCACTCGGGGGAATGGGATTCGGTCAATTAGAGCTCGGACTCATGCACGAAATTCTTGGACAGTCACCATATGGTCCAGTTGTATTTGGAAACAATGCACCAGACAGTGGTAACGCTGAACTGCTTGCTGCGGCAATGGAGATGACTGGTCGCGAAGACATTCGTGAGCGCTGGTTGAACCCACTTCTCAATGGTGAAATCCGTTCGGGCTTTTCAATGACCGAGCCAAACACTGCAGGCTCTGACCCACGACTACTTGTTACTCGCGCAGAAAAAGACGGCGAAGAGTGGGTCATCAATGGTCGCAAGTGGTACACCACGAATGGTTCTGTTGCCAACATTTTGATTCTTATGGCCGTCACAAACCCTGACGTTCACCCATACCAAGGATCTTCAATGTTTGTTGTTCCGGTTGACACACCGGGTCTAACAATTCTTCGCGACGTTGGATCAATGGACGATCCTGAAGTTACCTACGGACGATTCGGCAACCACGCAGAAATCCTTTATGAGGATGTTCGCATTCCTGCCGACCACCTTGTCGGTCCAGAAGGATCTGGATTCTTGCTCGCACAGACTCGCCTTGGGCCAGGTCGCATTCACCACTGCATGCGCTGGCTCGGACAGTCACAGCGCGCATTTGACATGATGTGTGAGCGCGCGCTAAGTCGCTTCACCCACGGCTCACTTCTTGCTGACAAGCAAACAGTGCAGAACTGGATTGCTGATTCGAAGGCTGAAATGCACGCTGCTCGACTAATGACACTTCACGCCGCCTGGAAGATGGACCAAGTTGGAGCGTCCCAGTCACGTGACGAAATTGCGATGATCAAGTACTACGGCGCAACTGTTCTACACAATGTTGTTGACCGAGCACTGCAGGTGCACGGATCGCTCGGCTACTCATCAGACATGCCAATTGAGGGTATGTACCGTGCTGCCCGTGCCGCACGAATCTATGACGGTCCAGACGAAGTGCACAAGCAAACAGTTGCGCGTCACGTTCTTAAGGAATACACCGCCTCTGAGATTCCTACGGACCACGTACCGACGAGAGCAGCTGCAGCTCAGGTGAAGTACGCAGACATGCTCAAAAAGCTAGGCGTTACTCAGTCTTAACGAGGAGCTAGTCCCTTGACGGCGTCTTTAACATCGACGCCGACAGGAACTATGGCCAAAGTAGGGATCTGGATGCCATTGTCGATGAACTGTTGAATGTGCTCACGACACTTGTCGTACGAGCCATGGATAATCAGCTCATCACATACTGAGTCTGGAATTAACTCGTTCGCTAGTTTGCGGTCACCTGCAGCCCAGGCATCCCACATTGGCTTCAAGATTTCTTCTCGTCCAAGCCATTTGTGAAATTCTGCGTACGTCGAAACGGTGAGATACGAAGAGATCATTCGGCGAGCAATGAAGCGTGCCGTGTCGGCGTCCTCTGTAGGAATAACAAAGAGTCGTGCGGCGATAGTTTTTCCAGGACCTACTTCGGCGACACACTTCTTCACGTCTTCCGCCGACAACCAGTTGAGAATCGCACCGTCTGCTTCACTACCAGCAAGCTTCAACATTCGTGGGCGAAGTGCACCCAAGAGAATTGGTGGTCGGTGGGTAATGGGACGAGAAATTTTGAAACCATGAATTTCGAACGTGTCGTAGACGTGGTCTATCTTTTCGCCGTCAAGTGCGCGCTTTAAGAAATCAAGTACATCACGAGTACGTGAATACGGCTTGTCGAACTCAATGCCATTCCATCGCTGCACTACAGGCATTGAAGAAGATCCGAGTCCTACGGTGAAACGCCCGCCAGACGCTTCGGCGAGTGAAGCAATGCTCATTGCAAGGAGTCCAGCGCCACGCGTGTACGCCGGAAGTACGGCTACACCTAGGTTGAGTCGTGACTCCCACGCAGCCGCAAGGGTAAGCGGAGTGAAACCATCGGTTCCGTCAACTTCTGCTGTCCAGACATCGGTGTAACCAATGTCAGCAAGCATGTGGAACCACTCTTTGTGTTCTGGAAGAGTGACGCCGTCAAATGGGATTGTTACTCCGTAGCGTTGTGTCATCTTGACAGTGTTTCAGAAAAATGAGCACCAATCTGCAACCTGTGAGAATTCCCATAAATTCACCAGCAAGTCCGTAAGATTGCAGTATTCGTTAATTGAGGCTTGTGCGTAAAATTCTTCTGGTTTTATTGTCCTTAGTAGCCCTAAGCGTCACTGGCTACGGTTATTTAAAAAACCACACCTCAGCACTGTCGACGACGACAATTGCCACATCCACAACAACCACAACAACTCCAGCGCCACCAACGATTTGCAATGGCTTGAACTGTGCGACATGGAAGGTTGCTGACTCGTGGGCGGGCCAAGCGCCAATGGTGATGACAACCGTATTCACACCCTTCACATCCGAGCCAGCAGTTCACGCCTACGTAGCGTGGATTAAGTCTTCAGCAATAGACATTGCGCTCTATCCCGGCTACAAAGGACCAGGTCCTTCCGCATTGGCGCGAGGTCCAGAGATGGTGCCGCTGACAGCACGCACTCGACTTCTTGCAACATTTAACTCAGGTTTTTACGAGTCTGATTCGGCTGCTGGTTTTTTTACAAACAACACTCTCTACTACCCCATGGTGAGAGGGCTAGCAACGCTCGTTCGCTACAAGAGTGGTGTCGTGGACATTAAAGCTTGGGACGGTGGCAAGAGGCCGGGGCCAGACGTTTTAATGGCACGTCAAAATCTTTCACTCTTAGTCGACAATTCACTGCCAACGGCGAAGGCCTCAAACAACGTGCTGTGGGGATTAACACTTCATGGTGTTGCAGCTGTGTGGAGAACTGCGTTAGGTGTCGATGAGCAAGGAAATCTCATGTATGTTGCCGCCCCAGCACAGACTTCACAGAGCTTGGCAACAATATTGTGCAAGCTGCACGTGGTTCGAGCAATGCAACTAGACATAAATCCTGAATGGCCAATTTTTGTTACGTACGCCAATCGTGGTGCGACAGGACCTGCTCTTTTTGTTCCGAACCCTAACCAGATCTCTGCAAGATTCCTGTATCCAAGCACCAAAGATTTCTTTGCAGTATTCCTCTCGAAGAGCGCGGGTGAGTCGCAACCATGGTGAAGGCGCGTCACAAAAAAGAACCAAGTAAAAAGTTACTGACTGCGGTACTTTTGTTGGTAGTCGCTCTTGTGGTTGTTGGTTCAACGCTCCTTGCAGGGAGGAAGAACTCGACACCAACAACTACTGTCCCAACAACGCTCGCTCCTCCGCCAACCGTAACTATTGCTGCAGTTGGTGACATGGAACTGGGATCAACACCTCAACTACCATCAAGTCCAGTATCAATTTTTTCAAATGTTGCTACTGCATTAAAAGCGCAAATTGAGTTTGGGAATCTTGAAGGAACGCTAACGTCAGGGACTCTTTCAAAGTGCGGGCAAAGTTCAACTAACTGTTACGCGTTTCGCAATCCTCCCGCATTCGCAAACGCGTTTGCAACAGTTGGGTTCAATGTCCTAAACAGTGCCAATAATCACAGCAACGACTTTGGTTCACAGGGCCGCATCGATACAACTGCTGCCCTTACCAGAGCTGGAATTGCACAAGCGGGGCTTCCTGGACAGATAGCTGTAGTGAAGCAAGGCAGCGTTACGGTGGCGTTTGTTGATTTTGCTCCTTATTACAACACCAATAATCTTTTGAATTTTCCTGTAGCTGCACAGCTAATTGCCAAGGCTAAGAGTGAAGCAAACATTGTTGTTGTGTACATGCATGCAGGCGCAGAGGGGAGTAGTGCAGACCACATTACAAAGACGAGTGAGACATTTTTTGGTGAAAATCGTGGGAACCCTTACGCCTTTGCCCACGCAGCTGTCGATGACGGTGCCGACCTTGTTATAGCCAGCGGGCCACACGTTCTTCGAGGTATGGAAGTGTACCGGGGGCACCTAATTGACTACAGCCTCGGAGATTTTGCGAATTTTCATAACTTTGCAACGAGCGGAAACCTTGACCTCAGCGCGATCCTGAAAGTCACGCTGAGTGAGTCAGGTTCGTTCGTTAGTGGAACATTCAGCTCCGTGCTTCTTGACACAACGGGAAAGCCAAGTATTGATTCGTCACATAGATCAGCAACATTTGTGAATACGCTTTCTTCACAAGATTTTGGCCCACGTGCCCCAGTAATCAGCCCGAATGGATTGATTACATCTAAGTTGCTGAATTAGCAACCACCTCCGGGCCCGGGACTACCAGCACCCTTCAAGGGCGAATCAACGGTGCCAATGTTGTGCAGTCTTGGATTGGGCCCAAGATGAATTATTTTCCAGACGCCGTTCCACGAAATCAAAGAAGCAATTGCGAATGATTTCACGATGCCGGCCTGCTCGTACACAACACGCACTGGCCCGAGATGCCAATACCCAATTTTGTTTTCGCAAGCCCCAACCTGGATCCATGAAACCTGAGAAGGATTCACTCGAATTCCGAGAAATGTGCTGGGGCCACCAGTTACAACAAGTTGGTGATACGCAGAAAAATCTAGTTTGAAGAATGCCAAAAGTCTTGATGAATAGTCAGCAGAAGGATTACTCAGCACACCTTTTTTCATTTGATTGTATGCAGAGCTAGGAAAAAAATTTCCAAGTGCTTCATTTAATGAGTCTGAAAGAATTTCAGTCCATACTGCACTCATCTGGCTGTTGAGTGAAACCCCGATAGAAGGTTTCATGGTGTTGGTTGTCGCGCTAGCGGGCTGAATAGCAGCACTGATGAGCAATGATGTAACAAGCAGTAGTGAAGCAACTGACTTTTTGATCACTAGCTATCGCGCGGAACCTCAACGAATGGATTCTTCTTACGCTGCGATATAAACCAGGATCCACACATAAAAAGAAACGCTACGAAGCCTGCAGCTAATGCAACCTTTTCATGGGGGGGTGTGAAGTTGAATTTTACTGTTGATGTGCCAGCGGGGACCTCAACGGTTTGTGCGACATTCCACGTCTTGGTAATTGTTACTGGTTGCCCATTGACAGTGGCACTCCAGCCCTTCATGTAGAGCTCAGTCCTGATTACTTTTGATGGCGACGCACAGGTAAAAGTTGCCGTGTCATTCCCTAATTGTGTAACAGAACAATTGGTGTTGGTGCTAAAAAATGGCCTTGGATTGGGCATCTGATAAATGTTCACCGTGTTGTCAGAAAAGACTTTCACCACACCAAGCTTCGATAGTGCTTCGATCAGAGGTACGGCCTTCGGCATTAGTAGAAACTTCACTGAAGAGTTTTCATACGAGTTGAAGTTGATGGCAAGTTCGTGCTGGAGAAGCAACATCCCGTCAGTCCCGTTTTTAGCGATGAATTGATTCTGGGGGCTCATTCCTTGAAAGAGATTGCTTTGGATGTATTGAGAGAACAGTTTTGGAAAAGGTAGGTCAATCGAACTCAGTTCATTTAGTCCGAATTGCGTGCCCCAGTTCGGTGACAGAACTCCAAAATCGAGGTAGCGATAACTACCTTCATGCTGCTGGAGGAATGCAATTGGAGCCTTATCAACTGTGATTTGTTTTGGTGCTTCAGCCGTTGGGACGATGAAGTACAGAAGTGATTCACCAACAATCACTAAGACAAGTAGTTTTGACGCGTACTTCTTATCAGCAAACAACGTTACTAGCGTCAGTAGCGCGACTGCCACAAATGGAATTGCTTGCAGCACCATAAAAACGATTCTTGCTTTGCTGCTCAGAACAACACCTTGATTAAGTGAGTGTGCCTGCCAATGGCAAAAGAGAAGGACTACAAATGAACTGGCGCCAGCTAAGACAAACCTCTTTTTTGTGAGGGTAGAAGTAATGAAATCGTGCAGGCCAAAAATAGCCAAGAGAATCATTGCAATCTCAGTGCTTGGTGCTACATACCTTGCAAATGACGCTGCTGATACAAACGGAATTAAGTTCCAGACATTTCGCATGCCCAATGTGTTGAATGAACCGAACATGCCTGCAAGTATCCAAAAGGCGAGGAGCAGCCTTTGTGCGCGAAATTTTTTGCCTAATAATCCTACAAACGCCATAAATGTAACGCTGATTGTGAAGTAACCCCCAATCGACCCCCATATGTTTTGCACAGCGTGGTTTGAGAACAAAGTGCCGTAGATATATGGATCGAAAAACATTGCAATCGAGTGTGATGAGAGCTTTGAGACTCCATCAATTGCGGCAGAGTGGCCGCCAACCACGGCAACTTTTAAAAAATCTAAGAATGGGATCAAAATTGGAAGTGAAAGAATTATTCCAATAGCCCCCGAGATGCTCAACTGCTTGAGGGCGCGGAGTCTAAATTTTGATTCGAGATTGTAGAGACGTACGACTGCCCACGCAATGCAGAAGAGCCCGTCGAAGTATGCAACCTCTGGGAATCCTGAATACAGAGACAGCGCTAGAGCAATCGCGGCAAGATACCAGTAACTTTTCTTTGATTCTTGAGACTTTTCAATGATTAGTTCGATGCCGAGTAGCAGCATTGGCAGGAAAGCAACTGGATTGAGAACAGCATTCCCAAGCCATGCGAAAGTTCCATTGAGGGAGAACAGCATGCCCGCGGCTGTAGCGAGAAATGAAGAAATTCCAAGTTTCTTTACAAAAAAGTACGTGGAAACACCAGCGATAATTTCTAGAGAAATGTGGAACCAAAGAAGGCCGCTCGGCAAAGCAAAAAGCAAGGTGAGCGGAAATAACGCTGCAGACTGCATTTCCCCAGCGAGTGGCTGCCCTAAACCTTGGAAGTAATTCCACCACGGAAAATGCCCATGGAGCAGATCCATTGCAGCCAAGTGCCCGAGCGGTTGAGTAATAAAACCAACGTTGGGGTCAATCATTGGGCGCCCACACGCCACATGACATAGAAAGTGAGAAATGTTCGCTGTCCAAGAGATCGGATCACTCGTTGCAAGCGTGCTCAGATACATAAAGTTGCCTAAAAAGACAACCAGAATTATCAGGAAAATTGGCGTGGCCGGTGCAGGGAGTCGCTGAATTTTCTCAACTAACTTCCTCCAAATAGAACTCACCTCGCAAGGCTACAAGACGTTATTGATTGGGGGATCCCTGTGGACCTAGGTAATAAAAGGTTTCACCGAATAATTTGAGGCGAGGAGGAAAGTACGGGTCTTGGAAGGTGCCGAAAATGTCCCAGCGGCGCAAGAAATAATTTCTGTCAGCTTTAGGGTCGAGTTTTCCACGTGATGAACCAGCGTTGTGCGTATGAACCACGTCGGGGGTGTACACAACATTTCTGCCCTCCAGCTGTGCTCGCAGACAAATATCAATGTCGTTCATTACAACCGTCAACTCTTCATCCATGCCCCCGACTGACTCCCAGAAATTACGTCGGAACATCTGTACTGCACCAGTCACCGCTGCGACATCTCTTGTTGCCAAGATGAAGTGATCACGATAGGGGTAATTTCCATCAGATCGCAAATGTTGTGGATACGGTGAAATGACCACACTCTCGTGTTCAGAGAGTCCGCTGCTTTCAACTTGTTTCGAACCGACAATGCCAACGTCTGGGAGTGATGCAATTCCCACCATTCGCTCAAGCCAGTCAGGCGTTTGCAAGATTGCGTCGTTGTTCAAAGTGACTATGAATTCAGCAGTAGAAAGCTTTATCCCTTTATTAACGATTTTCGCATAATTAAACGGTCCGGGGCATGGAACTACTTTGTGCGAGGTTGAAGAGAAATAGGCGAGTGTTTCCGGCTCTTTTGAATCGTTGTCGAGAATAGTGATGCTGTAATTCGTGTAAGTAGTTTTCTCTTCGACAGCGGCGATGCACTGCAGCACAAGTTCAAGCCGATCTCTAGTTGGGATGACTATCTCAATTGATGGTTGTGGTGATGGTGGAGACAATTTCCACTCAACAAGTCCAGGTAAGGCACCTGGCGCAACTTCACCATCCCACTTCCTCCTTGCGAGTGCTGCATTCACAACAGCACAGGTGTCAATGTTCAGATGCTCAGCACTCAGGCTGACCTGCGTTCTGCCTGCGGGCAAAATTATTGGAACGTGCTGAAAGATTCCGCGCTGCTCGCTGAGTCGTAAATAAAAATCGTGTTCAAATGCCCAGCCAGCAGTTGTTGAAAATCCCCCGAACATACGAAGCTTGGCAATGCTTAACAATGCTGGCCGACCAACAACGTTGTAGCTGAGAAGTGTGTGTGGCCCGACTGCACTTGGCTTCAGAATAGGAAAACGTGGATTGAAGTTCGTCTCATCTGAAAAGACCACGTCGCTTGCGACCTCAGCGATTTTGAGAAGTTGAGCAAGTGAGAATGCTCTTGCTGTTTCGTCGATTGATGAGTCAACGATGAAGAGCCATGTGGCATTCGAATTAGCAATCTTTTCGTTGAGGTTTTTTATTGTCTCAGCAGATGAAGCTTCTGCCTCATTGAAAACGAAGACGTCAACTTTGTTCAATATGAGTGAGTCAGGCGCTTCAATTTCATCAAAACTGTCTGTCGAGGTGGAGTAACCAATAGGGAATTCGGTGAGAGCTGTTGGCTGGTTTTCTACATTTTTAGGGCCACGAACTGCGCGTGCCAACTTGAGCACTTGCCTGCCAGGTATTTGAGCGATTTTGTGGCGAAGAGCATCTTCCGCACCGAAAAGTCGATGCATCGCGCGTTCGAAGGGGGTGCTGGAGTGCAATCGAATTTCGAAGAAGAAATTCTTCCAACGTTTGTTCAACTCTGAATCCGGAATTTCGGTCATTCCATCGAGATCAAATCGCTTAAGGGTGTTCACGCAGTGACTTTCAGTAAGGGCTTGTTGAATGAACAAGATAAGACAACTTTACTTATGCCATCTAGTAGCGGGGCTCAACACCGCTAAATTCCAACGCCCACCTAATTGCCTTGGGAAAACGCCACTTGTATGGATTGTCCGTGTTAGTTTCTTGCTGAAGTTTTAACTATTGAAGGTGATAATCACAACAAGAAAGAGGTAGTCATGTCCGACACCCCGACAACGCTTGGAACAAATTCTGGAGAGAATCAACTCAGATCAGGAGTTCTAGGTCTTTTTGACTCGGTCGTTATGGCGGTTGCAGGCTCCGCGCCTGCGTATTCAATCGCCGCAACAACTACCGCTTTGTTTGCCGCCGTTGGTTTCGGTGGTCCCGCCGCACTGCTCTACTGCGGAATTTTCATGTTCGGCATCATGTTTGCCTTCAACTATCTCTCTAAGTCAGATAGTCACGCTGGTGCAACATATTCATGGGTCCGTCGTGCACTTCACCCAGCATTTGGTTTCTTAGCCGGATGGTCGCTGATTGTTTCTGCCCTGATCTTTATGGTGGTTGCAACATTCCCAGCAGGATCGACAATTCTTGAACTCTTTTCACATTCGGCGGCTTCAAATAAGACGCTGGTCACCATTTTTGGTTCGGTCTTCTTCTTACTAATGGTTGCAGCTGTTGCAGCAGGAGTAACAGTTACAGTCACCGTGCAGATCATCATGTCGTGCATCGAAGTCGCTCTTCTTCTCGTTTTCGCGTTGCTTGCTATCTTCCATGCGCACCACGCCACACAATTCTCATGGCACTGGCTTTCACTTTCTGTGTTCCCAGACATGAAGACCTTCACTTCGGGTGCCCTGCTCGCGACTTTTTACTACTGGGGTTGGGACGTAACTGCAAATCTCAATGAAGAGACGAAGAACGCTCGAAGGACTTCAGGTCTTGGAGGCCTACTTGGAGGTTTGATCGTCTTCTTGTTATTTGAGATCTTCACCATCGGCTCAAACATGGTTCTCACATCAGGACAAATGAACAATCCGAACAATGCCGCCGACATCCTTTCAGTTCTAGGTCAAGCCGTCTGGCACGGAACTGGAGGAAAGCTCATTGTGCTTGCGGTTCTCCTGTCGACAGTTGCAACTCTAGAAACAACTCTGATCCAGGTAACTCGTACGTTCTTCACAATGGGACGTGACCGCACACTTCCTTCAGCGCTAGGTCACACACACCCGATACGCAAGACTCCGCTCGTGGCAACATTTGTTGCAGCAGCATTCTCGGTACTGCTTTTCATCGGTAGCTCGTACGTTGGATCGATTTCCAACATCTTGACTGATGGCTACAACGCAATCGGCCTTCAGATCTGCATCTACTACGGACTCGCTGGTCTGTCGGTTGTCGTTCTGTACCGTCGCCAACTCTTTAAGTCTGTTGGCAACTTCATCTTCATGGGACTTTGGCCCCTCCTTGGCGCAGGGTTTATGGTCTTCATCTTTTCGGAGGCTCTTCCAAACTTGAACACCACGACGAAGGTAGTTGGACTGGGAGCCGTTGCACTCGGAATTATTCCAATGACGTACTACTGGATTAAGGGAAGCCCTTACTTCAACCTTCCAACCAAGGAAGATCGTCACGCAGTGCTTATGGAGTTCGAACAAAATCTCTAGTAGATCCAAAACGCCCGCTCTTTGGTGAGATCCAGAGAGCGGGCGTTTTTATTTGAAAAGCAGGTACATTGGAATCCTTGGAGTAAAGGATTCGTATGGCAAAGATGCCCGCAGTATTTATTGGACACGGAAGTCCAATGAACACGCTGGAAACGAATCGTTTCACTAATGCTTGGTCTGAATTCGCGAGCTCTATCGCAAAGCCGCGCGCAATCGTCGCAGTTTCCGCCCACTGGTTCATCAACGCCTCTGCGGTGACTTCTATGGCGAAGCCACGAGTCATCCATGACTTCTACGGCTTCCCACAAGAGCTCTTCGACTTTCAATACGACGCACCAGGCTCTCCTGATGTTGCTCGCCAACTCGCAACTTTGGCTGAACCCACATGGGTAGGCCTTGACGATGAGACGTGGGGGATAGACCACGGCACATGGTCGGTGCTCGCGCACATGTTCCCAGAAGCCGATGTCCCGGTAGTTCAGCTCTCCATTGATGCAAGCAAGCCAATTTCGTATCACATGGATTTGGGTGCCAAGCTCGCACCACTCATGGATGAAGAGATCTTGATTGTTGCCAGTGGCAACGTGGTGCACAATCTAGGAGCAATGAACTGGGGAGCGACCAACGAGGGGTTTGACTGGGCGCACCGCTTTGATGATGATGCGCGTTCAATTATGAAGAGCAACCCACTTACTCTCGCTGAACTAAACGACCACGATGACTTTCGCCTCGCAGTTCCAACCTCAGAGCACTTTTTGCCGCTGGCGTACATTGCGGGAATTGCTGGCTCAACTGGAAGCAATGTGAATGTTTTTGCTGAAGGTTGCGTCATGGGGTCACTCTCCATGACTTCTTACAGCGTTAGCTAGTTTGTAATTGGTGTGATTGCTAGCTTCAGTGCAATGAGCACCATCACAACGCCGATTGCGCTGTCAAGAATTCGCCACGTAATGGGCTTTGCCATAAAGCTTGATGCGTAGCGTGCACCAAAGCCGAGCGACGAAAACCACAGTACCGAACTGATTCCAGCACCAGTCGCAAAGATCCACCGTGAGTGACCATACTGATTGCCAAGTGAGCCAATGAGCAAGACCGTATCGATGTAGACGTGGGGGTTAAGAAACGTGAATGCGAGTGTTGTTGCCACCGCAACTCGTAAAGATGGCTTATCTGCGTCTGATGGTGAAAGCGATCCAGGCTTCATCGCTTTCAAAAATGATCGAATCGCGAAGTAGGAAAGATAGACAACTCCAACCCATCTAAGAATCTGCAGTGAGCTCGGAGCACTCTTTACTATGCCGCCAATTCCGCCAATTCCTAAGAGAATGAGCGTGATATCAGAGACAGTGCAAATACCTACAACGACTGGCACGTGGTGTTTGCTGAGCCCCATGCGAAGCACGTAGGCATTCTGAGCGCCAATGGCGACAATGAGCGACAGCCCGGTTAAGAATCCTGCAATAAGTGCACTCACTCATTCATCCTCGCATGCTTTGCTATTGCTCTGGAGTACTTATCACCTGCTAGAAAACATCGCCTTCTGTAGAATTAGGCAATGTCAAATGTCAGTCCAAAAAAAGAAATCTCCGCATCAAAATTGATTGATGGTCGAATCAAGGAATTAGGGGATTGGCGTGGTGAAACCCTTGCTCGAGTCCGTGAACTCATCAAGCAAGCCCTGCCAGATGTCACCGAAGACTGGAAGTGGCGTGGAGTACCGGTTTGGTACAGCGACGGAATGATCTGCACTGGTGAAACTTACAAAAGTGTCGTGAAGGTTACCTTCGCAAATGGTGCGGAGCTCGACGACCCGTCTGGACTTTTCAATTCCAGTCTCGATGGAAATGTTCGACGTGCAATCGACATTGCTGAAGGTGAAAAAATCAAGGCAACAGCATTCAAAGCCTTGATTAAAGCTGCAGCAAAGCGAAACGCGATGAAGAAAAAGAAGTAAAGACTCTCGGGCTACACCTCGGCAAGGCTAGGCAATCACTGTGGTCAGCGTGTTATTTTGCCCGCAAAAGCGTAAATTGCTGAGGCGACTTCTGACGGACGTGACCACATTGACAAGTGTCCAGCACCGCGAATGATTACTGGTGAAGGCGCGCCAATGCGCTTGGCAGTTACGTAAGCTGCGTTCGCTGAGAATTCGCTGTCGTTAGATCCAAAGATCACGATCGACGGAATTGTAAATGTCCGCAGGTGGTCAAGTTGTCTGCTCGTAACTCCGACAATTGCCCGAGATGCAAAAGAAAGAAGTGACTCTTCAGCGCCCTTAACTTCTAATGGTCGCTGTACTTGAGTTAGGACCTCTGGGGTGAATGGCGGGCATCCCTTTCCGCAGGCCGCTTCAAAAATTGTTTTTATCAAAGTGCCGCTGTGGACAGCTGTGTCGTAGAGCGCAGTTCGGTACGGGTTTGGTATCGAACTAACTATGCCAGTCCCTGGATACGAGATGCTGAGACCATCCCCATCAAGAAACACAATGCCTGCAGCAACATTTGGGTGGTCCAAAACAAACTGTGCAATTATTCCTGCGCCGAGTGAGTGTCCGACCAAGATTGGACTGGTTAGATGTCGGGCAACGATAAAGGCCGCAAGTTGTTGGACGAGTGCTTTTGTGGTGTATGGACCAACGTGCGTGGTGTAACCGTAGCCCTTTACGTCGTAAGCCTCCACGTGATACGAGCGAGCGAGAATCTTGGCAACGGGCTGCCAAATATAAACTGATTCAAAGGCACCATGTACTAGGACTATTGGGTGTGGCGATGGTTTTCCCCATTGTGCAAAACGAGTTTCGTATCCATTTGTTTTCACGTAGCTGAGTCCTGAAGGAGCAGCAACCGCTTGTCGGTACGTCAGAGTTGTTACTTCCGCAATCAAGGTTGTAGAAACGAAAATTCCAATAAAAATTCCCAGCAGTGTTAAGCGCAGTAGTCCATTGGGTCGAGCCTTGTCCTGTTGTGCCATTCCCTAAAGTTATCGGTGTTACTCACGAGTAGGTGAATTGAAAGGTGCATCCTTCAATTTGCAAGTGCGCAATCGTAAAATTGTTTACCTACGGCCTCTATGGCCCAACCGAAGAAAGTAGAAAAAAAATGGGTGTTTTATTACTTATTGGACGAATTTTGTTCAGCTTAATTTTTATTGGATCAGGAATTAACCACATCACTAAGGCTAAGGACATGACTGGCTACGCCAAGATGAAAAAGTTGCCTGCAGCCGCACTTGCTGTGCCACTCTCAGGTCTGATGATTCTTGCAGGAGCCGCCTTCATCATTCTTGGAGTTTGGGTTGATCTCGGTGCTCTTCTGATTGCAATTTTCTGCATCCTTTCAGGTGTCATTTTTCACAACTTCTGGGCCGCGGACGCTGCTGCGAAGCAAGGGGAAATGATTTCATTTCTGAAGAATGTTTCAATTGCCGGTGGTGCATTAATCATTGTGGCAATCGTTAACAAGAACCATGGCATTGACCTTGGCCCAGTTGTGAGCCACGCTCACCAAGTTTTGTTCACCAAGAACTAACTGTTTTTACTTCAACAATGCCCCTCGGATTTTTCCGAGGGGCATTGTTGTTTGTACGGATATAATTGAAACGCAGCTCTGGTGAGGACAGATTGTCTTAGTCACCTAGAAAGGTCACATGGCAGATGTAATCAAGCCAGTGAAACTAGGAAACACTCGCGTCACGGGTAAAGAGCAGTACTACACACCGCCACAGGTGGCACAAGACATCTTGAAAGTTGTTGTCGACCTTTTGGAGGACTTCGAGCAGAAGGTTTTCTTAGAACCCGCTGGAGGAACCGGAACATTCATTAACGAAGCATTGCAGAGCGGCTTCACAGAAGTCCTCAGCTACGACATTGAACCTCACCATCCACTGGTTTCGAAAGGGAACTTTCTAGAGAAGAAGATTCCTCACTACAACTGTGTGACCGTTAGCAATCCACCGTTTGGGAGAAATAATGCGTTGTCAATACCTTTCTTTAATAAGGCAGCTGAATACTCGGACTTGATTGTTTTCATCGTGCCTAGGTCGTGGCGCAAATGGACAGTTCAGAACAAGCTTGATCGTCGTTTCACTCTCGTGAGAGAAGATGATTTAAACATTGACTACGTAGATGCCAGTGGCGAACCATTGTCAAAGAATAAGTATCTACGCACGTGTGTGCAGTACTGGAAAAAGTCTGATGTGCTTCGTGACCTCGTCTATGTAAGAGACATGGGAATAATTGAGAAATGTAAGTATCAAGAAGCTGATGCTTCACTCACATTATTTGGCTATGGGTGTGGGACGGTAAAGACTGAGTTCGAGAAAAAGCCCAATACGACACAAATGTTCCTGAAACTCAAACACCCCCGCGCGCTTGAAGCCCTGAAGGCGGTTGATTTCTCTAGATTCTTCTTGAACACTGCCTACACCGAAGCACTCTCGATTCATGAAATTAACTTCCTTTTGAATGAGTATTTATTTGCAGATCCCATGACCATTTCACAAAAAGAGAAACGCATGAGAGCGGTACGATAAGCCATGGCCGTTGACACTGAGTTCCTACGACGCAAGTACAAAGAAGAGCGCGATAAGCGTATTCGTAGTGACGGTAACGAGCAGTACATCGAAATCACTGAAGGGTTCGGCCACTATCAGGACGATCCTTACACCCCTCTGGTTGAACGTGAGCCGGTCCTACGCGATGCTGAAGTTGTAATCATTGGTGGTGGCTTTGCTGGACTTACCGCAGGCGCCCGTCTTCGCGACGTGGGAGTAGAAGACATCACCATCATTGAAGGCGGTGGGGACGTCGGAGGAGTGTGGTACTGGAATCGTTACCCCGGAGCAATGTGTGACACCGCGGCAATGGTTTATCTACCTCTCTTAGAAGAGACGAACTACCTGCCGACACAAAAGTATGTTTTGGCCCCAGAGATCTTTGCCCACGCGCAACGCATTGCGCGCCAGTACGAGCTTTACGATCAGGCGCTCTTTTCCACTCAGGTGAAAGGCGTTCGCTGGGACGATGCCAGCCAACGTTGGCTCGTAACAACCAACCGTGGTGATCAACTACGTGCACGGTTTCTCATTGCTGGAACTGGTCCACTTCACCGCCCAAAGCTTCCTGGTATTCCCGGCATTCAAGAGTTCAAAGGCGAATCGTTTCACACCAGTCGTTGGGAGTACTCGGTAACTGGCGGAAGTCCACTGGAACCGATGAACAAACTCGCCACCAAGCGAGTGGGGATCATTGGAACTGGCGCAACAGCCATCCAGTGCATACCTCACCTCGGGCGCGATGCGCAGGAACTCTTTATCTTTCAGCGCACGCCGTCAAGCGTGGACTTTCGAAACAATCATCCTCTGAGCAAAGAGAATGTTGGCGAACTAAGTCCGGGGTGGCAAGAAGAATGGTTGCTGAACTTTTGCACACTGCAAAACATGGGGTTTGCTGACGTTGACTATGTAAAAGACGGCTGGACAGATATCTCTAAGCGAATTCGTGACCGGGTGATCGAAGAAGCAAAGGGCAATTTCACTCCAGAAATCATGCGCAGTGCCTACGAGACCTGTGATGACGAGAAGATGGAAGAAATTCGCGCACGAGTCGATGATGTGGTTTCAGATCATGACACTGCACAAGGTTTAAAGGCGTGGTATCGACAGCTTTGTAAGCGACCTTGTTTTCATGATGAGTATCTCGATACCTACAATCGACCCTCTGTTCATCTTGTTGATACCAATGGCCAAGGAGTTGAGCGTATTGATGCCACTGGGGTTTGGGTCCAGGGAGTCCATTACGACCTTGATGTATTAATTTTTGCTTCAGGCTTTGAAGTGGGCACCGAACTCTCTCGTCGAACTGGTTTCGAGATTGTTGGAAGAAACGGTTTGACCTTGAGTGAAAAATGGTCTGAAGGAATGGAAACACTTCACGGCATGCACGTAGTGGATTTCCCTAATCTTTTTCTAATGCAACCAAGCCAAGCAGCAAACTTGATTTCAAACATCACTCATAACCACGTGGAAAGCTCAAGAAACATCGCCAGCGTTATCGATCACGTGAAGCGCAGCGGTGCCAATTTGGTAGAGCCTAACGCTGAAGCCGTGAATGCTTGGGTTGCGCAGTATGCAATGGCTACCGGCACGGTGATGAACAGCCCTGACTGCACTCCTGGCTATTACAACAATGAGGGCAAAGGACCTGACGCTCGACAACTTCGAACTATGGGAAATTATCCCACTGGCTCAATTGGATATTTTGCTTACAGCAAAGCGTGGCGAGAGTCTGGCGAGTTCACAGGATTGCACTTTTCCTAAGCCTGATGGAGGCAAGGCGATTCGAACTCCTGACTCCTCGCATATCATTCGCACTGCGTACAAATAATCAGCAGTGAGTTCAGAAATGGTAAATCTAAAGCGACTTCAAGCTATTTTATTCGTCGATGTTGCTGAGTTCGTCTTCCAATCGAAGCGACTGAATTGCCTGCATTGCTTTTCTGCCAGATACTTGCAGCTTTCTGTAGATGACGACAGATTCTTGCCTTACCAAAGATTCGCTAAACCCAATTTCAAGTCCAATCTGGGAGTTATTGAAACCTCGCTCCAGTAGGCCAGCAATTAAATATTGTCTGTCGCTGAGCGGCACCTGATTGAGATCAATCTTTTCCTTCACCGCCCTTGCAACTTCAACAAGTGCCTCAGGCAATCTGCTGGCATAAAGTCCCAGAAGTGATCCAACGGCTACAAAGAAGATCTCCATGGCTTCACTTAGTTCAATCTCTATTGATGAGTAAAGTGTCATGCCACCAATGGGATAGATGGGCACGGATACTTCAGAAATCCAGTCTTTAGGAATGCCCAGTTCTTCAGTGATAGGGAAGGATAGATCAAAATCATTGCCAGACTGCTTCACAAGTACTTTGCTCGAATTAATTGCGTCGGTTATTGGCAATTTTGTTTGAAGTGGTATTTCACCTATTGCGCTGAATTGGCCCGATTCCCATCCAAATCCGCCAATGGCGCACAGAACGCCGGTTTCAAGAACTTCACCCATGTAGATGCGGAGGAACTTTTCTTCAGAGAATGTGTTCATCACGAGAAATTGGGCAATTTCGTTATAGGACTTGGGAGACATTGCAAGAAAGCCAGAAAGAGCAAGAATTTTTTCTGCTTGCATTGAAACCTTCCTATCGAGAGGTAATCGCTAGTTGATTTTTAGCTAGAGGTCTCATACACAACCTAGCCACTTTGAGTGCATCCCAATTGTGACAAACGTCAATTATGGACAGACATGTACGGACATGTCTAGAAATTCAGTCCTAGCCTTGCCATTCAACGACTCTCAAAGGGCTATTCATGAAGTTAAAGAGAAAAATAGTACTGATTCTGACTTTTGCAATCCTTTCGCCATCGATTTCAATTTTGGGATCGTCGGCCGGGGCGTCTATTGCTCCAGCGTTCTGTTCAACTACCAACTATCTTGTTTTGGCTAATTCCTTGACAAATGCCGCATCCGTCGCCATCACCTCAACTTTTCCAGGTGCACTTGTGGGTGATTCTTCACAGGTGGAGTTGAATGGATTTTCTCAAAATGTATTTAATACTGTCGCACTGCAGACAAGTCCTTCTGCTTTTAGCTCCGCGATGACAACTTTGCTTGGAAACATTGCAACCGTTGTTTCTACGCCAGCTACGCAGCTTCTACAGACTACGGACCTCACCACTGATTACACCTCTGGATTTGCGGCCGGTAATTTTGGTCCAGGTGTTTACACTTCATCTACTGCAATCAGTGTCGCGGCAAATCAGTCGATCACCCTAAACGGCGGGGGAAACTCAAATGCCACCTTCATCTTTGTAGCTTCGGCAGCAATTACTTTTGGCGCAAGCGTACAAATTCTTCTCACAAATGGTGCGCAAGCATCGAATGTTTACTGGCTAGGGGGTGCAATTTCTGGGGCCACAACTATTGGTGCTTCGTCTAACGTCCAAGGCACTTTTCTAGATAATGGAGCAACAACTCTTGGAGCTGGAGTTGTAGTGAATGGTCAGGTCCTAGTCACAGGTTCACTCACCTTTGGTGCCGGTGATGTGATTCATGGAGTTGGACCGTCATCTTCATGTGCAGTTGTTGCCCCAACGCTCAGTGTTTCCTTCACTGACGCAACTCTTGGAAACGCAACAATTGGAACTCCTTACAGTGACTTCATCGCAGCAGTGAC